>Ga0131853_10002650_pt1 | contig 31995 bp, 32 predicted proteins | sample TergutLab28metaG_FD_92764 | JGI IMG/M metagenome (GOLD analysis project Ga0131853, IMG submission 92764) | Labiotermes labralis P1 segment gut microbial communities from Petit-Saut dam, French Guiana - Lab288 P1 (version 2) (version 2) | ecosystem: Host-associated > Arthropoda: Insects >... | reverse complement strand
TTGAAACGAACCTTTATAACTTTGGCAACCTGCGGGGCCAGGGTAACTGGTTCACCGTGTTGACGATATGACGGGGCAAATCATCGTCACTGCCGTAAGGCATTAAAAGGAAAAATTTATGACAATTGAAATCAAAAGGACATGTGATATGTTTGGTGAAATTTACAAAGTCTGTATCACGAAAAAAAGACCAAGCGGGCGTAGTTATATCGAAATCCTAGAATATTTTGTTTGTGAAAAACACGCACAAAGAATTGCAAATAAAGTCGGTGGGCATGTATATCCAGTTAAAGTACGAGTGCCTACACCATTTGACCAAACGCCTGGTGGCGGTTAGGTCACTGCCATTGCCGTCGGGGGAAATTTTCTCAGTGCACGGCCCTCCTAATTGTTCACATCGGATTGGGCGGTATTGCTCACTACAAACGCCGCCTTTAATCCAGTGTGTTAATCAAAAATTAATTGAGGTGAAACATGAAAACTATTATAAAAACTGCATCAAAGTTAGAGATACCACCCTAACAGGGTGCAGTTTTTATTTAAATAAAATCTGAATTAAAAGGAAAACAAAATGAAATATTTTTATAAATTCTTAATCATAAAAACTCTGCTTGTCATGGTTTTTGCGATTGTAATGACTGCCGGTCATTTCCACCTCGAATGGTTTTCTGACTCTAGTGAGAACACCACCCCCGACAACGAATATCACTGCAGCTACGAACCGTGCGACAATGACAATTACAACCCATCAGATCCAGACCTTGATGCATTGCAAAACCTTGTGCAATTATACCGGTCACAGGTTGGGTCGCTCGAGCTGAAGATCGGGCAAATACAAGAACTTAATCAAAATATGACTGCACAGGTCACACAACTTGAGGGCGTGATTTACACTCTGACATCGGTCATCGACAACAACGGCGATCATGCGGAAGTCATATATGACCTGACCAACCAGATTTTGCTTAAGCAAGAGCAAATAACTTCACTTACATCTCAGGTTACAAACCTTACAAATCAAGTGAATTCTTTAAACGGCCAGGTCACCAATCTAAATAACCAGATAACCGACCTTAACAGAATTATCAATGAAATTGGCACAAGCCAGATGTTCTCTGTGGTTTTTCTTGTTGGTGAGGCGGTAAGAATGCAGATGGTCGTTGCAAACGGTAGTCAGATCCAAGTACCCACCATATCACAACTTGGGTTCACAGGAACAGGCGGTCTTGTGTTCAGCAGTACAACAATTCCTGCAAGTGTTAACAACACTACCACATCAACACCGGTTAATTTCGATGCACCGATAACCGCACATATCATCATTCACGTTGGGCAACTTTGGATGCCTGGCGGGGCGATTTGAGGGGGGGGGTATATGAGCGAACAGAATATTAAAATTACAAAGTTACGGATAATTGGGTTTATAGTCTTTATGGTTGTACTTACAATAGGTGTTGGGATTATGGGAATCTACGTTTTTGGGATTGGGGGTCAACGTGGTTCAGATGGGGATACACAATATTTAGAGGATAATTGGTACGGAACGGTTACGGCACATAATGCATCAGATTTTCCATATGGTTATCAATTAGAACCGTGGGAATTTTCACACAACCTTGGAAATATTGTTATCAATAACGACAACAGTTCATACCATGAAATCATCATATCGGACCAAGTCCGCATTACCAGTGTAACAATTCACAGTACATCTAATCGAGAGTTCTGGTTTGGGTTCAGAGAATGGGGATACACAAGATTGGTTTTGAATACAGCTAATACCTTGGGAACATCTTTTAATAGGCAGTTTGATGTTAACAATTTCAATGCAACTGCATGGTTTATGCGGGCACATCCGAGTGGCACGACCACAATTACAAATCCAAGTATAAATTTTACAGGATATAGAAAAATTGCAAATAACCCACCGCCAGAGGTTCAACCAAACGAGGTTTTGATTGAGTTTAGAAACCCAGACAGTACAATGATAAGTCAACATGTTGTTTTACAAAATCAATCATTAAGTGAAGATATATTAAGAACTCCATTTAATGGCTTTATTCCAACTCACCGCCGTTTTTCGCATTGGCAATCTAGGCAAGGTGACAGATTAAATAATTTCATACCACGCAACAACGCAATATTTTATCCTGTAATGATTTCTGATTTTACGGTTGGAACAAACAGAATCGGTGTAGGTGAACCACGGCCAGACCGCGACGGTGTTCCTGTATTTTTAAACAGTGGACAAAACGCATATAGTAATGAATATATTCAAAGTCTGTTTACAGATAGAGGATTTCAGCCAGCAGTTAGACCAGGTGAATCTGATGTATATATGCAAATGAGACGTGACCCCGTTCTTGTATCAAGTATTAATATTTATAACTTTAACTTTGCATATGACCGTGCACCGACAAGAAATTGGAGATTTGGAAGTTATTTTGAGATTACATTTAACACATTCTCAGGTGCCTTTATCTCATCCAGATTAGAATTTGAAAATCATAACTTTACATTGAGACTCTTTCTTGATATGGAAGAGGGAAATGTAAGATTACAACTTGGCAGATTTGATAATGGCAGAATAAGAAATTGGAACACTTTAGGTAATCCAATCCCTTTGAACGGTGGGTCTGAACGATGGTGGACAAGAGGAGGTTCGGGCGATAGAGGTCATGTAAATTCATTAAGATTTGATCTTGATGTTATGCCCGATGGAATGATTGCATATCATTTGCAATGGGGTCGCCTTGCACCAAGCGGTGCATCTTCTAACCCAAACAGAATCATAGGTGACGCAAACAGATACCGCCGAGGCTACCTTGGATATGACGGACAACCACTGCGTGCAACCGCCCTTTGTTCGGTACGTCAGAACGAGTTTAGCCTAGGACTTCAAGGAATACAGGTATTCCCATTTAACGGTACGCATATAGATCATCTTGATGGATGGCGTACATGGACAACAGATCACTGGCGTGGTGATAAAGCGGCACGTGCAAGAGAAAGACTTTTTGAGTATTTTCCAACAATACATTTCTATGGTGTACTTGCAGAGACTTTGAGTCAAAGAAGTTTATACCTTGAAGACGAATTTTTGCAATATTATGATTTTTTAGAAAGTGGATTTAACAGACCTAATCTACATTCATCTATTGCAAGAGAGGGTTATACAATACGTTGGTATATTGACAGAAACTTTCAAACAAGACATGACCGGCATCATCGTGGCCAAGATTTTTATAATCTATATGGTAGGTGGGTACCTGCAGAGTTCGAGGTTGCATTGTCGTTTTTTGAACTCTTCAGAAGACCTATGACGGTATACGGAATATCAATGGAATTCCTGGTAAGAAGAACAGAGTATCGATGGTTTAGAGAAAACGAGTATGTTGATACTAAGCAGTTTGGCATGTATTTACAAGGTATCCAATATCTTGTTCCTTTCTATGACATTATTCCTTCCTTTAATTTTATAGGTTGGCGTGATGAAGAGGGAAACCTGTTAAATCCTGAAGAAATTGCATCAACACAGGTAACTGCAAATATGCACTTTGTTGCCGAATACAGATTGCCACGCGTGCAGGTAAGATACTTTGATATAAATAATCATTACTTTGGTTCTGTTTGGCAAGATATGTTTTTTGCCCCAATAGATGAATTGTTTAACCAACTTCAATATATAAGAAACCAGGCAAATCAAGGAGCAGAAACAGGCGTTCGCCCTAGTATTCCTAACGTCGGCTTGTTTGGAATTTTTGACCTTGTGCAAATCGTAGAAGAGATTTTATATGCAAGACAAATCAATGCAAACATTAGAGATCGTAACCTTGCAAGACGTCAAGCCTATCAACTCGTTTATGAACTTGTGCCATTATCTACACCAGACAACAGAATTTTTATACCTACGATACGTCTTGATATAAATCTTGAAGACCTCGACAACGGCCGTCACGGCAATGCCGCATTCGTTGCATGTCCAACAGCAAACGCAGGATGGCGACTTATGAGTGGAACACCACAACAAAATAACCTCATATACTTTGTAGATTTACACAGTTATTTTTCACTCAATACAAATCACCGCTTTGTATTCACCGTAAATTTTCAACGCCCAGTAGACGTCTGGGAACTCATATTCGGCGGGATAATGCGATTCTTCCAATCCCTCTCCTTCATGTTCGGTGGCCTTAACCTGCTCTGGATCCTTGCAATTATATTGCTAATCTTCTTAATGATATTCTGCTGGCCAGTTGTGGTAATGACGGTCAAAGCACTTGGGAATATAATAACGTTCCCAATACGCTGGCTTGGCAAGAAAACTGCAGGAGGTGCGACATGAGAAAATTTCTAGGCTTTATAACCTTTGTATTCTTTATAATAGGCGTCACCGTAACCGCAATCTGGATTTGGGGGTAAGGGATGAAAAAAGTAAGATTTACAAAAAGAATTGTATTTATGATTGTGCTTGGATGTTTAGCGGTGGCAGGAGTTGCTTTTACACTATATTCAATGATTTTCACATTTCAAAGCATTGGACGAAGCATACCATGTCAATGTGAATGTGTTCAGAACTATGTTGTGGAGGATTGATGTCAACTAAAAATGATGCGTATTTTACTCTAATTCTTGGTGCGCGTGGCAAAGGAAAAACAACTCTAATGGCAGCTATCGCCTCACTAGAAATGATACCGCCAAATTCCATAGAAGATTTATGGAAATGTGAAGATGAAATCGAAGAGATGCGGGCAGGTGGTTGGACCAATTTAAGTTTAGAGCCACATATCGAACATCTTGTTTACGTGATTGATGATGTCTTCACTGCTACAGATATGGGCTACCCCGAAGCCACAAGCATGGAATTAAAGTTTGAACGACTCGGGCTATATGATGGTGAAAATGAAGTTGATTTTGTACTTCCATTTGCGAAAATTTTTATTCCTGAAATCCAAAGTAAGTTAGACAGTAGAAAGTCTACGACAGGAGAAAGTGCACCCGACTACCTGTTACGATTCCTAGAAAGGCAACGCAAAAAGGGAATCAGAATGTGGGCCGACACTCAACTTTATCACAGTCTTGACAGACGTGGAAGAGATTTTGCCGACCGGGTTATAGAGGTTCTTGACCATACATACACACCCCAAAAAGCCACTTGGTATGGTCTTGAATTTGACAATATCCGCGCCTATGAACGTTGGTTCACAACGGGGAAAACTGACGAGGCAAGAAAATATAAACGCGTACATAACGGCGATATCCGCAAGTGCGTTAACAGTTTTTCAGGTAAAGAATATCACTATCATGGTATGACGGGAAATTATGATGCACGAACCGCGAAATTATCTGGAAACAATCGCGTCGCCATGAATGAACGTTGCGAGAAATTCCCACTATTCAAACCGAAAGGAGAGGATAAATGAAAGAAAAAGATTTGTCAAAATTAACCCAACAAGAGTTATTGGAAGAAAAAGAGCGCCTGAGAGATTCAACCGTTACCGCACTCCGCGCCTTAAAGAAAAATGAAACAGTCCTTGGCAAATTCCACAAAATTGAAAAGGCACGTATCGAAGATGACTATACCCGACAAGTCGATTTAATTGACTCTTACTTGTTATGCAACACAAAAGAAAAACGTCGTACACAAAAAGTTCAATGCAAAATCAAGAAATTCAAAGAAAGATTTAAACGCAAGAAACTTATTACAGAATGTTGCACGCTCAAACAAAAATACAAAGGCGATGAAATCTATAACGAAGAAGAGGAAGTCGAACCCGAAAAACCGCCTGCTCCTTCGCTGATTACCGCCGAACAGAAAAAGCAACTTGTTGACCTTGGCAGCAATTTGGATGCGCTTGCACTCTGTGCGGACGTTGATTCAATCGATAAGTTGCCTGCGGATGTTGCGCAGTTCGCGATTAATCAAAAGATGGCTCAAAAACTCAAATCTACCCTTTCAAATTCACCACCCAAAGACGAACCGCCACCACCAATTCCGCCGCCAGAACGCAAGAAAAGCAATCCGAAGGCAACACCGGCATCCGTTAAGTCCGGATAAAAAACCGCATGAAAATTTCAAATGAAAATTTAAGGAGGAATTATGACTACTGTCCAGTCGAAAAATCTTTCAAGACAACTTTATAGTTTCGGTGACGTGAGAGATGATACGTACCCTCGCCAGTGTTTCATCGCCATCAAGCGACCCAAGCCCACCCAACGCTGTTTCACTTGCTTTTGGGATGGACTTGATGGGGTGTCGTTTAGGGTCAATGAAACACACGGTGAGGTAAGTTTTAAGGGGGTATTGTTATGACAAAAGAAATGTTTACACAGGCTGTTTTTCTTCAAAGTAAAGAAAAATACACAGGTAGCAAGGGTTGGATTTGGGGAATTGTTTGTAGTGAACCTAAGTTATTTAACACAGGAACACCACAAGAGCAAATCAGATTCACTGTTCAAGTCAAAAAAAGCCCAACAGACAATTTGTACAACGTGCAAGTTTGGGCAAGTAATGCCAGCGAATTTGATACGGCAAAATTATTGAAAAACGGTAACGTTGTTGCAATTTGGGGCGAACAAAGCCAATGGAAAGGAACAACTGACCCAACAAAACATGGGACACAAATTGTCGCACAATGGGTTTGGAAAATCAAAGGCGGTAATATATGAGAGAAAAATTTTCATTTTTTAGAGATCAGTTGGAAACGATTGAAAAATTGCCGGTGGAATATCAGGCAGAATGTTTTATTGCACTTGCAAGATACAACCTTGATGGTGTAGTGTCACAAGGGATATCGCCTATTGCCGCCGCCATACTGCGTAGCTTTCAAAAGTTAATCGACACAGATATTGCATACCAAACCAAGCAAATTGAAAATGGAAAAAAAGGCGGTCGTCCACCAAAAGAAGAAATTAAACCCAACCATAACCCAAAGGAAACCATACAAACTACAAACGACATACTACAATCTTTGTTTGTTAATAACTCCATATCGCACACGAAAGAACGGACCCGTAAGTATTTAGAATTTTTCTACACTAAAATTTTTGGTGATCAAAATCCTACACCTCAATTTTTTGATGCCACAGTTGAAGTTCTGAGTGTGATTTTACAAGCCTTGGATACAACGGAATCTAAACTCAAATTCACTTTCAATGGCAAAAAATATGATTTTTCTGGTCTCTGTGAAATTTTCAACACTTTGACCGACGAAGACTTTTGTAAAATTACCGAGAATGTGCGGTTTCGCTCGCTCGAATATTCCAAAGACACCGAACCAATTCAGAACCGTTTTGCTTGGATTCTGGGCACGATTTTTAATAAGTCAGAGCAAAGAAAACTTAAAGAGAAGGGGTTATCATGAATATTTGTCCGTTGTGCTATACATCACTTGATATCAGATTTTACAAAATTTGTCCTATGTGTGCCTGTGAACTTCAACGGCAAGAGCAGGAAAACGACACCCTTGTTGCGTTTATAAAAGACTATAACATAGCCCCGACACAACAAAGGCATTGTGTTAAATGCGATATCACAACATATCAGACCATAGCAACGGTGGCAATACCAGGTGGACAGAAAACAATAGTTTGGCTTTGCCACATATGTTGCACACAAAACCAAAATTTACTAGGAGATTAAATTATGAAACAAACAAAAATAACAGAACCCAACTTATTAAAGGAGATAGAACGCCTTCAAGCACTACTTACCGACGGCCTTTGCCCAAAATACGTCGCAACCGTCAAGCGCGTCATCCAAGCCACCGAACAAATGCTCACAGAATTGCGACAACTTAAACAAGTAAAATCACGCAAGAAGTGATAACTTGCACGCACGTCGCCGCAGTTCGAATACAACAAATCACTTGTTAGGTGAAAAACATATCAAAATACCCGGAGAATCGAATACAACAAATCACTCGAAAAGTGAATTAAAAGGAAATAAAAAATGACAAATAAAGAACGAATTAAAGAGTTGTTGAAAAAACGGTACATTCCAATTAAAGGAACAGAAAGCAGTGTTGATAGAAATCTTGACGACATTGCCACCTACCTATCCAACACAGGAGTGATTGTGTCAACAAGTGCAAAAGAAATTACAGAATTTATGCGATTTGATGACTTGAACCAACGACACATAAACCAACTTGAATGTTGTATTAAAGATTTACGAGAGCAGTTAGAAAACGCAATAATTCCAAAGGTCAAGGTTGGGCAGGAGGTTTGGGCAAAGGCAAATGACGACAAAATTAGAAAAGGGATAATATTGAAGTTTGCAAATGGTGGGATACAAGTTGATTGGAGATATGATTGTTTTCATTTTTCTAAATGGCAATACGAAAACGAACTTTTTCCCACCAAAGCCGAGCAGGCATTAGGGGAAAAAAATGACCGAATACCGCGAACTTCCGGACGGCCAAATCCAAATCATAACATGGATACAAGACAACCGCGGTAAATGGCACGTAAAACATTGTGAGGTTGTGGATGCGGTGGAATTGGAACAAGAAAATTTATACCAATGCGAAACGGGCTGTTATGATGAAGTTGAAGTCTAAGTAAGCACAAAATATTTTAACCATTCTTTGAACTTATCTTGAGCCGCTAAGCATGTATCCATTAAAAATCTTCTGTCATTCATCCATTCACTTAATCCACGATAATAATACCATTTGTATTCCTCTTCAATAATGAATGGGATGACATTGTGAGCAAGACATTCTTTAAGTATTATTAAACGACCAACGCGACCATTCCCATCTTGAAATGGGTGAATTTTTTCAAACCTGTAGTGAAAATCAACAATGTCTTCAATGTTGATTTTTTCTTTTGAATTATACTCTTGCAATAAAGCCTTCATGTCTGCCTCGACATTATCAGGGTGGGAAGTGGCGCCGCCTCCGACTTCGTTTGGTTTAAGTTTATAGCCTCCGACTTTAAACCAAGGTTTCGTGCTATCAGTAGTACCACCTTTCAACATCAAGTGTAAAGTTTTAATCATTGATTCAGACAAAGTTTTTTTTGCATTATCAATCACATAATCTATACATCGAAAATGATTTGCAGTTTCAATAATGTCGTCAACGCTTACATCTCTATCCTCCGCGCCAATAGTGTTAGTTTCAAAAATTCGACGCGTTTGGTCTTCAGTAAGTTTGCTACCTTCGATATGATTTGTGTTATATGTAAGATTAACTTGTAATTTATGATAGATACCGCCTTTGTGCTTTTTATCACGTTCTTCTTTTAATGCATTTAAAAGTAAACTATCACTGTACTTACTTTTGTTTTTTCTCTCAGGTGGCAAAGCATCGCTTGGAATATTCCAAGTCTTGCCTGTCAGGAAAGCACCTTGAATTCTGCCGTCGGCACAATATTTCCGTACGGCTCTATCGGTCATGTTCCATTTTTTTGCGACTTCTGTTGATGAAATAAAGTTCATAATACCTCAACTATATTATGTTCCTTTATAGGAACAAAGTCAACTATTTTATTTAAATTTAGGAGTTATTTTTCCTGTAGCGGAATTTGTACTTTTTTAGTTGGCGTTTTTTTGTATTTTTTAGAATTTTTTTGGGTCAAAATTTGGATCAAACGAGGAGTTCTTCGATTTTATACCATATATGGTATGTTAAACTGTATTGAATATACCATATATGGTGTTTTGCAAATTTTGCTAATGCTTTCGAGACAAGCACATTCGACCACTCTGACACCTCTCCACAATATATTGTATATCCTTTTCATTGTGTATACTGTAGTATAACACAACCTTTTACCCACTGCAACAAAACGGCGGTAAATATGGGTTTTAAGGGGTAAATCGTGACAGTCACACACATTTCACACATATAATCACACATATTGCTTTTGTGTGAAATCAAAATATAAAGGAGTTTGAAAAATCGAAATCGTTGTTGTTTTGCGAGTGTCGTTTGGCACTCGTTTTTGTTGGGTGGGTGCAATCGGTGTTGCCTAAAATGGCAGACCAAAGCCGTGCGGTGTGTGGGCGGTGCACAAGGCACTCGCCCCCACACACGCCCGCAACGGCTTTTTTACCTTGCCATTTTTTACGGCAACACACTCGATTTTGCAAACGCAATTTCCATTTCCGTAAACCTGAAAATGTGCTATGCTATACGCATGGACACGGATAAAATCAAAGATTTCGTAAATCGGCACAAGCGAAAAATATTCCCCTTGATTATTGCAACTGGGCTTGCTTTTTCCGCTTGCGGTAAATCACAAGAACTTGAACCCTATCACCCTATTGTAAATTTGCAAAATGAATCTTACCATAACACAGGCGAAAAGGACATAGAGCAACAACCAAACATTCAATCAGAAAGCGAAAGCAACCAATCAACTACTGGGTTTCAAATGTCAAAAAGTCAACAAGAATTAAGGCAAGCAGTTGCAGAAATGCGAGCAGAACTTGCCGACATAAGACAACAAAGCGAATTTTTTAGTGACGATTGGCTTCGTGGTGTTGTGGGGTCTGAATTGTCGGAGGTCAACCCTATTTTAGTTGGTCGCAACATTGTGTTTGATAATAATTTTCTTGACTATATAGGCGATGACGAAAATGGGATAATTACACAAGAAAATTTTATTCAATGGCGAGATAATTTAGACAATGCTTTTGACGCTTTGGTTTATCTAACGGGGCGATTGCCAAAAGACGGACAAAAGGTTTTTGTAAACCTTGACAATTCTGCTTTGTCTGGACTGGCAGAAGGTCGAGCATACAACCATATGTCACAAATAACTTTAACAAGATTTTGGATAGAAGGCGAATTAGATAGGGTTAACCGCACAGGTTCGCCCGGCTTTCTTGCTTTGCATGAATTGGCTCATGTTTTTGAAATTCAACAACCATTTAGAGGTCATGGCGAATCGATGGCAAATTTCTTTGTTTCGTTTATGATGGACATTACACAAACAGGAATAACCGAAAGAGATATGCACGGCGAGGCAGCAAGAGGCGATTTTGACGATGAGAAATTGCTAACAGGTCAGGATTTCAGAGATTGGCAGTTAGAAAGGGCTTTGCAAGAACACAACTCATCAGATGAGCACGCACTATTTCCAAGAAGTGCACGCAGTACACATTCACAATTCGACTTATGGTTATATGAACTTGTTGAAAAGATTGGGTGGAAACCATTTGTCCAAGCATTTAGAAGTTATAGTGATGAGCAATTTCAACAAACCCGTGATTATGTTTATTATTCTAGCAACCCACTAATTAACGAAAATGGCACAAGGAATTCGGGAGAACTTGGGCAAGTTAGAGAGTTATTGTTGCGTGTTGCCCATTTTGCAGACAACCCAGAACTAATACAGTCCTTAACTGGTGGCGAACGATTTGACGAAAGATTAAATGTTGAACCAATGCCAAGAGAAAGAGCAGATAGATATGTCGGGGCAGGTTTTCTAATTTCTCTAACTAATCCGCAAATCCCCGAAAACGAATTTTTTATTCCTATAACTGGACCAAATCAGCAAGACGAACTTAGCCAATGGCGGATTAGAGATTTTTTCAGAAATTTCGATATGCACATTTATTCATCGTATGAAAGTGGCATTGATACAAATACAACAAGATTTGTTGTGAACGGAAAAGAAGTTGAAACTATTGGTGACTTGTATAGATTGCTTGAACAAGATCAACGGCGAATTGATGTGACTGTTGATTATCAAAGACGAGTTGAAAGCGAACAAATCAGGGGTCAATAGTTTAACTCCGTTGGGGGCTCTGGGAAAGATTATTTTCTTGGGTGGTGTGCGGTGTTTGGTGGGTTGTCCGTTGCCTTTATGTTTTCTTACCCTGTTCGCCCTTTGGGGTTAGCACAGACAAGTCAAAACGGCAAGGGTAAACTGCACGCAACGCATCCGCGCAACCCTAATTGCCCCTTTGAGCAAAAGAAAAAGCCAACAGGGCGCAACTCACGCCACCACAGGCGCATAGGACAAACAAAACATCGCGACAAAGATTGTATGTCGTTGCGTTCGTGTGCGATGTGTGTGAGCGCGGTTGCAAACGGGCTTTGCCCGTGCAACGCGCCACACCGCACGACATACTTTGCCTGCGTGTTTGTCTTGCTTGGGGTTCGGCCTATGTCTATATGCCACTATTCGACATTCGACAAACTCACTATATAATATCTTTTATATACCTACTCAACATTCAACAGGGGCATTATACTACGTCAATGCCCCTGTCTGACATCTGACAAAAAGTTGCAAGAAGTAAACGTGGTCTAAGTTAATATTACCTTAGACCACTTGTTGCTAGTTTTCGCGCGGTTGGTGTCATTTTTTGTTCTCTAACAACCTATATGCGTCGTGGATGGATTCTAAATATGCTTGCTCGACTGGTGTTAATTCGTCACGCGATTTTTCCTTGTATTTTCCATATTCAATTTCAACGTGTTCGTTTGCCATCTCTCGGCTAATTTTCCCTGCGTGGGTCAAAATTTCTTTTTTATTAAACGTCAAAAATTCGTCAAGTTTATTTATCCAGTCCTGCATGGTCATAGGCTTTTCGTCTTTTGCTTGCAACTCGGCATAGTCAAGATACATTGACGTTATTAGTTTCAATGTTTCGATTTCTTTTTTCTCTAAATAGTTTTTACCTGTTAGAACTTCGCTTTTTGTTGGCACGTTGCCCTTAAACGCGGTCAGACCCATGAAAGGCAATTCGGCATTTGCGCGATTAACTATCAGCTCTGGCGCGGTCATTCCATGAACGGCATAGTGCATCTTGTTCTGCACAATTTCAAAAAACTTTATCGATTGCGCGGTGTCAGGCGAATAGTCAATCGCGGTTGCGTAAATATCTAACACTTGGCGATAGAAAACTTTTTCGGCGGATCGAATATCGCGGATTCGATCAAGCAACTCGCGAAAATATGTTCCACCGCCTGCATTTTTCAAAAGTTCATCGTTCATTGAAAAACCTTTTTGGATATACTCGTGCAAAATGTCCGTTGCCCATCGCCTAAATTGTGCGCCACGTTGCGATTTAACTTTATATCCAACTGCAAGAATAACATCAAGCGAATAAACATTTACAGGCTTTTTTGAATTAACAAAGTGCATTTTTTGCACATTGTTATTTTCGTCAAGTTCGCCATCCGTAAAAATTTCTTTAATGTGTTTTGTTATAACCGTCCTATCGCGATCAAATAGTTTCGCAATTTTGTCTTGTGTTAACCATGCGGTATTCGCGCGTGGGTCAATATCCACTTGAATTTTTATCTTGCCATCTTGTGATATATACATGATTAGGTCGTTGTCTTTCATATTTCCACCGCCATCCCAACAGATACAATTTTAACAATTTCAGGCAATTCTTTTTTGAATTTTTCAATTACGTCATCGCCGTTGCAATGCGCCATAAGCAAACAATCTACTTTGTTCGCCTTGAAATATTCGAGTGTTTTTTCTGCTACATCGTCCCATTTTCGCAAATGAAAGCCACCAACAACATGATGGATTCTCTGTTCTCCTGTGATTTGTTTCGCGTATTCAATAGTATTGCAAATGCCACGATGTGCGCATCCTGAAATTATTACAAGCCCTTTATCGATTTTTATTGCGACTGAAATTTCATCAATTATTTTATCGGACTCGTCATTTTCGAGGACTGCATAATAACCTAACTCAAATTTATTGACCATAGGAATATTTGCGAGCAAAAATATTTTATCGTTGATGATTATATTGCTCTCTATGGCTATGAAATTATTTTGTGTTTTGCCGTCACCAATTTTCAAAGTTTCGTCTAGTTTGTTAAATTCCTTTGTCGCAGGCTTAAATCGTTTTTGAAAAGTTTGTTTGTGGACGAATATGTCTTTACCGCGCAAGTATGTCGCACCACCGCCATGATCATAGTGTCCATGAGAAATTAGAGCATTTTTTATGCTATCAATATCTAGTCCCATTTTTTTTGCGTTCAGTAAATACAAGTCGGTTTCGCCCATATCAATTAAAAGTTTATAGTTATCAACTTCAAGCAAGCATGAAAACCCATGTTCGGTTTTGAACTTATATGTGTCGCACCTGTTGTCGCATAGAAAAGAAATTTTAACCATTGTAACCGCCTTTCCACTCGACTAACTGAGCATTATCAAAAGACAACTTACGCATATAGTTTTCTATAAAATCTTGCGTGTTGAAAATATTATTTTCCGCGACATACATCATCATGCGCATTGTTCCTGTATGTGTCACGACTAGTGCATTTTTAATATTTTTTTGTTTCAGTTCATCAAAAAAACTTTTAACACGAGCAAATATTTCGTCAAGGGTTTCCGCATTATATTTTTTGCGATCACTATTAAAAAGTTCCCATTCATCGTTTGGTATCGTTTTCCATTCGCGCCCCTCAAAGTCACCAATACAAAATTCACTTATTCTGTTGTCCAAAGCAATTTTAAGATTAAGCCCCAGTAAGCCATTAATTATTTCAGAGGTCTCCTTTGCTCTATCTAAGTTCGATGAAAAAATATGTTCTACTTTAACTTTCGCTACTTCAATCGATGCAGTTTTTGCTTGCTCTCTGCCTATCTCATTGAGTGGAATATTTGTTTGTCCTTGCATCTTGCCAAGAGCATTCCAGTCAGTTTGTCCATGACGAATTAAATAAATCATGTTCATAGTGTATCATCATTTAAGGAACTTGTCGCGTTTATTTGCTCAACTTTCGCTTTCAGTCGCTCATAGCATTCTTGTTCCGTTCTGCCATAGATTGCGGCCTGTTTTCCGTTCTCCCACACTCGCGCCATATAATTTCCGCGTTTGTGTTTGGTAATGGCTTTGCCGTCATAGTGTAGACCTTTAGGCACTTTCGGTGCTTTATGCAACCATAACGCGCACAATCCTTTATAAAATACCATTTTCATGGTGTTCGTATTTGATTGTGACCGCCACTCACGAGTGGAAAATCTAAATCAAAAGGAGTTAAAGACAATTAAAGACCGTTTGTTTTGGGGTGTCCGTTGTGGCACTCCTTTTTGTGGTGGCGTGAACAATGCGGTGTTGCCTAAAATGGCAGACCAAAGCCGTCCGCAAAAGCAACCGCACTCTCGTAATCGGTTTTTTGTATCTGCCATTTTTAACGGCAACACACTCGCCATTTTGTTTTCACATTGTCATTGAAAATAGCACCATAGCATTTTCATTTACAAAAAAACGTGGACGTGGTATAGTGAATTATCAAAAGAGGGCAAAGCGTCATAATGTTCAAGTTCATAAAAAATTTAGTTGAAAAGCAAAATCCACATCTACAAACGCAAAGAAACCATGCAAGACGACAAGATATATTATCTGGGAATATCGCACCATCCGAAAACTGGATAAAGTCAAGAATTGGTGGACTCGAAAATCGGTTTGTTCACCATATGAATCAATCATATTGGGTGAATGGCGACAGGTTTGCTGCTACTTTCGCTAATGCTGCATTCGACAACAGAAGGAGTTTAGCTTTTCGCCATTCTGGACAAAAAGGTACACTTGGACAAATTCAGGTAATAAGTCAGGAAGAATTACAACTACACAAACCACATCCAAACACATATTGGGATGTAATGCGTGACGAAGAAATTGCACAAGGGTTCAAGAAGCCTTATCACACACTTGCGCAGTTAAATCAACCTAACGGTGTATTTGGTGACTTTAATCATTTTGATGTGGATATATTGTTGTTTCAAGAAAAAATTTCAAAAGGTCTTCCTCCGCGTTATCCAACGGACAAGACTTGGGCAGACCAACGGTGGTCATATGTGATTGCATTCGGTGTGTTATCACGCAGATATTTAGAAATTATGAATAAGGTAAAAGATGATACCAATGCACGCATTGAATTGGTGGAACAATACAGAGCAGAAGTTGACAAACTTAACTCTGGGTATAATTTTCTTACACCAGAGCGTCGCCAAGATTTTGAACGTTTCATTTCTCGCACACTAGCCGCACCAAATGTCGAGCCAACAGTGTTTAAAACTATGAACGATTAACTCCGTTGGGGGCTCTGGGAAAGATAATTGGCTTGGGTGGTGTGCGGTGTTGCCTATGCTTTTTACTAACCCATGCAAGCCTAGATATGATACAATGGCACTATGCACATTACTATTGAAAAACTTACAGACAAAAAACACCCTTGCGTGAAAATCGTTTTTGACTGGTATTACGAATGGTTTGGCAAGACAAGAAAATTAGAATACCCGAAAGACAAACTTTTTATGTTCGTGCAAAATTCAATATGTGAAAATGCTTTGCCACAACTTTTTGTTGCCTTTGATGGAGAGAAGCCCATAGGAACATTTCAGATTGCTTGGACTGATGATGTTTGGTTTCGTCCAGACCTATATCCGTGGGTTTCTAATGTTTTTGTCCTGCCCGAATATCGTGGGAAAGGTGTTGGAAAATTACTCATGCAAGAATGTGAAAAAGCACTTCGCAAACTAGGAATAAAAACCGCCTACCTACGCACAAGTCACGAAGGACTATATGAAAAATTTGGTTGGGTTTATTTTGACAAACACAAAAAATGGTATCCAAGCACAAGCGGAGAATATACAAAGATTTATAAATTGGAGATTGCATGATTTTATTGCTGTTAATCCCTGCAATCGTTACAAGTGTTGTGGGTAGTTTGGTTTATAAGAAAAATGACAAGCCGTCTTATATGGCTTTATTCTCAAATATCGTTTGGGGTGTAATTATTGGTGCAGTATCGTTTGGCTTAGGTTTTATTCTTTTTGATGATGTGTTCGCAAATATCACTTGGGCAACAATGGGCATGATAATTTTTCAAAGTGTGATTGGGTCATTGTGTGTGTTAACTTGGGCAAAAGGTGTTAAAGATGTTCCATGTTCGATTGCAGACCCATTTAGTCAAATGCGAATGTTCTTTATGCTTGGTATATCGTGGCTTATATTTAATGATACTGCAACAAGCATTGACATAATTTTGGTTTGCGTGATTTTCTTGGCTTGTATGACAATGGGAATATGGCAATACAAAAGCGAACAGCACAAAGGGTCAAAGAAATATTTTTGGGGTCTATTGTGGTTGTGTGTTTGGGTTTTGTTAAGCACGGCAAATTTAGGGTCTATGCGAATGATAGCCGATAACGGTGTTCATATAACGACTTTTGTGTTTTTTAGTGGTTTTATTACTGCCCTAATTTGTTTGCCAGTTTTCTTCTTCACGAAAAAGATAAACAAAGAAACCCTACAATGTTCTTTCAAAGACAAGTGGCTTGCAGGTATTGGTATAACGGATAATATTTGGATATTATTTTATATCCCTTTGGCTATGGTTTTGAATTTGGGTGTGCTTGACGCAATTATGGTTGTTGCACCTGCACTCGTGGTCGTGTTTGGTTTGTTTCTATTCAGAGAAAAAATCAAGTGGTATATTTATCCGCTTATCGTGATTATTTTGGGGTGTGCAATCGCATTAAGTTTATTAAGCACATAGAAATTAAACAAACACACAACCATCAAATTGATTTATTAAATCGCAGTTTTTGTATTTTTAGAATTTTTTTTGTGTCAAATTTTTGAAGGTAAACTTGACAAAGTACAAAAAAAACACTATCTTAACATAAGGAGCTTTCTTATTCATGAAAAATATAGAACCTCAAACATTTAATCATGTTCATACATATACACAAAATCAACTCGCTAATCGTTTGGCTTTGGTTGGTTTTATTTTTGCGTTTATCATATCTGTAATCGGACTTGTACTTTCGATTGTTGCTTTGCGAAAAGTTCGTTACACAAATGAAGGCAAAAGCCTTGCACTTGCAGGCATCATGATATCTAGCATAGGAATTGGTTTTATGATTACACTTATCCTGCTCATAGTCATAGTCGTAAATACTTCACCACTCTATTAACTTATACAAAAAATTAACTCCTTAACAAAATCGGCTGGATTTGATTTCCTTTCAATGCATCCATAAGTGTATTTTCAACCATGTCAAAATCACAAACAAGTGAAAATGGTTTGGAAATTGCATCGTCCTGGCTATACGGGACAAAAAAGTAATTTTTTCTGTTAAGAAGTCTCCCAATATTCTCTGCATTTCCACTCAATCCATCATTAGTGCTTATTCCCAAAACGCATGGCTTTGAATTCCTAAGCAATGCCTTAACCGCCATAGTCACAGGCGTGTCTGTTATCCCATTTGCCAATTTTGCAACTGTATTACCTGTTGCCGGGAAAACCAAACTGGCGACAATTTTTTTATTTGAACTTAATAATTCTGCCCCTGCAATTGTATTAATGATCTGATTACCTGTCAATTGGACAAGTTCCTTTTTATACCACACCATATCAACAAAGCGATTCGGCACACTTGCGTTCGTACTTAAACAAGGAATAATATTGTAACTTTGAGAAAGTCTTTTTATTATAGGAAGCAATTTTGCGTAACTGCATGAAGATCCTGCTATGCATAAAACAATCGTTGGCTTTTCGTCTCTCATCATTTTTTTGAATATAAGTTCAGCCGCTTTTATTGGATAAAATCGCCCTGGAAGAGATGGTTCAATGTTATAATCAAACTTTTCTTTATCAAAATTTCCCCAATCAAAACCATATGGTCTAGATGCAAGATCATAGATAATCGGTCTTGCCATAACTGTCAAATGCTTGCATTTTGTACGCATAACCAAACTTGATAAAAGTTTTTCACCTATTACTTTTGCGGGCACAGTGTTAATCACCACATCAAATTTGCATAAATTTACATATTCAAAATGAGATTTATCGCCATATCTTTCCTTTATTTCAGCCATTTTGTCTTTACTAAAATTTAAAACATGTATTTCTACATCATTTAAAACCCTCTCCAATTGGGCACAGAGTCTTCCCCATCCAACAATTAGTATCTTTTTATCCTGCAAACCTTTGTCATCTTTATAACGTTTCACAAGAATTTCTCTCATTGCAAGTGCGGTCAAATAATTATTTTCACGAACAAATTCTTCATCATCAGCCAAACACGTATACTTGATTTTTTTTTCTTTTAATATCTGCTTATCAAGCGTTTTTGCATATCCAAACACATGTGAATTTTGTGAGATATTTTCAAATATTTTACTTGTATGTGCAAGACTTGGTTCCAAGAAAACCATTGTTGAATCCCCATCCTTTTCTGGATGCATCATTTTTTCATTCAAATCAAAAACATCTATACCTTGTTTTTCAAATAATTTTGCAATTTCCAATACACGTCCATCAAGAGAAGATTTATTCAAAAATATATGTTTAGCCATACATTATCGTATGCACCTTACGTTCTCTTTGCTTATTACATTTTCACCTTATACAATAACTCAAAATACACTGACATATGAACAAAAAAGTTACCAAATTCGGTGGAAGTTCACTTGCCACCGCAAAAAACATTTTAAAGGCACAAGCAATAGTAAAATCAGATTCGCTTAGACGGTTCATAGTTGTAAGTGCCCCCGGTAAATTACCATCAAATGCAAACTGTAAAAACATTACAGTCAAAAATCAAGATTTAGAAAATACAAAAGTAACAGACCTGTTAATTGATGCCTATACCGAAATGTGCAGTGGCAAACAACAAGAAAATACAAGTTTATCAAGCCTTAACAAAGTGATTACGAGATTTGAAAAACTTGCAACCGAACTTGACATTGATATTGAATCAGAACTTGAAAGAACAATTGATGAAATAGATATTAATCGTTGCAACCGAGATTTTGTTGTTTCACGTGGCGAATATTTAACCGCAGTACTGTTCGCAAAATTGTTAAATTATCGGTTTGTAGATGCAAGCAAACTTATAATCTTAAACAAGAATGGGAGAGTTAACGAAACAAAAACCCAAGCAAAGTTTGAAAAATTCTATAATCAAATTGACCATACCCAAGGCATTGTTATAGGTGGATTCTATGGACGCGGACCCGATTACAAAATTAAACTTATGGAAAGAGGTGGAGGAGATTACAGTGGGGCAATAGCGGCAACAAGTATTAACGCAAAAAGCTATGAAGTATTTACAGATACAAATGGAGTGCAAACCGCAAATCCCGCAATTGTGGCAAACACTCAAACAATTTCACACATCGATTTCTCTACACTTCATAAATTGGCAAAAGGTGGTGCTTCTGTAATTTTTCCAGATTGCTTGCCACTTCTTAGGCGAAACAATATTCCGCTTGTAATTGATAATACTTTTAACCCACATACAAATTTTACAACCGTCACACAAAAAAAACAACACGGAATATTCTCGCAAAGCTATTTTTCAATAACTTATACTGTACAAGCAAATGTCAACAAATCAACGGCAGATATCCTATGTATTTTTAACAAAATCAAATTTCCTTACGAAATATTAAAAGATTTGTTAAAAGACTTTGATGTTTATATTACATCTTTCAAAGTTGGTGAATTCAAACTTATAACCAATACGAAATATTCAGACCTTGTTATCAAAAAACTGCACGAATATTTCGCACAGTTTTTGTCAAAATAATTAATTTATTACCATGTATAAGGAACCCATCTTGCAAAGAATTGCAACACACCTGTCTCATTTTCCCCGATATACGTGTAAGGGCCTTCTGTAAAGTTACTGTTTCTGTACCAACCTACGAAACGGTAATTCAACCATTGAGCATTTTCTGCACGAAGTCTGAAAACATCATTCATGTATGCCACCGTTAGAAGGTCTCTGTCATGTGTATAATTCCATGCCCTAACCGTTTCAATACCAAATCCACCAACTACGTGTAACGTAGCATTGTTATGTTCCCCAGGAACAAGGTTACCCCACACCGCATAAAGTCTTCGTGTATATCCATATGTAGTATCATAAGTGTATCCACCAAACGGCCATTCATTGGTAAGGTTTCCGGCAATGATATGATCAATAGTTCTAAAGTCTGCATTACCATTCGCGGCATCAACTGCACTGCCCGCCCATCCTATAATGATACGCGTTCTGTCGGTACGACGATAGTTAAGTCCTTGTACAACACCTGCAAGATTAAGATCTGTGTCCGCAACATGGTCAACAAATTCCGGACCCCAGTCATTAATCTCTCTGTCAAAATTATTTGGATAATGCTCGCCCATACCCACCGCAGAACCTACGTTTGTCACAAGTTCAAGTCGAATTCCCCATCTTGCATGAAGCATACGTGGATTTGCGTTGTCATTTATATTCCATGCGGTATCAAAGACTCTGTCTCCATTTCTGTCAAAGAACTGGGTTCCACCAACAGAACTTGAAGTGTCCCAAAAGCCAAGGAAGTTAAAACCAGGTCGTACAGGAATCGGTGATCCTACGGTTACCACAGATTCAGGAAGTGATTGTGCATTATATATATTAAATCCTGTTACCGTTATTGGATTGCCTGTTATCGCGAAATGTCCACCATTTGCACTGAGATTAATGGTAAAGTTCATAGGCAACCATTGTGCATATAAATTTGCTTCTGGTGTTGCAACCGGGAAAATCCATCCATCATTATAGAGTCGTTGCCCATTGTAACTAAACAATTGTGTTCCACCAGATGGTTGTGTCCACCATCCGTTAAAATGCCATCCTGGTCTGCTTATAATTGGCCGTGAACTTGGTAAAATTGTGCCATTACTGTGCGTAAAGTTATACGGAACATCTGTTGCATTTGGCGAATTCGGATCAAAAGTAACATCAACATTCATACCTTCCCATTCTGCCTCAAGGACAATGTTACTGTCGTCCGTTGCAAACACCCAATAACTTGTAATTGAATCATGGCGAAGCCCTTGACTGTTAGATATTTGAATCCTCGTACCTGCAGGGTTTGTCCAAAACCATCCATTGAAACTAAACCCTGGTCGTGTCGGAGCAGATTCTGTTATAACATCTGTACCAAATCTGCCAAGCATTTGTCCATTCAAATGTGTAAATGGCATAGGCATTGTACTTGTTCCACCATTAAGATCAAATGTTACCGTACGATCAAGAGGTGTCCAACGTGCAAATATTTGTTGTGGCATGCTTTCTAATACCGCGATTGGTCCTTGCTGTACCCTTGCACTGTTTCCACTTGCATCGGCCGGTTCAAACACTCGTCCAATTTCACCTGTGCCATCCGCCTGTGCTCTTGTTGCAAAGTATCCATCAAATCTGAATCCTGGCAACGTAGGTGCCTGGATAACCGCTTGTGCAATTCCTAGACCCATTGAATATTCAAAATATTGTGTGCCTTGTGTCCAACGCCATGCAAGGTTAGTGGTATTTGGCGGCAAACCATTATTACCCGCACCAAATGGTAGATTAGCATAAAGACTTATATTACCAAGCCACCTTGCGGTCAAAGTTGTGGTTGTCGCAGGCACAATAACCCAATTTCCACCAACACCTTGTCCACTTGCATTAAGACGCTGTATACCATTGACATCCCAAAACCCTTGAAGATGTCTTTCATGTCCACCTACACCAACGTTCCACACAGGTGATTGATTTTGTGCAAATGCCATACCATCACGTGGCACAGTATTATTTTCGTGTCTGAAACTTGTTATACCAAGATTTCCCCATGTTCCACCACCTGCGTTCATGTTTACCGTTACATCAACACCTCGCCATCCAGCCTGAAGAACAACAGATGTCCCGGTAATACTGAATGCCCAAGGTGCATCTATCGTACGATTTCCGTTTGCATCAGATATCCGAATGCCGTTCCAAAACCATCCATCAAATATAAATCCAGGTCGTGTAGGAATTGCCACCGGTTGAGCAACAGGAGAACGCATCATCGTACCATTGAGATGATTGAATCCACCTGGAGCCACACTTGTTCCGCCATTCATATCAAAGTTAACCGCAATGTTATTACCACTCCATCGTCCATAGATTTGCTGTGGCATTCTGTTCAAATCTGTAATAATTGCGGTGGTTGCCCTTCCTCCATTCGTACCAAATACAAGTTGCCCACCATTAGGTTGAGAATAGTAACCATCAAATCTGAATCCATCAATTCTCGGTGCAGTAACAGACGCAACAACCGGAGCATGCGTCACATGATGAAATGTATTTTGACCCGGCACCATAGAATTCATTCCTTGAATTCCTGCCGGTGCATTAGGCAAAAGTCCAATATTACCCGACCATGTTGCATCAACCGTTGTTGGTGCGGTAATGCTCCACATTCCCCCAACGCTTTGACCATCTCGATTAATAAGTTGACGTCCACCATGCGAAATCCCTTGGAATTGTCGTGCATGAATAATATTCGCACCGGTCATCCAACGTGGTAATTGATGCTCGGCAACACTTGGCGGTGAATCACCCGATTGATGATCCCAACCAATGAAACTGCCTCCGGCAACACCGCCGTTCATATTAATTGTAACCCTGTTAATACTCCTGCGCCATTGGGCATGCAAAGTTCGTTGCCCTGAAAGATTTTGAAGTACACCAAACCCAACGGCAAGTTGTCCATGTGCATTATAAAACATCATACCATGTCCAGTGGCCGGCACGTCAAAGAATCCAAGGAAATCATAATGTTCTCGTCTGGGTATCAATACCGCGTGTGGAAGTGGCACCTCGGTACACCCCGATACCTCTGGAATATACCCTTCACCACCATTCATGTTAAATGATACACTCGGATATGTACATGGTTGTGGACAGTGACTTATATCTGTCACCTGCATTCCATTGCCTGGACAAACTATCCATAACGTTGGCGGTGGTTGGACCGGTTCCTCTCTTGGTGGATTTTGACATCGCCCGTTAGCCCCTAAAACTTGTGGTGGGACACATGTGTGAGTTGCTGTACCTTGAAACACCCAATTACTATTTTGACATCTATATCTCCTGTTATTAGCTACTCTCTCCGCTCCATCTGCACCTATTGGATTTGTGCAACCAGATACCCTGCTAAAAACCGCTCGATATGTTGATAACCATACTTCTCCATTAGTCCAACTTGCATTGGTTATGTTTCTCAACTGCAAATTCCAAGATGAACTGGCAGGAATTGTCACACCTAATCCACCAACAGTCGTAGAAGCAGCTTGTCCAATATGCTCCCAATGAACAAACGTCGATCCAGATGGCGGCGTTGCTGTTGGCACATTAATAGTCGTACTTTGCCTATCCCTAGTAAAAGTGGCAGTTCGTGTAATTGTACCAAAGGTAATGTTGACAACTATCACACCAGGATTTCGGGCTTGTGCAGTATGGTTAGTTGAATTATTGTTCAATAACACCCCACCAACCGCAAGTGAAGAAACGGTAAACAACATCACAAAGAAGAGCGTAAACGCCCTTAACACGCCATTACGCGAACGCCCCTTGGTTGGCTTGTATGCACATTCACTCTCACGTGACAGATTGTACTCTTCATCTCTCCATGTCCAATCTTCCATACCCTACTCTCCTTTGCTTGATTTCATTTTATCTTATACCTTATCAATCATTTAACTCTTTGCAACAACCCTGTCTGATCCAGTTTTTCTGGAACTTTGTCCCTTTTTCAAAAGCACAAAATATACAACCGCACCAATAATTGCCAAACCTCCAAATACCCCAAGTGCGATATATACCCACAACAAGTTATTGCCACTTGGTTCTTGGTCAGGTCGGTAATCTGCATAACATTCATCACCTACACATGGTTCTGGAAGATCTGGTGACAAATCGTCTGGCTCGACAGCACTCCACACCGCAAAAAGTTCTTTTACGCCATCAGGAGTATTGTCGCCGGCGGTTCCCATGATTGTTCCATCTGGCATAATTGTGATTTGTTGTCCACCAACGAATAAATATCGTCCTGCATCTGCAAGTCCTCTTGTACGTGCCCAACCTTGGACTTCACTTCCCATAACGTTACTGAAAATTGTTGGGATGTCTGTACCTAAATCAAGCGTACCCCCTGTATGCCCGACAAATACATGTATATGAAGTTCAAATCCGTGAACATCGGCAACAGGCGGCAATTCTGGATCATCAAAGCCGGTGTAGATTCCTGCGGTATGTAATGTTATTGTTGCAAATCCAGGATTATTGACAAGTCCAAAGAGTCTTGGTAAAAATCCTTGCTGGCCAGCCATTATTCCCCAAACATGGTTATTGTTTTGGATAAACTCGTATTCACCAACGATAAATTCGCCTTCATGATAAAACCCTCTTTGCAAGAAAATCATACCTTCTGAAATAAATTCAACAAGTGTTCCATGATAAAAAGTTTCATTTTCAAGTGGATTAATTTGTATTATATAATCATCCATGTCTTCATAGTCAAAATCAAAATAGTTTCCTATATGAATTACCTGGCCATCTGTATTATAAATTCCAAGCCTTACAAAATCACGAGACACAGGACCATTGTACCCCCCCCAAAATGGCGAACCAGTAAATTGCGGCATTTCCATTACAAAAACGTTCATCAAACGTATTTCATATGGAAATTGATAATTTGTGTTAGGAACAACAGGAATAAAAAGTGGATTTGCGGTACCAAATGCCATTAACTGGGCCCTTGAGGTGTGGTTAATTGCACCTGCATTAAACACGTTTGTCATTTCAACCACACGTGAAGTTGGAAGCCAATTTCCCCATTCGCCCGGTGAAAATTCTGATTCTGTTACCAAGGTGCCAACTATGCCCGCCACCCTTGCATTTTCTTGTCCAGATACTGTGATTTGGGCAACGTTGTAACTGTTTGCAATTCTTGAATGCCAATTAAAAAATGAAACCTCTCCAACAAGACCACCAACAGAATTAATATCAACCAAATCAAGGTCAATCATTCCATAGTTAGAAACCGCAAGCAAATATGTTTCAAGTGCATCGCCCACAATACCACCAAGTGCATCAAGTGATTGGCTTTGCATTACCCAATTAACTTCGCTTCGTACATTTCGAATTACCGTGAACGACGAACTTCCTACTATTGCACCTGCGGTGCGTGGCTCGAAAGTATAAATTGTGCCATCATTATCAAGTGTTGCAGGTCGAATCAAACGAACGTTTCCGGCTATAACAAGATTTTGAATGATTGCACCATTTGTATTACCAAAGAGCCCCGCATTTCCATTCCAACACGGTTCAATTACATTTGGCAAACGCACGGTGTGTCCATTTCCATCAAAAATTCCGGCAAAAGAAACATTTCTTCCCCTCGTTGACATAGAATCCCAAACACCGATTGTAAAATCCAGGTTATTCATAAGCCTGAAATGTTTACCTTCAAAGCTTGTACCAAAGTGATTCGGCCTTATCCAATCGTGTCCTGCGATTTCGTCGAATTCCTCTTCGGTTAATCTTGCAAGAAGTTCTCTGATTCCTAAAAAATCAGATTCTGTTCTTATTTGATATGGATTTTCAACTGTTCCATCCCCGGTTGACATCCATTCATATTGACCAATTACATTACCCCAGTGAAATGTAGGCACGACAAACCCAAAGTCATGATTAGATGCAAATGCAACCTTGGTGCTTGACGAATGAGGTGCGAATCCTATTGCCACACCTACACAGGCAATAACCAAAGCAAAAGCCGATATAATCATTAACTTTTTGCCAAAAAAATTCTTTCTTGCCACATATCCTCCTTTGTACACAGATATCTCTTGTTGCCTTTATTATATATTTAATAATGTTTTTTTATTCTTGTCAAACGATTTTTATAAACTTTTTCACTAATCAGAGTTCTGTTAAATTCTCCAAAAATTTTGCAACACCATCCTCCTCATTTGTATCGGTTACATAATTTGCTATACTCTTAAGTTCCCAAAGAGAATTCCCCATTGCAACACCAAAACCCGCCTCTTTAAACATTGCAACATCATTAAGCCCATCCCCTATTGCAATGGTATCCTTTTTATCAATGTCATACATTTTGCAAAAGCGTTTAATTGCACTCCCCTTTGACACACCCTCCTTAACAACATCATAAAATAACCATCCCGATTCACCACCAATAAACTTTTCTTCAAGAAAAACTTTTGCCTTGTTTGCAATTCTTAAATCATTTTCTTTTATAAAGTCTTGTAATAACTCGCCAAATTTAACCATTCTATCAAAATCTTTTGCCTGAGGAGTAATCTGGGTTATTATTCTGCCCTTTATAAAATGCATTGCCTCTTCTTCAGATTTTGCATTACACCAATTATCTTTGGCATGCAAAATAAAAACTTCACAAAGCCCTTTACCAAGATGCAAAATCTTCTTTACTATATCATGCGAAATTTCTTCTTCCCAAAGAACACTTGTATATGTCCCATTTTTCATTTGATATGCCGCCCCACCGTTACTTGCAATCATATAATCTACATCAACACCAACACATCGTGGGGCATGCCATGCAAAACACGCACCTGTACAAGGAACAATCTTATGTCCAGATCTTCTTGCAACTCTTATTGTTGCTTTGGTTCGTTCGGTTATAAATTTTGCATTATCCAAGAGTGTCTCATCCATATCAACGAAAATTGTCTTTGATGTTTTGCCAAGTTCTTTGATTCCAGATTCATTTTTCCTAGGTTCTTCTTTCATATAATTAACTATACCAAAGTTTATATAATTCCCCAACTAAAACACACCAATTATTAACTTTCACTTTTTTTCAATATATCGTACTATATATTAATATGAAAAAATTAAAAGTCCTTCTTCTTAACGGAAGCCCAAGAAAAAATGGCTGTACAAATCGTGCATTAACCGAAGTTGCCACCGCGTTAAAAAACAATGATATTGATGCCGAAATTATTTGGATAGGTGCAAAACCGATTCAAGGATGTACCGCCTGTGGCGTTTGTCGCAAGAGCAATGGTAACGGCGAATGTCCATACAAAGACGGCGTGCAAGAATTTCATCAACTTGCAAAATCTGCCGATGGATTTGTTTTTGGAAGTCCGGTTTATTACGCAGGTGCAAATGGTTCGCTTCATTCTTTTCTGGACAGACTCTTTTTTGCATACGGCTCTTCTCTCAAGGGTAAAGTCGGGGCATGTATATGTTCCGCAAGACGTGCCGGCACCACCGCAACAATCGACAATCTTAACAAATACCTTTTGATAAACCAAATGCCAATTGCATCATCAAATTACTGGAATGCGGTACATGGTTCTGTGCCAGAGGATGTTGAAAAAGATCTCGAAGGACTTCAAACTATGCGGATGCTTGGCAACAATATGGCATGGCTTTTAAAATCTATTCATATCGCAAATATTCCGTTTCCAACCGAAGAAACAAAAATCAAAACAAATTTTATAAGATAATTTCACCACTCTTAATGTGTTATAATTAAATATATATGAAAATTGCAATAATCGGTGCGGGTGCAAGTGGACTTATGTGTGCATGCATGTTACCAACAAATCTTTCTGTAACCGTATTTGACAAAAATCCCTCGTCTGGCAAAAAACTTTTGTTAACAGGCAAAACCAAATGTAATTTAACCAATCTTTGTTCGCCAAAGCAATTTCTTGAATCCGTCCCGCAAAACCCAAAGTTTTTGACACCAAGTTTACATAAATTCACCCCAAGCAATACTATTAAATTCTTTGAAAGCATTGGGGTAAAAACACTTGTAAAAGACAATAATCGTGTGTTTCCAAACACAGGCGGTGCAAATTCCATTAAACAGGCAATGCAGAATTTCGCAATTTCCCGTGGCATAACGTTCAAATTTAATACAAAAGTTACCACAGTTGAACAACAAGACACAGAAACAAATTTTACGGTTAATACTCTTGATATCTCGAATGAAATAACACAACACTGCTTCGATATTGTAATAATCGCAACAGGTGGGATGTCTTTCCCGGGAACAGGCTCGACCGGAGACGGGTATGAATTTGCAAAGTCTTTTGGACATGACATAGCCACACCAAGACCTTCCCTCTGCGGTTTACAATTCAGAAATTCTTCTGGCATATCTGGGCAAACAATTTTTTGTGGGGTTCAAATTCTAGACAGGACATATGCCCCAGTAACCAAGAAGCAGTTTGGAAATATGCTTTTCACAAAACATGGCGTATCCGGACCAGTGATTTTCAATGCCGTTTCTACTTTCAAATCACATTCAATTAAAAATCATTTTCTGCAAATTGATTTTCTACCAAATACAGAAAAACATCCACAATTTGATCCAAAAGACAAACCATTTTACGCATTCAAAGAATATCTTCCAACTTCTGTTGCAAACTGGCTTGCAAAGCAAGCCATCCATCCAGCAGAAATTAAAAATGTACGAATACCTATATCCGACTTTGATTCAATTGAAACCGCAACCATCACACGCGGTGGCATAGCCATCAACAATATCAATTCCGAAACCATGGAAAGCAAACTTGTACCAAATCTTTTCTTCATAGGCGAGGTTCTTGATGTTGATGCATTCTCTGGAGGGTTTAATCTTCAAATCGCATTTTGTACCGCGGTTGCTTGTGCAAAAAACTTTATCAAGTTTATCAAAGAGGCAAATCTTTATGGGTAAATTTGTATACAGCCCATATATAAAGCTGTGACGCAATTGCGGCGAGTGCCACAAAATGTGGCAAAAATGATAAGAATGATGCACCGTCTGCTATGCTGTCTGCACGAAAAAGGCTGTTTATTGTAAAGTATTGCAAAAATTCAAATCCACTTATATTTGATAGAATTGACGCGATGTAAAAAAGAAGTGGCAACCCTGCACCAAGAAGCAACGAATGGCTTGTTCGATTGAAAAAACAACTTGCAAAAAAACAGATTCCACCAATTGCAAGCATAAACAAAGTAAAACCAAGTGACATAATCCAGAATCGTCCAAGATTGATATTTACACCCGCCAAAGTCGTGCCAAGTGTCGTCACAAGCCCAGTTACAACAACCATAGCAACAATTGAAGTTGTCAAGAAAAGTAATTTGGTTAAAATAATCTGTCGACGTGTTGTCGGAGTATTAAGTGTGAAACTCAAATAACCTCTGTCAACCTCACTTGCGACAAGTTTATTGCCAACAAGAATGATATATATTAAAAGGATTACCATACCTGTACCCTCGAAAAATGCATTTGTAAAAATTTGCAACGCAGTAAGTTGTCCGTTTGTATCTTCAAGCATTGTGTCAACAACAAACGATACCGAAAACACAGTTATACAAAGGATAAGTGTCATTGCAAGCCACAAAATCCAATTACTTCGAATTGATTGTTTAAAAATTGATTTTGAAAATAAAGGCTTTTTCATTAGGCACCTCCTTGTACAACATTTGAATCTTTATAATAATTCATAAAATATTTCTCAAGTGTAAACTTGATCTCACTTATGTATTCAACCTGATACTTGGAAATATTTGTAAGAAACTCATTAATTTGTATATCTTGAATAAAGACTTTGACCCTGTTTTTATCCAAGTTAATTTCTGTAAACTCGTATTTTGATTTAGAAAACTTGGTCACATCGGCTTTTGATTTAAAACGAATCTCGAATTGCTTTTTAGATGTGTGTTCAATTTCTTTCATGTCTACTTCAGCGATTATTTGCCCTTGTTTAATAATTGCCACACGATCACAAGTTTTTTCGATTTCGTCGAACATATGACTTGACATAAGTATGGTTTTACCACGTGCACGCTCTGCCGCAATTAATTCACAAAACTTTGCCTGCATAAGTGGGTCAAGGCCACTTGTCGGCTCGTCAAGAATCAAGATTTCAGGATCGTGCATAAACGCAAGTACAAGCGCAATTTTTTGTTTCATACCTTTACTCATTCTTTTAAGTTTGCCACCTGGTGCAAGTTGAAAATATTCGCAAAGTTCTTGGGCACGCTTGAGATCGACACCTCTCATTTCTGCAATTTGTTTAATAAACTGCCAACCATTCATGCCATCTGGAAACTGTATCTCTCCAGGCACATACCCAAGAAAATTTTGAACCTTTTCTGGCTCGGTCCAACAATCAAAATCTTTTACTCTACAGGACCCTGACCCTGCTTTACTAAAACCCAAAATATGTCTGATTGTCGTCGTCTTTCCTGCACCATTCGGTCCAAGAAAACCAAAAATTTCACCTTTACGAACTTCAAGCGACACATTAAATATCCCTCTGCCATGGCCATAATCTTTGGTTAGTTCGGTGACACTTATAACCAGTTCTTCCACTCGATTTTCCATAAGCATATAATATCCCAGTTTAAACAAAATTGCAAATAAAATTCCGCCATCCCTAAGATGTCAAAAACAGCAATACAAACGCAATATTTATTCGGTGACAACATCTTTATCAGATTTGTCTTTATCTTTTGATTTCAAATAGTAGGATACCACCCCTATTGTTGCCGCAATCAAACCCACCGTCACACCATAAATCGTCCAACCTGTACTTGAAACCCCAACTATACCAAGTGTTACGGCCACAGCCGCGGCAACTATTCCATACAATGACCAAATTAATGTTTCTAATCTATCGCTCATGACTTGATAATATCAGCAAAATAAATTTATGTCAACTTAAAAATCAGTTTATAGCGTTCAAAATAATGGCTTCCTAGCCTAGAACAAAAAACCACAACATGTGTGGTTAATGTAATCATTGGACGAAAAGTAGTTTCTTGATTTTCTTTATGAAAATGCGGTCTTCTCTTTCGTCCCTCTCCCCTTGTTTTGATTTTGCGGTCGTCTTTGATTTTGTCTATGATTTTGCGACCGTCGTTTTTGAATTTGCGTAAGATTTTTGATTTTGCGAAAACTCGCGCGTGCCTGACCCCTCGGTCTTTTGCAGTCCTGTTTTAGAGATACAGAGGGCCCCCGCCTTCCAAAACCTACAATTTTTCTCAGGAATGTACATTTTATGTACATCGTGTGGGAAAAAGTGTAAAGCGTGAATCAGCGTCTATTCAGTCTTACAATTTCACAATTATCAATCGCTCGCTTAACCAGCAGTTCCATCGCATATTTATCTTCGGAATTTTTAATCCACTTTGATATTTCTCGGTTGGTCACAAAAAT
>Ga0131853_10002649_pt1 | contig 31996 bp, 28 predicted proteins | sample TergutLab28metaG_FD_92764 | JGI IMG/M metagenome (GOLD analysis project Ga0131853, IMG submission 92764) | Labiotermes labralis P1 segment gut microbial communities from Petit-Saut dam, French Guiana - Lab288 P1 (version 2) (version 2) | ecosystem: Host-associated > Arthropoda: Insects >... | reverse complement strand
TTTTTTAAGACGGTTATTACCTCGTCTTTTTCGGTTACTTGCTTGCGCAACTCACGATTTTGAGTTTCCAATTCTTTTATGCGTTGCGCATCACGGTTATTGCGTTCTGTGGCTGCGGGTTGTATTCCTGCCAGCTTTAGCCACGTTTTTAGGCTATCTTCGCAGACTCCTAGCTCTTGCGCAACTTCCTTGCGTGGACGCCCTTGTTCTACTACTAAGCGTACTGCACACCCTTAAATGCATCGTCATATCTACGTGGTTTTACTCCTTTTGGGGGTCCCATTCTCTACCACCTTTCCTCTCCATTTTAATGAGTGTTTTCGTGTCCGGCAATTCGAGTTGGGGCGCACAGGCTTTACAGCCAAGCCCAAAACTCTACGTCTGACTTGATTTCACAGATTGCCCATCAGAAAAGCGAAGCCAAGCGTTGGGAGGGCAATTATAATAATCTGTACAGCCAGCACGTTAAGCTAAAAAGGAGCAAGGGGTTGGCGATTGAGTGATTGCTAAAAACTCCCGAAGCTAAACTGCTTCCGAACCGAGCGGCACTTATTATATACTGCGGATAGGATTTGTTTTGTGCGCCGTCACGGAGCATTTGACCGTGACGGCAGTATTTATATTTTATACTTCCTGATGAGTTGACATTTTCGTTATTAAAATAACGGGCATTTATATTCTCTGGTAGATATATTTAACTTGAAAGGGGGAGCGATGTAATGGAATCCATTGACAGGCTTAACAGGGCAATACACTACATTGAGGAAAATCTACATGAAAACATTGATTACGCTGAAATAAGTAAGATAACGCTTTCGCCCATATCTGCGTTTCAAAGATTTTTTGTTTTAACGACAGGCATGGCACTTTCCGAATATATCAGACGCAGAAAGTTGTCTCGCGCGACGGATGATTTGTTGCAAACCGATGATAAAATCATCGACATAGCCGTAAAATATGGCTACAACTCTGCTGATGCTTTTAGTATAGCTTTTAAGCGCGAATATAAAATCTCGCCGTCAGTAGTTCGACAAAACCAAGTCAAGCCAGAGCCATTTCATCGTTTATTTTACTCCCTTTCAATAAAATATATCAAAGGAGATGTTAAGATGAAAACGATTTCAAACAACCGCGTATTGCTTGACGGAGGCTTGGGACATAATTATGGCTTACCCGATTGCATAAAGTTTTTATTGGAATGTGTAGGTTGGGGGGACAAGCCCGATTTTTGGGACATAGCTGCAATTACAGGTGACACTGTTGCGCAGATATACAACCGAAACCTGTCAACGGGCTGTGAATATTGCGTATCTGGGTATTTGGCAGGGTCAGAATATATTAAATATATTTTCGACGTATTAGGTTATAATCACGAATATGTATCGGAAAAAGAATTTAATGCAGACAACGGTCGTTATATAAGGAAAATCGTTGAAATGATTGACCGAGATATTCCTGTTCTTGTAAAGACAAATCTAAACAATATGCCTGATTGGAACTCCGATGTCGGAACATATTGCTTACTTGTTGGATACGACCACGGGGGTCAAGTTGTAAAGTTATATTTCCAAGGCTTTGACGAAAACCAAACATCACATATTGATTGCGTCTTGTCAGGCGAAAATAAAATGGATTTAATTTTATTAGGTGAAAAGCAACGTGAAGTTACACTTGATGAGCTGTATGTAAAAGCGATGCAAAAAATGGCGCATTGGTTGACTTTGCCGGAACAAGATGGGAAATATTTCGGCGCGGCGGCATTCCGTGCATGGGCTGATGATATTGATGCGGGGCGTTTTGAAGATGAAAATCTTCCGTTATGGGAAAATTATGGCGTTTATGTTGCCAACCTTGCCACAAACGGCGGCGGCGTACCCACTCATATTATCAAAAATCTTATTGAAATGAACCAAGCATATCAACATTTGTTACCAATTTACGAAAGAATACAAAAAATAATGTCTTTTGGGTGGGAAAATCATGGGGATGGAAAATGCAATATCTGGAATAGCTTAGACGATTTAGAAAGTGGTATGAATATGGATGATGTTAAAACAACAATGCGCGACAAAGAAAAACGCTCTAAAGTTGCCTCCGTTCTACGCGATTATGCGAAGCGAATCGACCAAGTGGTTGAAATATTAAATGAAAATGTGCGTATGTTATAAGCATTAAACATTTCATGCAGTAAGGCACAAGTTGCGAAGAACGGTTATATTTTCAGAAGCCCCATAAGATAAGGCATTTTCAAGCCTTAACTTGCGGGGCTTTTCCTGTATCAAAAACGTTCCTCTTGACAACAACCCAAAAGGGTTGGAGATAGAATAACAACCATTCATGCAGGCCGAAAAAGGGCTTCTACCCTCTTATTTTGAGGGAGAAGCCCGCTGAGGTTACATGTTGTCAAGTACAGCCGCCAAATTCCTCGGCAACAAATGAAGATACTCTAATTCATCTATTGCTTGAAGTTTATTGCGAGTTTCTTCTGGCAAGTCACTCTCCGCTGCGCCCGAAAGAAGTAACTTGGTTTCACTTTCATCAAAGCGAATCGGCGTTATTATCCTTTTAACATCACCATTAACAGGACATGAAAGTTGACAGCGGATACATCCGTGGGTGCTATGATGGGCTGTTGGGCTTAACCAATCTGGGAAGTCGCAGAGGTCAACAAATTCATTCAGATATGTTAGGCATCGTTCGGTAAAAATCTGCTCTCTGCCTGTTGATATAGCCGTAGTCGGGCAAGCATTTAAGCATTCTCTACAAGTGGCACATGAATCCATTTGCCTAAGTTCAAAAACGCTAATCTGACCACATTCTGCGTCACTTACGAACAAGCTAAGGGAATGACGGCTACCAAGTCCATCCACATACGCAAGGTTGTTTCTGCCATATCGAGCAAGACCACTTCGCACCGCAAGTATTTTTAGAGGAATACCCCAACCCCATTCTTGCAAGCGAAAGCCGTTATCTTCAAATAGTTTATGAAGATATACACTTGGTTGCTTGTGAGGTTTACGTGCATCCTTGTATGCGTTTGGAGTATAGAGTGTAACTTCTCTTCCATCCAAGCAAAATGCCACATTTACTATAGGCTCAGTTTTGGCTACCAGCACCAAAGAGTTAATCGGAAAATCCGTTTCAGGCAAATTGAAATTGTAGAAATGCTTGACAACAATTTTTGCGGCTTCTCCATAATGGTTGCTCGATTTTAATGTTTCAACATCGTTTTTGACGGCATCCAATATGCCGACATCACAAATCACAGCCCTGTCTCCAAATTCTTGGGCGGCTGCGTTCAGTTCTTTTTGCATAATCATCCTCCAGATTTATATGGAGGGTTTTATATTTTTGCTACCCTCCAAGTAATTTTCGTGGCAACAAAATCTATGCTTTTCATACCAACACGCCCTTTCATTCTAAATTTGTGCTTGGTGAGTTTGAATAACTTGATTAATGATTTGTAGAGCCTTTCACCAAACCCTATTGAGATTATATCATAAACATGGCTTAAAAACTGCGAATAATGTTTCTGTTTTTCCCAGTCAAAAAAAGTTCCTCTTGACAACAACCCGAACCGTCTGTTTCTTGGCAGACAGTTTTAATAATTGAAAAACGTACAGCAAAATGGGGAAAATATCCCTTTATTCGGCTGTACGTTCTTTGTATTAATCCATCTATGCGCCACGGCTAATTAGGCATAGCTAAGAAAAACTTATTAAATACTATTATTTATACGGTTGTCCTTGTAAAATCGGTTGGAGTAAATACGCACCTTGTTTTTCTTTAAATACTTTAGCATTTGGCGTTTTTGACATAGCTTCTTTTTTTATCAGTGAAATATAGTTTTCTATGTCATTTATATTAAATTTAGTAATATCTGCGCCTTTCCCGCCATACAAACATACGCCGTAATACTTCCCATTTATTTCAAAACAATAGCGATGATGACATTCGATAACATGACAATTACCGCAAAGACTGGTTTTGTAAGCATCTATAATGTGAACAGGCATAGTATTCAAATATTCATCGTATGCCGCAATTTTATATTGCCGCAGCGTCATTGATAGCTGATTATGATGTGAATCACAACGCACAAGCCACGGTTGTTCTTTATTACTTTTGGGCATATAATAAGAAATTCCATAACTTCCGCAAAGAAATCCTTCTTCTATCATACGCTCATGGAAACGTATAAAAAAGTTTTTTTCTTCTCCGCGAAGACACTGAATAAATGCAAAAAATTTTCCCGGCTGAATAATTCCTTCGGGGTAAGCCACACGATGGTATTGGCAGCAATGAAAATTATCTCCGTCAGACAAGCAGTATCCCTTTAACGCAGATATTAAATTTGGGTTTTCTTCGTATGCAACACTAAAACTGTTAATCTTTTTATCGAAGGTTTTACCATTGAACCCGCTAAATGAAAACCCAAATTCCATAAGGCAGACAATTAACTGGCAAACGTACGTCTTTGTTAGTTTTTTCCCACCTTGATGTTCAAATGTCCGTGTCTTTAGGTGTTTTTCTAATTCTGCAAGCGGAATAGATAAAATTTTCCCTTGCAACTCGCCAACTTCATATAACAATAAAAAGAAGTCCATAAGACGATAAGCAGAATATGACGAATCCAACCATTTACTGTCTCCACATTCTCTAACATAGTCTTCGTACAACGGAAGCCCATATTTTTCAGGGGTTGCTATAATATCTGTATATATTTTACGGATAACATTCCATAATTCATTGAATCCATCACAATACTCATCGTTAGAAATTCCGCAATGATACTTGGGGGCAACATTAAACCGCATAGGCGTAGGGTACATATGGTCAAGGAGCTCCTGTGTTTTGTTTTGAACGACATATTTGTGGTTTTTATAATACACATCAGCTTGAAACATTTCCATCCCCCTCATTTTTTTGATTAATAGGAAATATACTGTCGCTAGCTAGCCCTCAATCATCTAATTAGAAACCCCTTCTCAACATTTATATCAATAGCATCTTCAACCCACTGCCACAGGGAAGGAATTGCCGTTTTAACAGGAAGCATACGTGTTAATGTACGTTCCACAGTTGCGTTAAACTTAACCCAAGCGCTGCCGGTACCGCTTAAATGGATGAGAAAGAACGATTGAAGCCTGTCCACTGCCGAGGCATAAATCGCATCTGGCGTGTTCATCGCATCAAACTCCTCCCACAGGCTACGATATTCATGTGCCTGCCCTTTGGGCAATAATGCAAACAGCCTGTCTGCTGCTTCGCGTTCGCGGTCTTCTTTGCCCACGTTAGCGGCTACATCTTGCGCCGGAGTGTCGCCAGCAAAAATTTCTACTAAATCATGCACTATTGCCATTTTTATCACACGGTCAATGCTAACGCCGTCAAGTGCGCAGTGTTCAAGCAGTGTCATAGCCATTAGCGCAAAATGCCACGAATGCTCGGCATTATTCTCATATCGCGAGCCGTCTATTAACGTTGTTTGGCGAAATACATTTTTCATGCCGTCAGCAATTTCTAGAAATTTAAATTGATTTTGTAGATTTTCTGTCATGGCTCTGCCTCCGTTTAATATCCACTTGCTTACAAATGCAGCAATTATAGCATAAGCAAGATACCAAAAGCGCATACGGTACAAAAGAAAAAGGCGCATGAACTCGTGTGGTTATCTCAAACCAGACGGCCATACGCCCATCCTAACTACAACTTTGATACAATGCATGAAGCGCATCATCGTTGCAGCAAAAATGCCTATTTCATATATAGCTTGAAGGAGGTTAAATTAAGGCTTAGCAAACTGTAACTGCGGCCTCTTAGGCTCATAAGAAAACCTTACATAGAACACAACCACAGATATAATCTTAGCTGACTCTATCAAAATCCCCATGATGTTCCACCTTAAATCCCCATACAGGATATTAAGCGGCGTTTGGGTAAGTATTACAACCAGCGCGTAAATCACAACTGTAATACGCACATAATGCACACCCGGCAGGTACTGGCCAACAACGAAGCTAAGTGCCGCCGCCATGCCCAAAGCATGCAGCCATCTAACTTCCGCGGGTGCGTTAGCTATAGCAAGCCCACCGGCCACAAGGGCCACTACTATCATAATCAGCAGGAAAATAAGCCCCGCTTCCTTACTCTTGGGCGTGTCTTTCAAAAATATGCGGTAAAACACAAGGTTGCGTACTGTGCTGTAAGAAGCGGCCACAATTAACGATATCTGTGTACTCATCCCGGTAGCCATCCCAATGGCCACAAACATCGTCATCCAAAAGAAGCTGCCTATACCTGTAACAAGAAAATATCGCGCTTTGTTCTTAATCTGGTACGACGTAAACTCGAAGCAAATTGTGATAAGCCCCAGCACTTGCGCGGCAATATACCAGTTATTCATCGCGCTAAAGGCATCTGTTATAGCAGTTAATATATTCATTAAACTACGCCGCCTTTCTTAGTTCAAGTTCTATTACGTCATATCTTTTGCAGTACGCGAAGCCCAGCGCACCCGGTCCTGCGTGTGTGCCTATTGTCGCGCCAATCCCTACAATGGGGTTGGTTATTTTTATGCCTAGGGCGGTTTCGGTGTTGGCGTGAAGGCTCACCGCTTCAGGTTCGCTTAGTATGTGGCCTACGTTTATGCTTACATTGTTTTTTTCGTCGGTTAAGGTATCTATAATGGCCTCTTCCATCAGCTTAATGGCGCGGGCTTTGCCGCGTACGTTGTCTAGCTGGCCTACTTGACCGTCTATTACTTGCAGTATTGGCCTAAGGCCCAGTATACCGCCCACAAATGCTGTTGTTGGGCCTACTCTTCCGCCCTTTTTAAGGTATTCTAGCGTGTCAAGTGTAAAATAGACCTTTGTTGTGGCCTTTACTTTTTCAGCCAGCTGCGCGGTCTTTTCTAAGTTATAGCCTGCGTCGCGCATTTTTATTATTTCTTTTATGATTAAGCCTTGGCCTACCGTTACGTTAAGGGAGTCTATTATTGTTATCGTTCTTTCAGGGAAATCGTCTTTGAGGGTATCGGCGGCAATTGTCGCGCTTGCGTGAGAGCCGCTTAGCTTTGAGGATATTGTTACGCATAGGATATCCCTGCCGGCTTTTAGGTATGGCGTATATACGTCTATATAATCTTGTGGGTTGGGTTGGGATGTTTTGGGGTATAGGGTTTTGTCTGTAAGCAGGCGCTGGAAGTAGTCTTCTTTGGATATATCTATGCCTTCTTTTAAATAGGTTGAGCCATCGAATGTAATGTAGAACGGTACTATGTCTACGTTATATGCCTTTGCCTCTTCTTTGCTAAAATCGCACCCGCCGTCTGAAATGATTTTGTACATGGTTTGTACCTCCCGGTTTTTGTTTGTTAAATATATAGACAGATGAAATTCACATTTGGTTGCATGGCCGGAAAAAATATTTTTCGTGCAACCTTTTACACCGTTGCGGGGTATTATTAATGAAAGGGGTGATGATAATGTGCCAATCGCAAGTGCACAGCGGTTGGGTGAATGAGATGGTCGATAAATATGCCAACATGGTGTATCGCATAGCATTCACACATATGAAGAACAAAGCGGATGCAGACGATATCTTTCAGGATGTATTCCTAAAGCTATGTAAATCGTCAGCCATATTTGAAACGGACGAACACATAAAGGCATGGCTAATAAAGGTTACGATTAATACATGCAAAAAATCTTTTGCTTCGGCATGGAGTAAAAAAACTATAGGGCTGTCAGAAGAACTGGAATACGAAGACCAATACAAAGATTTCGAAATTGCCCCAATTGTCCAGTCCCTGCCAATGAAGTACTTAACCGTAATCCATCTTTTTTACTTCGAAGATATGCCCGTGGCCGAGATAGCTAAGGCACTTAAATCCACTGCATCCACAATAAAATCCCGTTTGTCACGGGCACGTAACCTATTAAGAAGCAAGCTGAAAGGGGAATTTGACTATGTATGATAAGCAGTACAAAAATGAAATAAAAAGGATTTCACCCAGCCAAGACTTGGTCAACAGTACAAAGGCTGCAATGCTCGCCCAAATGAGTATCAGAACAGATACAAATTCTCCAGAAAAATTAAATCACAAGGAGAATCCAAATATGAAAAAAACCACATTTAGGCGCTTTGGCGCAGTTGCCGCTGCATTTATAGCGGTTTTAGCCCTAGCAACAACCGCATTTGCTACATGGCATTTTATGCGCCCAAGCCAAGTAGCCGAAATGGCCGGAAATACTGCCCTTAGCGCCGCTTTTGAGAGTAATAGCGCAATAAATATCAACCAATCCGTAACATCAGATAACCATGTGTTCACATTGCTTGCCGTCGTATCAGGGGAAGATATTTCAGATCACCCAATTTACAATAGCACAGGAGAAATACTCCGCGACCGCACTTACGCCATACTTGCCGTGCAAAATGCCGATGGCAGCCCAATGCCCACGCCAATGGACGCGGATTTCCAACCGTTCGCTGTTTCACCTTTTGTGCGCGGGGAAAGCCCGCTGCGCATCAATGCCTTCACAATGGATAGCGGCGGTATCAGCATGGTTGTTGACGGTGTTATGTATATCATTGCAGACTTTACAAACGTGACAATGTTTGCCAACAGGGGCGTGTATCTGGGCGTAAACTCCGGCATGATGATGAGCGATATCATGAACGCCTTCAATTTTGATGAGCAGACAGGCGCAATAACGGCAAACTCATATTTTGAAGGCATTAATGCTATTTTTACCTTACCCTTAGATGCCTCGCATGCGGACCCAGAAAGTGCTAGGCAGTTTTTGGATAACCTTTTTGGTGGGGATAGCCGCTAATATAGGGATTTAATCAAAGATTTAGACCACCATGTTTGTCAAACAAAACAAGAACGCCCCCGGAATATTGTGCTGGGGGCGTGTCTTATTTACATGTTTAGCGGACGTTCTAAGCAATCGCCTGCACACACTCTTGCACAAACCCGCACATCAACTCAAGCTTATCCATCATATCCGTTGCCAATTTTAACTGGCAGCGCGCCCTGTCAAGATTATGATTTTCCCGATGAATAGCAAAATACTTGTCGCCATCAATATGGTCGGCAAGGAACCGCGACGCTAATTCGAACGCTATCGTGGGTGCACCAAGGGCTAGGGTTTCTACTTCTTTGGCGGTAATAGAGTCCCCTATTGCACCGGTGAATCCTTTTGTAAACTCCTTAAAATACTGCATATCAAGGTATACTTTGCTTAAATCTGTTTCATCTTCGGCGGCTTTGTTGGCAGCAAAGCGTATTGCGTCGCCAAAATCGTGGGCTATAAGCCCCGGCATTATTGTATCAAGGTCAAGTACGCATACCGGCTTTAAAGTATCTTTGTTAAGCAAGATATTGTTGTATTTTGTATCATTATGCACGGGCCTTAGTGGCAACTCGCCCGTTTCTGCCATATCTGTTAGCTTGCAGCAAAAATCATGATATTTTTCAAATATTTTTATTTCGTCACGGGCATCTCTGGCCCTGTTGTTTTCATCTGCGTTAACAATTTTGAAAAAATTTTCGAGACGTTTTCTGGTGTTGTGGAAATCAGGTATTGTTATGTTAAGCATATTAGCCGGGAAGTCAGAAATCACGTTTAAGAAGTCCCCAAAGGCATAGCCGGAGCTTACTAAAATATCAGAATTTTCTACGATTTCGTACGTTACCGTGTTTTCTTCAAATATACATATGCGCCAAAACTCACCGTCTTCTGTTTCTGTATAATTATTGTATTTATAGTTCACGAGAAAATTAATAATTTTACACGCGCTTTTCTTGTTGTTGTTCTTGATGAAATTGTCAATCATCATGATGTTATTCATGACCTTTACAGGCTCTTTAAACACATAGGTGTTCACTTTCTGGAATACGTATGGTGTGCTATCTATAAGTACATAGTATGTCTTGTTTATATGGCCGTTGGTTATTGGGCTATACTCTTTTATTTCGCCTACAATACCGTACTGGGCCATTAGGCTCGTAAACTTTTTTGTCAAATCCATTTCGCTCAACCTCTACTTTTCGCGTTTTTTCGCTTATTTGATATCACATTTTTCGCCTAAAAGCAAACTTGGCAGCGTATTCCATAAAACCGCAAGCGATACCTTGTATCATATGCATAGCATGTCAAAATTGAAACCTGTGGCATATATTGAAGTATTAATACAACCTTGGGGGCGCGTCTTGTTTGATACACATCTAGCGTCATTGCTATCTGGCGGGTTGTTCCGCAAGATACTTAACAATGAACAGCTTACATTGCTGGAGTTTAACCTCCTGACTAGCATGCTTATGAATAATAATGTACCTTTTGATACGGCTTTTGTGTCCGGGACTCGCAAAAACCCGGCATCTTTACAGCTTACCATTCATGTTAACCCATCGGCTACGCTGGTACTTGTGGTTGCGCTTGAACCGGGGTCTTCTGTGTTTTCGCCGAGTCCGTAATAAAAGCGGATTAATTCGCTGTATTTGTGGTGCCTTCAGTACGCTGCCTATGCTATAATCCAGCAATCAGGCAGCGTATTTTATTTAAAGGAGAGACATACATGTCACAGGAACACTTAGGCTCCGGTCGTGATTTTGCGGAAGCTTTGGCATCTTACGATGAGTCATTGGCCAATCAAAATCTAGGAGTACTTACAGGCGCTTCATTTGTCAACAAAGGCGGCACTAAGAAGAATATCCTAGTATCCGCAATTGGGATTGTTGTAGGGGCTTTTACCGGGTTTGGATTCTACCGTTTATCGGCAGAGGACACGGGTAGCGCGGTATTAACCCATGAAGGGATTCACTTCTTCCCTACATCAACAAAGAAGGTAAGAGAAGATGGCGAAAGAATTAAAAAGCAGGTAATAAACAGCCACAGTCTTGTTGATTACGGCAATATCAAAAAGGCCGTAACAGCAGGAAGGCGATTAAACCTTCTTGGCACAGCCACGGATACCGTAACGGGGCGCACTGTCAGGTACCGCCTTACTGTCCCGCTTAGAAGCGCTGCAACTGAAACACTAAAAGAAAAACTAGAAGAACAGGGCATAAGACCCAGAAAAAGCAGAGCAGGCAAGGTTGCCGCTACTTTTATTTTGGCGTTTATAGCTTTTTTGCTTGTTGCTATATTTTTACCACGCTGGACAAACTCATACCGCGAAATGGACTTTGCCCATTTTAGGCATGAGATTAATACCCCCACAAGCACAAGCGCCGGTAGGTATCAAGACAGAACGACATCTTTTGCGGCACGCATTGCTACAAATGTTTTCACCATTGATTATGGCGGCGGTCATGTTAATTTTGTAGGCGCGGAAATTGCCGGCAACGACAGGATTTTCTTGCTAGAGCTTAGCGAAGGCATAACCGCGCCGGGGATAGGTGATGTTGCCAATATCACGGCAATAGGCAGGGGCGCAATTGCCACCCGCCCGCGACCGGAGCAAACCGCGTTCGATCGGTTTTTTGAGTCATTGGGTATCGCCTTTGGCGACCCGCGTGTAAGCGGCGTTGTAGCTGAGATAAGCAACCCTAATGTGTTACGTGGCACGTATTATTTGCACATGTTGGCTACAGAAATAGAAGCCGTCGTGCCTATTGTTTTGGGCGAGAGCGATACTTATGTATCTGCGGGCGGCAATTTCCAAATAACAATTGCCGATGCCTTCTTTACTACAACCGGGGCCGGGCAGCGCCAAACAGATGTTATTGTTATCTTTTTTGACTATGAAGCACTGGCAGCCCACGGGGCAAGCAGGCCGTTTAACAGGTTTACTGTTTATCAAGGGGGCGTTGAGCTGGAACGCTCTGAAGGAGGAATACGTGCGGCTGAAGCTGATGGCAGAGGATTTTTAAGTACCCAACGTGTCGAGGCCGGGGAAGTTTTCCGCGCCATGAGTGCGGTGGTTGCAAGTAATCTTTATGACCCTATAACGATTGTGGTTTATGGGTCTGGTTTTGATGTTTTGTTTATGTATGAGATTGATGTAAGGTAAGCGCATGGACAGGTAAGTAAATGGCTTTTTGCTGATATGGCAATGCATACAAAAACCAGCCAATTATAATGCGAAAACTACGCATAACAATTGGCTGGTTTTATTCACTGGCTTTAATAATTTTTCATGCATTGCATGGAATAGCTACATCAGCAAGGTAAAAGTGATGGCCAACTGCAAGGCCTGTACCACTATTATGCATAGTTGTTACGAAACCGATATTATTATGCGCAGACATATGACTCACAAAATATCCGACAGATTGTATTACCCCACTAACTCGTACAGCAGCACCTTGTCGCAATGGCACTATTGTTAGTGGGGCAACTGATGTATAAGCGTCGGGGTACTCTACAGGAGTGTAATGACTCTCATATTCACAATAAAGCAAAATATCATCGATATGTCCGCCAATTGAATGAATAAAGACTAAAGCTGGATGGTCTATAACTACGACTCTAAACAATTCTATTTGTTCATCGCTCGTGTCTAAAAGATAAACATTGACCCTGTTATCATTTGTGCCAATACCGGCAGAACAAATATTCTGAGCAACATAACAGCTTGGGTCATCCCAGTAAGCCAAAAGGAAATCAAAAATTTCTTGCCACACCTTCTGGAGTTCCGAGTATGGGAACTCTACAAACCTTATGTTATCGGTTCCAAAGCGGGCAATGCGTGACTCATCTACACGAGTATTCTCATCACCAACAATCAAAAGAACCAGATTACCATCAGAGTCTATATACATCCCGCCAAAGTCATCATCATAACGCCTAGTTCCATCTCTATTCTCAGGGAATGAGTTGATGATATCCTCAGCAATCTCCAGAGATGCATCTTGGTTAGACATAAACTCTTCGCCGAATAAGGTAGCAAACAGGTTTTCTGATTCGCCTGTTAATAAGACAAAGGATATACTTAAAATAAAAACAGTTAACACCGGCAAAATAATAATTTTTTTACGCACTATAATCCCTCTTAAAAATTTTCATCAACGAATTTTGTCACTTTGATGAAGCCAAATCTTAGTAGCCCAATGGATTCACCCCTCCCTCTTCAAAGCAACTAAATGAGTTATTTGCTAACTGCACTAAGCGTACATGCATTTGCGTAGAAAGTAAACCCAATTGTCATTTCACTATATGTTTATGCATGATATTGAGGTAGGGCAAATAACAAACGGACAAACCAACGCATTTTTGGCATGATATTTTTTGCCCTAATTTATATATTAAAAGAAAGGGATTGGATGCAATGCATAACAAGTACCATTCGTTATAAGAAGATAATCTGACTAACGAAATAGGTGTTGAATTACTGATATCTTGAACACCGCAATGGCGGCGAGGTAAACATAAATGAAACAGGCATCGGCGGATGGTTTTTTAAAGAAGACGCGCATGTTTTCACTCGCGACCAGATATTAAGTGACGGGATAGCAATTCCATATCCCGAAGCTATTGGACTGCCATGCAGTTTATTGACAGCGAACCCAAAACGGGGATATACCGTTTCGGTTACATGTTCGGAGTTGGGCAACTATAATAAATTCTTTCTTATTGCTACAATTGACCGGCCCATCCCCGGGGAAATTTCCACGGTATCTATGCTTTCAACTAATCCGCCAAGCTTGTGTAACGCAGGCTTGGCTTCTTTTATTTCATCCGCCACGTCAGGGCCTTTCATAGCTAGGAAAATACCACCGGGCTTCACTAACGGCAGGGCATATGCGGCTAACTTATCCAGCCTTGCTACGGCGCGGGCTGTGGCTAGGTCATAAATTGCGCTTTTTTGCTTTACGAAATCTTCCGCACGGGCGTGGATGCATTCTACGTCTTGCAGGCCCAATTCCTCAACCGCCGCACGCAAAAAAAGGATTCGTTTTTGCAGCGAATCCAGTAAAGTAATGCGAAGCGCGGGGCGGGCAACCTTTAATGGGATGCCGGGGAAGCCCGCGCCTGTACCTATATCTATGAAATTTGCGGTTGGGGGGGATTTATCTACCCATGGCAGTAGTGTTAGGCTATCTATGAAGTGTTTTATTGCGAAGTCTTCGTCGCTTGTTATGGCAGTTAGGTTCATTGGGGCGGTTAGTACCAGCTGTTGGTAGCGGTCAAGGGTTGATAATTGAACTTCGGTTAGGGTTTGGCCAGACGTGGTAAGCCAGTTGACTATTATATCTTTTCGCATTTTATTGCTCCGTTTTTCGTTTGTATAGATGTCATGCTCGCGCTTGCAATGCTGCTGACTCGTTGGGCGCAATGCCTGATATACTATTCCACGCAGTAAATCTTCCACAACCCATATTGGTCAGGCTCTTTTACCATGTGCAAGTGCAGCAAGCGCCTTAATCCACGCTTCGGGTCTTCAATACAAATCGACCGGGTCATGCTATTTTTGGACTCGCCTATATATGCTGCTGTTAGCACCTGTGTATATGAGGAATCGCCTAGCACTTCTCTTATCGCTTCTAAATCTAGGCTTTGGGCACATATTTTGCTTACAAATGCCCATGCGTCATCGGGGTTGGCCTGTACTGCTTCTAGGAAGCGGGCGGCTACGGTATGGTCGTGTAAGTATGGGATAGCTACGCCTAGTGATGGCGCGTTTTGGCGCTTGTATGATATTGATGGGAACTGCATGCTGATTCCTCCTGAAGGGCAAAATTCCAAATCTGGAATACTGCTTGCATTATGCAGGCAGGTGTGCGCCCTGTTTTGCTAATCCCTTCGTTTTATATTGAAGAGACTATGTACTGCCCGGCTACGTGGTCATCCCCACAGCCCGATGGCCCAGATATTTTCTCGCATCAAAAAGAGGAATCTCTCTTAATATATGCGGTGGTGAAGGCTTAAGTGAAATTACAGGAATGCCTGTCTACTTTTTCTCCCCGGCCTTAAGATATACCAGTAGTATACTCAAATCAGCCGGTGACACACCTGTTATACGCGAGGCTTGTCCTAAGTTTGCGGGCCTTAGCTTGGTTAGCTTCTGTTGTGCTTCTATTCTTAGACCGCTTATCTGGTTGTAGTCTATGGTAAGTGGCAAGGGCTTCGCTTCCATTTTCCTGAATGCGGCAGCTTGGGTTAACTGCATAGAGATATAGCCTTCGTATTTTATTTGGATGTTTACTTGCTCCTTTACCGCGTTTTGCACATACTCAGGCAGGGGCAGTTGGTTTTCCTCTGCGTTTTCATAACCCGCTTCATTATCCGTGCTGCCCGGCGTTATGTCTACGCCACCTAGCCCTTGAAAGTCCCAATAATTTAACTCTGGGCGTTTTATTAAATCATTTATCTTGCTGCCTGATGCCAAAAGCGCGCTGCCTTTTTCGGACAGTATCGGGTTAGCGGTGCTTGGTGATACCGTAACCTTGGACAGCCTGTTAATCTCCGCCTCAATGGCTTCTTTTTTGCGGGTGAAAAGCTTAAATCTTTCTTCCTGTATTAGCCCGGATACGTAGCCTAACTCTGTTAGCCGCAGGTCTGCGTTGTCTTGGCGTAGCAGCAGCCTGTACTCTGCCCGTGAGGTCATCATTCTATATGGCTCGCTTGTACCCTTTGTTACCAAATCATCTATCAAAACGCCTATATACCCACCGGCACGGTCTATAACTAATTTACGCCCGGCGGCGTTAACGCCGGCAACCAGACCCTGCGCGGCGGCTTCCTCATAACCGGAAGAGCCGCATATCTGCCCGGCAAAATACAGCCCCCTTATATGCTTAGCTTCCAAACTTAGCGACAACGCCGTGGGGTCAATGCAATCGTACTCAATTGCATATGCCGGGCGCATAATCTCGCAGCGTTCCAGGCCCGGTATACTGCGGTATACCTCAATTTGCACTTCTTCCGGCAAAGCGGAACTCATACCTTGTACGTACATTTCTTCTGTGTCCAAACCTTCCGGTTCTATAAAAACTTGATGGCGCTCCTTATCTGCAAATCGCACGATTTTATCTTCTATAGATGGGCAATATCTGGTACCGGTAGCGTCAATCAGCCCGCTATACATAGAAGAGCGATGGATAGAGCCACGAATTATCTCATGTGTGGTTGGGTTTGTATAGGTTAGGTAACACGGCACCTGCTCTCGCGCCAAAGCACGCGGGTCGCTTTCGAAAGAAAAAGGCACTAAGTTTGCGTCCCCCGGCTGTACCGCCATTTTAGAGAAATCTATACTACGCCTATGGACTCTTGCGGGCGTACCGGTTTTAAAGCGCTGCAACGCAAAGCCTAGGCGGTTTATTACAGCGCTTAAAGCTTTTGATGAGCGCTGGCCGTTTGGGCCGTTATTGTTGACCGTTTCGCCATATAGGCAACGGGAGTTTAAGTATGTGCCGGTGCATACAATTACCGCGTCGGCTGGGATTGTTTGGCCGGATTCTGTTACTACGCCGGTTATTTTTTGTGCCGGGCGCTGAGTATCTTCTCCATTACACGCAACCGGTGTATCCGGCGGGCTGGTATCTGTTAAAATATCCACAACTTCCGCTTCCCGCAACGAGATAAGCGGCTCCCTTTCCAACACTTGCTTCATATATGTCATATATTGCTTTTTGTCAGCTTGCGCTCTTAGCGAGTATACAGCCGGGCCTTTGCTTGCGTTAAGCATACGGCTTTGGATAAAGGCCGCGTCTATGGCCTTGCCCATCTGGCCGCCAAGCGCATCTATTTCCCGCACCAGATGGCCTTTGGCACTGCCGCCTATGCATGGGTTACAGGGCATCATTGCTAGGCTGTCTAAGTTCAAAGCAAAGAGTGTTACACTCTGCCCAATTCTGGCCGCAGCAAGGGCCGCTTCGCATCCGGCATGGCCGCCGCCTATTACTATGATATGTTTTCTCATTGGTCACTTTCCGTTATCGTAAAAATTAACTTCATTTCTTACGAATTTTAGCGCAACTATGCCAATATAGCAATCTTCGGGTTAATGCGGGGCCGGCCTGAAACGGAAGACAATAAGGAATAATTTTCGGCCCTCAAAGAAAACACAATATATAAGTAAAAGATTTGCCCTATCGTTTTTATATGTAAAATGATGAAACCTTTAAAAATGTCAAACTTTTATCAAAAAATAGCATAACGTCTCACAAAACAACAAGTTATCGGCCATTAAACATATCAATGTCCGCGATTTTAATAGCCACAAATATAATCACGGAAAAAGTCAGTAGCTACTTCCCAACACAAAACTCAGAAAATATCCTATCAATTATATCATCGCTAACCTCTAGCCCAAGTACCTCACCCAAGGTTGTATAAGCTTCCCGTAGCCTAATAGACACCAAATCCTCCGTAACACCCGCGCCAAATTCATCCATCGCACGCCTAACATGCATAATCGCTGATTGCAACAACTCCCTATGCCGCTCACGGGTAATTATATCATCTTGGGCAGAAGTGCCGGATAGTTGTTCCTGCATAAATTTTCTTTGAACCGATTCGTATAAGCTATCCAACCCATCACGATTTTGGGCAGAAACATGGTATACATCTAGCTCGGTATCAATGGCATCAGCCAGCCATTCCTCCCATCCCATAGCAGCAGGCAAATCACATTTATTAAGCGCGATTATCACATGTATACCCCTGCGCACGTGTGCCGTGCTGCCCTCGATCCCCGTTTCGCACAATTTACCCAAAATCTCTAAATCCTCTGCCACTGGTGTCTTAGACCTATCCATTACATATATAACCAATTCCGCGTCACTCGCGACTTGATAACTCTTTTCCACACCTATACTCTCGACAGGGTCGTCTGTCTCACGAATCCCGGCAGTGTCCATAAGCTGCAGCACCACATCACCTAACTGTACTCTTTCGGTAAGCACATCGCGGGTTGTGCCGGGAATCTCATGCACAATGGCCCTGTCTTCGCCAAGCACTGCGTTAAGAAGCGTAGACTTGCCTACATTGGGCCGTCCTAAGATGGCTGTCTTAATCCCATCGCGAAGTACCCGCCCGACCTCGGCAGTTTTTAACAGCGATTCCATGTCGGCAAGCCAGTTATTACCTTCGGCCAAAATAGCCTCACGGTTCATAGCCTCATCCTCATGTTCCGGGTAATCTATTGATAACTCTATATTAGCAAGCCATCCAAGTAATCTGTCTCGCCCTTGCTGTATACGCCTGCTAAGCCCGCCCCCAAGCTGCCTTAGCCCGGCACGCCGTGCTGCGCCAGAGGCCGCACCTATTAAATCCATGACTGCCTCAGCTTGGGTAAGGTTTATCCGGCCATTCAAAAAAGCACGCTTGGTAAACTCCCCGGGAAGGGCCAAGCGCGCTCCGTTATCAAGCGCGGCGTTGAGTACGCCATATAGTGTGGCAACGCCACCATGGGCAAAAATTTCAACAGTATCTTCACGTGTATAGGAACGAGGCGATAGCATACAACAGGCCATGACTTCGTCAACGACTTCATTGCCGTTGATTATCTGCCCATAGTACATACGATGAGATTCCCACTTCATGCTTTTAAGCGGCATATTTCGAGGCATCACTTCATTATCGCTTTGCGCATCCTTTGATGCCGCCCCACGCATAGTAAAGCTATCCCTAAATATCCTTCTTAAAACATCCAAAACCCTGTCACCGGAAAGCCGCACTATCCCTACCGCCCCAATCCCATGAGGCGTTGAAATAGCAGCAATAACATCAGACTCAAAATCCGCCATCATTTGAGATTAATCACCACATGGCGATACGGCTCGCTACCTTCGCTGGTAGTGCGTACAAAGCGGTCATTTTGCAATGCCGTGTGAATTATATGACGCTCAAAACGGCTCATAGGCTCAAGCGTAACACTCTTTCGTGTAGATTTCACTTTGCGTGCAATACCTTGCGCCAGTGATTCCAAAGTCTCACGGCGGCGCTTGCGGTAATTTTCTGTATCCAGTATAACGCTTGCGTTTGGTTCACTGTTTTGGTTTACCGCCAAATTAACCAGATATTGAAGCGCGTCAAGCGTATACCCGCGCTTGCCTATAAGTAGGCCCATATTATCGCCAGTCATATTTACATATACTTGCTTGTCTCTGATACGGGTCTCTATTTCTACACTCAAGTTCATAGCTACGGTAATTTCTTTTAAGAAATTCTTAGCTACATCGGCAGGGCTAAGCTTGCGCTCTACTAATACCTTAGCCGGTTTGCTTCCAAAACCAAACAGGCCGCCCTTTGCACCCGGGTCAATTACTGTAATAGTTACTTCGCTTTCAACTGCGCTAAGGGCCGCCAATGCTTCGGCCACGGCGGCTTCAATTGTCTTAGCGCTCTTTTCTATTTTATTGGCCATTTTTACACCTCAATCAAGTTCTGACGCTTTTACGAAAGGCAAACGGAATTTAACACCTTGTTTTGCGTTCATAACAACCTGTTGTATCAATCTAAACAGGTTAGAGAATATCCAGTAAAGCCCGACTCCGGCCGGCATCGTGATGGTGATAAAACCCATGAAAAACGGCATAATTGCCATCATAATAGTCTGCTGAGTCTTGGCCTTTTCGTCCTTTGCTTTGTTAACCAACTGGGTCAGCCAAGTGGTAGCCATACTGGTTAAAACCGTAAAGATCGGTATTATTACCCCCGGCCACCTCATGCCGCTGTTTTGTAATAGTGGCAAGCCAAAAAAGTTTACAATGATGCCTCTATGGTCATACCCTTCCATAATACGTGGTAAGTAAGCATCCGGTACGGCGGCAAATAGGGCTTGCCAATCTTCATACTGGAACCTGTCTAAAACCCTAGCCAAATGCTCCGGGTTAGTTATATTAATATAATTGCCGCCAACATGCGCAACCGCGGCCTCATAAGCCCACCCCGCATTAACATACGAGATAATTAAAGAACCGTTAGCCTGCCACGCATCCGGGATAAACTGCAAAGATAAAGGATTAACAATTTCCACAAAACCCGGCACAGCTTGGATAGCCTCTGCCAGCTCTAGATAAACTGTGTTAAGCGTACCTACATACATAAAGCTGTTTTGCATGATGAACAGCAGGCCAAAAAACAGCGGCATCTGAATAAGCATGGGCAAACACCCACCAAGGGGGTTAACCTTATGCTTGGCATATAGCGCCTGCTGCTCTTGCTGAAATTTTCTTTTAATTTCCGGATCCTTAGAATCGCCGTATTTTGCTTTAATTTTTTCTACTTCCGGCGCGAGCTGCTGCATTTTAAGCATAGACTTTTGAGACTTTACGCCCAGCGGCAGCATTATCACCATAGCTATTATTGTCAGCAAAATAATGGCAAAGCCTAAAGAATTATGCGGGCTAATAGCATAAACAAGATTAAACACCAAGTCCAAAATAAAACCAAAAATAGCCGCAATAGGCCCCACAATAAAGCCTGGGTCAGCTTGAACCGGACGGGCTAAAACCAGCATGTCCCTCAAAACCGGGATTGTTTGCAAATAAGGAAAAATCATTTAAATCCTATTCCTTTCATTTATGGTACAGGGTCATAACCTCCACGACAAAAGGGCTGACAGCGTAATAGCCGCTTCAAGCCCATCCAAAAACCCTTAAGCGCACCATAGCGTTCGACCGCCTCATGCATATACTCCGAACAAGTGGGGTAAAACCTACACCTTTGTCCTAAAAGGGGGGAAATCGCTCTCTTATAAAAACGTAAAAGCGCCATCAGCGCCTTAGCGGCCATCGGGCTTAGCCTCTAAAAGTTTTAGTCTGCCAAACAATGTTTTCAAAGCCTTGTCCACTTTACGAAAAGAGCCTTCCATAGGCAATGCGCCAACAGTGGGCCGCGCAACAACCACGATATCGAAACCTTTTACAATCGTATTTGCCCTAAGCCTGCAGCTTTCTTTAACCAAGCGCTTAACTCGGTTACGCACCACTGCCTTGCCCACTTTCTTACTTACGGAAACGCCCAAACGGTTGGCATCAGTTTCATTGGCCATCGCATACATAACAAAATAGGCATTAACCGCTTGACTACCACTACTATATACGGCTTTAAACGCCTTTGTCTTACGAATAGGCGGCACAAAAGCCCGGCAAGCGGGCTTTATGTGTAGTGGATTAGGCTGATAATACATGTCTGCCTTTAAGGCGCCTTCTCTTTAAAACTTTACGCCCGTTGGACGTACTCATGCGCTTACGAAAGCCATGCTCTTTGCTACGTTGGCGCTTCTTAGGTTGATAAGTCCTTTTACTCATGATGTCACCTCTGTTTCTAAAAATAAACAACGATATCGTCTGAAATTGGGATTCAAATCGAAACGCTTTAGTCAAAATTTATTGGCATGCTCTTATTGACAAAGGCCATTATATGCGCTTGGCCGTAAGCCGTCAATACTTAGGGAACTATAAAACCTCTGGAATGCCGCCATTCAAGCGCGAGCGCTCTGCCGCAAAGCATATTAGATGGCTTTCAATAGAATTATCTATCGACGTAAGCAATGTTTTTTCGCTTCCGCCTGCAAGCTCTATTAAGATATTAAACATACGCTCATCACCACCACCGTGCCCTGATAAGCCACTTATCAAGCGTGACATGTCTTCTTGCTGCGCCGGCTGCCCAAAGACGGTAGTAGTTACTATGTTGGTACGCATATCACCTTCTATCATACCCAATGTTCCCATAACTTGAATAGTACGGTAGATATCTGAGGTAAAGCCTGACATGGTAAGATGCGCTGTCTTACCGCCTTCAAATTGCATGTTGACTACTTGGTGGTCTACTACATTATTATCACATTTGAATACACATCTTCCATATGGGCCATCTATTAAAGCATTACGGACATTTTCTTTGGTTGTGGGCTTTGCAACTACGTCTACAGGCCAGCTTGTATTGCCTGTGAGATATATTTTTTCGGCATCATATGGGCAGTTTTCTTTTACCTTGCACCCGCCTAAGCAGTGCGATGTTGCGCCTTCTGGGGCGTTTTTTTCATTGAAATAGAATAAGTTACCATAGGAACTTACGCTTCTGACTGTTGTATCCATAAGCCACACCAAAATATCAATATCATGACAGCATTTTGCTAGAATCATTGGGGTGGATGTAGACGCATCTCTCCAATTACCACGCACATAGCTATGAGCTTGGTGCCAATAGCCTACACCTTCAAAAGCGTTGATGGTAACTACTTCGCCTATCTTACCAGAAGAAATCACGTCCTTGATTATCCCGTAGAAGGGCGAATACCGTAAAACGTGGCACACCACTACATGGCGGTTACATTCCTTAGCAACGCGGGCTATCTCGATGCAGTGGGCATCTGTGGTGGCTGCGGGTTTTTCCAGCAACAAGTGATAGCCCTTTTTCAACGCTTTAATTGCTGTTTCGTGATGGTTTTCATCAGGAGTGCATATGAACATGATGTCTGCAAGTTTATCCTGTTGAAGCATATCATTTGCCGATTTGAAGCAGTTCTCGGCAGGGATATCAAATGTAGCGGCAGCTTCATTTACACGAGCATCTATTATATCTGCAACAGCTACCAATTTTACCTTATCGGGGTGCTTCTGTATAAATTGCGCATAGCAGGTTCTTCCACGACTGCCTGCGCCAGCAAGTGCCACAGTTACCATTGTAGTGCCTCCTTGTTTTCCCTTACATAGGGATGTCGTTTTTATTATACAAATTGGTCAAAAATAAGGCAATACATATCAACAACAGATATTTTAAATACGTTTTTTTAGATGAATAGCGGCAATTATAAACCCAACTATCCCGATAAACGCTGCCACTATTGAGGCAAGTAGTGTTACACCTTTACCGCCAGTAAGAGACAAATATTGTTGCGGAATCCGGGGCTTGGTAAACTGCCTACGCTAGACGTTCATACCTCTAACCGCCATTGCCCCATAGGCACTTGAAACCCAGCCCGGCGCAAAGTATACAGAAAGCTTGAGCCTGCAAAGCTGATAGCCTATGCAGAGGAACATCCAGACGCCTATTTAAAGGAGATAGGAGAAGCATTTGGTTGCTCTGATACTGCTGTGATGAAAGCGTTTAAGCGACTTGGAATAACACGTAAAAAAAGACCAAACGGTACAGCGAACAAAGAGAAGAACTAGTAGCGGAGTACCTAGAACAAATCAAAAATGTCCCTATTGAGCAAATCGCATAAAATTGACATAATATTTAGACAATAACGCACGAAGGGGATGCCAATTCTGGCATCCCCTTCATAAATAAAAATTAAACTTCGTCATTATTATTAAAGCCTATTCATCATTCACATTATCTCCGTCATCACTAACATATCCTTCGGGTATCTTTGCCATGCCTACAACGGTAACGCCTTCGCTCATGTTAATAAGCTTAACCCCACTTGCGTACCGCCCATAGGTAGAAATATCCGCCACACGTATGCGTATAATAACGCCTTCGGAGTTTATAAGCATAAGCTCATCATTCTCGCGAACTGACTCTATACCCACAACAGGCCCGGTACGCTCATTGGGCTTGTACACAATTATCCCGAAGCCTCCACGGTTTTGGCCGCGGCAATCCTCTAGCGGCGTACATTTACCAATACCATTGGCAGAAACCAACAGTACTTGCCCGTCAGCCATGGTAGCACCCACAATACGGTCGCCTTCACGCAGTTTCATGGCACGTACACCCACGGCACCACGCCCCATAGAGCGTACATCCGTTTCATGGAAACGGATACCGCGCCCGCCGGCGGTAGCAAGGAATACTTCCTTCTCACCGTCCGAACGAAGCACCGCAATAAGCTTATCGCCCTCGCGAATCCCAAGCGCGTTAAGCCCGGCCTTATTAATCTTGGCAAAATTGGAAAGCTCGCACCGTTTGATAACACCTTCACTTGTTACCATAACCAAGTAACCGTCCCACTCGTTACGCGATACGGGGATCATAGCCGCGATTGTTTCACCGGGGCTAAGGTTCAAAAGGTTTACTAAGGCCATACCCATAGCCTGCCGCCCTGCCTCTGGTATCTCAAACGTACGCAAATGATATGCCCGTCCAAAATTGGTAAAGAATAGTATATGGTCATGAGAATGCGCAACAAACAAATCTTTAACTAAGTCTTCTTCACGGGTTTGCATACCTACTACCCCGCGCCCGCCACGCCCCTGACTGCGATAGGTATATCGGTATACGCTTGATGTAGTTAAGATGTGACAGGGTAATCGCGAACTCTGCTTCGTCTATCAAATCTTCGGTCATGATTTCGCCCGGGTCATGTAAAATAGCCGTACGGCGCTCGTCTCCAAAGCGGGTTTTGATCGTGGTTATTTCGCCCTTTAACACTTCCAGCATGTATACCTCATCGGCTAATATGCGTGTGAGCTCTGCTATCAAAACTTGCAATTCGGCCAACTCTTTTTCCAGCCGCTCTTTCTCAAGGCCGGTAAGCGCACGCAAACGCATGTCAACAATAGCCTGCGCCTGTAATTCCGAAAAAGCGAACCTCTCTATAAGCTTCTCACGTGCTTCTGCCGCATCCATGGATGAACGGATTAATGCAATTATTTCGTCTATATGATCCAGTGCTTTTAGAAGCCCCTCTAATATATGCGCACGACGCTCGGCTTTATCCAAGTCGAACCGCGTACGTCGGGTTATTACTTCTTTTTGGTGGGCTATATAATGTTCTATAATTTCAGCCAAGTTTAAAATTTTAGGTTCATTGTTTACCAGTGCCAGCAGTGTTATGCCATAGCTTTCCTGTAGTGGCGAAAGCTTGTATAACTGATTAAGCACTACATTGGCATTGGCATCCTTGCGGAGTTCGATAATTATCCTAACACCGTTACGGTTAGACTCGTCACGAATATCAGATATACCGTCTATTTTTTTCTCCTTAACCAAGTCCGCAATCTTTATAATAAGATTAGCCTTGTTAACCTGATACGGGATTGCCGTGACACGTATTTGCTCACGCCCAGCGCTCATTGGCTCAATTGTAGCCTCGGCACGCACCACTACACGACCACGGCCTGTACGGTATGCATGGTGGATATTAGATGTACCCAAAATAGCCCCGCCTGTTGGGTAGTCCGGGGCTTTAACAATGTCTATAAGCTCCTTTATCGGTGTTTCAACACCCTCTTGCTGATGTGTTATCCTGTGTAATACTGCCGAAATAACATCTGTAAGATTATGTGGCGGTATATTAGTAGCCATTCCTACTGCTATCCCCACAGAACCATTAACCAGTAGATTTGGGAACCTAGCCGGCAAAACAGAAGGCTCTGTAAATTCGCCATCATAGTTTGGCTCGAAGTCTACAGTATCTTTTTCGATATCCGTCAGCATCTCCATAGACAGCCGTGTAAGCCGCGCCTCTGTATAACGGGCAGCTGCCGCGTTGTCTCCGTCCATAGATCCAAAGTTACCATGGCCGTCTACCAATGGGTAACGCAACGCAAAATCTTGTGCCATACGCACCATAGAGTTGTAAATAGACTCACCGTGCGGATGGTATTTACCCATTGTATCACCCACGATACGGGCGGATTTCTTATACGGCTTGGTTGGGTCAAGATTAAGCTCGTTCATTGCGTACAATATGCGCCGGTGAACAGGCTTTAACCCGTCCCTTACATCTGGCAACGCACGTGACACAATTACACTCATCGCGTAATCGATATACGATTCTTTCATTTCCTTGACGATATCTTTCTCGCTTATACGGTCAAAATCCTTAGTTGGGTCCATTTACTTCTCCTTTTATCGGAATGCGCACATGCACATTCCTTTAAAGTTTTGCCTCGCTCTTTAATTACTTATCCAGATTTTTTACTTCAGTAGCATGTGTTTCTATAAACTCACGCCTTGGCTCTACTTTATCGCCCATTAGCTGGGTAAATATTAAATCGGCTGATATAGCGTCGTTCATCGTTACTTGTAGCAGAATTCTATTTTCTGGGTCCATGGTCGTATCCCATAGTTGCTCGGCATCCATTTCGCCTAAGCCCTTATAGCGCTGGATCGTTCTATTGCCTTCGCGGCCTATTTCGTCCAGCAAACTTTCCAACTCCTCATCTTTGTATACATAATGTTTCTGCTTGCCTTTTTCCACCTTATATAGCGGTGGCTGGGCAATATATACAAAGCCATCCGAGATCAAGTTTGGCATAAACCTGTACATAAATGTCAAAAGCAGCGTACGGATATGAGAACCATCTACGTCTGCGTCTGTCATAATAACAATCTTATGGTAGCGCAGTTTTGATATATCAAAGTCTTCGTGGATGCCCGTACCAAAGGCGGTTATCATCGCCCGTATCTCCTTATTTGCAAGGATATTATCCAATCGTGCCTTCTCTACATTAAGAATCTTTCCACGTAACGGGAGGATGGCTTGAGTCTTGGGTGTACGTGCATTCTTAGCGCTACCGCCTGCGGAGTCACCTTCTACCAAGAATATTTCGCATAGAGCCGGGTCTTTTTCTGAGCAGTCTGTTAACTTACCAGGCAGGCGGCCACTATCCAACGCCGATTTACGACGTACGTCTTCACGCGCCTTTCTTGCGGCATCTCTGGCGCGGGCTGAAACAACGCATTTTTCAATGATAGCTTTACCTACCGATGGGTTCTCTTCCAAAAAGTACGTAAACTGTTCACCAAGTACAGATTCCACTGCTGTTCTAGCTTCGCTATTATTAAGCTTACCTTTGCCTTGGCTGTCAAACTGAGGTTCTTCCAACTTGATACTTATGACCGCAGTAATACCTTCACGTACATCTTCGCCTGTAAGATTACGGTCTTTTTCCTTCAGCAACCCAAACTTACGGCCATAGTCGTTTAATGTTTTGGTTAAGCTGCTTCTAAAACCAGTAGTATGCGTACCACCATCATGGGTATTTATATTGTTTACAAACGAATAGGTATTCTCTTGGAAGCCATCGTTATACTGGATTGCTATTTCAACCAGCACGTTATCATGCTTGGACTCGCAGTAAAAAACCTCTTCAGTAATAGGTGTTCTATTTTGATTTATATAGCTTATAAATTCTTGTATACCGCCATGGTAGCAGTAGCTGCGGGTATTATTTGGGGTAACACGCTCATCTATAATTTCTACTGTCAGGCCCTTGGTTAGGTATGCAACCTCCCTAAAACGCTGCTTGAGGATATCAAAGCTATACACCAATTCCGAAAAAATTTCTGGGTCAGGCTTAAAATGGACGAAAGTACCGCGTTCTGTTGTATCTCCCACAACTTTCAATTCGGTAACCTTGTCGCCTCTTGCAAACTTTTGCTCATGGATTTTGCCATCTATATGCACACGCACAATAAGCCATTCCGAAAGCGCGTTAACAACTGCAGCGCCCACACCATGTAGCCCGCCAGATGTTTTATATCCGCCCTGCCCAAACTTACCGCCTGCATGCAGCACAGTAAAAACAATTTCAACAGCAGGCAAGCCTGTTTGTGATTGTATGCCAACAGGTATACCGCGCCCGTTATCTCTAACAGACACGCTATTATCTGGGTGTATGCAGACCTTAATATCATCGCATTCGTCCATAAGGGCCTCATCAACGGCGTTGTCTACAATCTCGTATACCAGATGGTGCAACCCCTCCACAGACGTGTTGCGGGCGTACATACCTGGCCGTTTTCTAACCGCTTCAAGGCCTTCTAACGCTTGGATACTATCGGCTGTATATTCCATTTTTCTTTCCTTTCTTTGGGGTAAAACCTTGGGACGCTACCCTGTCAGGGTGCATACCCCAACCCCCATAAACTTTTTTAAAAAAGTTTAATCAAAAACTTTATAAGAAATGCGCAATGCACATTCCGGGATTATTTTTAGGTGAGGTACATGAGCAACATAGGCCATATTATAATTACATCGCCTTTGTCGATAGTATCAAAACCGGGTTCATTATGCTTAGCTATATATCTTTCCGGATTTTACGTTTAATATTTTGGCTTCGGTTACATTTTTGGTTAGTACATCTTCCAGACCGGTGCAGGTTAGGATTGTTTGCAAGTCTTTTATTTGTGTTAGTAAGAAGCGTTGACGGCCTGCGTCTAGCTCAGACAGTACATCGTCTAGTAGTAATACTGGGGTGGTTTTCGTACTGCTCCTTATTAGTTCTATTTCGGCCAGCTTGGCTGATAGCGCCGCCGTACGTTGCTGGCCTTGTGAGCCGAAATTACGGGCTGGGATATCATTTATTGTGAATAATATATCGTCTTTATGGATGCCTATAGATGTTGTACCCGTTATTATATCGCGTTCGTGGGATTTCTCCATTATGCCGTGATAGTTTTCATGGTTTTGGATATTGGGTTGGTATGTCAGAGTTAAACTTTCCTTGCATGATGTTATGTTTGCGTGTGTTTCCGCGGCTATTTCGCTTATTTTGCTTATAAACGCGGATCTTGTGCGTATTATTCTCAGGCCGCTTTTAACAAGCTGCTCGTCCCATATATATAGGCTGTCAGCCTGCTTGCGGTCATGGCGCAAAAGTTTTAACAGCTGGTTTCGTTGTTTTAATGCCCTGTGATAATCTCGTAAATCGCTGTAGTATACAGGGGATAGCTGGCATATTTCCATATCCATAAAGCGCCGTCTTTCGGCCGGGCCGGATTTGATTAGCCGCAAGTCCTCTGGTGAAAACAACACCACTATCAACCGCCCGAATAACTCTCTTGTATTTTTAACAATCATACGGTCGATGCTTAGGGTTTTTGTGGATTTATTACCGTTTATTTTTATATGCGCATCTATTGTGAACGGATAATCATCTCTTTCTACTTCAACCTGCACATGAGCTTCCTCACTGCCGAACTTTATAAGTTCACGGTTATTGTCGGCACGGGGGCTGCGCCCAATTGCACAAAAATATATAGATTCTAGGATATTAGTTTTACCTTGGGCATTGTCACCATGGATTATATTAACGCCGTTTGAAAAAAATTCGCTTAAAAGGGACAGATTTCTAAAACCCTCTGCGGATATTTTTTTTACCCACATTACATCGGGCCTCTTAGGGGCACAATCAGGTATTTATAATCTGTTATTGTTTCACCTGTTAAACTTTGGATAGTACAGGGGCTTTTGGGTGTATTAAGTTTTAACACTATTTTGTCTTCTTCAATGGCACGAAGGGCCTCTATCAGATAACGAGGATTGAAATATGCTTTTATTTCTGTGCCATCTGTCTCGCATGGTATTTCGTCGTATGTTTGGCCTTTTTCTGATTGTGACGTTATAACCAGTACATCATCACGTATATCCAAAGTAATGGATATCTGCCTATTTTCCATTGCTACCAGTACAGACCTTTCCAAAGAACCAAGCATAACCGCCCTGTCTATTACCGCAGCGGTAGTGAAGTCTTGGTTAAATATCTGGTTATATCTGATAAACTCGCCTTCTAGCAATCTTGCAGACATAGTAAAGCTGTTAGTCTCAAACATTACCCGCCTATTGGTGAAGAAGAACGTTAACTCCTCTTCAGTATCGCCTGAAATTGCACGGCTTAATTCGTTAAGGGCTTTTGCTGGAACAACAGCACACGAATTTGGCATATCTTTGTTAAACGCAAATGACCTATATGATATGCGGAACATATCCACAGATACAACCCTTAGCGAGTTTTCTATAATTTCAAGTAACTCCCCGGTTAGTACGGCTTTGCTTGGGTCAAGCGATACAGAGAATATAGTCTGCTTTATCATGTCACGCATAACTGACGCTTTAATAATATACCTGTCTTGTGCGGCTTCTAATTCCTCTTCCGGTATTGTAGGAAACTCTTCGGCAGGAAGCCCCGCAATTTCCAACTTTGCTTGGCCACATTTACATTTAGTTATTAACCTGTCATCAGTCTCTATTTGAACATAATCTCCTGGCATTTTCCTTATTATCTCTGTAAACAACCGCGCGTTTAACGCTACACTACCTGACATTTCAATATCTGCCTCAATAGGAGTGGTAATTATACTCATTTCCATATCATTTGCACTTAACGTAATACCAGTACCTTCTTCGGCAGTTAAGAGCACACATTCTAAAACAGGCAAAGTAGTACGGCTTGGTACAGCACGCCCTACAAGACTTAAAGCTTCCAATAGAAGATTTTTTTCACACATTAATTTTAGCTGGTTCATGTAACGCTCCTAATAATTACATTATTATTTAGTAGTTGCTGCTGTAGTAGGGGCTGTTGAAAGGTGGATAAGCTACTAGGCCCCCTGTAGAGTATACATTTATAGCGTTGAAAATCCTGTAGAAAACAAGCCTGTAAAGTTTAAGTTATCCAGATTTTCCACAACCCAAAAAATGGACATTACTTACCCACATATTAGGACAAATTATTAACACAGTTATCAACAATTTACCCCGGAATGCACGCTACGCATTCTTTAAAGTTTTTAACTAATTTTTATACATTTTAGTCACCCTTGATATTTCGCTCTAAATCATTAACGACATCTCTTAGCCTTACATCAGCTTCTATCTCATTAGCTATTTTTTCACAGCTGTGTATTACTGTTGAGTGGTCACGGCCTCCGAAAAATTTTCCTACATCTGGTAATGACACTTCAAGTAGCTTACGGCTTAAGTACATGGCTATCTGCCTTGGAAGTACTATATTTTGCGTTCGTTTGCGGCCACTAAGGTCAGCTGTGGTTATATTATAATGTGCAGCTACTACTTGTTGAATATATGGCACAGTTACATCTGGTTTTTGGTTAGAAATTAGCTGATCCTTTAATGCCTGTTCGGCTAAGCTTAGAGATATCTGAGCGTTTGTTAAGCGCGCGTAAGCGGTTATTTTGTTAAGCGCACCCTCTAAGTCTCTTATGTTAGATACTACGTTACGAGTAATAAAATCCTTTACCGATTGGTCTATATCTAAATGCTCTAGGTGTAGCTTTTTTTCCAGTATGGCTGTACGGGTTTCGTAGTCCGGGATAGTTATGTCTGCGGTTAAACCCATAGAGAACCTTGATGTTAGCCTTGCCTCTAGGGCAGTTAGGTCCTTTGGAGGCTGGTCGCTGGTTAGGACTATTTGTTTATTATTGGTGTACAAGGTGTTAAAAGTGTGAAACATCTCTTCTTGTGTTTCTATTTTGCCTTCTAGGAACTGTACATCGTCCATTAGAAGAAGGTCGCATTCACGGTACTTATTTTTAAATTCGTCTTTACGGTCTTCACGGATTGCGGTTATAAATTCACTTGTGAATGTTTCGCTTGTTACGTACAACACTTTAACATCCGGATACTGCTCAACAACAAAGTTTCCTATCGAATGCATGAGGTGGGTCTTACCAAGGCCTACGCCGCCATATAGGAATAGTGGGTTGTAATCGGTTTTACCGGGGCTTTCTGCTACGGCTTCCGCGGCGGCGTAGGCTAGTTCGTTACATTTGCCTTTTACGAATGAATCAAATACATATCTGCGCCTGAGATTAGTACGTTCATAATTCTCACGGCGCGCTAAATTAGAATCATCAAAATCCCCGGGTGAAACTACACGTACCTCTATGTCTTCAATTTGTGAAACAATTCGAACGCAACGGGTAATATCAAAAAGATAGCGTTTATTTACTGTAGGTTTGAAATAATCGTCACTAGTTTTTAATGTAAATATGCCGTTTTCATACGAATACGGCGACAAAGAGCCTATGGTCACATCAAAAGTCACCTGAGTCACTGTCTTTTCTATAAGTGGCAATGCCTGTTCCCATATTTCATGAAGCGCCTGAGCATCCATGGTTTTGGCCCCCCGGTAAATACATTATGAGTTTTCCACATGTATATCCACAAGCTGTGCATAACTTTTATGGCTGTCTTACAAATATACCAGAATTGCGGGATATTAGCAATAAGATTTCCACAGTCATGTTAATTTTTGTTAATATTTAAATTAGCTTATCTGAATTGGGCCAAAGCAGATTTAAGTTGATGACGCGCAACTTCTTCAGCTATATGGCTATGGTCAGGGAAGTATACGCGGCCTTCTATGCTGTAGCGTATAAGACGGTCTACGTCT
>Ga0131853_10002648_pt1 | contig 31998 bp, 17 predicted proteins | sample TergutLab28metaG_FD_92764 | JGI IMG/M metagenome (GOLD analysis project Ga0131853, IMG submission 92764) | Labiotermes labralis P1 segment gut microbial communities from Petit-Saut dam, French Guiana - Lab288 P1 (version 2) (version 2) | ecosystem: Host-associated > Arthropoda: Insects >... | reverse complement strand
TATTTACTAAATGTATTTCTCTGTATATGACATCCATGAGGATGGCCTGTAGAGGTCAGAGCATATAGTGGAGCATCACAGAATAACAGGTGGTTATTTATGGTTATATGTGCAGTTTATTAGATTAAATATTGTATAGTCAGTATGTTGCATGGAATATGAATAATGTTAAATTCATCACTTTCCTTTCATGCTTTAACAGTATGCACATTAATAAGTGCATTGTTGCAATATTTAGAAGTTTAGCTGCTTTGAATATGTATTATTTATGTATATATTTGTCCAGAGTTGTTATGTTGGCACTCCCCCCTCCAAATGACTGACAGTTAAGTGGCTAAGCAACATGGCTGTGTAAATATTTGTGTGATGCTGATCCAGACTCGTTATGTTTGTTGAAAACACTTGCTATAAATATGGATCTGGGATACCATAGTTGTTGTAGTGAGTAGTCTGTGGGATGGACTCTCCAGGGTTTGATTCCCAGCAGGGACAAGGGTTATTCTCTTCTCCACAGTGTCAAGACAGGTTCTGGGGCCCATGCAGTTTCCTATTCAGTGGGTACTGGGGATTTCTTACTTATGGGTAAAGTGGCTAGGGAGCATAGCTGACCACACATCTCTGTCGAGTGCTGAGGTTATGAATGAGTGGCTGTACCTCTGCTCAATTTATATACCACCATGTTGTCTGATGGACAGCTTTTTTTCTTTAGACACGTTAGCATTGTTGTGAGAAGCACTTGTTAACTTCAACATGTCCATCCTGCCGTCTGTCCATTCATGTGTCTGAATGTATCAGCGTGGTTCCCACCGGACAGATCTCCGTGAAATTTGATATTTGAGACTTTTTTGAAAATCTGTCAAACTCGAAATTTGGTAAAAATGTCATGCTATTTACATTCAGGCCTAAATACATGTTATTGTTGCTGGTGACATGAAATTGCCGTAAAAGCACTCTCTTCAAGTGACATGGTATCAGGATGTTGGGATAGCTGAGGAAGTATGAACATTACACAAATGTGCCACGATATAACGTTGTACATAATTTGCTTTTATTGTTATCATTACCATTTGCTGTACATATTTTGTTTCTATTTGTTCATGTCAGGTTAAGAACAGGATAAATTTAGTTACTGATTTTTCAGATATTACAGAGCCAAACATTGTGATTCCACCCTTGAGTGAGTCAGACACGTACTTCGCCCCAATCTCTCCAGCAGCAAATACGGCGACATCCACAGTATCGGTGTCTGCAGTGGGTAGCAGTGTGAGCACCAGTGTGATGAGCTCTGGAAATGGTGGCAATGCTGGTGGGACTGGGAGTAGTGGTTCAGTATCTGTCAAGCCCACATTATTGCTGGAGATGTTACAGAGAGGTGGCCAGAATCAAGTAGGTCAGGGAGATGCAGCATTGCCTCCCATTATCAGGGCGCCTAATATTAGGGACTTAGGTAAGGAGCCTCTTATTCATGCATGCTGTCTATGTTGTGTCTTAATTTTGAAATTTTACAGTTGGACAGACAAATAAGATCCAGTCATTGCAAAATATCTCTGAAATTATACTAGTCCATTTCCAGTAGTCACATTTCTTCTTTATTTTTTTCTGTTGATTTAATTGAGCAGCCAGAACAACCAGAAGTAGCAGCAGATATCTGCTTTTAAAATGTGTCTGTTCTCTTTATCTCTCCTGTGTGGAATATTTCTCTGAGACATTTGTGGTTGCTGTATAAGTATGATTTCAGGTGTTATTGGTTCAAATTATTTTGACTGTAGGGGGAGCATGGAGCCAGCAAACTGACAGGTTTAGTAGCATGACGGGAGGTGGGTTTGAACGGGAGGCCTGTGCAAGTAGAAGAATGTTCAAGATAATTGTAAACTAATAATGTGAGCATCAATTATTTGGAAGCTTGAAACTCCGTGCATGGAATAAAAAGAAGACATTAATAATACGAAGTTTGGTCAAGATGAGGGAAGGATATTGGTCATTGTTGATTCAGTGCATTTCACTAGGTACTTGTGCTGCAAGCATTGATAAGCTGTGTTTCACATATTTAGCATTAAGGGAATTTTGTGCTTCATTTGACCAGATTGTTGCAGGTTGTGGGTTTATTGCTCTGTTTTACATTTTCTAGTTTGTTTAATTGTGCATGATTTCAGGCTTCTGTCACAAAGTAGATGAGATCTGCACTCTTCTGGGATATTATGCAGCGTATAGTGGTGATTCCTGACTGATGTTTCGGGACACCCTGTTGGTTCCATCGTCAAGGGTCGAGATCCTTGAAGATGGGACTGATAGGTTGTCCTGAAATGTCAGTAAGGAATTGCCAGTATATGCTGTGTAATATAGCAGAAGAGCGCAGATCTTATTTAATTATGGGTTATCAGCTCACATTTCATGTATGGATTGTGACTGATTGGTTGGGGTTGTTGTAGAAGGAAGGGATTGTGTGCTTGTAGGCACTTTGCTTAAGGAAGAAGAGCAAGGAAGCTTATGATTATAGTCATGCTGTGTGCCCCTGTATCACCTTTTGAAGCAGGTGGCAGATATTTACAAAACTTTGAACATTGTGCCTGTGGAAGCCATCCAGGTGTTAAACTTTTTAATTTCCTGCAGTCATGAACCACATGGTGGCATGTGAGGTGGGAAAATTACCACTCCCTCAATATGTCAAAATTGGTTTTGGGAAATACACAGCTTTGTTAAAGTGAGCTATTTGTAGAATGTAACAGCTTGACCATGTCAGAAGTTTCTTAGGTAGCTTTCAGTTTTATGGACAGTGAACCATTGTTACTAGGCTTGTGGAACTTAATGTGGGACAAATTTTTAACTATTATATGAAATGTTGTTTGTGGGTTGGCAGTTCCAAATGTAGCAGAAGCATGATACTTTGGAGTTGTATGTTACACGTGTATGTAGGCCGATTCTTTACATAAGTTCTCAAGGCAAATGAAATAAAAATAACAGTGATAATAAGCACGTAGGACTAGAAATTGTGCATAAGGAAAATAGGATTTTGGGTTATGCTTGTAACTGCATGATGACATTGTATCCCAGTGATTGTCGAATAGGATGGAGCAAAACATGGAAAATTAGCTAGAATATTGAGCCCTTTGGCCAATAATTAGTGTTTTATCTTGTGGTTCGTAGATGCTGTTAATCTTGTGTGTTCTCAGCATTGTTTCCATAATGTATTTTTTATTTTAGTACTTTACAATGCTAAGTTGATTGGAATTAAATTTGTGGATCTAACAGAAGCTGCTGGGAAGATGCAGAGTGTGGAAGAACTAGAGGCCAGAATGAGGCAGCAGGGCCTGAATGTTGCACAACAGAATAATAACAAGAGCATGGTACAGTCATCATTGAATAAAAAGACGGAAGAGGATTTGGCAGCCTTCAAAAAGCTGGTAAGAAATTTAGAGCCAACAGCATTTAGGTAGGGGTTGTAAATTTGTTTAGACCTTGACATTTAAGTAGTACTTAAGTATTTTTCTTCATATTATTACATGGTATTTCAAGGGTATTACTCCAATTTTAATTATATTAATTTACTAAAATACAATCCATGTATGATTTTGTGTTGTGTCTCGTGTCTCTGATCACAACAGTCATTTGACAGTCAATTTTTTTTAATTATCCAAAGCGTAGCGGAACAAGGTAGGAATGCACTGGGATTTTGTGTGTTTTTAGTGAAAAGCTTTTACCACATATTCTAGTGTTATTGAAATTTAGCATCAGTTTTGATTAAATACTGTTGGTAGGAGATATCAATAGATCATCCATTAGCAGATTGGTTAACAAGCTTGAAAATGTTGTTAAGAGTGGTTAGCAATAAAAATTATGAAAGGTAAAGTTCCTATCCATGCCATAAAGTGTATAGGGGAGTATAGCTACAGTTTCATCCATTCTTAATCTCAGTATTAAGTGGAGGTGATTGTTCAGCTTCACACCACAGCTGCTTTACCTCTGGGTTAAGAACTTCCCGTATGCATAGAGTAGGAGACTTGGTGGACTACGGAGCAAGACTTACACTTTGGAGAAGAGAAAAATCTCTTGCTCCTACCAGGAATTAAACCCCAGAGCCTCCAGCCCATAGCCTAGTAACTACTGACCTAGCCATCACAGCTTCCAGTTAAAAGCCTGTGTTGGTAAACAGAAGAATGGACCCAGTCATTATTATACAATCAGCTCAGCACTAGTTTCTGTGTCCACTTTGACTATATAGAACAATGGGAGTGTATTAGGCAAAAAGAGAAAGAGTCCTGAAAATGTAGCATATGTTCAACAGGCTTTGACATACAGTCCCAGAAGCTCTGTAAACATAATGACTTAGGGAAATTTTCAACATGCAGGATTAAAAAAGATGTAAAGTTGTTTGAAATACAGTGGCCTCTTGGTGGGTATAATAATGACAGAGAGAGCTGGACTTCATGGGCATCAATAGCAGTTATGTTTGTTGTTTATTTTAGTAAATTAATACTATTAATATTTGAATACCTTCTTCAGGAGATCTGGGGATAGGTTTGTATGCATGTGTGTACGTGTGTGTAATCGAAACTTCTAGTAGATTAGTGTATCAATTACTTCATATCTTGTGTAGGAAAGTTATTTTTATACTAATGCTGAAAAGAACTGATTACTATATTCCAAATTAAGCAGAACTGCAAATATATTTGTATTGTATACTGTTTAGTGTCATTTAGACCAGTAACATTAACTGCTGAACACATTTTTCAGTAGTTGCAAAAAGGTAAAAATGTTTTCATTTTTAGTCAGATTTTTATAACAGCTTTGTCTGAATTGAAAATGTAATAATTTTGAAGGTATATAAACTAAAACCATGGCAACTGAATTCAGTGAAACTTTTTTGGGCTAGCAGCTGCGTCAGGTGGTTGAACAGCCAGTAGACCGTTTCAAGAACTATTCTTTAATCTCATCATCAGGGAAGTCTTTGTCTTTATACAGAGAAATTAAAAAAAAAAATGAATAAATATAAGGACATAGTGTCCTTATAAGAATAAAGATAATAAAAATATTGACAGACAATACCTTGTGTCCTGTGTGTCTTTCAGTGAGAGTTCATGTTGTGGACAAAGTAGGTTGTGTTATGTGACCAAAAGGAGACTACAAAGAATAACTGCAGGCAACAGTTTCATGATATTCCAGCCTGTCTATATGCTTGTGTTGCATGAAGATCATTTTAGCACTTGATGGTGTAGAAAATGCCATGTGAAGGAAACCAGTAAATGAACTTCGGCATTTGGTAGATGTGCAGCTTTGATGTTTGTATAAAAGGCAAAAAATTTCCCTCTTCTATCTCCCAGAGTAATGTGTGTTGCTTTCTGGTGACACACAAGCTGATACAGAGAGTAATGTCATTGTAACTGGGGTTTATAAAATTAGTGTTTAAAAGAAATATTTCCTTTATAATGGTAATTCATAATATCCAAAAAGAGTTGAAATCTGTTATCTTCTATTTCATCTCATAAATTCAAATTATGTGTATTGCAAAAAGGCATGAAGGTACAAAAAACAGTAATGTGCATATAGTGGGGTTTTTTTTTTTTTAAAGTAGATATGGAAGTTGAAAAGTAATAATAATTCATTATTTCAAAATATTGACGTGATATTAAATCAGTAAGTTAAAGATTTTCTTGTATCTAATCACTTACACGCATATCCGACCTCTTATTAGAATTGCCATTTACACACAACAAAACTCCTGGCAGCTACTTACTTTGCACTGGCAGTACAAGAGGGAGGTGAAGTCAGAATAACTGCACGGTTACCAAAGCCCTTTTTTTCTTAAACTTATGGTAAGGCTACTCTTCATAATGCTGCATATGTGAGGTGTACCATGAAGTGATGATTGGTCCAGCCAGTACTGCAACATGTTGTACTGGACAGAACACTTAAAAGGATGTAGATTCCAAATCCTCATTGTCTGCCATGCACATTTATTTCTTTGTACTGGTCTTTCATCATGTGGAACAGGTGATATTTGTTCCTCAAAATGCTGAACCCTTTGGTGGAAGATATCAGTCCATACAGTTGTCTCCCCCCCCCCCCCTTTATGAATCACTGTTTATAAAGTTCCCACAGGTTCTGGAATGTGGATTTTACCCTTCTGCACAGAAGAGGGACATGAGTCATACTCCCATTTATAAATACTTTGGGAAGCTGAAAATGTGCATTGCATGTGATTTAATTGTGCGTTTCTCATGGGTGATTTTTTGGGACCAGAAGAAATGAATGATATACTTGCAGGAACGTGGCAGTTGTGGGACTGATGGGTAGAAATTTCACTGTATTTAGCTCTGTATTGTACAGACTTTGTCATTTTGTCTTGTTGCTTGTTTCTGATGATGGACATTAAATTATACTAAATTAGTCTGGACTCATGCTGTTATGTGTGATTGCCATGGCCATTGAAGTGGTGCACAAGTAGTGGGGTAACATTCTTACATTTGGTTCAGATCCTCTTTCCCACGTCTTTTTATTACATGAGTACCTTTTAATTTGAGGATTAAGGTTGTCTGAGATGTGGCACTGTGTTGCTTTGTGAGTGGTTTCTAACATTTGGAAGGAATGAAGTATTCTTCTTGGACTGCTTGACCCTTGAAAATGAAGGCAATGTGTTCCTTCAGAATATAAAGAACCATTCACTGAACAACACAGTGTCACATCCCACAAGTGATGAATCCTCAGTGGTGCTTCTGTGAGAACCTCATATCTCTCATACTTAAAGTTCTTAACCATATTCCTGGTGAAGAGTGGGTACTTCTCCTTACGTTACTTATCACCAATTCTATGTTATCATTTGGAGCCAAAATCATCAATATTTATCGATTTGTTGAGTTCATATTTACCTCAGTGATATTAAAATATTTTTGCAAGTTGTGTGGATTAAATGTTGTGCTGAGATTAGTCACGTTTCACAAACCGAAATATAATTGGATTCTTGTTGTATCTTCATGTGGGCAAGAATGCAAACTTAACATGTAACAAAGAGAGGAAGTGTGTATTTTTGTTGAAAACACATGTTTTTTGAATGTGCTCCTTTCAGTATTAAGTGGACTTAATGGTGATTGTATCACCTACACAGTGTGGTCCAAAAGTTGTAGGGCTGATTTTTTAAAAAAATTGAACACACCTACCTTTTTTTTTAATTCAAGATAAGCTCCATTGGCATATATACAGGCTTTTGCGCGATCATATAGTTTCTGAAAAGCTACCAAAAATTCCTCTTTTTGGACCTTCTTTAATTCATCAGTTACGACTTATTGGATCTCAGCAACATCTGCAAAGTGGAGTCCTTTTAACTTCATTTTCAACTTGGGGGAACAGAAAATAGTCTTGCAGATAAATCTGGAGAGTATGGGGTGTGATAAAGGGTTGTAACATTTTTTGGGGTCAAAAATTGGCAAACACAGCTTTGTGGATGGGCGCATTATTGTGCAACAAAAAAAAAATCCTGAGAGCAGAACGCAGCTGGATAAACTTGTTGAACGTGCTTCAGGAGGCGATCCATTACTCCTTTATAAAATTCTGCATTTACTGTTTTTCCCCTCTGGTATTAATTCTTTATGCACAACGCCTTGAGAGTCAAAAAAAATTATTAACATGGTCGTGATGCGGGACCTTTGGAATTTCAGTTTCTTCAGCCAAGGGGATGTCTCACCAACCCATTCAGAACTCTGTCACTTTGTTTTGGGGTTATAGGCAAAACACCAGGTCTCATCTCCTGTAATAATTTTGTTAAAAAAATTTTTTTGTCTGCACCATCTATCACAATAATATCTTGGCAAGATGTGACTCGATCTTCCCTTTTCTCAGGTGCCAAGGAGTGTGAAACAAAACGTGCACACAACTTTCTCTTTCCCAAATCCTCTTCAGAATCGAAGCACTACAGTCTTTGGGATGTTCAGAGATTTTGCTATCATTCTTGATGCGATTCGATGGTCATTTTTGACAAAATCAGCAACAGCAGCAATGTTTACCTCAGTTCGAGTTGAATTTGGATGGCCACCTCTCTTGTCATCTTCTACCACCTCCCTTATGTCTAAAATTCAAGAATACCACCTAATAACGTTTGATTGGTTCAGAGCCTCATTCCCACAAGCCTTTTGCATCAATACTAGTGTTGCTGTTGCAGATAGACCAGCTTTGAAACAAAAGTTTTTGGCAACTCTATTCATTTTCGCCATCCGTGACATGTAAAGAAAACTGACTTTACAAGACAAGTTATAACTCGTACACTGTCAATGATAAACAAAACTCTGTGTGTGAACGGAAGTGGTTGATAGTACTTAGTTAGTGGGTTGGCAGATAGATTGCTCTAGTTCTGTTATATGAAAAAAATTCAGTCCTAAAACTTATGGCTCACACTGTGTATTTATGGAGGATTAACTTAAAAAGTTAAAGAAATCGCTGAACTATGATAAGAAATTAGCATTACAAAAATTTTCAATTGATAAGTAACTTTTTAAATTTTAGGACAGATTTTTTTCCCCATGTTGGTGGCAGGTATTTTTGAGTTACTAACATTCTGATTATTTGTAATTATTTTTAACAGTACAGTCACTAATTATGGGATTTTAGTAATGGTGACTAGTAGTTACTCTTTCCATACCTTGTTTCCTTGTGTTGCTGCATAGCTTTAACTTGGTGTGTGTTTTGTTTAATAGCTTAATTTGTTTAGCTTTTCATAGACTTGATAGATACATAAACGTATTTTGTATGTTAAATGAGTCTGTGAAATATTTAATGTAGTGTAATTAGTTAACATAGTTTCAGTTGCTTGCACTTCATTTTCTTTTGCATTTCTCCTCTTTCTTTTCTTTTCCTTTTTTTACATTTTCATTTGCAGCTTGCACAGGTGTACGATGGCAAAGTGATGCCTGCTACAGCCACAAATGGTGCACCTCCTCAGATACCACAACCACTTAGTTTTCTGCAGGTAAAATTTGTCATGAGTGTGTCATTCATTTGCACTTTTTTTTTTTTAGCCTGCCAGGTTTTGGAGATGTTGGGTGAATCCAGTATCCAGCATCCCAATTTCATATTTCATTATATAATTTACCCCATCACATGATACCCTCATTTTTTGTTGCTAAATTAAAGGATCAAATCCCCTTCTTTGATTCTTATGCATGAAAGCAACATCAACAAATTCTGTTGGAGAAGTGTGATTGGTATATCACCAGGTACAATATCCAAGCATGAGAAGCAAGAGAGTAGAAGGATATTGCATGTGGCAGGGAGATGAATAAATCTCTGTCCTGTCTTATGATCCTGTGGTATGACCTTGGAATCATGCAGTATTACACTGAAGGAGCATTCACATGGTGTGGAAACTGAGATACTTGTGTTACTAAACTACTACTTATGTGTGGGTTTATTGATAAATGATTTACTTTTTAGAAAGTGTGTAATGAAGATTTATAATGGGATATACACATAAAATATAATAAACATATGAAGGGGTTGAGTGAAAGACAGGTATATAGTTTCATTATAATGTCAGCCAGTGTAGGGCCTACCCAGTGTTCCACATGCATAGGTCAAGTAGAATGGTATTTTCCATGACATAACAGTTTTTTAAATCCCTACATAAATCATGCAGTCATGTAATTTTAAGGGGGAGAAGTGTATTTTGTGATGAAATATGCTAATTAGTTCATCACATACTAATCTTGGGTAATTTTGAAGGTATATAAGAACCTAATAATATGGATTGTGTATGAGTTTGTGCTCAACTAAGCACCACCATATGAAGCTGTGTGGGGAGTGGAGATGTAGCTCCACATGTCCTTAACTTCGGCACTTCATGGATGTGAGCAGTCAACTGTACTTCTTTGCTACTTTGCACCTGGGAAAAGAGCCCTGGTTTGCATAAAAATGGGGCTGGGTGCTGTGTAGAATTGAAAATATCTCATCTTCCCCACGTGCCTTGTTGAACATGGATTGAAACTCCTTTTCTGGAAAGACCGTACAGTTCTGTGTTCATGTGTTTTTGTCTCTGGAAGGAGACTGTTAGGAATGATAAATTAGTCATTTACAGTTTAGTGATGTTTTCCTCCAATATAAATTCCAGCTGGCTGATAATTTCAGACAGAATTATTTCATAGGTTTTGTTGTGAGAATGTGTTAATATATTCCCTTGCACATTTGTTTTTGGTAATATGTATTGTCACTGTTTTAATCTCTTTGTATTTACAGTTCTTATGCATTTAACTGTCGTAAATTCTGTGACTGCTTTTTAAAAAAAAAGATTTATTTAAGGTAGAGTTTCCAATGAAGAGCCTAAAGCAGTCATTGGGAATGCACAGTGTCCTCTGTGAGCAAACATGGTATTTCTTTATTAAATTTTACAGACATACCTGATGCAGTGCAACATAGGGAAATTTAACATCTTGTGCCAAGCTTAACATACTAAAATGTTATGTATATAAGACATTTAAATTAACCAGTTCACAGTCAGTTTAAATGGCAGAGTCAGTAGTTAAGGCTTGATTGTAAAGTTTCATAAATAATAACAATTCAAATACTATTTCTTATGTGTAATCATATGAATAATTGTAGCAGTCTGTGGTTGGAATCTTATATTGTTACTGTGGGTTATAATATGCATCCCAAATGGAGAAGTAACATATTAATTTAGTATTGTAAAATGTGCTTTCTAGATGCTAAGCAAATCACAGCAAGAAACTCCAGTGACTGCAGGAAGGCCTGTGACGCACCAGCAGTCACTGAGCACAGCTGTGTCAACATCAGCAGACCAAGTTTGCCTGACTCCATTGTCAGGCTTTGGACTCAATTCCCATCCTAGCTCTGGCCCCACTGTAGTTACATCACAGTCACAGGTGCCACAGGCACAGATGCAAATCCCACAAGATTTGGTTATGAAGCTGCTTCAGGTACAGCAGGTATGTCAGTTTGCTGTGAAATAATCGCATTTTGTCTCCCTGTTGTGAAAGGAGTTAGGGAATTATGAACAATTGTTGTGGCCTCATTGGTTCCTCAAAATGTGTTCATTAGAAATATTTTTGGAACAACTGATGGGGGAGAAAAATAGAAGAAAGCTGGAATGTTTCGCCTTTGGCACATTTTCATAAAAAATCTGAAAATGATGAACTGTAATGTCAATTGTAAGTGTGCTGCACAGTACAGGTCAACAGGAACTTGACAGGAGTCTGTAATAGCAGAACTGCTTCAATTTAAAGTAAGTTTTGAGGAAGGAATTGGAGTTTTCAGTATTTGCACCGTGATCTAAGGTGTGTTTAACTTCTGAATGACGAACTGTCGCATGTGCAAACACACATAAAAATGACCCCCTGAAATTGATTTTGTCCATATAGGCAACAAGAAATATACTGTATTTTTTTAAGACTTGCTGCATAATCTCTGTTTTATTTTCCATCCAGTGCCATTTCTGTCCAAATGTTATCTTTTTCTGTTAAATAATACTCATGTTTTTCATAAGGCATGTGCTAAAATTTCAGTATCAACCCATTTATTTAAAGGTTAATTCAGGATTTATGTTCCTCGTACTTTGTAACACCTGTGTGAGGGGGAGTGGAGGAGTCAACATCCATTAACTTTTAACATGATAATGGAAGGAAAATTCTTGTGTAGGGAACCCAAAACATATTCATGAAGATAATGAAAAACTATTTTTGGTATTTTCTATTTTGGTAGATGTGCATGCAAAATGTGTTGTTGCATTTTAATGAAATACCATAGCATCCATATTGTGATCCATTCTGTTTTCCTATTAATGTAGCAGCAACAGCGCCAGCAACAGCAGCAGGAAATGTTGAACAAATTGCTTGTCTCAAGCCAGCAGCAGCAGCAGCAGCAGCAGCAGAGCCAGGCTTCATCTCGCCTTGGCCATGTGCCTTTGGCGGTATCTGTACCAACCCAGTTCCAAGCACCACCACCTCCCTCATTGTCTCCATTACCCCCTGAACTTCAGCTGATGATAACAAATGCACAACCCAGCAGGGAATTACTACAAAGACCAGAAGCACAGGCCATTATTCAAGGTAAGGCAGCATTTGAGGTGTGTGATGTAGGATACACTTCAGAAAATTGACATTATTTTGAACAGTAGCTAGCATATTTAGCTGAATATGCAATAAGTTATTTCATAGTTGGGCAAAGGGAAAAACACTTGTGTGTTTATAAAATATTATGCTGTCCTAACATGACTAGTAATATAGACTGTGCAGGGGAATGTGACCATTTCATAACATTATCTTCTGTTGCAAGGTGTATGTAATGTGTGTTTGGATAATTCTAATCTATGAAAGCAATGGTAGCATTCATTGCTAGTAGAAATTGGAAGAAGGAGTGTTATTCTTGGTTGGCAGCAGCTGATGGTTAAAGCTTTAATGCATGTACTCCTATAAAATGATAAGAGTTGGAAAGTACGTAGGTGAGTCAATAATTATCCGCAATACAGATACAGTTTTTATTTCAATAAAAATAGGAAACTTATAATAACATCATTTTTCAACATAGTCCTCTTGCATTTCAATGCACTTCTTCCATCGTTGCACAAGCTTCTTTATGCCCTCAGAAAAAAAGGTTTTTGGCTGAGCAGCAAGCCACACATGTACCGCTTCCTTCAGTTCTTGGTCTGTGGTAAATCGACGTCCCCTTAATGCCTCCTGGAGTGGACCAAACAGGTGATAGTCTGAAGGGGCGAGATCGGGACTATATGGAGGGTGAGCCAATGCCTCAAACTTGAGTTTCTGGAGAGTTTCAACTGTGTGGGCAACAGTATGTGGATGGGCATTGTCATGCAATAACACAATGCCTTTCGACAGTTGTCCTCGGCGTTTGCTTCGAATTTCAGGCTTCAGTCTGTCAATTAGCATCTCATTGTAACGAGCACTGTTTATTGTTGAACCCCTCCCCTGATAATGTTCCAGTATTGGGCCTATAAGCATCAATTTTCCTGCTGATGGTTGGCTTTTGAACTTTTCCTGATGGGCGATTGTGGAGGTTTCCATTCCATAATCTGCCGTTTACACTCCGGCTCGTAATGGTGAATCCATGTTTCGTCACCAGTGATGATTCTGACCAAGAAGGTGTCACCTTTTTTATCATAGAGATCCAAATTTTGTTGGCAGATGTCCAAGTGTGTTTGTTTATGCAGCATTTTGAGTTGTTTTGAGATTCATCTTGCACAAACTTTATGAAAGCCAAGTCTGTTATGGATGATTTCATAGGCAGAACCATGATTAATTTGCAGACAATTTGCCACTTCATCAATAGTCAGTCACCTGTCTAACAACCATGTCACCTATGCGCTCAATATTGTCGTCAATTGTGGCCATGGACGGGGTCCGGCTCCTTCATGCGTAACACTTGTGTGACCATTTTTTAATTTTTCTATCCATTCATAAACACTCCGTTGCGGCAAAACGCTGTTCCCACATTGTCCTGAAAGTCTTCAGTGGATTTCGGCACCTGCTACACCTTCAGACCACAAAAAACGGATCACTGAACGCTGCCCTTCCTTGGTGCAAACAGAAAGCGCAGTGCCCATGGTTAACATTATGGTTACGACAAAGGAACTGACCTAGCAACTTCAAACTTGCACAGCAGTGATAATAAGGAAATGATGCCTAGTGATGCGCACGAAAATGACAGTGCTGCCAACAGAAATACAAATGCAGCTGCATTGTGGATAGATATTGACTCACCCTCGCACATAAAGTAATACTGCAATAACAACATATTATTAATGAGTTTAACAGATTTTATTTTAAAAGTGTTATAATAGATACTATAATAAACAATGTAAGGCCTGATAGTGACTTGTATTCGTTGCTTGTTTCTCATTGAAGGTGGTTCAGTAAGGATCCAAACATATGGGAGGTAGATCTGGAGTTGTAAGAGTACAGATTTTTTAATTTGTATTACTTTGATGGTTTATTCTTTTTCTTGAAATCTGACATATATGGTTAGGAAGTTTAAGAAGTTATTCAAAGTTTTCCCAACATGTTCTGACATGTTCATGTTTTGCAAGGCTATGGAGCTATTTCCATTTGTCAACAAGTGCTACTGTTGGAACTCATAATTCTTTTTTCCTTTTTTTTTTAAATTTTGTATATGCTTTTCTATTCATGGTCCCTCTAAATGCCTAGTTTATCATAAATAAATTATCTAATACTGTGGTTGTCGTTTTTGGCAAAAGGAAACTCATTTTAGGTGTCTTGGAAGTAGATAAAATTCTCACAGCTCTTAAACTTTGTAAAGTAAGGACTATAGAAGGTGTTTGTTTTTTAGGGCTGCAACATGGTGAGATCACATCCCAGCACTTGGTACAGCAGTTGCAGAATCCTGCAATGCAACATCGCCACAGAGAAGTTCTTGTTAGCATCTTGAAGTTGCAGCTGCAGCCAGGTAAAATGTACTGGTGGCACTACCATGGCAACTGTGATGGACTAACCTAGTGCTTGTGCTTGTATTGTTTTTTCAGTATTAACTGCATCAAGGCGGTGGTTTATGTTTACTCTGTACTTCTGTAAAACTTTTCCATAAGCTGCTTGAGCTGTGTACTTGGTCACAGTGTGTTATAGAAATGAGAATTTGTATGTTTAATCAGCTTTAATCACTGGTAAGGCCATCATATTGCCATTTTATATATTTGAAGATACTTTGATCGTACAAGGAAATGAGATGAGATAACAGTTTTAATTATGACTATGGTGGTAAGAAATATGTGATTCTTTGGGTAGCCATAATGAAAAATGATTGAAAATAGAAAATGGTTCACCACTGGTGACCTACCACCAGGAGTTAGTAATGTAACATTGAAAGGTTAAATGTCAGAAGAGTATAAATTTAACTTGAAATTGTGTCTAAGCTGAAATTTGGAGTTTTATTTGAAATAGCAGATAGGACCAGACTGAAATGCCGTTAATGTGGGTCACTGAAAAGCACCAAACATGACATTGCTTGAAAATCCATTTGGTCATCTCTAGCAATAGATGATTCTTAAATCATAAATGCTGTTCACACGTCTGTAAAACAGTGTTGTTCATGTGTAATGTATGGTTGAATTGCGCATTCGTATACTTGTATTCACAAAATCTCAGCAAGAGACAGTTACATCATAATTCAGTTAATGATTTGCATGGGAGCGGACAGGTGCTGATTTATCAATGTTTCAGCTTATCAGACGGTACCTATACTGATGTAAGTTCATACACGTAGTTTGTTACTGCTTCTTAATGTGAGCTGCACAACTAATCAGGGGAGTATTCCATTTGTATATCTCCATCTGCTGGTTTGTGGTCATCAGGGCCCTCATCTTTGTTTTCTGTAGTTCTCATAACTGAAGAAATTGACGGAGTAGGAAACGGGTTAGTAGGTAAGAAGTGGTTGATGTACAGACACTTTTGGAGCCCTTTTTGAATGTGTCCATGAGATTTTCCTGTTTCATTGATTAAGCTCTTTTTCTGGTAAAAAGCAAAACTTAATGGTATTGGGACTACGCTGACGTGCTAGATTATCAGGGTTTCTGAACTACTGGATTGTAACATGTTATAACACAAACTTTTGTCCCAAACTTTTGGTTTCTGTACTCAGTTGACTGAAATGCTACTAAGAAGCTGTGTGGGCCATTGAATTATGTTCAGTAAAATCTTGGTTTGACAGCCGTGTCAGGTGGATTGGCATAATTGGCGTGACTGTCATTGCAAAGACTTCAAGATGCATGTCAGTACATGAAGTGTTGCCCAGTTTAGACAAAAAGTATTTTCAGTTGATAAGTTTAGTAAATACAGTAATTCTGTGACCATCATGTATTGTGTTTAATTCAAATTAACACGCTTCAACATGAAAACTTCCGAAGCTGCCCACTAACAAGTTATCTTGAAATGAGTCTCAGGCGCAAACTGCAAACTGTGAAAGGAGCATTTAATTTGGAGGCTATAAACTAATAGGAGTTACTCGTAATTGATGTGCAGTTTCTTTATAATGCTTTTTTTTTAATGTTTACATTTTAGCTTCTTGTATGCTTTTGAATGTTGCAGTGATTATCATGCAGTAATTATCATCATAATCATCATCAAAGAAAAGTGAAAGATAATGTGTGTTTATTCATGTGTTTTGTGTCCTAGATCTGAATTGAGATAGTTTGTGTGTGTTATGTGTAGGTGTTTCCCCTCGGGCCACTTCCCCTCATCCTCATGTACAACAGCCAGAACTGCTGCACCAGATGATGTTGCAACAGCAGCAACAGCAGCATCAACAGCAGCAGCTGCGTATTCCATCTCCATTAAACAGCGGTAAGCTGGTGTAAGGCTGAGGGATACTGGAATAAAATATAAGTGGTTCTTATTGTTTCAAAATGTGATGGGATAAAGGCTGCTGGATTTATAGTATATTAATTGGATTTTGTGACTGCTTGACTGGTACTGGAACCTTTCATCTGCCACTCGCCCTTGCATTCTTCGCCCCTGAGATTAGTCTTAATGTCAACTTCCAGTCTTCTCAGCCTTCTGAGTGTCTAATGTTCCTTTTCCAAGCACAGTATTGTGTACATTTGTTGTTTTCCCCTTCCTGACTACATGTCAGGCCCATCATAACCTCCTAGATTGCACTTTGGCATCTATGCATTTCACAGAATTGCTTGTTGTTTCACATTTTACATTAATGATGGCTATCATCCTTTTTAGGTCTACTTATTTGGTTGGGGAGTGTATTTTAAAGCACTTGTAATTCACATTCTGTTTTCAAAGTATGCAAACATGTTTGATATATGTGTGTGTGTGTGTGTAGGCTTACCCGTACATGCATATGTGACCACTGCCACGTCATGTCTAATCATTATTCATTACTCCTGTTCAGTGCTATGTAGTCTTGAGCTCACTGTATCATTAAAAAGCCATAAATAAATAAAATAAATTGAATGAAATAAATAGATGGGACAATTACAGTTTTTTTATACATGTGAACTAAAATCTTCTCATAATTTTGTTTCAGTTCACAAGATTATCAGAAGTTTAATTTCATTTAAGGAATGATACACTTGCATGTGAAAGAGTATGTCCTTAGTTGTTAAAAAAACAAAAGCTTTCATAAATTGTGTGTTGATGCATATGTCTCATAGATATATACTGGTAGGTAATGATTGTTGATTTAAACGTTGGCTTGGTTCATTGGCTGTTGTGATGACTTAGAGCTTTATGGTGTTTTTCTCAGTCCCTGCATCAGTAATATGTTATTTAAGCCATAACCACTTCTGATTACTTTGCATTTCACTGTTATTAGTCATCATACTATTTGCTGCTGTATGGTCCAAGTTGCATTTATCATAAACCACAAGGAAAGAATGAGTAAGGCATTAGATACCACTTAGACTCTTGAACTTTCATTGCTTCCCAAAAGCTCAGAATGACTGAATATAATTTGAGCAGTAAACTCATGTTCTGGTGTTTTCAGCCTATTGTCAGCAGCCCCCTGTCATATCTCCTAACTTGGCCAACAACCCCAACACTCTATCAGTTCAACATACAGGTGAGCTCAGCATGCTGCATGCTGAGTGTTACTGTTCCAGTTTTTATTCTGTATGTCTTAAGTTACATTGTTATGCTTGTTGCTATATTCTAAGAAAGCATATGCAAAGTGAAACATAACTATTTAAAGTGTAACATACTTCCTTATTTTAATGGATCTCACATGTTGCATACACATTCCTTCCAAATGAAGATGGAGTTGAACACCTTCAGGAGTGTCACATTTTTTTTTTTATTGGAACAGTTGGCAGTGCCTAAACAAAATTTTCACATAATTCACCATATAGTAAACTGCATGAAGGCCTAAATTATTTTACATTTATTCTTTTAAATATATACACTGTTCATAAATGTTTCAAGTGAAGTGAAAGACCTTTGTAAAGAAAATTCTTAACAGCATGAAAAGTTAATTACATAACAATGTTTCTTATAAACATTGTAGGGGTGCTTAGCCTTTCAGGCAGGTAGGTTACACTTAAAGATATAATATACAGTGAGGGTGAGAGCATGTGGCTGTTTCTGCTGTAACCAACACAAAACTGAACATTACAGTGAATACAACCATTATATGCCTTATTAATGTGAAGCATGGCCCTGCATGTGTGGCAGTCTGCATTCATCTCCATTAAGATGGTGAAGATCATGGTTATGTGATTCCACACTCGCTGTACAATTGGCCACTTGTAGTAACTTCTAGCACCTGTTTTCTTACACTTTAAGGCACCTGTTACTTCTGGCTGGAACATCAGTTTTATGACAAAGAGTGATGGCAGATTTCCTATCCAACGCATGTCACGTGGCATACCTGTTCAATTTGAGTTGTGTTATTTTTATGTTTGTATTTAGAGTCTAGCTTTGTGGCAAGGAGGTTTGTGTGCGCTTGCGTGCACGGTTGTCTATAGGCCACAGATGCTGGGAACCTGTACAGTGTAGCATGCTGTTAACTTCTGTCTTCTAAAATCTGCAGTCTTTATATTGATTGTGTTATATTAATTCACACTTGTGGTGGGTTGTGGATGTATCACTTTTAGAAGGCGAGTTAGCCAGAGGTGATGAAGCATACACACATCACAAGTATCTGCTTACAGAAGCAGCTGTTTTCTTCACCTTGCACACACATGTAGGTCGTTACCTCAATCACATTTGAGTATTTTACATTGGTATCAATGGATTGTGACACCATGTAATCTGGTAGTTCATCATGAACAGTTTGAAGATTTCCGCTTCCTCTGTCAGAGTAGATTGAGGCAGTAGTTTTCTTGAAAGTGTGCTGCCAGGCCATATGGTATCGCATCCCAGATGACAGCAGTCCTTGGCAGCTTACAGTAAATTCTTCTTAGCGGTTTCATTGTGCAGGTACATTCCATAAATCTCTAGTCGCAATCTAATTCCTGGGAAGCAGTAGTATGAGGGCTTGACACAAGGTTTGTTGAAGGTAATAAGGTAAATTTCATTTAAATTTGTAAGGTAAAGTTGTAACTGCATGCCATGAAGGCATATGAGGAAGTGGGGGCCACTAGTTAGAAGTGAGTGGTCAGCTTCACACCCCACCTGCTATACCCCTGAGGAATTACCTTGTGATACCCATAGCACTGGAGGCTGGTTGAATTCCAGAGATGGTTTGGATACTCTGGAGGAGAGAAGAATCTCTTCTCTCTGCTGAGAATTGGATTTCCATTCACTGGTTCATCCAGCTTGTATCCTTGGTAGTACACTGGCTGCACTATCATGGCTTGCTTATTTTAGTAAAACAGACTATAAAGAAAAGTGTCATCAGTTCATGAGACAAGAAAATGTGATATGTGTGGGCTGCATGTTGCACATGACTGTTGAAAGATGTTTTGCCAAGAAAGAGCTGTTATAAACTTTTTAACAATAGAACTGATAGAGAATAGTTTCGTATATGAATGTATGACCTCTTTAAATTTGTTGTAATGGAGTGTACTGCTGTTAGTAGAACACAAGTGGGAATGCACTGGTTTTAGCTCCGTATGTATGGTTCAGTTATTGTGTATTTGTTTAAACTGGAGATTTTGTTTTTGAAATCCATTTACAACCAGTGATTTGTGACCATTATATTACAGTTTTGCAGCATCGAGTGCCATCACCTCGTGAGCTGATTGTTCACACACAAAACATAATGCAGTCAGCACTGATAAAGAAGAAACTAGAGGAACAGCGAGAGAATTTCCGAAAACGCCAAGAAATGCAACAGTAAGTGTCATACAGCTTTATAAACTTTTAAAAATGACCTGGTATGTGAATGCTCACAAAAAACGACCTTGGATATTCATTTTATGCATTTAGAAAACAAGGAAGTTTGCTTCATTTTCAAGACATCCTGCATAATATCTTTTATTTCCCACAAAATGACATTTATTTTGTAATTTTTATCTTCATCTGTTCAAATAATATGTTTTTCATAAACCATGGACTAATATTTAAGAACCAACCCAGTCTTTAAATGGTTAATGTCTGAGATGCACTTGCATTCATTTTGAGCAGTAATTAATTTTAAGGTATAAATATATATGTAAGCATCAGTAGAAACAAGTAACAACTGGGATGTAATGTGTGCAGTTGTGTAACCACATATGTCAGTGTATGTGGATATTAACAAATAGGGTGTTATAAAAAACATTTAATGCAAGTCCTTTTTAATGGATTTAGTGTATAAGAAATATAATTTTAGGTCTCTATCACCAAATGTTTCTGGAATGTCGAGTAATGCAACAAGTAATAGTGGGGCAAAGATTAATGACTCATCATCACCTGCAAAACACCTGTCATCACCAACTCCTCTTGCCTTTACTCCGACATCAGTGTTAAGGAAGATGACTGCAGAGAAGGAAGCTGAGACATCAGCTGGACCAGTTAGTGCCATGAGAAGCGAATCAAAGGCAGCTGTTTCAGGTGACAAAAATTACAGAATTATTTTTTGAAGCATTAGAACTGTGAACTGTGCAGTAGTGTTGATACTCGGGGAATAACAAAATGTGGTGCCAGTGCCGGGAGAACTTCTGATTCATCCACTGAAAGTGATCAGTTTTAAATAATGGTTGATCTTTTTTATCAGATAATATAATTTCTCTGTTCAAATGTTGATTTGTTTCAGCACCAAGATGGAAGTTCTTATTTGTTCGTCCTTCATTAATTTGGAGTAATTAATGACGATGTTCACTTTCATTGAATTAATACTGTACTTCCATGTTTTGGAGTTTGTTATAAGTGTTTCATTTATGAGGGTTATTTCTGTTTTTGAGCTTGTCAGAGCAAGTGCTGAATGCACACTGTGAATCTGCTGCTGTACAAGCTTTTAACAAGGTATTTGAAATCTGAATCCATCATACAAGCAGAAGCAAAATCAAGTAAGAAATTTAACTTAACTGATCACCTTATAGCATTTAAAGCTGCATTTTTACCTTTATTTACTCTTATGCAAGTGTAACATGTTTGTTTGTATTTTATGTTTACTTTATTTATGATAATTTTCAGCCCCTAATGATCTGAAACCACAGTCTGCAGTTGTCCAGACATCACAGCGAGTGTCATCATCTGCTGCTCACTTAAGGTCACAACAGACGGCAGCTCCACCTTGGAATATAACAAAACAACACCCAGGTATTTTATATATAGTTGAGGGGCAATGGTTTTCCATCATTGTTGTCTTGGTTTCCAAACTTGGTGTAGTAATGTGCTGAAGGATACTTAATTTCAGTTTTTATTTAATATAATTTATTTTTTGTGTATACAACTTCCTCATAAATGGTCTTTATCCTCTTAGTTTTGTTTTTATTTGGATCACATTTAAGTTACAGTTAAGAAGTACAAACTATCTGAAAAAGATTAACTAAAAATTATTGTGAAAAACTAATAGAACTTTAACCAAGCATGCTCAAGGAGTGTCAGACTTATTTCAGCAATAAAAGATAAAAAAATGTGATATTAAGCCTTCAGCCATAATGTTTGGAGAGTCTTGTGGCCAGTTTCACATGCCTCTGTGGTTCCTGTCTTCATCTTTGCTAGGTGTCTTCTTGGTGTTTTTTATTTTTGTACACACACACACACCTTGTTGTGCAGGTAGTGATGAAAAAGGGACAAAAAGTGGTGTGGGAAAGACAGGACAGGATATCAAGTGGCATTAAGTGGTAGGTCTCTCTGCGAGGTTGCGAGGTACAGTAAGACATGCATTAGGTGTAACATTCTAATATTCAGAAAGTTGTGATAACCTTCTCATCCCAGAAGTGCTGTATATTGCAGCTGTTACTGTGTATAGCATCATTTCAACTTAACCTTTAAAAACCAACATTGAAAGAGAGTGAGTTGGGTCTGTGGCACAGCAGTTCTCATTATGGCCTTCTAAATTGTTTGCACATGAACCAAAAATGATAAAATGACGAAATATGCTTCATAGTGTGGGGAGTAAAATAGACCTATTTCAACTTGTCTTAAAAATGTATAGATGTTGCACCTATGTAAACAAAGTAAATTTCCAAATAGTTTTAAAATTTTCAGTTTCTTTTACTTACATTTCTGTTTGGGTCCCCAGATTTGCATGGGAAGTTCCATCTTCAAAAGTTGTGGGTGGTACTCTTAGAAGCATCTTCTTACACAGAGTCGTACATCGTATCAAGTCCTTTATTTGTCCCAACTAACGCACACAAATTATTTTAATTTTTAAACTGTTAAAACATTTAAAACTATAATATTTGCTCCAACATGTTTTGGTTTACATAAACCATCATCAGGGAGCCACAGCCTGCACTTTGCCAAAGTTACCATGTGGATTCTAATATACAAGCCATTGTTGAGGTATTCAGTATTATGGCTGCATATTTTGTTCAGTCTGCAATAAAGTGACCCCATGTTAAAATATATGAATAAGTTAAAATGAGATTAAAATATAGAAAAATGAATAATAAAAATGAGAAGTTGGACTTACCCTGTTGTGCGTGTGTATTATGCACTGTGCAGAATGAAACAGTATTAGGGGATGCATTTTAGGTCACGTGAGGTACGGGCAAGCTCGAATATTGGGTTTGTGTCAATGACATGCTGCTCAGCAATCAATATGTTATGCTTGTAATACAACTGCATAAATAATGTCTCCCAGCAGTTCATCCTCATGCCTTTGTTACAAGGTATTAATGACTCTTCAGCTGTGCCAAATTTGTGCGTTGATACAAAACCACTATTCGAGCTTGCCCGTACCTCACGTGACCTACAACGCATCCTCTAATACTGTTTCATTCTGCACAGTGTGTAATACACACACACAACAGCATAAGTCCAACTTCTCACTTTTATGTATTAATTTTTTATATTTTAATCTCATTTTAACTTATTCATATATTTTAACATGGGGTCACTTTATTGCAGACTGAACAAAATATGCAGCCATAATACTGAATACCTCACCAACAACTTGTTTATTGGAATCCATATTGTAACTATGGCAAAGTGCAGGCTGTGGCTCCCTGATGATGGTTTATGTAAACCGAAACATGTTGGAGCAAATATTATAGTTTTAAATGTTTTAACAGTTTAACAATTAAAATAATTTGTGTGCATTAGTTGGGACAAATAAAGGACTTGATATTATTAATACATGGAACAACCATGAAGACCATGAAGATCCTACATCATACTTCCCCCACACTTCATTAAATACTTTTCTACTCACACTACTGGCAGTACACATACATCATTGAATTGAAAAACTCTATATAAAATTTCCTTACCCCATAAGGAAAGAATAAATAAAACAGGGATATTGTAGCATGTCTTAAATGTTTCGTCACTTTCACTGTTCTTGCCACTGCTCACTGAGGAAGAAATATCCTGGCCATGTTATTCCTACACAGTGAAGACATGTGGTTGTGGAGTGAAACACCATATATTGCAGCTGTGTTTATGGCTCAGATTTTTAAAATGGCAGTTAAAGTCTGATTGTTTCTATATGTATTACTGACTATTTCCAATTATCACCTTGAGCAGAGTTTACCCAGAGGCATCTAAATATTGGCACGTGTTACAAAACGTGTGACATCACCAGTGAAGCCAGTAATGTCACTTATTCATTCATGTGGTAGTGGTATGCAGCGTCTATATACTGTCCTTTTTTCAAACCTTCCATTCTGTAACGATACACTATCTGAACTGAAATGTAAGATTTACATGGAATACAGAAGTTCTCTGAACTAAGAAAGAATTGAACAAGAGAAATAAAATTAAAAATAATATAAAATGATTTTTTGACGTTTAATCAAATAAAGACAGTTGGTGAATAGTCCACATTAGAATTAAATACTTTCTGGTGGTGCGTCTGTGGCTTCATCACAAATAAAACCTCTGTTTTTGGTGTGATAATATCCAGACTTTTCATTGATGATCCCATTAGGTCAGTCAACCATACTGTGTAGTTATATTTCAGCAGAATACACAACAGGAAAATTGTGTTACAAAACAGGCCATCACTGGGCTTGTTGCTTTGAAGTGCAAGACTTGGCAGAGTAAATATTGGCTCTCTGCCCAATTTTATCATCATATGTTGTTATTACAAACTGCTTATTGTCAACACCTGCTAGGCAAGACTCCAGAATGAAAGCCACTGCAGTACAAAGGAAAACATACATCATACAAGATTACAAAGCATGAGGACACTACAAAACTTGTAATCCAGAGGTATACTGGTTCTTAATTGGGGTAAAGTGGTCAGAGCGTGAATCTGACCACTAAGTGTCATCTAATGCAGAGTTAATGGGTGGGTCTATAATTCTGTCCCTCTGCTTGAGTGTATGGCGTGTTTAATGCCACCCATCATTCCAACTGTTGGTACGGCTGTAACTCTTGGCATCAGGTAACTTCACTGTCTCGAGGTTAGAGTATTATATTCTGTCAGTGACTGGCAAGTGAAAGGGGAAAACAGGTAAATTTAATGTGCACATCTAGGCTGACACTTTGAGTATCAAAAGATGGAAAATTTTTGGCAACCATGGCCACTGAAATGTGTATTTAGCACTGTTAAGCAATATGTAGGGTTTTTCTATGAGAACATTACAAATAAAACACGTGCTTTTATCCATAAGATACACACATTGAAGATTTCAACTCTTGTATGATATGATGGTGTCATTTCATAAATGGCTACTGATGACACTGGAAGATCTTGCTTTTTCAATATTTAGGGTCCCTCCACTCTTCTTGAACTACTCAGACCCCTCGTACTTGAATTTTCTTAACAGCATTGTGAGTGTCTCAAATATCAGTGTACACATCATATATGCATGTTGTAGAGACATGGTTTGAATGAAGTAACAGCCACTTAGATGGCTGTATGAAAGTGTGTGGATGAATGAGAGTGTTGTCTCTTTGAAGTGCAGTGTTTTGTTTTATGTGTTTTCAGGACGTCCAATAGTTAAAGGTAATGCCAACTTCCAGTATACAGCTAATGTTGATTACCAGCAACAGCAACAACAGCAGCAGCAACAGCAACAGCAACATCGACACAGCTCATTGATATCTGGTGGTGGTAATTACAATAACAGTGTACCAAGATCTAAGATGACACTTGCTGCACCTCCTGCTACTATGACTCCACAGATTAGCACGCTGATGATGATGCATCGGTCACCTAGTGTCAGAGGTAAGTACCATCTTGAAATCGTGGGCAGGATGAATGGATTGTAGTTTAAATGGAAGGATAATGGTGTCTGAAGGCTTATAAAATAAACCTTTTTCTCTTGGTTGAAATGGAATGAAACACATTGGCTCTTAGTGTAAGTTAAAGGTAATAATTTATTCGGCATTATAAATTTGAAGAGAAAAGTAAAGACTGTTAACCTTGTACATATTTGTCACTGAACTTTCCATTAATAGTAAAGTTTCATACCAGTGTTACTGACATTGTATTTTGTTCTGTGACAGACAGTCAAAAATAGCACAGGGTTGTTTGAGTAAAAAAGGGTTTTGTATTGAAGTGGCTCCAAATTGTTCACTTAGAAATTAATGTAGAAGCAATGCAAGAGATTTTCATTACAATACAAAACAGAATCATCATATGCTGTTCAGATTCTTTTAACCCCCCACTGACAGGGGACACTTGCGGCATCGTCAGTGGGAATACTTATACCTTAAAGGCCTATGGTGTAGAACTGTTAAATTCAGTCTGAAAATTCAGTACCACTGCTGTAAGAACATCAAGTCTAGCAAACATAAATATCTTTCATAATAATGGTTGGATTTTCTTCAAAACTGCTGGGAAACAGTGTGATACTGTTGTATGCAAATCAGTTACATTACCTTAGAAATGGATTTTTATAGATATAAGGATATCTGCACTGTATTGCTAATCACTTAATAATATTTTACAATTTGTTACAGTAACAACATATGTGCAGTTCCTTTTTATTCATGTTTTGGCTTAACTGCATCACCAGGGAGCTAACACCTTTGTTACTAAAACTTACAGCAATAAAATAGTCTAACAGTACTTAAGCATATCAGTGTTCAGATTATAATTACAATTTACAGTGTTTAAAATGTTATAAAATGTTGATTATAAATTGTTGTAAAATAACAGTAGTTTGTATTGTTTAAATTTGACTTCTTGCCAGTTGGTTTCTTGTTCAACAAACATCTTTTGCATATCGATCGGAATTGGATCCTGTCCTGTAACTGTAGATACTATGGTTTAGTTATAAGTAAACTTCTATTCATAATAAATATTAATGTGTATATGCACGCTTACCGTGTATGTCATGTCTTGTTTGTGTGAAGTGCACTACCAAACTGTGTGGATCCATGTGTTCTGTGTATATGCCTGTGTCATAACTGCGCATTACTTATACTTAAAGCGCAGTGTCTGCAGTTACAGGACAGGATCCATTCTGATCATAATGCAATAGATGTTTGTAGAACAAGAAACCAACTGGCAAGAAGACAATTGTAAACAATAAAAAATACTATTATTTTATAACAGTTTATAATCAACATTTTGTAATATTTTAAACACTGTAAATTTTAACTATAATCTGTACATTTGATATGCATAAGCATTGTAAGACTATTTTATTGCTGTAAGTTTTAGTAACATAGATATTTGCTCCCTGATGATGGCATTTAAGCCAAAACACGAATGAAAAGGAACTGTGCATTTGTTGTTGCTGTTGACAATTTGCAAGTCATTTACAATGCATGGAATGGACAGTATGAAGGTACTTATTCATAGTTCATTTTAATGTGATCATTTTTAAAATAATGAAAACACAATAATATTCTTCTGCCTTTCTGCAAACTTTGTGTGCCCAGCAGTCTCTGTGGCCTAGATTTCCTCTCATTAGGTAGTGTCCTCCAGATGAGATGCCTTTCAGTGAGGTACAGCATAGTATTGTGTACATTCTGCACTCAATTAAATTTGTATACTGATGAAACCTTCCACCATTTTCACTCTAAACATTAGCTGGTCTCTTTGATCCTCATAATGTTTAGTATTGTATTGTTGTGAAACCAGCAGGATGTATTCATGTACCACATACTGATGCATTGCTGCTCTTGTCACTTGCCAGGTGGTAACATTTCATGTAAAACCCAGCCCATTTTTTGTTTTCATCCAGCACACAGATATGTTTTTCCTCTTGTCCGTGCTTGTTAGAATTTCTGTTTCATCACCGCAGGATACATTCTTGTGTTCAGGTATTTTGGTCATCCCATTTTTTCATCTTTTGGTGCCTAATGTAAGGTGTACCTGTCATGCACAGTGATGCTGAAAATGCCAATTCATCAGGTACAGATGATCACATTTATTGGCCTTCCTTATGCAACTTTCATTTAAATTCTAGTCTCTGTAACATCACACTGGGCATTTAATTTTTGCACCATAGAGTTAATTAGTACAGATCCTGAATGCTGTACTATAAGTTCATGTTTCTTGTTCACTTCTTCCCTTTCACAACTTTCAGAACAGTTTATTTAAAAAGTAATGATGTAGTCTGTTTTACCAGTAACTTCTGGTATTTTTGTAGGGCAGTTTATGCTGAACTGGAAGGTACAATTTGAATTACAGGTGGTCCTTCATGTGGTGTTGTGGATATGTACAAAAATATGTGAATACAGGTGACCCAGTTAATGTGCCTATGGCTAATTTGGACTCATTGTTCCCAGCTAACTAACTAACTAACTTAATTGAGCAAAATCCTCCCTGAGAAGCTTACAGGTTCTCAGTTAGTCAAGAAACTCTGTGATTTATGAAACCCGAACATCCATAACGGCATTTACAAGAACCTGCTACCTGTCCCTGTCCTGAGGCAGATCAATCCAGTCCATGCCCTTCCCAATCCAATTCTTGAAGATCCATTTTAATACTATCCTACCATCTATGCCTAGGTCTTCCAAGTGGTCTCTTTCCATAAGGTCTCCTGACCAAAACCCTGTATGTACCTCCTCTGCCCTGCTCATCTAATTCCTGATTTGATCTTCCTTGTAGTAATTGGTGAGGAGTACAGATCACAAACCTCCCTGTTCTGTAGTCTTCTCCATTCTCCTGTTACCTTGCCTGTAAGGCCCAAACATCCTACTCAGCAACCTGTTCTGAAACAACTGCAGCCTACATTCCTCACTATGAGAGAACGAGTATCACACCAGTACATAAGAATGGGCGATATTATAGTTCAGGGTATCTTAATCTTTATATTTTTAGATAGCAAACTGCAAGACAAAACATTCTGCACGGAACGAAAGTAAGCATTCCCTGACCTCAATCTGCTCTTCATTTCTTCAGGAATTAAATTTTGATTTGTTATGGTTCCCAGATATTTAAACTGTTCCATCCTTTCAAAGGATTTATCACCTGTCTTTATATTGTGATATTATTCTGAATTCTGGTCTTAAGGCATGACCATATACTTCTTGTTCTGAGCGTTTACTTCTAGACCAATTTCTTCACTAGGGACTACTAGCTTCTGTATTTTTCTTTATAGTATGTATGCTTCCACCCATTGTATTAACATCATCAACATAAACCAGAAGCTGATGCGTAATATTTAATTTAAAGCTCTGCTGGTTTGCCAGAACCCTGATAATGGCATATTCTGAAGCAAAGTTGAAAAGCAATGGCAATAAAGCTTCTCCTTATTTCAAACCATTCTTAATAGGAAACATGTCAGACATATGTTTGCCTACCCAGACCCTGTTATAGGTTTCATTTACACACATTTTATTAGTCTTACTAGTTTCGTAGGGATACCAAACTCAATGGGAATATTATACAAGACCTCCCTCCTAACTGAATCGTAGGTTTTCTTGAAGCCTATAAATAGATGATGCTCTGCCCCATTGTATCCCATTTTTTCTCAAGTATTTGACAAATGCAGAATATACGATCAGTGGTACCTGACATGTCAAAATCCACACTGATGATTTCCGATAGTTTTGTCTGCATAAGGAGTTAACCTTAACACAAGGATGTTGAATAAAATTTTGTGTGTAGTTGATAAAAGCGATGTCTGTTGATAATTACTATAATCAGTTTTATGACCAGTCTTATAAATAGGTACAGTGATTGACTTTATCCACTGCTCAGGCTTTTCCTCCTTATTCCTAACAGAGTTGGTAAGTTTATGGATCTAAAAATGAATTGCTCTACTTCCTGCTTTAATTGTTTCTGCTGACATTTCATCAATACCTGGTGATTTGTGTCCTTTTAGTTTTTCAGAAGCCATCTCAATTGCAAAGACACTGACCTTAGACACTAGTTGCTCTGCTGTATGTATTTCAGGCTGCCTAACATCATGTACCTCATGCATATTCAGTATATGAGAGAAATGATTTCTCCATCTAGCCAAAGTACTGTGGAAGCAGGCAACCACATCACCCTTCTCATCATTTACTATGTTAGTTCTAGGCTGGTAACTCTTCCTAAGGTCATTGATGTCCCTGTACAGGTCTCTGATGTTCTTGTTCTTACTATATGTTTCAAAGTGGATTTATTATAACATGAAATATAAATATTTAGTTTTTTATCTAAACATTTCTTATGCTGACTGTGAACACCAAGACTGACTGATGAGGCTCTCTGCCTGTTATGTGCTTCTCTTTTTGGGTAGAGATGAGGGCTTAACAGACATGTAGTCCTTAGGATGACTTAATAGACATAGGAACTTTGTCAGCTGATGGTGACAGTGTTTCTAGGATGGTGACAGTGTTTCTAGGATGGACAGCAAGCAGTGAACTCATTTCCCCTACTCATGCCTAAATATGAGTTGGAATATGTGGGTGATGCTATGGTGCAGACAGTTTATCAGTGAGCTCCGAGACATTGGCCACCTTCCAGGGAATTCTAAGACCCAAATTTACTTGTACCATTTTTCTCCCTACTAACATAGTTTATGAAATTCTTCCAATCACAGTCTGAACCAGGAACTTCCTCCTAATCACTTCTGTCATCTGGAGCATGTCATACAGAATTTAGGCTTCTACCATTATGCATTTAAGGTTGTCAGTCTTCTAGGATATTTCATAATGTGGTTTGGTAGTTTGTTACCTACATTTAGGAACAAATTATCAGTCCCATCTTCAAAGTCAGGCAGTCTTCTTGGACTGCTGTACCTGAAACACATTCGACAAACTACCAACCAATGCTGTACAATATTTCAAAAGAGCAGAGACCTCAAAAGTTTTTAAGTTTCGTCTCAGCATTGGATCCTCTAACAGTAAGTTACGGAGTTCCTCATTGCTGTGTAATTACATGTGTAGTTTTTAAACTCCCACATTACTGATCTGAACTCAGTTAATCCCATCAACCATGTGTCATATTATGTGCTATTTATACAGCTCAGGCAATCCAGGCTCATTTGGCAACACTGCATCAACCACAGCATCACACACATCACCATCATCAACAGCAGCAACAGCATCAACAACGTAATTTGCCAACACCATCTCTGCAACAGATACTCCTGAATCAGAACTTTGGCAGTGTAGGACGAGGCTCTGGCAAACCAGGTAAGTTTGTGGTAATCAGGCTTAAAAATGACGTACTTGAAAGTTTAAGAATAAGTGCTTGTGTTGTGTCTAGTGCTGTCTTGGTACAGAAGAGAAACTGACTTGAAATAATGAACAAAATTTGGTGGTCACTCTTTCTGTTTTTAACTCTATTCAGTCCATGCCCCACATCCCCCACCAATTTTTGTGAATTCTGTTAGTCTGATTAAAAGTAATATTGCAGAAAATTGCTGTTAGGGCTGCAGTTGGAAGTGATGCTAATTTAAGGTAATAAACATAAGTTTTAACAAAAGTGTAAACTGTGCTACCATCTCTTCATCCACAGCCTCAGAGCAGTCATGCCAAATTGAAAACTGTTACACATATGTTATCAGCAGTTTTTGTCTGAACTGGCATTTGTTGCAGCAGTAATTTTTTCACCACTGTTGGTGTGGAAAATAATATAAAACATTACTGTGGAATGATACAGTTTACTGGAACCCATGGGCTTCTGGTTTTTTGTCACATTGCATGATATACTGTTAGGGATCTGTGTCCTGGGGCATTCAATTTTTAGTCATGTTCGCAAAATTGCGAGAAGGGACTGTTAGCTTCATTGTGTCCATGTGTCTGCATAGAACATCTCAGCTTCCACTAGATGGAGTTTAATGAAATTTGATATTTGATAATTTTAAAAAAATCTGTCAAAATTCATGTTCAGTTAAAATTGGACAAGAATAGCAGGTACTGTACATGAAGACCAGTATGCATTTTTGATAATAACTTGGTCAGTTCTTTGTAGAGTGAGAAATGTTTCAGATTAAAATTGCAGAGAAAATCAGAACACACAGTTTATATCCAATAATTTTTTCTTTAAAAATAATACCATTTATGAGACAGTGTGGAATAATATTTTACAGCCAGACAGGCCACAGATGACAGTATGGTGTATGCAAATTGCATGCTGGATAGCCAAGTCTACATACACACACTTAGAATATGTAATAATTATTGCTTTACCACTGCAGTAGCAGTTGCATGTTACATTACACATACATTGCCTGTTGTGTTGTATTTACTGGTGTTTGTGTGCTCCTTCTTTTCTCTGTATAGTAGTATTACCAACACCACTGTCATCCACATTAACATCATCATTTGCTGCTTTATTACCATTACTTCCAACACCAACACCATAACTTATTTTACAGTAATTGATAGTTGCTCTTGCATGTCTTTTCTTCCACCCCTTGGTACACCAATTTTCTCTTCAGAATCTTCTCAAATTGTGTACGATATTCTGTGATAGGTCCGGGCTGTGTTACACGGGTTAAATGGTGATAGTGTTTTGTATACACTATCACCTTCATCAGCTTTACCTCCTCCTCCTCCTCCCCCCCCCCCCCCCCCCCCCCCCCCCTCCGTCTCCTTCTCCTTCCCCTCCTCCTTCTTATTTCGGTAACTCTCTTTTCTTTCGGTGTAACAACAATAC
>Ga0131853_10002646_pt1 | contig 32001 bp, 21 predicted proteins | sample TergutLab28metaG_FD_92764 | JGI IMG/M metagenome (GOLD analysis project Ga0131853, IMG submission 92764) | Labiotermes labralis P1 segment gut microbial communities from Petit-Saut dam, French Guiana - Lab288 P1 (version 2) (version 2) | ecosystem: Host-associated > Arthropoda: Insects >... | reverse complement strand
GCGTGTACGGGAATTAAAAAACGGTCATAACTCCGTAACCGTCTAAAATCGGACACATGTTTATATGAACTTTTTTGATCACAAAGACCTAGGAAATCACCTCCTGCAGTTATGCCCTAAAGTTGTGAAACACCCTGTATATATATATATGAGTATAATGCTTGTGCTGTAGTGTGTGGTCCTTATTTTATGTGGCAACTGTTGTTTGTCACTTCCTGCAGCTACTGTGTTGCATGAGTGGGTGACCAGCTGAATGGGCGGCACTGATACGATAATATGTTAAATGAACTAGCAGGAAGTGGCAGCCAGTAGTCGTGGGTTGAAGTTATGCTGTAGCATGTTGGCACAAAGTTACATCTTTAGAGATTTGGACTGTGAGAAGACAGATTTATTCTTCTGTCATAGTAATACATATTTTTGCTGTTGATATGTAATATTAAGAAGGTATGTGTGGTAGAGTCAAAAAGTCTGTGTATGTTTTGAACAGCTGCTGAATGATGAAGTATTTGTGTGAGTTTTCATGTCTGAGCATGCACAGATGTGTGGAGACAGGACACATATTTGTAACTGTTTGCACACTCAGTCAGCATATGAAATTCACCAGAATCTTTCTGGTTTGGCAGTTTTGTTATTTTCAGAATTCTGCACACCAGGGTGTCACAATTTGAAGAGAGAGCAAACGTTCACTTTTATATATGACTGGGCAAGCCATTCTCACACATTTGCCACATGATCTGGGAAGCTACTGCAAACAAGGTCATTGGCTAGACTGCAGTGAACAGATAGTATAGATGTTTAATGGAGGGCGGACTGTCACTGGAGAGGATGTCACATGGAAGGGAGTGCCATATCTTGCTTATGATGAAGAGACCTTTGTATGAGATCATACTTTGAAAGGGCAATCTCATGGACAGAATTTACAGAGGTATTTTTGCCATGTGCAAGACATTGTGGGTTCTAACATCACCATGACAGCTGTTTTGGTGTGAAAGAATGCCTGACCAGGAATGGCAGTTTGCTTAAAGGGACACAGGTTCTGGTCAGGGAAGCGATTAACTGGGCTACGGTGATACCACTACAGGAAGTAGCAGTGACTCCTGTAGTGGCATGTCCACTAACAGAAATGTGTGGCAATGGAAGTAAACCTCTTTGACAGCTGTGTGATAAGTGACGACTTTTACATTGACAAATGGATAGCGTGGACTTTTTGACTCTGCTGTGTATATCAGCTATTAAGTTGTATGCATATGTGTTCATGGTGGCATGTATGGAGTGGACTTCCAACAGTAAATTCCCAGCGCCTAATTACATGTCATATGATGCTGTGTGGGAAGTGGGGTTACAGCTCCACCAATTCTTAACCTCAGCACTGGATGGAGGTGGGTGGTCAGCTTCATGCCCTGGCCACCTTACTCCAGAGGAATAACACCTAATACGCACTGGATAGGAGGGTGAGTGGGTGAGCTCTTGCTGTGATTGCTATGGAGAAGAGAAAAACTTCTCCTTGTCAGAAATTATATTCTGTGGTCAGCCAGCCAGTAGTCCAGTCAGTGTACTGACCAGTCTAGTGTCAATACGGATAATACTTCCACACATTATCATCATCATCATCATCATTTATCCGTTACAATTTAGGCCTTGATAGACCTGTTCCAGCCTTGTCCAAGAGTCTTTTCAGGGTTCTCCCAAGTCGTCTTTGTACATTTTGTCTATAATTCAGAATTATTTTTGGTACTTTGTTATTGTTCATTATGGTTGCATGTTGTAGCCAATTTTATTTGTATCTTCCACACATGGAACTTAATTAAGAACATGGAAAACTTTTCGTGTAGATATTTATATGTAATTTAGAAACTTGAAACTTTGTTTTAAAGTTGTAATTTTATGTTATATATGTGTGTGTGTTATTTAAAAAAATGTATATGGTAAATACTGAAACTAATACTATTCTCAAATATGGTGCCCTAATTTTAATTTATTTCTCTATAAAAGTATTTTGCCTTGTACTATCATGTACCAAATAAATAAAGTTACTGATGTAAGAAATGTGTTGGTTTGTAGCTTATTCATCCTGTATTAAGAGGTTGTGTAATATATAATAATGATTGCAGTTATACCATATTTGCATTCTTCTAAATTCTGATATTTACAGAAGCTTATCCACATTCTTGGTGTAAATCATTAATCCAAAAAGTGCATTTTGGTCTTCAAAATTCTGAGATTGAGAACCTTAGATTTAATGCAGTGTTGGTGATATCTGTGCTGTATGTGAGTATGAGGCATGATCCTAAACAATTTTGCAGGAAGCCATTATCCAATTATGAAGTGTCAAGATGTTCAAAAGTGTATTACATTAACAAAACACTTTTCTGGTTCTCGCATAGCACAATGTTCATTTGACAAACAGCAAGAAGTTTGAGCAGAAGTCATAAATTATACCTCCCTGTTGCATATGTTTCTAGTTCTGCATATGTGTTGTTGTTGTTATTATTATTATTATTATATTTTTATGAAGAAATTGTGAAGTACATAACCTGCCAACATTAAATTTAAGCTAAATGTAAGTGTGATGTTGCTCTGTGAAAGTAAACATGGCTGTTATTGTGGACATTGTCAATTGTCTTGTAAATTTTACAGTACAAAAGAGGAGAGGGAGGGAGTAACACAAGACTGTGGACAGTGCCCAAAATATTAGTCATGTTTATTGTTAAATTTGTCAGATATTACGTCAGAGTTTTCACAGTTGCCATGTTTTTAGTTGTTGACATACAAACAGTATTTCATGCATAACATTTGAGATATTTATGATATATCTCCATTCCATTCCCCTTGTTAGTCAATCAGTTAGCAAATGTTGTACAGTTTTAAAAATCTATTACCCTACATCATCTCAGAACATCCAGTTAAGTGTTTCTAGTTTCTCGCACAGCGTAAGTTCTCACCTTTCAAGAAAATAAGTCGGCTGGTTCAGAAGTTCGAATGCTGTGAAGTAGTGGAGTGGGGATCCCTGACACTGTCCTTTTCTTAATAATGGGCATTAGGCCAAGAATAGACACTGTAATGTTAAAAAGTATTTCTTTGTGTTGGTAGTGGCCTCATCTACAAGTCATCTGTGGACTGCCTCATGAAGACTGTTCGGAATGAAGGCTTATTTGCCCTGTATAAGGGATTCCTACCTGTGTGGATTCGAATGGCTCCATGGTCTCTCACCTTTTGGTTATCCTTTGAACAAATCCGATTTATGCTGGGTGCAACTGGATTTTAAATTGTCTGAGTGCATCAGCACTGAGATAAATGTTACCTTGTTTTCTTGTCCAGTGGATCTCTGGTTTGAGACTAAGCCGGATTTGAGGATACAAAGTACAGAAGTTAGAACATCCACATTGAAATCACTGTCAGTTATGAAAACTACAAATAACTGAAAAGGTACGTGGTTGTCAAAGAAAGATGAGAGGTTTAAAGATTTGTGTACTAGACATGAAGTGTTCATTAATTTTGAGGAAAGTCTCTGTGAAGTTATGGTAGTAAGTATAGTTGCAGATGTAATTATGACTGCAGCATGTAGATAGGTTTCTGTGGCTGAACATGTCACTTTATTTTGAATGAATTATTATTATTCCCTGTATTTTGATTAGGTGTTTTCAGTTTTCATAACAAGTGAGTTAATTATAATCAGCACTGCAGGGAAGGTTTTGTTCCTTTCATTGTTGTAATGCATTAAAGAAAATGTAAGTACGTAATGAAGGTCACAAGTACAGGTAATCACATGCTTTGTCAAAACTGACTGATAGTAATAAGGTTCATACGGTATCTTTCATATGACAGGACTGCATTCTTCACTATAGTAATGAGGTCGGTTCTGTGATAACATTTTTGTCATTCAAGTCATATGTTAGTGCTATTGTTATTTCTGCTTTTCTCCCCTTCCTTTAACAACAACAATGATGATTACAGTGACAGTTGATGTTGACAATGATAGATTGTGCCATACTCTAGTCCTTAGCCTTTTGGGATAGGTGTTCAGTGTATGGAATCACCATTTGGGTTTGGGCTGCACAGAGGAAAGTTTTCCTGATGTTTTGGTTAACATTAGAGTTGCCATCTTCAGGGACATTCTGGGACCCTTATGTAGATCTTGTACTATGTAGATCTGTGGTCCTCCTTCACATGAGTAGGCTGTTGCCTCCCACATCCTGCCCATTGCCATACCTTTAGAGGTGTCACCTGGGTGACTACCAGATTCACCAAACATGAAGACTCTAACTGTGATGTTTGATAAAGTGTTGAGAAACATTTACTTCTGTATGGGACCTACTCCTGAAAGCTGATGCAGTGTGCCATATCTTGTTTCTAGTATATGCCAACAACAGACAAAGTGTGTCTCCAGTTGGTTCCACTTTTCTGTAAGGGAAAAATTGTCATATATACACATGCACTTGCATACAACAAACTTACATTTGTTTGTGTATAAAATGTATGAATTAGTCTTGTTTTGTCTAAGTTGGGTATGCTAATTACAAAAATGACAGTCATCATGCTGTAGTGCATACCTTTTTTTGTTTTCAATTCTGATTTGTATGCTTAACATACCATTTATGCAGTTTTGGGTAATGACGGGTTTAAGTGAGAATAACTTTTGCTAATCAACAGAATATCATGTTCTCACACTCTTGCATGATACATAACCCCTACCTACCAATTCTGCTAACATTCAGTGTACAATCCATATTTTTGTAAATGTGCTTATAGAACATTTTTATTCAGACATGGAATCAGCTTATCAGAATCATTTTAAACCGTTTAATTACATTGACCTTTGCTGCTAAATAGCAAATATGACTTCACAAAAATTTAATATCCATAAAATGCTTCTTGTTCTTGTAGTATATGGTGGAAAAATGTTCTGCTCCTGTCTGTGGATTTCAGTAGAAGGGACATATTTATGTTTCTGGCACACTGCAACAATCTTAAGGAATATTTTTACCTTTTTTTTTTTTTTTTGGCACACTGTGACAAACCATTTTGTGCTTTGAGATTTGTTTTATGGAAACTGATAAAACATTTCAAAGCTGCATTCCTGCTTAGTTGGCCAGTTAAATTACTGAAAGTATATGACCAATGAACTGCTAGCAGGGCGTGTGCTGATGTTGACAAATGCTGAAATATGGATAGCAGTTTTATTCTGTGTAGGATGCAATGGTCTCACAGCAGGGAATGTAAACCTGCAAACTATTATGTTTTTTAAGTGCAGACAAAATCTTGACAAAAAAACATGATAAATGTGTGTTATATATTTACTTGTTGTTAGGGACACTAGATTCATGTGGCATGTACTCAGTTCCTCATTTGTTGGGTCTGTTTCATTGATGAAGAATAAATAAAATTTTGCACAAAAAATGCACTGTCTGAAAAGCAAGGAAATTATGGTATTAATTTATTGAAAAGAGAAAGAAAAATCACTAATATAGTGGCACCCATACCTCTTGGATTGTCTTGTAAATTGAACTGTATTTACATTCCAAAAGTAAAGTGTTAAAGAGTCAGATTTTTTATGCAGTTCTGTGGCTTTTCACTGTGTGCAGCAGTGTTGTTTGTGGTAAGTACACGAAGCATTGAATGTCTTCAGACCATCTTTGTATGTGCATTCAGGAGAGTGGAGGAATGTAATAATGATCATTAGAGTCAGTTTTGAAGAATTGTGAGTGTGAAGATACTGTCTTCTGGGAGGTGATGCAATGTTCTGCAGTAGTTTGAGACTGATTGTTCAGAGAAACGTGTTGATGCTATCTTCAGGGTAGAAGAGTAGATTGTCTTAAATATGGAGGCTGCATGTGGCTCTGAAATGTTTGTACTAGTCTAGCTAAACTATGCAGTGACTATAATCTTTGTAGTTACTACTGTGAGACACTCAAATCTGTCATTGTATCTGTGCAGGAAATATGCCTCTACCAATTATGATTTTGGTGCCCAGAATAGTATGACTCCTTGAAACAGGGTTAGCTGTGTTTTAGTAGTAAAAGACAAACATTACATTAATTCATAACAAATAGAAGAGTCTGTTTTGAAACAGCATTTATATATTTGTTCAGGAATTAGTGTATGTTTGGGATTTATTGTTGTAGTGCTCATAGACAATAAACAAAACAAACCAGAGTATATTTTCAGGTAGAATGGAGTGTTATATGCTTATTATTGTGGAAGATTTTGTTACAGTGGCCAAATGTTTTACTAATTGTGAGATCTATATGCTGTAGCAGTGTATAAGATGCACAAAAAATGGACCATACTTCAAAAGACTAGAATAGTGTCTCTTGTTTTAGTTTTTGGTGTGAATTGTGTAATGTTTTTTTCCTACAAGTGTTACTATTTTAATGATACATAGACTGTTGCACAATGAAAGTTGTTGGTTCTATATAACTTTAAGAGTTGTTCTAACGGTAAAACAACTATTGTTGCAGATATTTGAGTTTGTACTTTAAGTTATATTTCTTGTTAATTATATTTACATGCTGTAATTATCTAGTCTTATATCGGTGTAATTGTGTTCATAAATTAATGGATGAAACCAGACATGGTGTCTAATGTCATAATTTGTCTGAAACCTCTTCTCATGGGAAATCTTAAAAATCAGGTTTGGGTATGTCTATATGAATGAAAATTTAGATATTTGAGGAAAAGGCTGTTAGAGCAGACAGACTGTTACAGTTTTTTCTCATATAAATTGTACCATGCATTAGTACTGCCACAGTGTGCTCAGGGTCACCCCCACCCTCATTATTTTTGCCTAAGGCAGCAGGAAACTATGTAGTGACTCCCGACTTTCAAAATACTTGTGTCATGGTGATATTGGATAGTAACAATACAAAAAAGTAACTTGTCTGAAAGGAATATTTCACATTGCAGAACATTTCATTTTGTCTGCTGTGTAAATTGAAGGTTAGCTTCCAGGAGCCAAGCAGTGCATCATATGACTAATAATCTGCTCATGTTCAGTAATCTGAATTATTATTAATATAAAACAATATGAAAGTATAAAACCTTTTCAGCATGGAAAATATTGTGATCCGTGAATCATGTACAGTGCATTGTTAGTTGACGATGTATTTATTTTGTACACTGAGTAATGATTACATTAGAAATGAAAACTGTTGAACTTCTCTTATTATGACCTTCCAACTCATGGGATTATAATCCCATCACTACTCATGTTTTAATTCTGTTAGTATAAGCGTATTTTAATTATTAATTCGTTGGGAAGAAATTGTAATTCTATTCATTTCATTGCAGATGACCCCTTTCAATTTCTAGGTCAATGGATTTCCCCTGTAGGATCAGAAAAACCCGCAGCATACGAGATGGAAACCTACTTTCATCGCATCTCACACTAATTGCGATTTGGACAAAAATGTTGTTACCAGAAGGTCATGTGTGTGTTTTATTTTTCATCTTGTCTTATTTTTGTGATAATACACGACTCCAAATTAAATTAATTTCTTTAGATTTGCGAGTAGAACAATCGCCGGGTTGACCTGACTGTCGTGCTGCTCTCTACCGTATGACCAGTGAAGTGTAGTTATCATAATGGCTTCCGTAAAAGATACAGCAACTTTCTTCGCTAAAGGAACATCAAATCAATTCGAACATGTTTTGAAGTTATATCCTGAAGCTCTTAGGTTGAAAGCAGACCGAAAAACCAAAAAGCCAGAAGAACTGATTAAATTGGATAATTGGTGAGTAGAAACATAACAGGAAATGTATTAAGATTTAGGAAACAATGTCAATGAACCTTGCTTTGTATTACGCTGCACGTAGCAGACTACTCTCGATGAAGGAATGCTCCCTGGGACGGCTCGATCTTAAGCGCGTTCATTAAATGCCAACCGTGTCACGTGGGAATCAATGTCAACTAACGTGTTTCACTAATTTTGAAGAATAGCTTGTAATTCATTCCAATCTGCTGGGGTCTGCGGTCGGGGATGGGGTGTTGGTAGCGTCATGTCGACTATGGAGCTGACGTTTGCCTTGAAATTGATGATTGGATTCGTAACTAAATAATCGTATTTTCCTTACTAATGAACAAGTATTACATGTCTGAAACACACTTTTATGATATTCCGAGTCTGTTTAAAGGCATACTAGTCATTACCCTGAGCTAAATTCTTCGTCCAGAGCATAAACCACTTGATACAACAGTACGAGATAAACCAAAATGGAGACTAGACAAAGCATTTATATTACAGCAACTTATTATGAAATCTAAACTTTACTGGAGTATTTTTATTACAGAAGTTTTTAAGATTATTTTCCGTAACTTTAGGAAAGTGTTATTTAATATCTTCTTAGGCTAGAAACGTATTATGGACGATCTGGTTGGAAATATTAGAGTAAGGCATCAAGTTGTTCAACCATGACTGGTCACTTGAAGAATGTACTTAGTCTACTTGTAATTCAAATATATGCAAAATCTTTTATTCGTGTTTAATTTTAGTCATATTGTGTTGTAGATTTAAGGACGATAATGAGTTGTTCAGGCCAGTTTTACCTACAGGAATGTTTAACATTTGGATTCTTTCTGTTTGATGTTAGGTAACACTCATTGAAACTTGTGAACATTAGTTTAGATTGAATCAATTTTTTTTTAGTGTATCTAGGCATCTTTTAAAGTATGTGCTGACATTTATCAGCAAAGCTTTTATTTCTTTCGGAATTTTCATTCAAAAAACTCACATTATGTAAAAAAGTTGCATTCCTATAATTTGTTTAAAATGTGTTTAAACACTCATATTTCAAAAGGATAATTGGTTGACACTATTAGGTTGATGTATGGATGTTTTTCCAATATTAAAATATTGTGGAAAGTGTTATTTGAAGTATGATTTTTTTAAAAATACATTCTTTGGCTCAAAGAAGGTCGTGCTGGCTTTTACATTACCACGGTGGTACTTCACCATAATCTGGGGTTATTTTAGTTGTTAGTTGCAGGGATATAGAAATATTTTTTAATTTTATTTGTGATCTAAATGATGTGAATCATAATTATTTCCCTTTTTGTATAATCTGACAGTTGGTTTGTATATTGTGCATAAGTACAGTTATGCCACTTTTTATGTTCAGACTGAAATTAGTTTTAATACTAAATGCACACAAACTTGTCCTCATATAGATAATGTGGTTCAAACCTTGCACAGGTATGCCGTCTTATATTTTTAATTGAATACAGCATGTACATACATATGTATTTGTGGCTCATTTAGTGGAGATGCATTGCATTTTGGTATAAGGTCATCCCTTGAGATCACCATTACCTCTTCTGGCATTTATGTTCAATGTTTTGAATAATTTTTTCATCTTTTTTTCTTTCCCCCTTCCATTTGCCATACTCCCAAAGGAAATTGTGAAGTACTGTGGAATTGTAGAATGTAGACTGACATGTAGATGTATTAATGTTTATAACTGGACACGTTTATCATGTTTAATTGATTATAAATGAACATGGGCATATATCCAGTTATTTATGATTCATTAAATAATTATTTCAGTAGACTAGACTAATGTTGTATGGTAGGAGGAGTAGTGAGTATTGAATTTGAAACAGTGTGGAAGGAAAGGATCATGGCCAAATTTGATGCACTATCATAGTGTTTATTTGAGATTATGACTTTGAAAACATGAAGCAGCAATGTTGACCACTTGATCACATTTGGTTTAGGCCCTTAAGTTCTGGACTGTGGACTCCATTGGGAGTTTGTATATTATATGCACTCATTGACATTTTTTTAAAATCTTTGATGTCTTCTTGTCACTCAAGCAGTTTTACTGGTGGGAAATTAAATGTTTCAGGATGAAGTTGTTATAGTGTGTGTGTGTGTGTGTGTGTATTTCAGCGGGCTATACTTGTAGCAGGACACATTCACTGCTTTACACCATGCAGAATGACAGCCACTACTGAACATTATGGACTGCTGTAACATAAAAAAATCATGTTACCTACACAGTGTACTTGTGTGTTTTGTATGGTACTCTACTAAACAGTGATTATATCCCCAAACAGTGTTAAGAAGTTGATCATGTGGGAGGTATTATATTTTTGTTAAGGTAGGAATAGAACTTTTACATAGCATTTTAGATGAACTTCACATTCAAAATGTCATTAAGCCATACCTTTTTAGTTTATTATCCATGTAAATTGTCTTCCTGGTTGTCAATGTATTACATATTCATTTGTTAAACTCTGTGTTGCAACCGGCTGCATTATGTGAAATAAGTGATAAAAAAGAAAGGAGGAGGAGGAATTAAGTTTCAAAGTTTGGTGGTTGTCGATGTGGCGTCTGCTGTGAAGATGGAGGCAGCATGTCCCTTCAGAACATTGTTACCACTGATGTAACCCTGAAGACCACAGCCTATGTCCTCACGCCATGAAAACCCCAGATTTCATAAAGGATATGGAACTTAAATTAATTCAGTGTGTACTCTAGTTTTGTGTAACTTTATCTTTGTTGAAAGTGTGATTCCATGGCACTGAAAATGCAGGAATTCAACACCAGCGTGGTTATGAATTGCAGCAAATGTCTTGTTATTTGTGAGCATGACATTTACTGTTATTCTGATAATTTTTATCATAAGCATTTTTGAGTTTGGTATTTTATTTAATGATCAAATGAACAGTAATTGATGTAATGCCAGTGCTTTGTTAATAATGTGTGAATTATGATATGGTGATGAAAATTGTCATTTTGGGTGTGTTAATGAAAGTTTGCTCGTATGTGTCTTGTTGCAGGTATCAGAATGAACTACCAAAGAAAATAAAGGCTCGAGGGAAAGATGCCCATCTCATTCATGAAGAACTAGTACAAACTATGAAATGGAAACAAACTGTAAGCAAACGTATTCTGTTGCTGTGGTATTGCAGCAGTGTATTGGCCATTGTTCTGAGTCAAGAATCCCTGTCTGGGGAAAGAGTCATGTCATTGTGACATTTGTTATCAGATATGTGCTTCAAACTTAGAAAAGATATGTCCATCCTTTACTTTTGCTTTGGGATACAGGAGAGTAAGAATGGATTAGAGTCATCTGTGATGTGACACTGTGTCAGTGGGTATGTGGGTTTGTCTGTATGTAAAGAAGAGAATGTGGTATTTTTCTGCTGATGTTGAGGCATATAGGGTAAACAGTAGATTATTGTAATTAGTGACAAATTTAGTTTATTAAATTGTGCCACATTACTTCTGTAAAGTATAAGCTTTTTTTTTTCTCATTCTTATGGCTCTGTTGTTTCCTGATCCAGCTGGCCTTGTCAACGGAATTGTGTTTCTTCTTCCTGTACTTGTATTGTAATTGAACATTTCCTTTACATCATACTTTTCTGACCAATGGAGGCAGTGTGTTCCTTGTAGATTTATACTGGATTATATGGTGTCACATCCCAGAAGATTGTGAACTTTGTTGTTACAAGAGTGAGAATGGGCGATCTTAGACTTATGGCTAATGTTTCAGCGGGGAAAATTCTATCCACAACTGTCGTACCTGGTAAAGGTAAACACACCCCGTGCTGTGATGATGGAAACAAAGAAAGCATTTCGTAAATTGCCGAACCTGGAGCAAGCTATTACTGCCCTCAGTAACCTGAAAGGTGTTGGAACAACCATGGCATCAGGTAAGAACATTATGAAAATTAAACACTTTGCAACTGTGACTGTCTTGTCTTAATGTGAAATTGAATGATTTCAGTCTGTCATTATATGCAGTTTATGAGAATGTTTAATGTCTCACAAATATTTGACTTGGAGATTGGTAGACACGTGGCTGTTGGTTAATATGGTGTAAGGTTTTGGTTTTAAATTATCATGTTATGCCCTGATCAGTAGAAAATCCACAAGCTGGCATTCAGCTTGTCTCATGTTAAATTGTGATCTTTTCTTTTGGAAGAGGTGAGAAAATTGTGAAACTCAGATTCAAGTACAGACTACTCTTATGTGTTAGCCTTACTTGTCTTTATTCAAGGGCTAGACAGTTTTTGTTTTATTGTCCGTTGTAAGTGATGTCATTCATGTCTGAAGCTTCTGCGTTGCCCATTGCAACTTATTTGATCTTCATACTAACTACAATGTAACCAATGTCTCTAACAGTGCTTCTTGGACCAAATGAGATGTGTCAAAAATATCAGTGCACTTAAAAATCAAATAACAGAAACACAGAGAAACAGTATATTGAATAGTAAATAGCTTCTACAAGTGAATTGTCGCAGAAAGTCTGCCTCTCTGCTGTCGATGAATTGCAAGTGAAAATAGAGCACCAGGAGTAACTGTGAACTCTTACAGGAAAAACACTGTTGCCAAGTATTGACCACAATTATCTGTTGTTCTTATACAGTTGGGTAAGCACACAGAATTTTATATATATGTATGAAAGTAAGATGGGTGCACAAGTCCCAGGTGCCATGTCACCATGGCAACTGAATTGTGTTCAGTCATGCCTAATATGTTTGGGTCCGCAGTTTGGAACTTCCGTCATGTCATCCTTTTGGCACCTAGAATTGTGTGGTGTACCCTAGATCTTTGGAAAGCTTGTGCATTCTTGAAGTAGGGTTCATGCATGTGTTTGCTGTTTATGATTGCATTTTATACATTACAGCTCTGCTGGCAGCAGCTGCTCCTGATCAAGCCCCGTTCATGGCAGATGAGTGCCTTATGGCTATTCCTGAGATTGAAGGCATCGATTACACCACAAAGGAATACCTCAAATTTGTTCAGCACATCCAGTCTACAGTAGAGAGGCTCAACAAAGAGAGTAAGTTTTAAACTGCATCCTCATTCAGTGCACAATTGTACGTATTTATTATGCAAGGGTAATTTATTGCTTCATTTATATCACTCCACCATTATTTTTCATTAATTTTTTTAACCCCACTTCCATGGGCTAAACAACTGAACATTATGAAAGCAACATATATATAGGCCTATACAACCTTTTCTTCTGCTGTCTTTTGTTTCTATACAGTGTAATCTGGATTTTATGTTCCTTGAATCCATGCTCTCCTTGGTTCTGTGCGTGTTTGTATCAGTTCTGCCAAAACCTTCATAACATCAGTGTGAATATATTTTGCTACCTACCCAATTCCACAATTATAAAAAGGTAAATCAGTCCCATTACAGGCCTGGACAGGCCCAGAGGGTTCCAGGAAGTTAAGGTTCCTAGATTTCGTAACAGCGACACAGGATGGTGATAGGTTGTCAGCCTTACGCACCGGATGCCTTTACCCCCAGGAAATACTCCTGGTACTCATTTTTGTTAGAGGCTGAGTCGACCCCAGGGCCATAGTGCGATCGGAAGGACTTTATGTCAACGAAAAATCCGCTGACACCAGCTGGGATTGAACCAGCGATCTTCCGATTTGTAGCACAGCACCTTAACCACTGTGCTACCGCGGTCCCCTCCACAATTACACATGGAGTACAAATTGGTTTGTTGTCATTTAAAGCACTTTCTATTGTAAATCAGAAAAAAAATTATTTTAATGTACATTTTCTTGCCCTTTCTTTTGTCTTTGTGTCATGTGAATCTTACGCTTTTTACGGTGGAGTAACATGGCTGAGCTGCCAGCACGTTTCCTTTCGTGGGACCTAATGGTGAGGCTCAGACCACTGTCGGGAACTCAGCCAGGTTACTCCACAGTACACAACATGTGATGCAGAAAAATGTCCAGTATGTGCATGGAAAGAATGCGTGATGGCTGCCCACAATGGTGTTGATAACAAGGTGTACAGGGTTCATCACAAAGCAGCATTCTGTGTTTTCTGGCTACTTGTGATTTCTCCTTTATACTTAATTAAGATTCCTTTTATTAGTTTTATATGCATTTCCCCCAGATGTTTGGGGGTTGCATTCATTTTCACATGACTACCTCTATTTCAACCTTTTGTTCTAGCTAACAATGGCACTTGGAACCCACATCAGGTTGAGCTGGCATTATGGACTCACTATGTTGCCTCAGAGATGAAGCCAGAATTATTGAATACTATCCCTAACCCAACAGAAAATGGAACTTCGCACCATGATCAAAAGAATGGAGATTCCACCCCAAAACCACAAGTACTGCAGCATTCCTAATTTAAAAGAATTAATTTATTTCATTCATACTAACAGAGGTTAGCCTAGTCTATAGTGAAATGTTGTATGTGTTTTTTTGTTTATTCTTTTCAGGCCCATTTACAGTTGCTGCTGTCTGAAATATGCCTTGATAAAAAGTTTGTAATTTAATACTTGTATAAGGATAATATTAAAATGTACCTAAAAGATATAGAATGGGAAGGTGGGGACTGGATTTGTCTGGCTGAGGACAGAGATGAGTGTTGGACTGTTGTGAACATTGGAATGAACTTTGCATTCCATAAAATGTGAGACTTTATTGACTAGCTTAGGAACTATTAGCTTGCCAAGAAGGACGGTGCTTCATTGAGTTAGTAATGCCTTTTTGACTTGTGACATCCTTAATTGTGATGATTTTGGTAGTAGGAGGACTGGGGGAGCGATAAGAAGGGATAGAAAATTAAGAATGAAGTTTTTAATAGAGTTAAAAGAGAAAGAACAGCAGTGGATTGGCTGTGTGAAAAGAATGGACAGAACAAGAATACTGAGAAGAATAGAGTTGAATTGTAAAAGGAAGGGGTATAGGTGATGACCCAGACCAAGATGGTTTCAGGGTAGTGGAAAGCACCAAAGAAAAGGGCAGGAATAAACTGAAAGGAAAGAATGAGGAAATGTTCAAGGGATTGTAGACTGTTCATTGAACCATTTGAAACTGTAATGATGCTGAAGGACTGGTAGTATTTAGTCTAGTAGCAAGAGTTTCCTGTTTTTGATTGTTTGTGACATTTAAAAATTTAAAGGAGGCAGACAGGTAGATCATTTTCCAGTATGAACCTGCTCATTATTTCTTCAGGAATTAAGTGTTTATGGATTGTTATCATTACTAAATATTTTACCTGTGACACATTGTGAAACAATTTGTTACTCTTGGTAAGTTATGTGTTTTATAATTCTGTCCTGCATTCTTATGGAAAGCAATGAAATTCTTAGTTTTTACCATGTTAACTTTTAGGTGAACCTTCTTACTGTCATCTAATAATAAAGGCAACATAAACATTCAGATATGAAGAATCATAATTTTGAAATATAAATATGTAAATAACCAGGAGGTTTAAGAAAACTTTGTGAGGATCTTCAGATTGTGTACCCTTCAGTAGATATTAGAGTGATCAAATCAAAGATAACGAGGTGGTTGTGACACAGTAGCATTATGTGTACAAAATTTTATTTGGAATATGTGAAGAGACGGGATGGTAATAAGATGTAAATTTAAATGGGGAGATAAATACTAAAACAATCTTATAATGCTGTGCATTCACAACATGTGAGCAGAGAGTAACGAGTGTAACTGGTTATGCCTCCTCTAAAAATGGAGGGTTTTTTTTTTATATGGCCAGGTACTGTACAACAGTCAAGCAGGAGTTAATGCAAGATATTAACATAGAAGGGGGCTTTAAACTTAAGCAGATTTGCTGTGTCATTCTTGTTTGTTGCTGTGATGATCACTGTATGTTATTTAAAACTTGTTACAGCTGTATTTTAGTTTAGATAACATTTCTTGTGGTTCCAGTCTAATTGTGTGAAATATTGATTCAGGGTTTTGTTTCTGCTCTTTGCCAGGAACCTGACCAGAGTTCAGATGAGAGTACGCAGGATTCAACCAATGGAAAACATCCTGCTCCAGTTTCCACAGATGTGATAGATGATACAACTACGTCTTTCACAGAGGATTCATTGGACAAACCCTCAACACCGACAGTGGTCCCTCCTGGTGATGAGAACACCAATGATTCAATTGCTACTTCTGACTCTGCAACCAATGATTCAACAGCGATTGCTACAGCAATTATTACATGTAACAGCAAGAGTGATGACACTTCTACTAAGCGAGAAACAGAGGAGGATACAACAAGCAGCCTGGAAGAGCCACCAACGAAGAAAACAAAGGTGGATGGCGAAAAGTGACCGATGTACCATTTTTTTTATTGAAATGTTTTGAACTCATGACCAGGACATTGTTTTCACCCATGCAAGCAAGTTAGGTATTTTTTTTACAAGTAATGTACGTTACGTACCAGGAGAGGCAGTTGCCACGTACTATTGTTTTATTTTCTACTGCATGCAGATGGGAGAAATGACAATCGTACTGAACAAATGGAGACTGAAGTTATTATTTTATTTTTCATGGCACTTGGTCACATTCAGCGGTCTCCATGATTTGGTGATGACTTGAACACACCACTTACTGCCTACTGTAGTATGGTTGTGCCAGATCTCCTTACTGTACGCAGCCTCAGTCCGAATTTTTTCCCAGAAGTACCATTTCCATGAGTAAGGAAGATACTGTACTGAGTTGTGGGAATGAAACATGAAATGTCGAATATCACGTTTTATGTGCTGTTATTTAATTTGAAACTACAGTACTTTTTAATCTTTTGCATCGTTACATGAATTTACAGTCATTTCAGTACAGTCGAGGAATTATGTTCATGGCAGTGGATGAAAGCAGACCACCGCGTTAGTGGCATAACGTGTACAGATCAAAACTTGCTGGAGCAAGTTATGAAGTGAAAGGTCTTTTTCTTAAATTGTGGATGGTGTTTTCATTCACAGATCAAGACAAGTGTTAATAAAGATTCAAGTACCATTGACCAGGTTATAACATTAACAGTTAATAAGTTTTCACCTTCCATTACCATCCCCCACCCATACCCCCACCCCACACCATGAAACCATACAAAATGAATTTCAGCAATGTTGGAAAGGTCAAGTTTCTAGTGCGTAACGTCGGAACATACACTGGTATATGTGAAAGAGTTTTTTCAGTTTATATTTTGCTTATACTCGACATTCCAAGGTACACTGTAGAGCAAAGATATTTTCCTTGATTTATTTGTTGGGCATACAAGAATTTACTGTTGAATGCAAAAGTGAGCTACATATATAACTGCAGTTTTGTAGTCGCAGTTTTACATTTCGTTCTTCAACTTGTTTGATGTTACACTGTTTAGCTAACAGATACATTCCAGATCAGCTCATTTATGTGTGTTGTGCAGAGTAGAGAGTAGTTTATGTTGAAATTAAATGTAGTTACTGACTATTTTGGCAAATACTATATTTTGCAATTAGTACAGTTTAAATAAATGTTAAAGGTGAGGTTGTGTGATGCATTGGTAAACTCTATGGGCCATTGTACATTCATAGAGGTAACTGTGCCTCAGCTAACCTTACTTTTGACAACTATTTTGTTTGTCAGTTTGATAGTAACACACTTCCCAGCTTCCTTTGTTGCAGAAAATGATTAGACTGTACGACAAATTTGGTAGTCTTGCTCCCCAGTTATAAATGTAATCAGTTTTGCACTCATGAAGTCATTTGTGTGAAAGAAGTAAAGTCTCGAGGTGTTTCAGAAATTATCTTGTGCCCTCCCCTGCAGACCTACTTTTCCACTTATTGTTCACAAGTCTTTATTTATGTATTTAGTATGAATTAATTAAAGAATCAATTTTATCTGTCCATACTTGCACAGTGTCAGTCATCTGATTATTTCTCTGTTAATAGTAATTATTGTAACAAAAACTGCACTTTAATTCAAACCCCCTAACTTTAACCCTTGTTTGTGTAATAGTATTGTGGGTATTTCTAGTGAAGTTGGGCTCTTTGATTGAAGTCTGTATGTGAAGTTTGTAACACTTGTGGCTTTGCAGTTTCCAAGACTTGTATAATAGCAGTAAATTTTAAAGACTAAATTGACAAGGAATGTAATTCTGTACAGCTATTATGTTTATTTTAGTGTGTGTATACAGACATTTCTCAGGAGTTTGTGAAAGGAAGTCTTAGTGATCCTTTTTTCTTTATTTTTCACCAGTGTTATGCATGACTGATCAATTATTAAACCAAACTGATCTTAGAGGAGAAAATATCCTAAGTGATTGGTGTCATCAGTGCTTTTACTGGCAATTAAACGCCTTATTTATTACATTGTATATCTAGGCTTTTCTTTACTAAGGGAAGAAATTGTTAAGGATGTAGTGTGTTTGATAAAGAGTACAGTTTTCTTGGACATTGGCTTTACTAATATTGTTATCACACTGATACCAGTTTGTGTGTATGTTAACATGCAAATGTTTTCAGTATATTGATAAAGCAGATACAACTAAAGAAAAGTGCACTTGGAGAACAAAATGTCATGGGACAACCCATTTCTTCCTGTCCTTTTTTTAACTTGTGTAGGTCCCTTCCCCCCCTTTGTTGGTGGGACATGTTAAATAATTGTGTCATGCTTGAATGAGTGGTCTTTTCGACTCAGATGTATGAGCAGGGAACTTTTGTATAAATGCAAGTTGAAATCCACCAGAAGTATCACACTGAGTCATTAAGAGTAAAGTATCATCTATGCAATCTTTCCAGAAATGCCACTGAAATACCGATTGATTGCCTTTTGTGTAGTAATGTATTACAACACATGCATACCTCTGAAAAGTGAGAAACAAGAACTAACAAAATGAGTACATATAATTTAAATATGCTGTAAAGAACTATTTAATTGTCAACACTTGACTTTAATGAAGATAAGCCAAAACAAGCATAATATCAGTACCATGTGCTATTTTTTATATTTTGTGACTTTGTAGGTACAATATTAAAGTATCTTGTTCAATAAATTATAGTAAACATAGTTATTAATAGTAGTTAGTCAAATGAACAGAGCATTTTCATGTATTCACTCAATGGCCTTAAGACTCTCATCACAGTTTTTAATATTTCATCATTAAATTGATGTAATTTTGTTTAGTAATTTCTCATTTAGAGTAAGGATTAAATCCAGTGGTGGCAGGAGAAATAAGGAAGTCCCACTGAAAATGCATTTTGGTGATGAAACTAGTGATGGGAAGTGTGATTATATATGTTGCAGTATCACCAAATTGAATATTCATGATTGCGTGGACCTTGTTTATCGTGTCAGAGATCCAAAGCACAAGTATTGTATGTCCATTTTGATAATTTTGAATTAGTGGGTGCTGTCAGTAGTACATATGCTACCTTTGTTCTGCACATATTGTAAGACCAGGAAAGATTCTGGTGATGGTTGAAGAATTATGAAATGTCACAAGTGAACACTGTTGGTGCATCTTTAATGTGGGTTTACTGAAAAGTGTATATTTTGGACCTACATAATTTGTGCTTTAAACTACCAGTGTCCTCTGTTACATTGTTTATCAATTTGTACAAACATTTTTGTTAATGGAACTAATGGTTTTCAGAAGCTAAGTTACATACCACCATCATACAGTTTCCAGATTCCATACAATTCATAAAGGGGAGTTTTGAAGCTGGTGTGTAGTGATATTTTTGACAGTGTCATAGAAATTTAATTTTCATTATTTTTAGTTATAAATACAAAAGTATGGTTATACATCACTTCATCATTAATTTATGAAAATGAAGTTTGTTTTGCTTGTATTTTTTAAATTCAGGATGAATATTTAACCCTTTGTGGTCCAACAGAACACTGTCAGTGGGTTGGCATATCAAGATCTGTACTGTTGTGGACCACAAACAGTTAACCCTCTCCATCCTCAGGCCCACCAGCTACAAATTAACATGTATGAAAATTTAAAAAAAAAAATGCAGTTTTCGTTTGGGTAAATATAAAACTGGTGCCATCTGCTGATATGCCCAGGCTGCTAGATAATACATCAAAGAATATATTATGCTATGTAACAAACTAACAAATTCACATCGACAGAATATGTTGTTTCATATCTTACCATTCAGCAATGTCTTGGTCGCTTCTGCATTCATTTTCAGGGTGTCATACAAGAATACAAACAATATACAAGCAATTGCACCAAGTGTGTAATTAAAACCAACCGATGTTACAGTTAATATTTTAAGCGCTCCTTGTGGTCATAAAATGTGAAAATGTGTTGTTAAAAATAGATAAATACATATATTGTACATTATATTGATAGTTTATACCTACAGCTGTGCTGTTTGTATTACAGGGTGAGTATCAGCTATATGCAGTCAAGAAGCAAAATAAACATGCCCAGTTATGTCAGTTTTTAATGATAACATAATTTTACATTTTAGGGCCATAAGGAGTGTGTAAAATATTAACTTTAACATTGAGTGGTTTCAATTGTACATTGTTTGTGATTGTGTACTGTTAGTACTCTTGTGTGACATGCTAAAGATGGTAGCTGATGCTACCTAAACATGTCAGTGAATATTAATGTATGATGAAACATACTTTATTGATGTGCATTTTATGGTTTCTTACATAGCTTAAAATATTGTTTAATGGACAGATAAGGAACATATAAAGTAAATCAAAGGATGTGAGGGACAAAAATGTAACACACTGCACATAACTGTTATTTGCTGCAAACTTGTAAAGTTAGTGGCAGCAGAAGGACTGAAACAGCAGACCTGAGCATGGTAGTGCACATGCCTGTATTTGTGAGATCTGAGGTTCTTAAAGGAATACTGGTAAACTTCCAAGTCCTCCAGGATATGATGATGTGTCATGGGGCAAGTAGCAGTCCAGAACTGCTTGACTGCAAAGATGGAAGCAGTACAATCCTTTGAAACGTCAGGAACTACTTGCCCAACAACACAGCATTGCATCACACAAGACTTGACTCATCAGGTCTGTATTTGTATGTCACAAGAGTTACCTCCAGAATTTAATCTAAAATTTCAGCACCAACCCATTTCACATTTAAGAGCCATTCAACAGTAAAATATGTACAACTCCTGCTCTTGTGAACGTGCCATTCACATGATGCATGCAAAAGCCAGCGTTCACTTACGTGCAGGTGCAGGTTACTACTTTAATCTGTAACAAGAATTGTTTTGCACACTGGGACTGATCATAAATGAGGTATGTTTCTTGTGAGGCTGAGAGTTGAGAAATATTAAGAATATTACAGGTTGTTGAAATGTGAATATCCAGTAGTGGAACAGTGTGATCTGTGTTTTTACTTGTTTTAGATCCTTATCATTTGTACACACACAAGCACTCAAGGAAGAAAGTTTAATTGCTGGTCTTGATTTCATGTCATTTATTCATAATGAATGTCCAAGATTTATTTCTTCCATTAATGTTCACAAGTTTCTAATCATTTAAAATTTAGTGTATGCTTAACATTCATTGTTCATGAATAGGGGAATTCAATCTGCCAGTACTGTTGGTCTGGTTAGTGGGTTTTAGTTTGAAGTAATGGAATTAGTGTTGAATAAGCATAACACTTGATGAATAGGATTGTGCATGTGGTTTATGCAGTTGTTAGGTTTAATAAGGATTTAATTTTAGCTGTTAATAAGATTCTGTTTTAGGGTGACGGCATTGCATATGTGTGGGCTGTGTTGCTGACATTTCATATATCCTTGTCTCCATGTTTGACAAGCAGATGTCCCAAACACTGGCCATACAGTACACACCTACACTGTTTCATCACTGAAAACATTATCCACATTAACCACTCTGAAAGCCTGAAATTATCAGCAACTTGGCATTAGTGTGGCACACATTTCTCGTTGCAGTATAAGAAGAATGTTTTTAATTTGGATTAATATGGAGAATAAGACAAGAAAAACCAAGAATTGGTTCTCTTCATTTGATTTGTGGATTTGATTTATCACCTAGACTTCTGAGAACTGAATCTGTTTCTATCCTTTGCAGAAAAGTGGAGAGGCACATAAAGCACTAGATCTGAACCTGGACATTCATTTCTTTTTGTTATATTTTATGATGTACAAAGTCCAGAAATCCATAATCTGACTATACCATTGTCATGTCCTTTTAGAATTTACTCTCTTCGTGTGTACTGAATAGCCTTTTAGTCTGTTCCCAATTGTGAGAGTGTGGTTCATTTTCTGACAGTCATACTTCAAAATTATGATGAGAAAGTGTTAATGTTGTATGTAAACTTGAGAGGTACTTGGACTTTGCAAAGAAATTGCTTCTTCTGTCACATTATGGAATATGTTTAGTTAAAATACAGGTTCAGTATACATAATTTTATGCACTCAGTCTGAAAATTGGTATTGATGTATTTAGCAATGGTGACTGTCAATCAAACAATTCACTTTCAGGTCTATTTGATGTCACTGCCATGGGAACTATTCCAAACTCTCTTTAATTGCAGATTATTGTGTTTCCTTTCCAAATTTAGTGGCTGTTTGTGTCCTGTTGCTCTGCACATTCACATTAAATCTTGTTGATCCTGTACGTTTGCTGTTCATTGCAGAATGTATTGTATGTAATTAAGAGATCAGAATGTAAGAAGTGAACAGTTTAGTCACATAGGACATGTGCTGTCCTTCGTATATGAGTTATATAGGGTCATTATTTTATCTTAAACTATCAGCTGTGACTTCTGTCGGCTTGTTTTCTTATTAATATAGCCCACCCTGCTGACCACCCACGTGCCTGAATGAAGAGTGGCAGGAAGTGACAAGTCGTCATATAAAATAAACCTGTACTTGACTTGGTTCTCTAGATTACACAGGTCATAGTTCTAAATATGACATTTTTGCACATTTCATTACACAGTTTCATCCCAGTGTGTCCATAACCGGGGCAGGAAATTCCAGATACAGTTAGGTGAAGGATAAATTTTCTGTGACTTCACATACATTTTAAAACATGATTACTAAAATTACATGGCAGTTCCACAATATGGTAGAGTAATGAGCTATACCTCCATTCTTTTTAACCTTTGACCTTAGTGTGATGTGAGTGGTCAGCTTCACTTTGTGCCTGGGGAAAGATCCACAATGTCTGGTTGGTTTCCAAAGACATTAGTGCAAGTGTAATGTCCACCCCAGCCAGGTATCTATCCCAACTTCTTTGGTTATCCTTCCCTTAGCCATGTGACTATACCTACAAGGTTACCATATCTTTATCAGCCTCCTATCCTTTCCCTCTGTGTGAAGCTGATTATTTATCTCCTAGTGCTCAGGTTAAAGATGGGAGCTGTGCTTCCACCCTCCCATACATTGTCATGGTGTGGTCTTGAACTAAGCTATGGGGCAACTTATCTTTACCTTCACATGGCATTTCCGATTGATATAAGAAGACTTATCACTGTTTGACATCACACTACGGCCATCATAACATTATAGCAAAGGGTTTCAATACATATTGTGTAGCAGTTACACAGCATATTTTGAATAGTCGGAAGGTTATTATGGCTGTTACAATAGTGTTGTTCTAAGGGTGGGTCCACCCTTGTAACATAACACCGTATTGTGACAGTGTGGACGGGACTCGTGACCGTGTAACGTATCACGTTGGTTATGCGGTCACGTTACGGGCTGTTCAGTGCGCTGTCGGTATTTGGCCGTCACATCAAAGGGATGATACGGTTACGGCCGGAGCAAGTGTGGACGTGCAGCGTGACACGTCACCACCGTCCGCTCCTCTGCCCTTCTTTTCACTCCTGATGCTTCTGTCTTGAAGAGTAGTGTGAATCTGTAGTGCTGTGCGGTTTCTTGAGTGTTTTAGTAATTGTAAAATGGAGTGGACTGAGGAAAGTGCCATAGAATTAATTGAACTTTATATAAGAAAAGAAATAATATGGGACCCAAAGCACCCAATGCATTTTAACAAAATTAGAAAGCAAGATGCATGGGAGGAACTGGGAAAAGAAATGAACAGACCCGTTGATGAGTGCAAAAAGAAAATGGAGAAATTATTGTCATCTCTCCGATGGGAGAAAATGAAGACGAGGAAAAGCAGTGGAACAGGAAAAGGTGAGTACTTCTAGTTGAACTATTTGTGTACTCTGGCAATGCCTATATTTTATCGTGACATGAAACAACTGCATTCTGCACGCTGTTAGGCACACTCATTACATGTGAGTGAAAAACAATCAGTTAAATGAAGGTCTCAGCACATATTTGAAAGAAAACACGTTTTTGTCCACTGATTTTTACAAATATTTATTTATTTTTGAAGCCTAGGCTTCATGTAATGACATGACCATACAAAATAAGTTTCTAACTAATAAGTTTACTAAATGCTTTACTTTCCTTTACAGCAAGAGATGAAGTGTATAAAAGCTTGTGGTTTGTATATGAAAGCCTGGGATTTATAATGGATAAAACGAAACCGCGACAGCCACTGAACACGGTAATTAAAACTCATCACAAATTTCAATGTTTGTGAAAGTGTTAAATAAATTTCAAGGCAAAGAAGCTTTTAAAAAATGTGCCACCTTTAAGCGCAATCATTTTGCCACTCTTCTCTTCCTCCACTCAGGAATAAGCTGCTAATTCCTCCCTTATTTCTTTCGCCTTCAAAGGTGGTTTACGTGCAATCTTTCTAATAGGAAATAAACAAGTCATACTTTCATTACTCGTGGTTCTCCAGCTGCCTTCAATCACTCGACCGTTTTCTTCATAATCAAACATGTCTGGCAGAGTATAAATTGCTGCCAATCAGGGCTTCTTCGTAAGAAATTGTGTAAGCAAGTAATAGTCATTGCAACGAGTTGAGCTTTTTCTGGTTCCAAAAGCATAGGTTTACGAAGCACTCAGAACACTGATGACGAGAGGCCAAATACATTTTCTACAAACTCTTCGGGCTCTGCAGACCCTGTAATTGAAAATTCGTTCTTTTGAGTCCTTTGGATGTTGTCCCGGATTAACTTTCATGAGAATCTCGCTTAAAGGAAAAGCTTCATCTCCAATAAAAAAAGTATGGAACACTTTTTTCTCTCCCGTTTAAAGGAACCGGCTGAGAAAGACTTAAGGCTTTTGTTTCTAGTGTCTTATATAGCTCAGTGTTCATAAAAATACCGCTATCAGAAATTCTTCCCCGACATCCTACGTCGACAAACAAAGTTGTAATTGGCATCCACTAAAGCGAAGAGTGCAATACTGAAGGAATTTTTGCAGTGAAAGTATTCACTGGCACTATTTCTTGGACACTGCAGCACCACATGTTTCCCATCAATAGCCCCCACTGCATGTGGGAAATTCCACAATGCTTGATACTGCTTTGCCACTGCCAGCCATTCCAGTTCTGTTTTTGGTATCTGAAAACACATAAATTTAGTTAAATGAAATGAAACCTTAAATAATGTTTCTTGCTTACTAATTCAAAATGCTGTACAAAATATTTCTTGTCATTCCAATATGTTAATAATAATAATTTTGTTGAATATCTTTTATTTTTCTAGATACATAATGAAGATGAGACACCAGAAGGTGGAGATATGGACCAGTCAAAAGCCAAAGAAGGAAAATCATCTGAAAACGCGAGTGAATCCCTGCGCCCGCAGCCACCAAGAAAGAAAAAGAAGACGGAAGATCAGCGTCTTGAAAAAGCATTTGAATTATTAACAGCTTGTTCAAACAAAACTATGAATGACGAGTGTCAACATTTTGGGAATATGATAGCCGCAAAATTAAGCAATTATAATGAAAAGGTACAATGTGTCATTCAAAATGAAATTATGAACGTATTCTTAAATGCAAATAGGGGGCTTTATGAACGCTATCATCACACCCATCCCCCAGCCAATTAACTCACCTCAAGCCCACTTCCCAAGTGGTCCATCTAATGTACCCTCAAAGTATCAATCCTCCTCCGCACTCTTCTCTTTCATCCCTCTGTTCTCAAAACCCTTCTCCGTCATGTTCTGGAAACACTTCTGTGTCACCAGCTACGACATGTTCAGAAGAAAATATTGATACACAGGTGCTTGTAGAATAATTTGACCTGTTTTTAATGGAAGTGTTTGTGTAAAATTTGTGTTTAATTAAAAGTTCTGATTACAAACTAATTTTAAACTTCTTTCATAAACCACAAATAATAATATTTGTCTTACCTGTATGTAATCCTTCAATTTTTCAACAAGAGCTTCACATACTTCTGGCACAATGCAGTTGATTGCTTGCTTGGAAATTTGTATTTACAGTTATGTACCTGAAGAAGCAAACCATGTCCGTAGGGTGTATAACGTTGCAACTATTCTGTGGTCACAGCTTATTTCTCATTATAATCATTTTGTACTTTCACATTAGTACTTTCTGAAGTTTGTGTGCAGTACCCTGACTATTTTATGTAGTTCTTTGATTTCAGGCTTTTCAGGTCTGTTGCTCAGATATTTTTTTAATTATTTGGATATGGTTCCAGTTGCCTCTATTACTATTGGTATCACTTCTGTTTTTACTGTCCATGTGTTACTTTTCTTTTCCATTTTTTTTTAAGTACTCTTCTTCTCTTATGTATAGATATATGTTGTACCATGTGCAACCTCTTCTGCTTTCAATATGTTTTTGTGCTACCACCATGTGCACACCCGTTGCATGCATTCTTTAAGGGAGTGTATCTGCTCTGGTAACTGACAGTAGTACAGAGGTGACACACATGGCAGTTATGTTGCCCAGAAAAAAGAAAAACTCATAATTTTGGCCATTGTGTTCAACATATTGTGTTAAGGTAATATTACAGGATTTGCATTATGGAGCTAAATGAAATCACACAAATGTTGCTCAAGCTGCCCATCCACAGGTTACAGTCTGTGGAATGAAAGTGATGAAGACATGATGGTGAAATGGCCGCAACCTACTTGACTCTTGACTAATTAAGATCATAAATTTATTCTCATTTTTGAATAAATACTATGTAGTACAAGAGAATAAAGTAATTTACTATGATGAATGATACCATTGACTTGACTTGAAAGCATATACAAGTAAAACAAACAGATATTCAAAGTAATGATAATTTTTAGGTTCACTCAGTATACATCACCTATGTACATTTTTGTCATTCTCTGTGTTATTTAGATGTCATCTGGGAAGTGATGTGTGTAGTCTTGCAGAAATTTACAAATGTTTCCCATAAATGTTTATAAATTACTATCATCACATGGCATCACAATCCAGAAGACAGCAATCTTCATTCCCCTTATTGTTCATTAAACGCATTGTGTTGTAGGAAGTTCCTGTGTATGTCGTTGTTAGTAATATGAGAGAATACAATTTTTTCCCCTTTCTTGTCTTGGGAATTCTTTTGATGACATAGATGTACTGCAGAGTATTCTGGAAGAATTTTACGAATGTTTTGGAGGAAATTAATGCCGCCATCTTCACGGCAGAACAATACTTCTTACGTTAAATCGTTGTCCTGAATTATTAATCCAGCAACTGAAAACAGTTTAATAACCCATCTATCACGGATCAGAGATCGGGTTAATAGTGACATCAGCAACATTTTGAACCTGGGGTAAAAACAAAAAGGCATAAATTTCGTTGTCATTAATAAATATTGAACTAAGAGTACGACTGTTTGAATCCCGTGTAAAAGGCTGCGCCGTGGTTCTGGGGGCAATTGGCAAACCTCTCACCTAGGAGGGCCGGTTTCGATCCCATGCCAATCCATGTGGCATTTGTCGTGAATAAAGTGGCACTGGAACAACTTTTTTTTTTTCTGGTACCTCAGTTTGTGTCTTGCCAGTATTATTCGACCAACACTTCGCATTTATTTGTCTGTCCATACCTCAGTGAGTGCGCCGCTACATGATGTACTTCAAAAACGAAACGACTTGAAGTCTGGGATGCTATAGTACATAGTACAAACGCAAAACGTTCCGCCTGTTGCTATACATTTGTGTATTGCTATAAGTCTTCATGCTACGAAACATTGGCGCATGCTACGAAAACAATCCCACGGTGTAGATCTACACCAGTTAATCTGTGGTGGCAATCATATCCGTGATTGACAAGATAGAGTGGCGTGTTGGGAGTTTAGGTTGGTGTCCGGATTGTCTATAGTTCCACTTGTTAAAGTAACAGAGAAATTTGGCGAACTTCAGAGTAAGATGGATGATTTAAGTGACTACATTAAATCAGAAGATACAAGTGTGACTCTTAATTTACTACCACTTGACGAGGATGCTCATAACGCCGATGATGTTGATTTTGACGAGGCTCTCATTCCTGCAATAACAGAAAAGAAGTCCGCAGAAATATTGGTTGAAATTGATCAAGATCGCAAAAAAGTAATCACACTTAATGATGGTGGTTACGATTCTTTAGTAGAATTATTTTTCGAAGCCGTCGCTGAAGACCCGGGTTTAACAGAATATGCTAATTCGACATTTGTATTCCAGATTTTCAGCCAGAAATTTAATACTTGGGTTGATCTTGACAGGTCAAAGGAACTTACAGATGGAAGCCATTTGAAAGCTATATTTCTGACACAAAGAAAACTAGACACAGAACGTACACACAAACGCAAAAAAACAAGGAAGAGGAGACTGGCGGACTGTTCAGATAATTGCGATGATAATAGCTGCAAATCAAAGACTTGTTCGTCAGATGATGACAGTGTCAAAGCGAAAAGAATTTGCGAAACAGTAAAGACGTGTGTAACAGACGCTGAGAAAAACAGTATGACTTCTCTTTCAATACACAGTCGTGATTTAACGGGGAATTCATGGAACAAACAGGTGTTCAAGTCATATTCAGTGTCACCACCATCAGAAGGTTTGTGTCATCAGTTATTAATGCTTACCAAGTCATGTAAGAACTGCAGGTTTACCTCTTAGGGAACTCTTTTTATGAAGTTTTGAATAAGTGTTCGTCTGTGGATTCAGTTCTCATGGGATATGTTGCATTATATCTCAGGACAGAATTCTGAGTTATGTACTCTAAAAACCTCAAAACTCACAGATGTTCTGGTAACTTTTTAAATGTTGGATGTCATTATATCAGTGTGCAGGCTGATGCACAAATATATTTTTTCCCCTTGTTGATGGGGTCTCTTCCATTATAGGTGAATTACATTGTCTGAGTCTGGGATTGTCTGAGAAGAATCCAGTCTCAGCCCTTCATGAACTGTGCACCAAGCTTCACTGGGAGAAACCAGTGTTTGAAATACACGAGCAAGACGTAACACTCACTGATCCAACATTTTTAATGAAGGTACTGTATGATTTTTTTTTTCACTTAACCCTTATCCTGCTAACGTGGAGAATATGGTGAGCTCATAATAATGGCAGCAAATGGCAGATGGGATTTAACTCGGCGTTTAAAGGGTTAATCATTTTTGGGTGTCATATACACTTTATCCTAATTTCTTTTACTTTTATGAAACTAATAACTTCATAAAATACCATGATTTGTACACTGGAAATACTTCTGCTGGTTTTATTAACAAGGGACATGAATTGTGTGGTTTTCTGTTGTTGTGGGCACTTATTCCACATGGATCTAATTGATGTCCTCTCTGGCATCTTTTTTATATACCAGGCATGTTCAATAAGTAAGGTACCCTAGCCTGTAACTTCTGTGGTTATCAAGTGTTATATTTTTTTGGTAGCAGGTGACAATTCTACTAAAGATAACATGTAACTGATGGTGCAAGAGTTAGTGAATCAGTCACATGCTGCTCAGAGGGTAAGTTTATGTAAGTGATGACATTTGGAAACCTGGGTCCTATGAAGCAGCTCATATTGTGTGTGTGTATGGGGGGGGGTTGTGTGACTGAAACATGCTTCCCCAATTGAAATTCACCAGCAGTTGTTAGAGGTAATTGATGATGGTGTAGTAAGAGTGCACCATGTCAGAATATGCTGCAGAGAATTGAAATATGGGTGAACAGACATTCATAATGATGAGGCCTTTGCTCTTTGGGATTGGGTTGTTGCATGCACAACCCTTCACAAATAGTCGCCTTCACTTTCTCATGATTGTCAAGCTGTTGACCTCCCACATGTCATTTTCCAAAATCGGTTCATATTTCTCTGCTGTGTTCACATTCATCCTTGATGTCTTGAACTGATCAGTGTGATTAGTTTCATGGGTGTGACCATATTGTTAATTGTATGTTAAATAAGTTTGTATTATTGTATAAATCTACAAGAATAATCACTGTTACATCATATAGTCCAATGTATTTGAAATAGAATTTCATATTACTATATAATTACATGCACACATAAAACACTGAACAAACCAGTTTTGCACCCAACACAACAGAAAACAAACAACATCCCGTAAACCTGCAATAGGAGTTGGTTAGCAAGATTTTGGGACAGCCTGCTGGTCCTATGTCTGGCAGTTCAAGAAGAAAGTGGGGCTGATAGGCTGTCCCAAAATGTCAGTACCAACCTACACTTCATAATGTTTCAGAAGAGAATAGGCCTCAACTACAGTGCAGTGGAAACCTGAAGTCTTGAAGCTGTGATGTTGATTACACTGGTCGACCTAGAAGGTCAAGGATGGGTGTGAACGCAGCACAAATGGATGAATTGATTGTAGAAGCTGACATGTGGGATGTTACCATCTTGACAGCCGTGAGGCAGTGTATCTGGCTTCTTCTGAATAAAAGACCCCAATTTCTACCAGGAGGAAATTTTAAAGTTTGTGCCAGGATGGCACAGATGTATCAGTGTGCTGAGGGATTATGCGGAACATTAATGATACTTCCGTGGAATAGATGAACTACATTTAACATTGTAATGACTTATCATTTAATTTTGTAATATACAGAATTTCACTTATTGAAAATCCTTTGTGTCTTGTTTTAATCTGTCACAGTGAAAGGCCACATTGTGCACTTGTACAGAACTTTGAATGGTTTAGCTTGTTTGAAGTTGTAACTTTGTTTTCAGGTAACTGTCAGGGGCCAGACGTACATTCCTGACAAGTATGAAAGAAGGAAGCAGTTAGCAAAAGCCACAGCTGCTGAATTCTGTCTGAAGAAGCTTGGTGTGTTCAAGTAACTTCAGATGTGGGTGTGTTCAAGTAACTTCAGATGTGGAAACTGAGTTTCTGGAGGTTAATATTATGGTGAGGTTAGTGTCCTCAGCTGTTGAACGCTCTGGTGCTGGAATTAAATGCCTGGTGTAGTGTCTATAGACCATAATTTGAATTAGGGTTTTTAATTTTAGTAAACATAATCTTAACAAGATGAATATTTCTTACAGATTTCCTTCAGTTTTAACAAAATAAAATTTAACAGTGTGTTTATGAATCAACCCCTCAGCAAGGAGTGCCCAACGCTGTTTTTCATAATGTAAATGTTAGATGCCGCAGTGTGCCAAACTTGTCATCACATTCTGCAGTCTCGGGATTGTGCTACTGTCTCTCGAGCGTGTGAATCACATGTGATCTGACTTCTGTATGCTTGTAGATAAAGGAGCTGGCCAGCAAGAGTATGGAATGTAGTTCAGAGAAATCATTTTTTTTTAAATTCTTTTTCTTGCCTTAGTGCATTTGTCAATTTAGTTATGTGCTTGAGTGCATGCTCTGTTTGTTGTGTGCTACTGTCTGTTAATCAAGTGAAAACTGAAATGAATATCACTACTGTTGTCATAGTTGTCAAGTGCTACGTCACATGACCCTTGTGCATTAGCATCTTCCATGTCCTTTCACAGGTTCATTTTTATTTGAGGCAACAGTCTTATGAATGCAATTATATATGTGTCATGGTTAGAACTAGCTGAATTCATATGTCATTTCTGTGTGTGTGACTGTACACAGAATAATTTCATGAAAATATGTCGTTGTGTAGCAAGAACAAAACAAATGTATAAGCTCAGTTGTAAATGATGTTGCATTGGAGATGGGTGAGGCATGTAGCACATATGGGGGAGAGGAGAGGCATATACAGGATTTTGGTGGAGAAACCTGAGGGAAAGAGACCACTTTGGAGACCCAGGCATAGATAGGAGAAAAATATTAAGATGGGTTTTTTCTTACATTCATTTTTTTTACATTCATTGTTCCGTGCATCATTGTAATTGTTTAAAAAATAACCAACAAGATGTCACTTGTGGACTATCCTTTATTTTCATGGGTAGTCGTCATTCATTCTCTACATGTTTCGAGCTTTCGGGAAGCTCATCATCAGGAGATCATTTTCCCTGTACAGTCAGCCTCTGGTAT
>Ga0131853_10002645_pt1 | contig 32002 bp, 26 predicted proteins | sample TergutLab28metaG_FD_92764 | JGI IMG/M metagenome (GOLD analysis project Ga0131853, IMG submission 92764) | Labiotermes labralis P1 segment gut microbial communities from Petit-Saut dam, French Guiana - Lab288 P1 (version 2) (version 2) | ecosystem: Host-associated > Arthropoda: Insects >... | reverse complement strand
CCGATCCCAAGAACCTCGCCGTCACCGCGCCGGACCGCACCGTCGCCGTCGTGTCCACCTCCAAGGTCCCGACCGGGGCGATGGTCACCGACACCACCGCGGTTTTCCCGGAGACCGGCGAGATCACCGAACGGATCTCCGCATCCACCGTCTCCGGCCGGGCCGTGTTCGCCGACGCGCGGCGGCTGTCGGCCCGGCTGCTGGGCAGCGACCAGTACGCCAACATGTTCCTGACCGGCGCCGCGGTCCAGGCCGGCGCGCTGCCGCTCCCGGCCGAGGCGGTCGAGAAGGCGATCGAGCTCAACGGCGCGGCCGTGCGGAGCAACCAGCAAGCGTTCCGCTGGGGACGGCAGTACGTCGCCGACCCGGACGGGTTCGCCGCCGCGGTCGCCGACGGGATCCCCGGGATCCCCGAGCGAGAGCCGTCGGTGGCCGAGCGGGACCTGGTCGCGTCGGTCGGCGCCGACCCGGGCTCGGAACTGGCGCGCCTGGCCGCCACCCGGATCGGCGATCTCATCGGCTACCAGGACCTGGACTACGCCCGCGAGTACGCGGCGTTCGTCGCCCGCGTCCGGCAGGCCGAGCACGACGCCGTCGGCAAGACCGAGCTGACCGAGACGGTCGCCCGCTACCTGCACAAGCTCATGGCCTACAAGGACGAGTACGAGGTCGCCCGCCTCGCGCTGGCCCCGGAGGCCGAGGCGGCGGTCACGGCCGAGTTCGGCCCCGGCGCGAAGGTGCAGGTCCTGCTGCACCCGCCGGCGCTGCGCGCCCTCGGGATGAAGAACAAGCTGAAGCTGGGCCCGTGGTTCCGCCCGGCCTTCGTCACCTTGCGGGGCATGCGGAAGGTCCGGGGCACCCGCCTCGACCCGTTCGCGCTGACCGAGGTGCGGCGCACCGAGCGGCGGCTGATCGGCGAGTACCGCGCGACGATCGAGGCCGCCGTGGCGTCCCTGGACGCCGACAGTCACGCCCGCGTCGTCGAACTGGCGGCGCTGCCGGACTTGATTCGCGGCTACGAGGACATCAAACTGGCGAACGTCGAGCGTTACCGGGCCCGGGTCCGTGAGCTGACCGCGGCTTCGGAGACCACCATGGCCTAGGAAGGACAGGGCTGATGCCCGACGACATTCTCTCCGTCTACGCCGCCAGCCAGCCGGACAAGCCCGCCGTCATCGAGGACCGGCCGGACGGGACGGTCACCGCCTGGACCTACGCGGAACTGGAGGAGCGGGCGAACCGGATCGCGAACCTGCTGCTGTCCGCCGGCGGCGGCCCGGGCGTGAAGGTCGGCTGGTGCGGACCGAACTCGCCGCACCTCGTCGCGGTCATCAGCGCCATCCGCAAGGTCGGCGCCGTCTCGGTGCCGCTCAACTACCGGCTCGCTCCCGACGAAGCCGTCTACATCGTCGGCAACAGCGACGCCGAGATTCTCTGCGCGGACGCGGAGTACGCGCCCCTGTTCGCGGAACTGCGGCCCCGGCTGGGCAAGGTCCGGCGCATGATCGCGTTCGGCGGCCCCGCCCCGGACGGCATGCTGGGCGACGCCGACATCGCGGCCGCGTCACCGGAGGCGCCCGCCGGGCCCGAAGGGGACGGGGAAGACGGCATGGGCATGGGCGGGTCGATGATCTACACCTCCGGCACCACCGGCAGGCCGAAGGGCGCGCTGCGGACCGCCGGGCCGGACCCGGAGACGACCGGTGCCCTGATGAACCTGCTCGGCTACCGGCCCGACGACGTCTACATCCTCACCGGCCCGCTGTACCACAGCGGGCCCAGCGCGTTCATGGGCGCCGCCATGCTGTTCGGCCAGACGGTCCTCACGCAGCGCAAGTTCGACGCCGAGGACTGGCTGCGCCTGGTGGACACCTACCGGGTGTCCTCCACGTTCTCGGCGCCCGCCCCGATGCGGATGGTCTGCGCCCTGCCGCCCGAGGTCAAGAACCGCTATGACCGGTCCTCGATGCGGATCATGATCGGCAACGCGGCCCCGTGGAGCATGGAACTGAAGAAGCAGTACCTGAAGGACTTCCCCGCCGAGTCGCTGTTCGAGGTCTACGGGTCGACCGAGCTGGGCGTCGACACGGTCCTGCTCCCCGCCGACCAGCTCCGCAAGCCGGGATCGTGCGGCCAGCCCGCGCCGGGCATCGAGCTTGTGCTGCTGGACGCCGACGGACGGGAAGTCACCGGGACCGGCCCGGAACACCCGGGCGAGGTCTTCGTCCGGTCCAAGACCATGTTCGAGACCTACTACAAGAACGACGCCGGCTACCAGGCCAGCGCCGGGCCCCGCGAGGGTTTCCACACCGTCGGAGACATCGCCTACCGCGACGACGAGGGCTACCTCTACATCTGCGACCGCAAGAGCGACATGATCATCTCCGGCGGCATGAACATCTACCCCGCCGAGATCGAGGCGGCGCTGGAACAGCACCCGGGCATCTACGAGGCCGCCGTGTTCGCGATCCCGTCGCGGGAGTGGGGCGAGGCCGTGCACGCGACCGTCGTGCGCTCGGCCGGGTCCGCGGTGACGGACGCGGAGGTGACCGCGTTCGCCCGCGAGCACCTGGCCGGCTACAAGATTCCCCGGTCGGTGACGTTCGCCGCCGAACTGCCCCGCACCGGCTCGGGCAAGGTCCTCAAACGCGACCTCAAGGCCCCGTTCTGGGAAGGGCGCGCCTCCCGGGTCGGCTAACCGCGCCCGTGGCACCCGGCGGCCAGCCAGGTTAGCGTGAGCGTTATGCCCGATACGACATGGCTGGACGCCACCGCGCAGGCCGAACTGGTGCGCGCCGGCGAGGCGAGCCCGAGGGAACTGATCGACGCCGCCATCACGCGGATCGAGGCGGTGAACCCGAAGCTCAACGCGGTGATCCGGACCCGGTTCGACGAGGCACGGGCCGAGGCCGATGGCGACCTGCCCGATGGTCCGTTCCGCGGGGTTCCGATGCTGTTCAAGGACCTGGGCTGCACGGTCGAGGGTGAGGTCACCGCTTACGGCGCCGGGCCGATGCGCGAGGTGAAGGCGCAGGTCACGTCCTACCTCGCGCAGAAGTTCCGGGCCGCCGGGTTCGTGCCGCTCGGCCGCACCAACGTGCCCGAGATCGGCACTACGGTAACCACCGAGGCCCGTAGCTTCCCGCCGGCCCGCAACCCGTGGAACACCGGCCGCTCCACCGGCGGTTCCTCCGGCGGGTCGGCCGCCGCGGTGGCGTCCGGCATGGTGCCGGTCGCGCACGCCAACGACGGCGGCGGCTCGATCCGCATTCCCGCCAGCGAATGCGGCCTGGTCGGGCTCAAGCCGACCCGGGGGCGGGTGAGCCAGGGACCGGCGGTCGGCGAAGGCTGGGCCGGCGGCACCATCGACGGATCCGTTGCCCGGACCGTCCGCGACGCGGCCGGCGTGCTCGACGCGATCGGCACGCCCATGCCCGGCGACCCGTACTACGCGCCGTCGCTGGCGCGTCCCCTGGCGCAGGAGGCCGGGACCGGCCCGGGCCGGCTGCGGATCGGGTTCCTGGACCGTCCCGGCGCCGGGATCTCCCTCGACCACCCGGAGTGCCGGGCCGCCGTGACCGGCGCGGCCAGGCTGCTGGAATCGCTCGGCCACCAGGTGGAAGACTCCGCGCCCGCCGCCATGTTCGAGGAAGGGTTCACCCCCCACTTCGGCGCGATTATCGCGGCCGACTCCGAGTCGCTGTTCCGCTATTTCGAGCGCCTTCTCGGCCGGCCGATCGCCGACGACGAAATCGAGCCCCGTAACGCCGCCTACCGGCACATCGGCAAGTCGCTGAGCGTCGTGGACTACCTGGGGAGCCGGTCGTGGATCGAGCAGTGGTCGCGCCGCATGGCGGGCTGGTGGGCGGCCGGCCATGACCTGCTTGTAACCCCCACGGTCGGAGCGCCCCCGCCCGAACTGGGATGGTTCACGGCCGAGGGCCCCGAGCACGAGGGCGGGCGCGTCGTTTCCTACATCCCGTACACCGCGCAGTTCAACATGACCGGCCAGCCGGCGATCAGCCTCCCGCTGCACTGGACACCGGACGGCCTGCCGGTCGGCGTCCAGCTGGTGGCCGCCTACGGCCGTGAAGACCTCCTGGTCCGTGTCGCCAGCCAGCTGGAACAGGCCGCCCCGTGGACCGCCAAGCACCCGCCCGTGCATGCGTAAGGAGACCACGGCCAGATGCCGGGATCACGCTCCAGGCAGATTGCCGGATGTGGCATCAGAACAGGGTGGGCGGGCCTGCGGGAACCGGCTCGGGGAGTGGGTCGAGGTCCGGGACCAGGGCCCGGACGTCGTCGTGGAAGCGGCGGGCCAGTCCGAGGGCGTCGGCGTTGTCCGGCGTGTGGATGAATACGGTCGGGGACCGTCCCTCCCGCAGCCAGGCGGCAGCCTGGTCGGCCCAGGACTTCCAGCCCTCGGCGGTGGCCTCCGGGTCGTCGCGGCCGATGTAGCGGACGACGGGCCGGCCGGTGAGGGCCCGCATCCGGCGGGGTGCCCGCGGCTTCTTCGCCTGGCCTTCCCGTTCCGCGTCACTGGACGGAGGGCTCTCGAACAGCACCGTGGTGTCGAAAGTGACCCATTCCGCGCCCGCTTCGCCCAGGACGTTCTCCAGGTCCCGTTCGGCCCGCGGGTCGGCGAAGAATGCAGGGTGCCGGACCTCTACTGAATACCGGTACCCGCCCGGGCTGCGGCGCAGGAAATCGCGAAGCGCGTCCAGCGCGGCCGGGGAGAAGGACGGCGGCAGCTGGACCCATAGCGGATCGGCCCGCGTGGCCAGCGGCTCGATCGCGGTCAGGAACGCGCGGAGCGGGGCCTCCGCGTCCAGACGGCTCTCGTGGGTGACCGCCTTCGGCAGCTTCAGCAGGAACCGGAAATCCTCCGGAGCCTGCCCGGCCCACGCCGCCGCCGTCTCCGCGGTCGGCGTGGCGTAGAACGTCGTGTTAACTGCGATGTACCCTCCTGTGAAACTCGGCGTCCCGGGTGCGTTGCGCAGAGTCGCGTTGGTGTCGGTGCGGAAATTCGCTAGCGCTGCGCCGATGTATCCCGCGTAATCGAGTACCCGACTTCGAACCGTTCGCCGTCCATCCGTGTGTCGTTGACCTCCAAAGGCCGGCCTGCGGGGGACTCGGCTAGCCGGAGGATCCTCAGCAGTGGCACCCCGGACGCCAGGCGCAGCGCCTTGGCCTCCTCCGGGGACGGCGCCCGCGCGCTGATCGCCTCGGTCCACCGGATCGGGCCGTGCCCGGCTTCTTCCATCCGGTCGTAGATGCCGCCCGGTCCGGTCACAGCCTGCCCCAGTACCGGCAGCTCGGCCGCCAGCGGAGCCGGGATGTAGGTCGTCGCGAGCTGTTTCGGCTCCCCGGTTTCCGGGTCGCCCATCAGCCGTTCCCGGATGACGACCTCGGTCCCGGGCTCCGCGTGCAGCAGGGCGGCCACGTCGTAGGGAACGGGGCCGCGTGACACCGACGGCGTGCGCAGTGCCCGCCACGGCTGCGCCTGCGGGTCGAAGTAGTAGCCCAGCTCGTCCCGGAACACCATCCGCGAGCGGGTGAGCCGCTGGCGGGGCGGCCGGCCGAGGACCAGCGTCCCCCGCCTGCGGCGCGGTTCGAGGAGCCCCTCGGCGGTCAGCTGCGCGACCGCGCGGCGGACGGTCTCCCGCCCGGCCCCGTACAGGTCCTGGAGCTCCCGTTCCTTCGGGATGAGCGACCCGGTCTCCCACTCGCCGCGCTCGATCCGGCCGCGCATGTCGGCAGCCACGTCTTCCCATGCGGTCACGTTCCTGTCACCCTCCCGCCTTAATAGATCCGGACTTATTGACCTGATCTTTCGTCCGGCGCACGCTCAATACATCCGGATCTAACTGGTTCCGGGCAGGATACAGCGCCCAAGATCACGAACAGAAGACGGGCGCCGCAACGACAAGGAGCACCATGACCACGACCGCGCCTCCCGCGCCCCCGCCGGTCGACGGCCTGTTCACCGGGCCGCTCGTGCTGACGGTCCAGACGCCGGCCCAGGCCCACGAGACGAAGAAGGTCGCCGGATCCAGCGACGGCGCCCAGACCTACGACACCCCGATCACCTGACTCTCGCTTACGCGCGCCGCGGGGCAGGGAAGTCACGGTCCCGCCCCTGCGGCGCCTTCTTCACCAGTCCCGGGAGGAACCCGATGCTCGATCTCGCCCTGACCCCCTACGCGGCGGCGGACTGGTCCTGGACCGGCACCGCCTACGCCACCTCCGACCGCTCCGGCCACGTCACCCCGTTCACCCATCCGATGACCGAGCAGTGCGCCGCCACCGACGGCGACCGCACGCTCATCACCGTCCGCGAGCGCCTCGCCGACCAGGCCCCGCCCGAACCTGCTGTCCAGGCCCTCGCCCCAGACGCCTACGACCGTGCCCGGGCCGCAGCGCTGGCGCACCCGGCTGACCACGTCACGGTTGAGACCCGGCCCGGCTGCCCGGTGACAGTCACCGCCGGGGCCGCCCGCACAACCCCGCTGTACCTGGCCGCGGACGGCGGCACCCTTCGCGGGTCCTGGGACATGGCCCGCCTCAAGGAGCACGCCGGCGGGCTCAGCCCCCGGGAGACGGCCCGACTGCTCGTCTACCAGCCCCGCTACGGGACCGAGACGATGTTCACCGGCATCCGGCGGCTCACCGAGCGGGCCACCGCCACCTTCGGCGGCGCCCTGCACATCCGCTACCCCGACCCGGCCCTGCACGCCGCGCCCCGCAACATCACCCCTGGCGCCGACGTGCTCGCCGCCCTCACCGCGACGATCGACGCCGCGCTCGACCTGCGCTCCCTCGACCCGGCGACCACCGTGTTCCACCTGACCGGCGGCCTTGACTCCGGCACCATCGCCACCCGGGCCGCCTGCCGCTGGCCGGGACAGGTCACCACCGCCGCCCTGCTCGTCACCGGACCCGGCCGACCGCAGCAGGACCGTCGCCGAGCCCAGATCCTCGCATCCCTGCCGTTCAGCGGCACGGATCTCACCGTCGACTGCGCCGACGTCCCTCCGTTGAACCGAGACTGCCCCCGCGTCCGCGGCGCGCTCATCAGCCCCTACGAGGAACCCCTCTTCCTCCCGTTCGCGAAGCTCACCGGACTCGCCCGGCAGCACGGAGGCCGGGTCCTCGTCACCGGCCTCGGCGGCGATGAGATGGTCGCCCTGTCGCCGGAAGAATCCGACATCGTGGCCGGGATGGTCGCCCGCATCACCGGCAGGCTGCCCTGGCTCGGTCCCGACGCCCGGGCCGCGCTGCCTTACACCGACGACGCGGTCGCGCCGCCCGCCCAGGTGAACGCCATCACCCTGCTCTCCCTGGAAACCAGCGCGCCGCCGCTCCTGCGCGAGGGGATCTGGCCCGTCCACCCCTTCACGCACCCGGCCATGATCCGGCTCGGGGAACAGCTCCCCGTCGACTGGCGCGAGTTCAAGAACCTCCAGCGCCGCCAGATGAAATCGCTCGGCCTCAGCCACGACGTCTGCAACCCGGTCGAGCGCGAGTCCTTCGCCTGGCTGGTCGAGGACTCCCTGAAGACCTACGGGGTGCCCATCCTGAAGAGGATGCTCGACAGGGGCTCGCCCCTCTTCGACGGCCTGGTCGACCCGGACGGGCTGAAAGCCACGATCGCCGAAATCGGCCGCAAGCCCTGGGACGAGGAATTCCACGCCAAGCTGCTGCAGGTCGTGGACATGCACCTGGCCGCCGTTGCCTACCTGTGAAAGGTGTCCGAGAGGTCGAGCCGCTCCGCGCGCCGGGCCATCATGAACAGCCGGTGCCCCTTGAACTCGGCCTCGCGGATCAAGTCATACCCCTGGGACTGGTAGTACTTCGCGAGCCCGGTGAACGCGCAGTCGCGCCGCACCCAGGCCGCGTCGGCCTCCGCAGCCTGGCCGACCGCCCACCAGGCGATCAGGGTGCCCGGCTTGACGTCCCGGTGCCCGGGGTCGGTGAGCGTGGTCGTCAGGTACAGCGCCGGTTCGGCCCGCTCGGCGTCAGTCCACCCCCACGGCGGCGGCGCGTCCGCCTGCAGGGTCGTCCGGCCGATGACCTGACCGTCCCGTTCCAGGACCCACACGTCCCCGCAGGGGTTATCGGTCTGCGCCACGAGGTCATCCAGGCGCGGCCGCCACGACGACAGGCCCCGCGCCTCCATCCACTCGCACCGGGCACTGATCATCTCCCGGACAGCATCGCGATCCTGACTGCCCGCCGGACGCATCCTCAGCATGGAGTCATACTGCCCACGCACGGAGATCACCCGCAGGCAAACGCGCCAGGTCTGGCCCTCTCCCGGCATGCCCACGGCTCACAGGCACCCTTCCGAGGCCAGCGTCAGAACAGTGTCAGCGGGTCCCCGGAGACCGGGTCCGGCAGTGGGCTGGTCCCGGGCACCCTGGTGCGGACGTCCGAATGGAATTTCCGGGCCAGTTCCATGGCGCGATCGTTGTCGGGCGTGTGGATGAAGACCGTCGGGGACCGGCCTTCCCGCAGCCAGACGGCCGCCTGGTCGGCCCACGGCTCCCAGCCTTCGGCCGTGCGCGCGGGATCGTCGCGGCCGATGTAGCGGACGACGGGATGGCCGGTGAGGGCCCGGGTCCGGCGGGGCGCGCGGGGCTTCTTAGCCTGGCCTTCCCGCTCGGCTTCGCTGGCGGGCGGGTTTTCGAACAGCACGGTGGTGTCGAACGTCGCCCATTCCGCGCCCACAGTCTCCAGCGCTCGCTCCAGGTCGCGCTCGGCGCGCGGGTCGGTGAAGAACGCGGGGTGGCGGACCTCGGCGCAGTACCGGTGCCCTGTCGGCAGGCGGCGCAGGAACCGGGCGAGCGCGTCCACACCGCCCGGCCCGAACTTAGCAGGCAACTGCACCCACAGCATGTGCGCCCGCTCTCCCAGGGGCTCCATCGCGTCCAGGAACGTGCGCAGATCGGCGTCTCCGGTGGGAGCCAGCCGGTGCTCGTGGGTGACGGTCTTCGGGAGCTTCATGACGAACCGGAAGTCCGGCGGGACCTGGTCCGCCCATGTCTGAACGGTGGGTATGGACGGCGTGGCGTAAAAGCTGGTATTTCCTTCCACCGCGTTCAGCGAGCCCCCGTAGGCGCGAAGGCGGTCGCGGGCGGGGGCACGGTGCGTGGGCCAGGCGGAGTGAGTCCACATCGCGCATCCGACATGCAGGGTTGGGGACACTTTACAATCCGTAACAGGTGCTTCTCGTGGGCGGCTCTCAGCGGGTCGCGGCAGCTCGCCGCAAACGGGCCGGGCGTCTTGGGATCTATACCGTTCGACTCTCCGACTCCAGGATAGAAGAGGCGACGATGGTGGTGACGCCCTGTCTGCCGGGCCGGGTAGCGGAGCGATGGTCAGGCCGTCATAACCGCGCATACCGACAACGTCCGTGCGATCATGGCAGGAGCGGCTACCCCCGCCCCTACATCTGAACAGGAGGCGTCATGAGCTACCGACTCGGAGTCGATGTCGGCGGCACCTTCACCGACGTGCTACTGGTTGAGGAGGGGAGCGGCGTCACCTGGCGGGCCAAGACCGCGTCCACTCCTGGCGACCAGGCGGTGGGGGTGCTCAACGGGATCGGCCAGGTCTGCGCCGCGGCCGGAATCGGGCTGGCCGAGGTCGGACAGGTGCTCCACGGGACGACCATCGCCACCAACGCGATTCTTGAGGGCAAGGGCGCCTCCGTCGGCCTGGTCACGACTAAGGGCTTCCGGCAGGTGCTCCAGATCGGCCGGTCCTACGTCCCCGGCGGCCTGGCCGGATGGATTATCTGGCCCAAGCCGGAGCCGCTGGCCGCGCTTGAGAACACGGTCGAGGTCGACGAACGGGTCGGCTCGGACGGCACGGTGATCCGCCAGCTGGACGAGAAGGACGTCCGCGTCCAGCTGGCGAAGCTCGCGGGCGCCGGCGTCGAGGCGCTGGCGGTCTGCCTGATCAACTCCTTCGCCGAGCCCGGGCACGAGCGCCGGATCGCCGAGATCGCCGCGGAACTGCTGCCCGGCGTTCCGGTCTCGCTCTCCTGCGACGTGCTGCCCGAGCTGCGCGAGTACGAGCGCACCGTGACCACCGTCGCCAACGGCTACGTCCAGCCGCAGGTGAAGAAGTACGTGGAGAACCTGGCCGGGCAGCTTCGCGAGGGCGGTGTCTCAGGGGAGCTCGCCATCCTGCGCAGCGACGGCGGGCTGTCGGCGGCGCACAGCGCGATTGACGCCCCGGTCACGCTCCTTCTTTCCGGCCCGGCCGGCGGGGTAACGGGCGCGGCATGGGTGGCCGGGCAATGCGGCTACCGCGACTTCATCACCTTCGACATGGGCGGTACGTCAACGGATATCGCGCTCGTGCGGGACCTCAGTCCCCGGATCGGCCGCGAGACCGAGGTCGGCGACCTGAAGGTGCGTGCTTCCAGCGTCGACGTGCGCACCGTCGGTGCCGGGGGCGGCTCGATCGCGCACGTGCCGGAGCTGACGAAGGCGCTCCGGGTCGGCCCGCAGTCCGCCGGCGCGGCGCCGGGGCCGGCGGCCTACGGAAAGGGCGGCACCGAGCCGACGGTTACCGACGCCAACGTGGTGCTCGGCTACCTTCCTTCCAGCCTGGCCGGGGGCGAGATCGCCCTCGACCCCGGCGCGGCCAGGACCGCCGTGCAGTCCGTCGCCGACGCGATCGGGCTGGAGTCCGCCGAGGCCGCGGCCGAGGGCATCATCGACATCGTCAACGAGAACATGCTCGGCGGACTGCGACTGGTCTCGGTCCAGCAGGGCTTCGACCCGCGTGACTTCGCGCTCGTCGCCTTCGGCGGCGCCGGCCCGCTGCACGCCAACGCGCTGGCGAAGCTGACCGGTGCCTGGCCGGTGATCGTGCCGCCCTCGCCGGGGGTCCTGTGCGCGCTCGGCGACGCCACGACAAGCCTGCGCGACGAGTCCGCCCGGACCGTCCTCGCCACGTTCGGTGATCTGGGCGACGGCGACCTGAAAGCGATCCTGAATGAGCTCGCGGCCGAGGCGGGCGAGCGGCTGGCCGGGCAGGGCGTCGATCCCGCCGACCAGACGACGTCCTACCAGGTCGATGTCCGCTACCACGGCCAGGGCTTCGAGATCCCGATCCCGGTGCCCGGCTCCGCGACCACGCTCCCCGAGCTCGCCGCGCTCTTCGACGCCGAGCACGAACGGCTTTTCTCCTTCCTCCTCACCGTGGATCACGAGCTCGTCAACGCCCGCGCCACGGTCACCGGCCCGCTCCCCACCGTGGGCGTCGTCGCGCTGCCCGAGGGCAGCGGCGACCCGTCGGCCGCGCTCGCGGGCACCCACCGCCTGCACATCGGCGGCAAGAGCGTCGCGGCGCAGATCTATGACCGCGGCCGGCTCCGGGCTGGCGACGACGTGCGCGGCCCCGCGGTAGTCACCGAGATGGACTCGACCACCCTGGTCCTGCCGGGGCATCACGCCGTCGTGCATCCCTCGGGCAGCCTGCTCCTCAACCCGCTTAACGCCGAGGAGGCGTGATGGCCGAGATCATCGAGACCGCGACGGGAAGGGTCGACCCCGTCTCAGTCGACCCCGTGACGCTCGACCTGATCGAGAACGGGCTGCGCAACGCCCGCTACGAGATGGACGAGGTCCTCTTCCGTACCGCGCTGTCGCCCGGCATCCGCGAGCAGCACGACGAGTTCCCCCTGATCGGCGACCCGAGCGGGAAGATGGTGGTCGGCCAGTTCGGACTGTCCGTCCCGGACTTCCTCGACGGCTTCGACGGCACGATCGAGGAGGGCGATGTCCTGCTGACCTCCGACCCGTACGCCTGCGGAGCGGCCATCAGCCACGCCAACGACTGGCTGGTCGTGATGCCGATCTTCCATGAGGGGCGCGTCGTCGGCTGGGCGTCGATGTTCGGCCACATGTCCGACGTGGGCGGCAAGACGCCGTCCTCCATGCCGACGGACGCGCGCACGATCTACGAGGAGGGAGTGATCATCCCGCCGTTCAAGCTCTACCGGAAGGGCGAGCTGAGCCGGGACGCGCTCGCGATCATCCTCAACCAGGTGCGGATGCCGGACTGGAACCGCGCTGACCTGAACGGCCTCGTGGCCGCGGTCCGCACGGCCGGCCGGCGCGTCACCGAGATGTGCGACCGGTTCGGCACGGCGACGTACCTGTCCGCGCTGGACGCGCTGCTGCAGCGTAACTACGAGGCGATGAGGGTCCTGCTCGCGGCGGTCTTCGAGGACGGGAAGACGATCTCGTTCACCGACTACATCTGCGACGACGGCGTGGGTAACGGACCTTACGAGCTGAAGCTCTCGCTGACCCGGACCGGGGAGAAGGTCCACCTGGACTTCACCGGCTCAAGTCCGCAAGCGGCCGGCCCGGTCAACTACTACATCAACGAGAACCTCGCCCGGATGTTCTTCGGGATCTACATGATCACGGTCGCCGATCCGCAGATCCTGTGGAACGACGGCTTCTACCCGCTGGTCGACGTCACGATCCCGGACGGGTCGTACTGGAAGCCCAGGTACCCCGCGGCGCTCAGCGGCCGCAATCACGGCATCGGCCGGGTCTTCGACCTCTTCGGGGGCCTGCTGGGCCAGACCAACCCGGCGCTGCTCAACGCGGCAGGCTTCTCTTCCTCTCCGCACTTCATGTACTCCGGGCACTACACGTCGGGCGAGCGTAAGGGCGAGTGGTTCCAGCTCTACTCGATCGGCTTCGGCGGCATCCCCGGGCGCCCGCTGGGCGACGGCCCGGACGGTCACTCATTGTGGCCGAGCTTCGTCAACATTCCGTGCGAGTATCTGGAGTCGTATTACCCGCTGCGGATCGAGCGCTGGGAGACGATCGCTGACACCGGCGGTCCCGGGCTCAACCGGGGCGGCAACGGCGTCGACGTGGCGTACGTCTTCGGGGAACCGGGCGAGATCGCGATCCACGACGACCGGTGGCTGACCTATCCGTGGGGGGTCAACGGCGGTCACCCGGGTACACGCGGCACGAAGTGGATCGACCGGGCCGACGGCAGCAGGGAAGTCATCCCCAGCAAGATCCACGGCTTTCCCGTCAGCGAGGGCGACGTGCTCCACTTCGTCACCTGGGGCGGTGGCGGCTGGGGCGACCCGCTCGAGCGCGGCGCCGGGCTGGTGGCGCTGGAGGTGCGCCGGGGACTCGTGACCGTGGAGGGCGCTCGCCGTTACGGTGTCGTGGTCGCCGATGACGGTGCCGTTGACAGCGCGGCGACGGCCGCGCTCCGCGAACGGATGCGCGTCGGCCGCCCGGCCGAGCTGCCGGTCTTCGACATGGGCCCGCCGATCGAGGAACTGCTCGCGCGCTGCGAGGAGGAAACCGGGCTGCCGGCCCCGAAGCGGCCGGTGTGGGAGGCGGAATGACGCCAGGCGGAGCGCACGGTGCCGGCTTCTCGGGTCGTGTCGGATGGGGCGAGTCGCCGGCGGTCCTCGTCATCGATCTCGTCCGCGCGTACACGGACCCGGGAGGGCCGTTCGCCCTCCCGGACCCCGGGCCGGCGGTGGCAGCCGCGGACGCCCTGGTCAAGGCCGCCCGGGCCGGCCGCCGTCCTGTGATCTGGACGGTCGTGCGCTACGCCGCTGATCTGGCCGACGCCGGACTGTTCATCCGGAAGGTGCCGGCCCTGGCCTGTTTCGCCGAGGGCGCTCCGGGCGACTGGGGTGCCCTGACCCTCGCTCCGGCCCCGGGGGAAACCGTGGTGACCAAGCAGTACGCCTCCGCGTTCTTCGGCACCTCGCTGGCCAGCACCCTGACCACGCTCGGGGTGGACACCCTGGCGATCGCAGGGGTGTCCACCTCCGGCTGCGTCCGGGCCACGGCGATGGACGCGCTCAACGCGGGCTTCCGGCCGCTGGTGGTGCGCGACGCGTGCGCGGACCGGTCGGAGGCTGTCCACGGGGGTAACCTCGCCGACCTCGATGCAAAGTACGCCGACATCGTCGACGTCCCGGAGGCGCTCGTCCACCTGCGAATTTCTGATTCGCACCAGGTATAGGAGTTGCCGATGGCCACCCGGGTGAAGCTTGGCGTCACTTTCCCCCAGGATGAGCTGAGCCGTGATCCGATGGCACTGCGCCGGTTCGCGCTCGCCGCCGAGGAGCTCGGGTACGACCATCTGCTGCTGTATGACCACGTCGTGGGCGCGGTCCGCGGAGTGCGCCGCGAGCCGCCGGTGCCGGATCGTTCTTACGGCGAGCGGGATCCTTTCCATGACCCGCTCGTCGCGTTCGGGTATCTCGCCGGGATTACCGAGCGGATCGAGCTGATCACCGGCATCCTGATCCTGCCGCAGCGCCAGACGGTCCTGGTCGCCCGGCAGGCGGCGGACGTGGACCTGCTGTCAGGCGGCCGCCTCCGGCTTGGCGTCGGTATCGGCTACAACCCCGTGGAGTACCACGCGCTCGGGGCCCGCTGGAGGACCCGAGGGCGTCGGCTGGATGAGCAGATCCCCTATCTTCGCAGGCTGTGGAGCGGCGAGCCCGTCACGTTCGCGGGCGAGTTTGACCAGATCGACCGGGCCGCGGTCTGTCCCGCGCCGTCGGGCCCGATCCCGATCTGGCTCGGCGGGTCATCGGAGGCCGCGTTCCGGCGCGCAGCCCGGCTGGCGGACGGGTTCGTCTTCGGCTACGGGCTCAGCGACCAGGCCGTCGCTTCCTGGCGGCGAGTGCGGGAACTGCTGCATGAGGAGGGCCGCCCGGTCGATGGCTTCCGGGCCGTCTTCAACCTGCTGCCCGACCGGGAGGGATCCTGGCTCGAGCCGACCGTCGGCGCCCTGCGGCGGCTGCGTGCCGAGGGGGCCACGGACATCGCGGTGACGAGCGGGCGGAACGGGCTCTCCACCCTCGACGAGCACATCGGGTTCATTGCCGAGCTGAAGGCCCGGGCCGACGCCGAGTTGCGATAGCGCAGACCGCCGGGCACCGCGTCCCCCGAAGTAGCATTCGGGTGAAGGGCACAGCGGACAGGCGGGTTTCGGCGGACGGTGACGCGCGGCACGATGATCGACAAGAACAGCCCGATGCCCCTGTGGGCGCAGGTTCTCGGCGACCTGCGCCTGCGGATCGAGCGCGGGGAGTTCCGCGGGCGGTTCCCCACGGACGCGGAACTGATCGCCGAGTACGGCGTCAGCCGGCACACCGTGCGGGAGGCCGCCCGGCGGCTGCAGGCCGAGGGGGTCATCGACCGCGGCCGCGGCCTGGGCACGTTCGTCCGGCCCCGGGTGATCGAGCAGCCGCTCGGCACCCTCTACAGCCTGTTCCGCTCCGTGGAGGAGCAGGGCTACACGCAGCGCAGCGTCGTCCGCTTTCTGGAGGAGCGGACCGACGCCGAGGCCGCGAAGATGCTCAGCCGCCCCGCCGACGAGCCGCTTATCTACCTGGAACGGCTCCGGCTGGCCGACGAGGAGCCGGTGTTCCTCGACTGCTCATGGCTGCCCGCCGCGGTGGCCCGCCCGCTGCTGGGCGTCGACTTCACGCATACCGCGCTCTACCGCGAGCTGCGCGAGCGCTGCGGGGTGTCCCCGGACGAGGGCTGGGAGCGGCTCGCCCCGGAGATGCCCACTCCCGAGCAGCGGTCCCTGCTGGGGCTGAGCGCCAGGGTGCCGGCTCTCGCCATCGAGCGCCTGGCGTCCGGGAACGGCCTGCCCGTCGAATGGCGGCACGGGCTGGTCCGCACCGACCGGTTCGGCTACGTGGCGCGGTGGAGCGGCCGGGACACCGGTGCCGGCTTCGAGCCGCGTCCGGGTAACGCCCGGGAACAGTAGCGGGCGCTTGACAGGAAGCACGCCTTCCTCCGTAATGTACGTACATTCGTACATCCTGATTCAACTCCTGGGAATATCCCCCTGGGGGGATACGCTACAGTGATTGCATCCCCCCAGGGGGATATGCAAGACCGGTCGCCGGGTTACCCGGAAGCCCGGCGCGGCGCTGATCCCCATGGGGCAGCTGCCCTCCCGGACCGCGCTCCTCGCGCCTGAACTGGGAACCATTCGCTACACGGGAGGAACGCATCATGACTGATTTCACGGTGGTCACCATCGAGACCCCGACCCTGGGAGACCGCAGCTACCTGGTCCACGACGGCGAGGCCGCCTTCGCGGTCGACCCCCAGCGGGACATCGACCGGGTCCTGGCGCTGCTGGAGGACCAGGGCCTGCGCCTGACGCATGTCTTCGAGTCCCACATGCACAACGACTACCTGACCGGCGGCCTGGCGCTGGCCCGCCGGACCGGGGCGGCGTACCTGGTCAACGCCGACGACGAGGTGTCCTTCGAGCGGACCCCGGTCCGCGACGGCGAGGTCATCGAGGTCGGCCCGCGAATGCGGGTGACGGCGGTGGCGACACCCGGCCACACCTTCACCCACCTGTCGTACGTGCTCACCGACAGCGCCACCGGCGAGCGGAGGGCCGTGTTCTCCGGCGGCTCGCTGCTCTACGGGGCCACGGGACGGCCGGACCTGCTCGGGCCCGAGCACACGAACGCGCTGGTGCGGGCGCAGCACGCCTCGGCTCACCGGCTGGCCCGGATGCTGCCCGACAGCGCGGAGGTGTTCCCGACGCACGGCTTCGGGTCGTTCTGCTCGGCGACCCAGTCGGACGCGGGGAGCTCGACGATCGGGCGGGAGAAGACGGCCAACCCGGTGCTGACGCAGGACGAGGAGACCTACGTCCGGCAACTGCTGGACGGGCTGAACGCCTACCCCGCGTACTACGCGCACATGGCGCCGGGGAACGCGGCGGGCCCGTCGGAGCCGGACCTGTCGGCGCCGTCGCAGGCGGACCCCGCGGAACTGCGGCGCCGGATCGAGGCCGGGGAGTGGGTCGTGGACCTGCGGAACCGGACGGTGTTCGCGGCCGGGCACGTGCCGGGGTCGCTGAACTTCGGCCTCGACGGGGGCTTCGCGACATACCTGGGCTGGATGATCGAGTGGGGGACCCCGCTGACCCTGCTGGGCGAGACCCCCGGGGACGTCGAGACCGCGCAGCGGGAACTGGTCCGGATCGGCATCGACCGCCCGGCCGCCGCCGCGACCGGCGGGCCCGAGGACTGGACCGCCGGCACGGGAACGAAGCCCGCCTCGTTCCCGGTCGCCACCTTCGCGGACCTGGCGCAGGTGCGCCATCACCGGCCGGTGACGGTGCTGGACGTGCGCCGCGCCGACGAGCACGCCGCCTCCCGGATTGACGGGGCGGTCAACATTCCGCTGCACGAGCTGCCGAAGCGGACCGCCGACATCCCGGACGGCGAGGTGTGGGTGCACTGCGCGGGCGGCTACCGGGCCTCGGTCGCCGCGTCGTTCCTCGCCGCCGCCGGGCGCACCCTGGTCGCGGTGGATGACGGGTTCGGCAACGCCGGGCAGGCCGGCCTGCCTCTCGCCGGCGCGGAGCACGCATGACGATCGCCATCATTGTCGTCGCCGGCGCCCTCATCGGGCTCAGCCTGGGCGCGCTCGGCGGCGGCGGGTCCATCCTCACCGTCCCGGTGCTCGTGTACGGGCTGTCGCAGTCCGCCGGGCAGGCCACTACCGGTTCCCTGGTCGTGGTCGGCGTTACCTCGCTCATCGGCGCGGTCACCGCCTACCGGGCGGGCAACGTCAAGCTCAGCCAGGGGGTCACCTTCGGGGCCGTGGCCATCGCCGGGTCCGCGGTCGGCGCCAAGGCCTCCGGCCTGGTCCCCGGGCCGGCGCTGCTGGCCGCGTTCGCCGTGCTGCTGGTCGTGGTCGCCGCGGTGATGATCACCCGGCAGGTCCGGGCCCGGCGCGGCGCGCCCGGAGAACGCAAGCCCGTCCAGGTCGATGACCCGATCATCACCTTCAGCCCGTCCTTCGCCTGCAACTGCCCGCGAGCTCTCAAGGTGCTGATAACCGCGACCGTCGTGGGCCTGCTGACCGGGTTCCTCGGCGTCGGCGGCGGCTTCCTCGTCGTCCCCGCGCTGACCCTGGCCCTCGGGCTCCCGATGGCCGACGCCGTCGGAACCTCGCTCGTGGTCATCACCATCACCTCCGCGTCGGCGCTCGCCGTGCGCGCGGGGACCGGCGTCCAGGCGGACTGGGCCGTGGTGGCCATGCTCACCGTCGTGGCGGTCATCGGAGCCTGGGCGGGGGCCCGGGTCGCGGCGAAGGCGGACACCGCCAGGCTGCAGACGGCGTTCACCGCCCTCCTGGTCCTCGTCGCCCTCTACACGGCCTGGCGGGCCCTGCCCGGGCTCATCTGAGCCCCGATCCCGAAATATATCCCCCCAGGGGGATGTTTTCATCGTAGAGAATGCTCACCACAGGGGAGGTCCCGATGTCTGGCTACCTGGAGCCGGAGGAGATGAAGGCGATCATCGCCCGGATGAAGCGCGCCCATGGTCACCTGGGCAAGGTCATCCGCATGCTGGAAGACGGGGCCGAGTGCGAAGACGTACTTACCCAGGTCGCCGCGGTCAACAAGGCCCTCAGCCGCAGCGGATACGCGATCGTCGCCACCGGCCTGCGGCACTGCCTGGCCGACGGAGCGCCCAGCGAAGCCGACGTCGCGAAGATGGAGAAGCTCTTCCTCTCCCTCGCCTGACCATCCCCGCCCTGCCTTTTCCCCGCAGTCAACGCTATGTCATGTCCCTGAAAGGAACCCCCATGCCTGCCCCCGCCTTCACCGCCCTGACTGTCGATGAGCTGCGCGCCCGCCGCGAGCAGCTGACCCTCGTCGACGTGCGGTCTCCGGGCGAGTTCGCCTCCGGCCACGTCCCCGGAGCGCACAACATTCCCCTTGACCAGCTTGACCGGGCGCTCCCGGCGCTCCGTGACGCCTCGGACCACGGCGAGCTCGCCCTGATCTGCGCGTCCGGATCCCGGTCCCAGAATGCCTGCCAGCGGGCGGCCGGCGCCGGCGTCCGCGCTTTCACCGTCACCGGCGGCACCGATGCCTGGGCGCGGGCGGGCAACCCGGTGGACCGCGTCGAGGACGTCCGCCCCGTCTGGCCCATGGACCGCCAGGTACGCCTGGTCGCGGGCTCCCTGGTCCTCGCCGGGCTGGCCGCCGACCTGGTCGTGCCCGGCTTCCGCCTGCTGTCCGCCGCCATCGGCGCCGGCCTGGTCTTCTCCGCCGTCACCAACACCTGCGCGATGGCCAGCATGCTCGGCAAGCTCCCCTACAACCGGCGTGCCGCCGCGGGCTACGACTTGGACGCCGCCGTCGCCGGCCTGCGGAACTAGCGCGTCCCCGGCGACACGAAAGACTGCCAGATGCTCACCCGGACACCCTCCGCGGCGACGGCCGGGCCCTCGGGCCCGGCCGGGCCGCGGCTCGGCCTGCGCGAAAACCTGTCCCAGTTCCTCCTGCTCGTCACGGTCAACGCCCTGGTCGGCGGCATGCTCGGCCAGGAGCGGACCGTCGTCCCCCTGCTGGCACGGGACGTCTTCCACCTGTCCGCCTACACGGGCGCGCTGACCTACATCGTGGCCTTCGGCGCCACCAAGGCCATCGCGAACTTCTTCGCCGGCACCCTCGCGGACCGCCGCGGCCGCAAGCCGGTGCTGGTGGCGGGCTGGCTGGTCGCCCTGCCCGTGCCCGCGCTGCTGATCTGGGGCCCGTCCTGGGGCTGGATCGTCTTCGCCAACGTCCTGCTCGGCCTCAACCAGGGCCTGACCTGGTCCACCACCGTCAACATGAAGATCGACCTGGTCGGCCCGGCCCGCCGGGGCCTGGCCATGGGCTTCAACGAAGCCTCCGGCTACGTGGCGCTCGCCGCGACCGCCATGGTCACCGGTGCGATCGCCGCCCACGCCGGGCTGCGCCCCGCTCCGTTCCTTCTCGGAGCCGCCTACCTGGCCCTGGCCCTCGGGCTGTCCACCCTCGCGGTCCGGGAGACCCGCGGCCACGCCCGGCTTGAGGCCGCCCGCCACGCCGTGCCGCCGGACTCCGGGCATCACGCCACGCTGACCACGCGCCAGGTCGCCTGGATCACCAGCGCCGGCGACAGGGCACTGTCGGCCGCCAGCCAGGCCGGCATGGTCAACAACCTCAACGACGCCCTGGCCTGGGGCATCTTTCCCCTGCTGTACGCATCTCATGGCCTGTCCGTCACCCGCATCGGCGTGCTCGCCGCCCTCTACCCGGCCGTCTGGGGCCTCGGCCAGCTGCTCACCGGGTGGTGGTCCGACCACATCGGGCGCAAGCACCTGATCACCGCCGGAATGCTCCTGCAGGCCGTCGCGATCGCCCTGGTCGCGATCGGCGCCAGCTTCCCGGTCTGGGCTGTCGCACAGCTGATCCTCGGAGCCGGCACCGCGCTGGTCTACCCCACCCTGCTGGCGGCCATCGGCGACGTGGCCCATCCCGCCTGGCGGGCCCGTTCCGTCGGCGTCTACCGGCTGTGGCGCGACGGCGGCTTCGCCGTGGGCGCCCTCGTTTCCGGGGCACTCGCCGACGCCTGCGGCGTCACCACGGCCATCTGGACGGTCGCCGCTGTCACCGCGGCCTCCGGTCTCGTGGTCGCCGTGCGGATGTACGAGACGAACCCGGCGGCGGTTACCCCTCGCCCCTAAGCACGCTGAGACGGGATCCAGTTTCCGTGGAAGCCGTAGGGAACCCGGACCGGGAGGCGGACGGTCGCGACGGTCTCCAGGGTGGCGGCGTCGAGGATGACCAGGTTGCTGAGGCGGGAGCCGGGAGCGTAGACGAAGCCGATCAGCACGCCGTCGTCCTCGGCGGAGTCCGGTGCCCGGGGCACGAACGTGAACTCGCCCGGCTGGCGCCCGTCGCCGAAGGAGCAGACGATGTCCTCGCCCCGGTCCAGGTCGTGCTTGAGCAGTTCGCCGGGGCCCTCCAGGAACCGGGCCGCGTACCCGTAGCGGTGCTTGCGGCCGCAGCGCCGGTCATCGATCCGGGGGCATTCCTGCATCCGGTCGTCCAGCGGCTCGGCGCGGACCTTGCCGTACGGCAGGTCGATCGTCCACCGGTACAGGGTCGGGTGCCCCTCCGACGGCCCGCGCAGGTCGGCGTCGAAGAGCTTGTCGTAGCGGATCACGTCGCAGACGACGAAGTCGCCGTCGTCGTAGGCGTTCAGCGTGTGCATGACGTAGCACGGGTGGATCTCGATCCAGCGGACGTCCGCGGAGCCCCCGGAGCGGGGCATGACCCCGATCCGGGCCGGGTGGTCCGGGTTCCACCGGTACGGGAACGGGCCGTTGGTGCCGGGCAGGGAGACGTGCGCGCCCTGGTCCGCGTCATAGGGAACCGGCAGTTCGTACAGGATCACGTGCTGGCCGGTGAGGGCGAAGTCGTGCATCAGCGCGCGGCCGCCGGTCTCGATGTCCACCTCGCGGGTCAGGTTCCCGGCGGCGTCGGTCACCGAGTACCGGACCGTGCCGCCCCCGCCGCACCAGGAGGACACGCCGTGCAGTTCCCCGGTCAGCGGGTCGGTCTTGGGGTGGGCGGTGTAGCCGTAGGCCGCCGAGCCGAAGTCGCTCGCCCCGGCGGTGGACAGGTCCCCGTCCAGTTCGAAGCAGGCCGCGCCGGCGCCGGTCAGGGCGAGGATCCGGCCCGCGTGGCCGACGACGTTCGCGTTGGCGCCGACGTCCGGCAGCGGGAACGCGCTGCGCCGGCCGCGGTAGGCCTCGCCCAGCCGGGCCGCGATGGCCGGGCTCCGGACCCAGCGGTTGCGGTACCACTCGGCCTTCCCGCCGCGGAGGCGGATCCCGTGGACCATGCCGTCGCCGGTGTACCAGTGGTAGGTATCCGGGTCGATCTCCGTGACGGGGTTCGGCCCGTTGCGGAGGTACCGGCCGTCGAGGAAGTCCGGGATCCGGCCGGTGACGGCCAGGTCGGTAACCGTCCGTTCCTCGCGGACCGGAGCGAAATTACCCCGGAGAAAGACACTGCTCATTCGTGCTGACCCTCCCCTGATGGGCCATAACCTGGTTATAACAGCGTTATGGGGTGTAACCCTAGTGCTGTCCTGACATCGGTGGCAAGCGGTACAGGGCCGCCGACAGGAGATGAACGGCGCTGAACGTGACTGTGGCAGGATGTCAATCGTGAGCACGCGTGACCTTGGTCCCGCCAAGGCGACCCGGGACCGGCTGGTGGCCGCCGCCATCCGGCTGCTGGAGGAGGGCGGGCCCGAAGCGGTGCAGACCCGCCGGGTCGGCGCGGAGATCGGTGCCTCCACCATGGCGGTCTACACGCATTTCGGCGGCATGAAGAACCTGGTCGTGGCGGTCGCCCGGGAGGGGTTCTCCCGGCTCGCCCGGGTCATGGAGAACGTCCCGGCGACCGACGACCCGGTGGCCGACATGTTCGAGCTCGCGCTGGCGTACCGGCAGTACGCCCTGGAGAACTCCCAGCTGTACCGGGTGATGTTCGGGCTGTCGGTGGCGGGCGGCCACCGGCTGGCTCCCGTCGACGTCGACGAGCTGATGGGAACCGGCCGCTACCCCGAGGGCCGCGAGGCGTTCGCCCTGGTCTACCGGGGAGTGGAGCGCATCATCGCGGCCGGGGACGGCGCGGGCGGGGAACCCCTGACCGAGTCCCTGCAACTGTGGTCCGGGGCCCACGGCCACGTGCTGCTGGAGTTCGGCGGGTACTTCGGCCCGCCGGAACAGAGCGTGCATACGGTGCTGGTGCCGCTGGCGGAGAAGCTCTTCGCCGCGATGGGGCATCCCCCGGAGGCGGTGCGCGACTCGATCCGGACGGTTCTCGCCCGCCGCGGCTACGCGTGAAACCGTGACCAGGGGAGTCGGCATGATCCGTTCGGCATGGCGGTTTTATGCTGGATGGTCGCGCCGACCCAGAAAGGTATACACGTGAGCCGTGCCCAGGTAATGGAGTCCGTCGACGAGGCGGTCGCCGGGATCGAGGACTCCTCAACCGTCCTGATCGGCGGCTTCGGCCTCGCCGGGATGCCGTCCGAACTCGTCGACGGGCTGATCCGCCACGGCGCCAAGGACCTGACCATCGTGTCCAACAACGCCGGCAACGGAGAGGTCGGCCTCGCCGCGCTTCTCAAGGCCGGCCAGGTACGGAAGATTCTCTGCTCCTTCCCCCGCCAGGCCGACTCCTACGTCTTCGACGAGCTCTACCGGGCCGGGAAGATCGAACTCGAGGTCGTTCCCCAGGGCAACCTGGCCGAGCGGATGCGGGCCGCGGGCGCGGGCATCGGCGGCTTCTACTGCCCCACCGCCGTGGGCACGCCCCTGGCCGAGGGCAAGGAGACCCGGGAGATCGACGGGCGCACCTACGTGCTGGAGTACCCGATCAAGGCCGACTACGCGCTCGTGTCCGCCTACCGCGCGGACACGCTCGGGAACGTGGTCTACCGCAAGACCGCCCGGAACTTCGGCCCGGTCATGGCCACCGCGGCCCGGACCACGATCGTGCAGGTCAACGAGGTCGTCCCGGCCGGGACCCTCGACCCCGAGTCGGTCGTGACCCCGTCCATCTACGTCGACCGGATCGTGCGCGTCGACGCCCGCAAGTACACCGTGGAGGGTGCCCGATGACCGCTCGTTCTTCCGCCAGCACAGCCTCTTCCGCCGCCGTGACCGAGCACGCCGACCGCGGCCCGCTGAGCACCGACGAACTCGCCGCCGTGATCGGCCGCGACATCCCGCCCGGGTCCTACGTCAACCTCGGCATCGGCCAGCCCACCAAGATCGCCGACCACCTCCCGGCCTCGGAAGACGGGCTCCCCGGGGTCATCCTCCACACCGAGAACGGCATGCTCGGCATGGGCCCGGCCGCGCACGGGGACGACATCGACCCCGACCTCACCAACGCCGGGAAGGTCCCGGTCACCGAACTGCCCGGCGCGGCCTACTTCCACCACGCCGACGCGTTCGCGATGATGCGCGGCGGGCACCTCGACGTGTGCGTTCTCGGCGCCTTCCAGGTCGCCGCCAACGGCGACCTCGCCAACTGGTCCACCGGCAAGCCGGGCGCGATCCCGGCCGTCGGCGGGGCGATGGACCTGGCCATCGGCGCCAAGGATGTCTACGTGATGATGACGCTGTTCGCGAAGGACGGGTCGCCGAAGATCGTCCCGTCCTGCACGTACCCGCTGACCGGTGTCGGCTGCGTCAGCCGGGCCTACACCGACCACGCGACCTTCGACATCCAGCCCGACGGCGTCCACGTCCTCGAAACCTGGGGCATCACCCTGGCTGAGCTGCGCGAACGACTGTCCGTCGATCTCATCGGCTGACCCCGCCGGGCCCGAACGGGTCTTCGTTTCCCTGTCGCCCCTGCCTGCTCCCCCTCGAATGTCAGTGGTCGGCCCTACAGTGCCGGGCATGGCAGTAGCGGTAACGGTTACGGCGACGATCACGGGGCATCGGCGCCGCGGCGTGCGGGAGCACGCCCTCACCCTGGACCTGGCCCCCGGCGAAGTGCCCGCGAGGGATCTCATCTCGGCGGCGGTCGCTGCGGAGGTCGCGGCCTATCAGGCCCGGGCGGAGGAGAACGCCTTCGTCCGGGTGCTGACGCCGGACGGCCTCGCGGCGGCCCTGGCCGGCGGGTCGGTGCGCCCGGGGAACCCCGACGTCGTGCCGGCGGCGGACGCTGACCCGGCGGAGTCCGCCGCGGCCGCGCTGCTGGCGTTCGAGGACGGGATCTTCAAGGTCTTCGTCGGAGACCGCGAGATGGAGCCGGGATCATCGGCCTGGCTGGAAGAGGGCGCGTCCCTCCTGTTCCTGCGGCTCGTGCCGCTGGCCGGAGGCTGAGCCGCGATGATCACCCCGGAAGAGGCCGCCCGCCGGCTGGAATCCCTGAAGGACGCGTCGTGGCGCGAGGCGGCGCTCAAACGCGCGTCCGCCCTGCCGGATCCCGGCCGCGGGATCGCGGAGAAGGTCCTCGAGGCCTACGACCATGAGAAGTACGCGGATTACCACGTCCGCAAGGTGGAGGCGGGCCGCGCGCTGGACACGCTTCCCGACGCTGAGCGGGCGGCGGTCATGGGCGCGCTCCACCCCGGACTCGGGCCCGCGCTCACCCGCTGGTGGACCGACGCGCGGACCCGCCCGTACCAGTCCGGATGGGTCCGCACATCGTTCCGCGTGACGTCCGGGGAGCCCGGGGTGACCGTGGAGAACCGGTCCCGGGACCTCACCGCGATCGTGGAGGCGGCCGGGCCCTTCGACGCCGACCCGGCCTGGCTCGCGGCCTGGGGCGGTCACCTGCTCGGTCACCGGAGTCCCCGCTACCTGGGCCCCCAGGCCGTGGGCGGCCTCCTCGCGTCCGCGATCGACCTCGGCGGCCCGTCCGGCGGGGAGGTCTTCGAGACGCTGCTGGACACCGGGAACGGCGAGCACCCGGTGGCCCTGACGGGCCGGCACGTCATCGCCGCCCTGCTCGGCTCCTCCCGCCGTGAGGGCTGGGAGTTCACCGGCCGCCTGCTCCTGGCCGCGCAGCGGCAGGAAGGGCTGCGCCAGGTCATCCTGGAAGCCGCGGACGAGGGGCATCCCGGTGCCTTCGCGTACCTGCTGGACATCGTCCTGGACCACGGCCTGCTCCGGTTCGCCGCCGCCGTGCGCGCCGCCAGCGTGTGGACCGGGCTGCCCGGCACCGTCGAGGACCTGCCCCGCGTGAGCGCCCGGGTCCGCCGCCTGGCGTCGTTGTACGGTTCGGAGGCCGAGCGCTCGCTCGCCCTGTCCGGCGACGATCCGGATATCGTCTACACCGCCCTGTGCGCGGGCGGAATGCGCGACGTCACGGCCACCCTGGGCGACCTGCGGCGGCTCGCCGTCCATCCGCGGCCGGACCTGCGAGCGGTCGCGGTGCGCTACGCCGCCGTCACCCGCCTTGAGGCCGCCGAGAGTGTCGTCGCGGCGGCACTGGACGACGAGGACCCCCGCGTCGCGGCCCTCGCCCTGCTCCTGCTGCCCGGGACGCCCGGCTACGGGACGCCCGGGCAGGTCAGGCCCGGCCTGTTCGACGCCCTGGCCCGGCTGATCCCGCGCCTGCCCACCAGGGCCGGGACGGTCCCGGTGCGGCCCGCCACCGGGACCAGCGTCGGAGTCGAGGCGTCGCCCGTCCCGCTGAGCCGGACGCTGGCCGCCGACCGCCTGGTCCGGGTCCTGGGCGGCCGGCCCGCCAAGGACCTGCTGCCCTGGCTGGCGTCCATGAGCGCCGGCGGACGCAACGCCGCCGCGTACCGGATCGCGGACACCCCGGACCCCGGCCCCGCGCTGCGCGCCGCCCTGCTGACGCTCCTCCGCGACCGCAGTTCCTCCGTGCGGAGCACCGCGCTCGGAGCCCTGGAGAAGCTGACCGTGACGCCGGACGAGGCCCCCGCCGTCGAGGCGCTGCTCACCCGGGCCGCCGCCGACACCCGGCGCGGCGCCCTGACGCTGCTCGCGTCCCAGCCCGTGGCCGGGGCGAAGGCGTCGGCCACCCGGCTCGCGGCCGGCAAGAGCAAGCGCCAGCGGGAAGCCGCCGCCGAACTCCGCCGGGAAATCGGCGACGGCCCCGGACCGGCCGAAGACCTCCGCGACACCCTTCCCGGCCCCCGCACCGAACCCCGGGTGCCTCGTCCCGCGGCCCCCGGCCGCCGGTTCGCCGGCGACGCCGCCCGGAGGATCATCGAGGCTCTCGACGAGATCGCTCACTCCCGCCGGAACACGACGGTCACCGTGACCCACTGGCAGGGCAGCCACGACATGCTCCTCGGGGACCTGCGGTTCTTCCGGCCGCCGTTCTCCTCCCGGCCGCGGCTGCAGGCCGGCACAGACGGCGAGGGGCCGGACATGGTGCTCGGCGACGTGTTCCGGGAGTGGTGGGCGAACCGCCCCGCCGGACTGCGAAGCGGGGACGACGGGCTGGACGCGCTGCGGGCCCACGCGCTGGCCGGCCTCACTCCCGCCAGCGAACGGCACCCGCGCTACGAGGGCGGCTGGTTCGACGACGCCATCGCCGGGCTGGCCGCCGACCCGGTGGAGAACCTCCGGAACCGGCCGCTGGTCCTGCACGTCACCGAGTGGCTGATCGCCGATCATGTCTCCGGGAGCGTCGTCGACGAGTGCCTGGACGCCCACGAAGCCTCCCTGGCCGCGGTACCCGAGGACAGACGCGCGACGTTCCCGGAGCCCAGCGACCATCAGCGGCGCTACGCTCACCTGCCCTCCGGGGACTGGCGCGGGCTCGTGAGCTCCAGCCGGTGGCACCACCTGCTCGGCTCATTGCTGAACTCCAGGCCCGGACTGTTCACGCCCGGACGGCTGGCCCGCTGGCACCAGCTGGAACGCTGGGTCGAACAGCCCGTCCCGGACGCGCTGCCGGTTCCGGTCCGCGAGGACCTCCTCGCGGCCGCGCACCGGTCCGGGGCCGCGACGGACGGCGACGTCATCACGGGCTTCCTGACCCCGCACAGCCGGCTGTTCCGCACGCTCACCGGCCGGTGGCGAAGCCAGGCCGAGGCGGACAATCCCGCCCTCGTCCCGCTCGCCGACCGGGTCCGCGACCGGCTGGTCGAGACGGAGCTGCTTCGGGGAGACCTGCCCACCCCCACGTCGGACGCCGCGCGCTGGATCCGCGGGGTCCCGGGCACCGGGACCACGGCGGCGCTGCTGTCCCGCCTCGGGGACACCCCGCTGTCCCGGAGCGCCTACGGGGACAGCCGGGACGCCGTGTTCAGCCACCTGATCCGGGTCAGCTTCCCGCTCCCCGGCGAGACCGGCGCGACGCTCCGCGCGGCCGCGGACGCCGAAGGAATCCCGGACAGGCGCCTGACCGACCTCGCCCTGTACGCGCCGCAGTGGGCGGACGCCGTCGAAGACGCCCTGGACTGGCCCGGCCTGGCCGGCGGGGTGCTGTGGCTGCACGCTCACACCAAGGACAGTCAGTGGTCGGTGGACAGCGAACTGCGCGACTCCTGGGCCGCCATGATCTCCGAGCGGACCCCGCTGTCCGGCGAGGACCTGGAAAACGGGGCGGTCGACGTCGAGTGGTTCCGCCGGGCGCACGGGGAACTGGGCGCCAAGCGGTGGACGGTCCTGCACAAGGCGGCGAAGTACACGGCCGGCGGGAACGGGCACCGGCGCGCCCAGATGTTCGCCGAAGCCATGCTGGGAGCCACGGCCGAGGAGGATCTCGCCGGCCGGATCACCGGCAAGCGGAACGCCGACGCGGTCCGGGCCCTCGGCCTGCTGCCGCTCCCGGCCGCCCCTTCCCCGCGCGAGGCGGCCATCGCCCGCCGGTACGCGCTGCTGCGCGAGTTCCAGGGCGGAAGCAAGGCGTTCGGCAGCCAGCGGCGGGCCAGCGAGGGCACCGCGGTCCGGATCGGGATCGAGAACCTGGCCCGCACCGCCGGGTACGCCGACCCGCGCCGGTTCATCTGGGCGGTCGAGGCGGCCGAGGCCGGCGACCTGGCCGACGGCCCGGTGACCGTGTCGGCCGGCTCCGGTGGCTCCGGTGGCTCTGGTGGCTCCGGTGGCGAGGTGACGGTCACGCTGTCGGTGAGCGCCGAAGGCATGCCGTCGATCGCGGTCCGCCGGGGTGACAAGGCGCTCAAGTCGGTGCCCGCCGCTGTGAAGAAGGACCCGGCGATCGCCGCGCTCACCGCCCGCAAGGCCGCCCTCGCCAAGCAGTCCAAGCGGGTGCGGGAGGCGCTGCAGGACGCCATGACCGCGCAGGACACCTTCACCGCCGCCGACTTCGAGGCCCTGGCCCGGCACCCGGTCGTCGCCCCGCTGCTCGGCCGTCTTGTCTGGGTGTCGCCGGCCGGAGCGGCTCTTATGCGGGACGACGTCGCGGCCCTGGCGGCCAAGGCCGTCGACGGGCCGCTGCGGATCGCTCATCCCCGCGACATGGCGGCCGACGGCACCTGGGTCCACTGGCAGGAGCGGCTGTTCAAGAAGGAACTGCGGCAGCCGTTCAAGCAGGTGTTCCGCGAACTGTACGCGCTGACCGGGGCCGAGAAGGCGTCTGGCCCCGTGAGCCGTCGCTACGAGGGCCACCAGGTGCAGCCGCGCCAGGCTCTCGCCCTTCTCGGCACCCGGGGCTGGGTGACGTCGTACGAGTCCGGGGAGTCCTCGAAGGCGTTCCACCGGCACGGCTACGTGGCCCGGCTGTCATGCACCGACGGGTTCGGAACCCCGTCCGAGGCCGACCTGCCCACGATCGACGGCGTCTACTTCACCCGGCCCGGCGGCTGGGAAGCCCAGCCCCTGGAATCGGTGCCGCCCGTCGTGTTCTCCGAGACCATGCGGGACATCGACCTGGTGGTCAGCGTCGCGCACGCCGGCGGCGTCGACCCGGAGGCCACCGCGTCCACCGTCGAGATGCGGGCGGCCCTGGTCCGCGAGACCGCGCGCCTGATGAAGCTGGACAACGTCAGCTTCTCCGGCAGTCACGTCCTGATCGACGGGGAACTGGGCGAGTACGCCCTCCACCTGGGCAGCGGCACCGTTCACCGCCGGCCGGGCGGAGCCCTGTGCATCATCGGTGTCGGCTCCCAGCACCGGGGCCGCCTGTTCCTCCCCTTCGCCGACGACGACCCGAAAACCGCCGAGGTCGTGTCCAAGGTCCTCCTCCTGGCCCGGGACCGCCAGATCAAGGACCCGACCATCCTGGAGCAGCTGGGGTCGTAGGCGCCCGGGCGGTGCTGGCGGCTGTCCGGGCCGCCAGCACCGCGCGTCTGAAAAGGCATTTCACGGTGAGCCGGAACGTGTGCTTAAATCTGAAAGAGTCTTTCAGATCAGGTGAGCGCCGACGGAAGCGGGGGAGCGGATGGCCGGGGAAGCCAGAGTCCGTCTCGACGACCCAGGAGCGATCGCGGCGCTGACCCACCCCGTCCGCTGGAAGCTGCTGAACTACCTCATGTCCTCGGGGCCGGCGACGGCGTCGCAGGGTGCCCACGCCATCGGAGACACGCCGTCTAACTGCAGCTATCACCTTCGAACCCTGGCCAAGTACGGCTGGGTCGAGGCAGAGGGCTCCTCCGACGCCCGCGAGCGTCCCTGGCGGGCTCTCGTCACCGGATTCAGCCTGGAGAGGCCCGCCGACCCGGACAGCCCGCTGGGGCGCAATGCCGCGGCGCTCCTGGCCATGACGATTCAGCAGGACCAGCAAGAGGTTCTGGACGCCGCGGCGCGTTTCCCGTCGCTGGACCGCCCGTGGCAGGACGCGACGGAACACAGCACCTACACGCTCAGAATGACTGCCGCCGAACTCGCGGACCTGACCGGTCGGCTGGACGCGCTGATCCGTCCCTACATCGCCGCCACGCGGGAGGAGCGGCCGGACGGATCGGCGCTGGTCCATCTCGGCCTGCACGCATTTCCGCGGAAGCCTGATCCGGCGATGCCGGAACAATGATCGCGCTCCGCGGCCGGGACTTCCGGCGTCTATGGCTGGCCGGGCTCATATCCGACACCGGCGACTGGATGCTGCTGGTCGCTCTCCCCGTGCTTGTCTACCAGCTCACCGGGTCGGCACTCGGAACCTCTATGGCCTTCCTCATCGAGCTCATCCCCGCGGTCGTGATCAGCCCGCTGGCCGGGCGCCTCGCCGACCGGTGCGACCGCCGCCTCCTGCTGGTCGCTGTCTCGCTCGGCCAGGCCGCCGGGCTGCTGCCGCTCCTGGCCGGGGCCCGCCTGCCCGTCCTGTACGGAGTGATCGCGTACCAGGCGGCGCTGGCGGGCCTCTTTGACCCGGCCAAGAACGCCCTGCTCCCCGCCCTGGTGGCCGAGGACCAGCTCGTCGCGGCGAATTCGCTGATCGGCCTGAACCAGAACCTCGGACGCCTCGTCGGCGCCGCTGCGGGCGGCGCGGTCCTGGCAGCCGGAGGCCTCCCCGTGATTGTCATCGCCGACGCGGCGACTTTCCTTCTTTCGGCCACGCTGATCCGGGGCGTTCACCTGCCCCGTAACGCCGCTCCCGCCCGCGGCACGCCGGCGCGCCGACCCGGAGGGCGGGCCTTCGCCCGCCGGCCGGTCTGGGTCGCACTGGTCGTCACCGCGATTCTCGCCGTCGGCCAGGGACTGTTCACCGTCCTGTTCGTGGTTTTCGTCGCCCGGAACCTGCACGGAGACGCCGCCGAGAACGGCCTGCTCCGCGCGGTCCAGGCAATCGGCGCCATCATCGGGGGCCTCGCCCTCGCCCGGGCCACCCGCGTCCGCCCGGGACCGCTCACGGGACTGGCCTGCCTGGTGTTCGCGGCGGGGGCCGCCGTGACGTGGAACCTGCCGCACCTGACCACGGCCGAACCTGTCTACGTGGCGCTGTTCATCGGTTTCGGTGTCCCGTCGGTGGCGATGGACAGTGGCCTGATCTCCTCGCTCCAGCACGCGACCGCGGACGGAGAGCGAGGGGGTGTCTTCGCGGCTTTCGGCGCGGCCTTCGCTCTCGGCCAGGCGGCCGGCATCGTGGCGGCGGGGATTCTCGGCGATCGGCTGGGGGCCGTCCCCCTCCTCAACGTCCAGGCCCTCTGCTACCTCGTCGGCGGAGTAGCGGCGCTCGCAGGGCTGGCTGGCGGCGGCCAGGAAGCCCCCCCGGGCCTGGTGAACGGAGTAGAGTCACCGCCGATGAGGCCCGCAGGTCCGGAGGGAGCCCGAGAGCGCGCTGAGCTGGCCGTGACCGCACGGCGGTGCGCGGCGCAGCGGCTCGGGCGCGATCTGGCGGGCAGCCCCGAAGAGGTCGCCGGGCACCTGCTGGCCATCCAGGCGCAGGACCCGCGCGGAGCCCGGCTCGCGATCCGGGCCCGCTCGGCGGGCCTGTCGGCCGCGGACGTCGACGCCGCGCTCACCGGGCGGCGGTCGATGATCGTCACCTGGCTGAACCGCGGCACGCTGTACCTGGTCCGCTCCGAGGACTACTGGTGGCTTCACCCGCTCACCACCCCGCAGCTTCGCACCGGGAACGCCCGCCGCCTGGCCCAGGAAGGCGCGCCGCTACCTGGCCGGGCACGCCCCGGCGTCTGACCGGGACCTGGCCCGGTGGGCGGGCATCGGGCTGCGGGACGCCCGGACCGGGCTGGCCCGGT
>Ga0131853_10002644_pt1 | contig 32006 bp, 23 predicted proteins | sample TergutLab28metaG_FD_92764 | JGI IMG/M metagenome (GOLD analysis project Ga0131853, IMG submission 92764) | Labiotermes labralis P1 segment gut microbial communities from Petit-Saut dam, French Guiana - Lab288 P1 (version 2) (version 2) | ecosystem: Host-associated > Arthropoda: Insects >... | reverse complement strand
CACTGTATTTATTGTGTAACTGGATTGTTTCAGTACGTGCTGTTGATGAGTGTACTTTTCTACGTTTAGAGGAACTTACATTTTGCCAGTCGTTTTTGGGAGGTGATAGGTCTTCGTCGTCTTCGCTTGATGATGACATTCTGTGTATATGTTGGGTTATGCGTAACGCCTGTGGCGCGCTAGCCCTACCTGTGGTGCATGGCTGGTGTTGCATTAGCAAAACATCTGTATCCGTCTGAAAAGTAAGCGACGAAAGATCCAATGGTTGTGGTGACCTCGATATTGCCGAATGACCCTGTTGAAAGGTATGCGACGAGGGACACTGCTGATCAGTATATGTTGTCTGATCCAAGGCTATGCAGGGCGAAGGCAAAACCTGCACATAATTGGTTGGTGACTGCATGATTGGAGGCTGGTAATGTTGGGAAGAATAACCAGGTCCGTTTCCAGGTGGGAGGTCCATGACAACTACGTCGATGACGTTGGTGTTGTTGAGATTTGTTGTTGTTGTTATGTTACACACGCACTCACAAACACAAACACTTGTTCTACGAAAGAATCGCTAGTCTAAATATACCGTATACAATCGCACTACTACGCCTCTAAACAAGCAAGCGCTCGCTACGAACCGTACAGTACGGCGGTCAGACGGGAACTGAAATAAAGATATGATTTATATTTTAAACTAAATAACAGTGCCTGAATTCAGATGACTTTCGAGAAGTGGGCAATGGTTTTTCAAGACACTGCGAAATTCCGTGAAATTTCCTTTGTTCAAAGATGTGGACGATTCATCTTGGCCCCGGAACGGAAATTCTTGATTTGTTAAAGTACACGCAACATCAGGAAACCGACGTAATATTCATGTGTACTTTTCAACTTGTTCATTATTCCTGGTGACGTCGTTTCTCCCGTCGAGGAGTAGGTCACCCCTTTGTTGTTTTCCAGTAATTTTAACTGTAGATAACAGTGCACATGAATTTGTGAATTTGTGCATTTTGCTGCGCATTTGACAAATAATTTAAATATGAGAAGCTCTGTTTATTACACACTTCATGTTTGTTAGTAAACAATAAACAGGACCAACAGCAAAGTTTGTTGTTCCACATCCTGCTAACTAGTCAACCTTTTAGTACTGAGAGATGCAAGAAGTCTTGTATATTGTTCTGTTTTAGTTTTGTGATCAGTTATTAGATTGGGTGATGGTTGGTTAGGTCAACCTTTATTAATTATTCTTAATTCATCGTGTAACGGGCCCATAGAAAGTGGATTATCTAATAGTTCTTTAATAACCCTATGTTTTCAGCCAATTTAATCGGACTTAAAGCACTGTAAAATGATGAAGCCCGTATGCTATCTAAATACAAGTAAGGTGAAAAATACAGTAAAAAATAATTAAAGGATAGCAACACGATAACGTTTTCGTAGCGCGACCCTCACTAACGTCCAATAACAATCTTGAAAACTGGTTAAGATGTGCTTCCGAGTGGCACGCCTTTACAACCGCACCTCCCCTCACCCTGCACGGCTCCGTCACCTCCTAAAGCAACACTATGCGACGTTCTGAGAAAGTCCGGCATTGCTTACACCTCGTGTACAAGTGCAATGAAGTTGAGCGGAAGCATTACGGTACGACATCGAGATAACACCTCAAGCCCGCACAGTTCAATCACGTGTTTATAAACGCATGTTTGGGATGACTTTACACACGGTGTGAGCCGCATACCTATCACAACTGAAGAAGACGCCCCTAATTGTAAATGGCGCGTTTTGATATAGTAGGATGTCAGTTGTTTCAGTATGAGCCTGCCTGCCACGATGCAAAGTATCCTCACAGGTTCTGATTCCCCCCTTCCCCAAGACATCCGACTCTGTTCCCACTAACAGTCCTTTCACATACCATCAGACGTCGTTTCTTAAAGGCTTATTATGTACGCATCTTGTCTTCATGATGATACAATACTGAGTGACGATATTTCTGACGTTTTTTTGAAACATTTGCAGGATTTGAAGTCAGCTTGGAAGGGGACTGGATGAACTGACTGACAGGTAAAACTACTACTGTGTGGCCTTTGACTTCCCATGCTGTTTGCAACAGACAAGCGGCAGAACAAAACAAGATAACTGAGTCCATCCAACGTAATTTTGGACTTTTTGAGATCTTCTCTGAAGAGTGTCAGTTTAAAAAGTCCGATAAAATTCTAGGCAGGTGACATCAGCATACATCTCTTCGAGAATAAGGTAAATCAGTTTCTTAGCTGTAAAAGGACTGAAAGTTCAGCATTACCCTCAGGTACGTTATTTATTGAATGGAGGAAATGGGTTTTGGAAACTTTCTTCACAACACCACTGTCAAGCAAGGGTTGCTTAATGAGCACAATGATGCAACAATACTGCAGCGACATCTCTGTTTTGTATATAGAAATTTAAGTTGTTTTTTTTTTTTTTTAATTCCTGGATTAACCCAGTGATCGACGACTGTGAAGAAGAAATGCAGGAAAAAACATTTAAACAAATAGTGGCAATTTATTTTTTCATATTACACGCATACAGGGTGTGTTTTTTTTTAATCCCAGCTGAATACACGACGTACAAGTATTGCGTTCTATAAACATTTGCTGTCGGGGAAGTAGAAGGAAAAGAATTTGAAACTAATATGGTAAGAGTGCTAGAAATGCGTTTGTTGCACACGTGCCTCAACGTTTCTTAGCAAATTATGGAACGGAAAGAAATCTTTTCTGCAGGTTACATTGCAATTAGAATTGATGAATAAGTAACGCAATATATCTATTTTTATCCATTTAAAAATATTTTTTCGTGATACGTTATTGCGTTATATGTCCACTACATCACCATGCATTTCTTCATGAACATTATTATTTGCATTTGTATGAAGGTGTAATTATAAGCTTTGTGAAGAGAAGTGTAAAACCACTCTCAAGAAGTGATGAAGTTTCCTTATTTCCTTTCCAATGTTTAGCACAGTTTTGCGGGTAAGAAATTACATAAAAATGCAACGTAATATACAACTTTCGCCCAAAGTTAACATTTCGGTAAGTTAATTTTCGTTTACAGTACAACATTTGAGTGAAGACAGATTTTAAAGGGTTTTTGTTACACATATACTACCGAACAGGAGTAGCGCCACGGTAAGCGTCGTTTCAATAAACCGATAACACAAATTACAGTGCATCTTTTTCAGCAAAAGCTTGGAAATATGCTTCTGTGACTGCAAAAAGTATTTCAGATTCACAACAAAGCCTTTAAATAAGACACCGCCTGCAACTTCTGTAACGTAAAGTAACATAACAAAATGGCAGCTGTGCGAAGCTATTATTTAGCTTTCAGTTTTATGGCGAGCATGGTAAAGTCAACAGGTATAAGCGTAGCAATAATGCGGAAATTTAAGGTTATCTCCGACATATTTAACGTACACAGAATTTGTACCAACCTTGTAGCAAATTTTAGCAACATACCGCCTAATCGTCTAGAAGGGGCACAGGCACTGACTGATGAGCTTCGAGCTTCGGTTGTTATACCCCTCCTACCCACTGGATAAGAGGCTGGATGGACACCAATCTGGTCTCGACCCGGTGACGAAAAATACAGTCCTATCGCCTCCCGAAATTTAGCCTCAGTTTTCTAGTAACGACGACAACACTAGTCACCAACCTCTCACATCCAAGGCCAACATTCAATACGTGGCCAGTCCATTTTGGATTTGAAGTGAACAAAGTGGCACTGTGACGATTTTCCCGCCCAGTATTTCGCTTTTCCCTTGGACTTATAATTCCACCACTGCCCCATGCTCATATTTCATCAATCTACAGTGGGCACTATGTATTCTCCTAGCAAACGGAAGCATCGTTAAATAAAACATCTCGACTACATGATGACTGGAAGTTAAGCTCTTCCACATGTACAGACCCCATTTTTAAAGACCAAAAACTGGGACACAAAATAACACTTCGGTGGCGGAAGATGGATAGGAGGCAAAATTGTTAACCCGGTACCACACGAAAAAGCGGAGTAATTTATTAATGTTACTACATCAAGATACCTCTGATAATAATTAGGACACAAGAGTGGGGGAAAAAATAATAAAGAAATAAGAATACTAAACATCAGACACTCAGCCAACTTATTGATTTTTCTTTACATATCCGTTCCTCATCCTTTGACATCTCAGTTCAAACTCTATAATCATTAATCTACAAAACTTTCTCTAACTTCCCCACTCCTTCCTATTCGAGGCTAGTTGCTGGCTATCTTACTCCTACGAATGTTCCTTCCCACTGTGGGAATGGCAAAATTATCGTATATCTTGTGAGAAATAACGAATTTTTACGACCTGAAAAAAAACCCGTAGCGTTTGGCGTCCCGAACCGAATTTTGCGGGACATCGGGGAAGAGCTGTTTAAAACCCATAAATCCATGACTTTCCGGGAAAACTGGGACGAAGGACATACCTACGCAAACGTAAGCTTGTTTTTTTTTTTATCACAGTTATGCTATTCTCTGATTAGAATAACGTCACAGATGGATAACAAAGCCACAGGTGTGGCAAGACAGTCGTCATAGCACAGATAAAAATTTAACGTTAGGATAGCCAGTTTAACCCTTTGAACGCCGAATTAAATACCACCTGTCATTTGCTGGCATTATTAGGAACTCTCCATATTCTCCACGTTAGCAGGATAAGGGCTAATTTCATTGACAAAAGCAGTTTACTTAAAAGTAGAGGGGGTGTACGGAAATAACTATTAAAAATGTAAACCTGGACAGATTATACAAGGTAACGTCTCTTTACGACAGAACATGTTGGTACAGCACTCCTGCTACCAACAACAACAATAATGATGATAATAATAATAATTGCACTTACGAAGTTGTCAGTTTCTTCCAACTAGAATGTATTCTCCTGCATAGATGCTCTTGGTGAGAACTGTACCACTAGCTGACGGCGTGCAATTGGCGAAATGATAAGTTGCATGATGAATCAAAGCCACCATTTCTAGTGCCGGTCTCCCATTTCATATAACATACAAATCGTATTTTCTAGGAATCAGTACAGCTATACGCGTGTTCGAAATTTTCACCCTGTGTTGCGACAAATATAATCGGCATTACCCACGAAACGCCTGGGCAGATTCTGCAGTGCTACCAATTCAACAACTGAATGCCACGAAGAGTCAGTGCCACTATGAAACCTAGTTACCGTAATAGTTTTAAATTCGATATTGGACTTTTCTGTTTGTATCTGTGAAAATTTTGATATTAACTTAATCATATGTGCATGCCAAAGTTTTGTAGAGATGTTCGTACGGCAAACTTTTTTTTCAGGAAGGAGAGGTTAATTCCTCGTTCATGAGATGCTGGTTCGGAATGCTGCTTAAAGCTGCTTATGGAAGGTACTACTCAAATTTCGTTTCCATATTTTGTTTAGAATTCCAACTCCATTAAGCTGAGTTCTTATTGAAGAGTTGATAGTGCTCATCTAGTCGAACTCCTCTGCATTTTATGGAGCCCGAATATACATGTTTTCGTTTTGTGTTTGGGATTGTGTCGAATCTCGGTTGTGACACCTATTATGCTGACAGTTATCTGCAGTCATTCCGTATCCAGTTATTGTATGGTACAAAAGTTAAGTAGTGAGTCAGTCCCTGTCCAGTACTGTTTCCCATCCTGTTTAGATTCCGTGGTGCACAACCCCACTAGCGTCCAATCTGCACCCTACCAATCTTATTTAGATCCAATTTATATAATCCTGCGATCCCCACTTAGGCCTTCCAACTGATCCTGTCGGGGTTCCCCCCCCCCCATAAAACTCTGTATACATTTTTCTCTGCCAAGCATGCCACATGCCAAGCCTATCCCACCTTCCTTGGTTTGGTAATTTTGATAGTTCCCAAAGAGTTTGTCAACTTATGATACTCCTCATTATGCAGTTATGTTTAACCTTTAGTTGCTTCTTCCCTCATAAATCCAAATATTCTCCTCAGCACACTGTTCTCATCCACCCATATATGAAGTCAACTGTCACATTTGCATGAAACAAAAGGCAAGATTATGGTATTATCTCCTAATATTTATATTTCCAGATAGAAAGACAAAAAATTATGAGCCAAGTGGTAGCGTATGTTCTACAAATTTATTTTTGTCGTAATTTATTCATGAAGGAAATTTTGATTTGTTAAGAGTCATTTACAAATACTGTTGAAAAAAGCATAACATCTATTTAGTGTTTTCAGCAATTACTGCTGGACATATACTGAGCATAAGATCACCTGCAGGCATTTGGTTGTAAAAACATGTGGAAAGGTACCACATGGAAGACCAAGACATAACTAGGAAGACACTATTGACCTGTAAATGATTGGGTTGGTATTTAAAGTTTAGCACATGGATTATGAAAAAGTATTATTGGAACATGATTAGATAACATTATGAAATTAATGGCATTTTGTGGAAAATAAAAGATTATGCAGCATGTCTAAAAGCATAGTAAATTTTCTTGTTGCCTCAATGTATAAAATTAATTTTATGGGTGTTATTACATAGGTTTGCATATGTGAACAAAGGTTGTTTAAGGGTTAAAAAAGTTAAGAGAAAGATGTTTGTAAGAATGTGAAAGGGGTTGAAATGCCAGAATTTTATGTACAGATATATATATATATCTTGGTGTTCATTCACAACACGCTTCTTACAATGTTGACATCATTAAATACACTTGTTGCCGAACTTGGCACTCCTTCTCAAGAGTGCCCTGTTCCTTACTCCTATTCATGTCATGTTGGGTGCCATTACCTCCACTACTCCAGTCTTAATGCATACCTGTGTCATTTAATCCTTCATTGCTGTCCTTATAGCAATACACAAACTTCCAATTCTTAGTGTGCTGCTGACCTTGATGCACCATATTGTCATGAATGCATTTAAGAGTGCAGTAAATTTAATACCCTTTCATCCTGGCCAGTCACTGAAAGATTAATTTATACCCCGGTTTATTTCAAACCTTTCTTGTTCTTTTGAGATCACTGCTCAGCTTTTTCCTGCACTTGCTTTATTGGTGATTATGGGGATGTGCTTAGTACATAAGCAACACACACACCCGCACCAGCAACACCAGAACCACCACTGCATATGTGTAATTAAGTACCTGTTTATTTAATTCAGGATGAGTAAATAAAGTGGCTGAAGCAATACAGTATAACTTGTACAATGGGAAGCAGACTTCAGAATATGCCAGTCAGTAAAGGCATTTTTTCTAGTTTCACCTTCAGTTTCTCTTCCTTATGTATAATGTTTACCACAATTCCCAAGTATCTCTTTAGCACTGTAATTAAAAATTAAATCATCAGTTTAATTATTTACACATACTTCCATGATATAATGTGGCCACCTGTAAATTTTTTGTACAAGCTGTGATATGTAGTATGACTAATAACATGTCCAATATGTTCAAACATTTTGACAAGAACCTCTTGTAGATCTCTGAAATAAATTTACATGAAAATTTGTCCAAATTGAGTCTTATTGATTGGTTGCTGCAGTATTTCTACCTGAATGCTGGGTTTGAGGTTGTCTGGTTGTTAGGGAAAAAATGTTGACAGTAACGGCAAGAACCTCAAAGTAGGTGTAATTTTAATCACACTCACTCATGATTTAATGTCACATAAGAGTTCCCAAGCCAAATTAGTGCAGTGGACTGAATGTAACTAACATATGATCTTCAGCTTGGGATCTGAAGTAATGAACTTGGTAATTTGGAACAGAATTTCCTGCTATGAGGTCACTTCTTTTGAAATTACTCCCTTGTGAATATGCAAATACTCTTTTGACTTGTGCGTGCTGGATGATGGATTCAAGTGCTAACTAACTAGTGGAGTGAGAAGTAGCACCACCGTCTGCCACACACATTTTTAGTTGTCCATCTTTGTTTAATTCCCAATACTGGATTCATATTATGCCTGCTAAGGAATGTTGTTACACACTCGTATCATACATACAGTTATGTAAAGCATGACATTTTGATAAGAGTTTTGACCTTCACATTTTCAAAAATCATTTTGTTAACAGAAATATATTTGTTGTGTACATCCCATGTCCAGTACAGTTCAGGAAATACAGACTGTAATGAACTAAATACAAAAGAAGTTATTTTTACACAGGAGGCCTGATAAACTGGTAATATGAAAACCATTTGTAAGCAAGTCTGGAAACTACTTCCAACTCATGCTGAAATTAAGGTCTTGTTCCACAGTGCATATGTAAAGGTAAAGTGATCCCATTGCAGGCCTGTTGTGGCCCAGAGGATGGGTAGAGGTATAGCTCTACTCTTCCATGACTGCAGCACTAGAAGGGGGTGGGTGGTCAGCAGCACGCCCCAGCATCACTTTACCCCCGGGAAAGACCCAGTACCAATTTTAGAGGAGGCTGGGTGGGCCCCAGGGCCGGTCTGGACGGGCAGAAAATCTTGTCCTCACCACGATTCAATCCTGGACCGTCCAGCCTGCAGTCAGTCACTATACCGACTGAGCCACCCACCCACAGTGCATATGTACTACATTAATAATTTAGTATTTATCCTTTACTTCTACCTTGCCTTGAAAATAATACTTATGTTGGAGTAAAGGTACCTGTAAAAATAATGTGAAACTTGTTCTATGTTCTGTGATTGTAATTACAGATTCTATCTTACATATTTCCACATACAAGAAATGAGTAACAGGTACATTTAAAAAATATGTTTGTACATATTAGTGAAACAGGCATGCGGGTCCTATTAATGCATTAATGAAATTTGGGGAATCATTACATATTACAATACATTTTTACCATTTTCTTTCAACAACACATAAGAAATGTAATGCAGCTGAACTCTACATTTTTTAAGATTTTTATAAATATTTGAACACAAGATTCAAATGATTAGTGATTCATGATGTGTAACATTCAGTCTTCAGTATTCACTGTCATTTACAATGCATGTTTCTTTGTTAAGCATTCTTCCTAGCATGTAACCTTCATATATCTTTTTCTGCCTTTCTTTCATGATGGCTACGAACTGTACAAATCAGGTTGTCGAATTCGAGACTCTCGATTCTTGTTTTGAACATGCTCCTTCAGTAACTGCATAATTTCATTATCAAACTCAGCTGGTGTAGGTTTAACTCCTGTAGCCCAATAGTAAATATCCCAGTCATTGGATGGTAAGTTGATAAGGCGATCATACAACCTGGCTTGTTCTTCTGTCATATTTTCAAGGTGCCTGGCTGCAAAACTTGCTAGTAACAAATCATTTTCAAGCATACCTCTCTTGCGGGACTGATATAGGAGTCTGCAATAAAGATATATACATATATGTAGCATTTCTGTACAGATATTGAGGTACACAGGTAAATATGCAATGTGATCAGACTTAAGGCACAGAAATTCCAGGACACTGAACACACACACTGAAACCAAAATAGGTCACTTAATGACACTATCCAACTACTAAGGAAATTAAATGTCACTGAGAAAAGTGAGGAACAAATAAAGAGGTAAGGGGAGAAGTGGTTGTGTTATGCAGTAAATTGCATTAAATATTTTGCCATGAAAACTAAGAATACCCATAAAAAACTTAAGTCAGTGTAGGCGACATGAACTGAAATTTGTACTGCATACTTTACAAGTTTTCAACAGCAGTTTCAGCCACTCTACCACGCGCGTGTGCACACACACACACACATGCACATGCATATCTATCTCTATACAGTAGTAGCTTCAAAATGTTCCCAGAATCATTTTATTTCTGAGAAATACAATATATTGCAATCATTTAAGGTACATTTCCTTCAAAATGATCCCCTTGTGCAATTATACACTTCTGCCAGCACAGTAAATGTGTTGGAAACATTACTGGAAGCCATTTTGTAAAAGCATATCAGTTCCTCCATTTGATTCTTAATGATGTATGTAGCAGCACAAAAGTGCTGTCCCATCAGTGCTGATTTCAATCGAGGGAACAGGTAAAAATCAGCTGCAGCCATGTCAGGAGAGTATGAGGGATGCTGCAGTGTTCTCACATTGTTCATTACTAAGAAATGCTTGACCAAAACTGACTGTTGTGCTGGAGCAGTGTCGTGTAGGAGAAACCACCAGTTGGTTCTCCAGTTTTCAGGACATTTTCTTCTGACCGCATCCCTCAGGTGACTGAAGGTGTCAATGTACAGTTCTTTATTCACAGTAGCCATTCCTGTAAATTAAACAAGCGAATTCCAGGAACTTTTTGAAGCTAATGTGTGTGTGTGTGTGTGTGTGTGTTTGTCCCTCAGTACAAATATAAATATTTTAGGTAGATTCGAAAATAAATTGAACACACAATCTTCATGTATCTCTGCACTTACAAATTGAGAATTATATTTTAATCTAACACTTGTAATTGAAATTTGAGACAGCTGACCATTTTGAAAAAATTCTTCAAGACAAGAAGACACATAATTCCTGCAATACTCTGACAATTCTGTAGTGTTCACCTTACACTGTTGAGCGTTTCTCTTTGGATGCAGAGAGGCAAATCTGACATGCTGCAGGATGTCCAGCCATTTCATGCAACACTGGAATCAAGGATCTCCTAAGTAGGTGGACACCTATGTCATTAAAGAGTATTTGTGTATTGGATGAGACTAAATGGAATCACTGTTTTGTGGATAAATATTATATGATTGTAAACAAAATCCGTTAAGAATTCATGCTGTCCAGCAGGGATTTTGATTGTTGAGTGTTTCATTTAACTGTAGTGTCAGTTGTGTTTATTATGTAGCATAGATGTTTGATGAATGAAATATGAGCATGGAGAATCAGTGGAATCATACCGACAGGTGCTCTGAAAATAACTGGTCACAGTGCCACTCTTTCCACTAAAATCCAACATGGAATGACCTGGAAACCAGACCTGGGCCTCTGCAGTGACACGCTGACAAATAATTGCCTGAGCCACATTTTGGTGTAACACTTTTATTAGTGGAAATTTGTCTTTAAAAAATACTAATTAAACCTCAAATTAAGCTTCATTATTGATGCAGGATTGTCAATTAGCCCCAGTACTCACATACTGGAATGTTGACTTCACCGTTACTGACGACTGACACTGTGTCCAGAAAATGTCTATCTCCTTTATTTCTATGGCAGTGTATAATTTCCATTGATGAAGAGCTACAGACAACTGGCTTGATCTGTCAAGATAATATACTTTGATGTTATGAGAAATAGTGTTTTTGAGGAAGCTGTATCATTTGTAGTTTGAAATTTGTTAATAAGGGAAATATTTCAATACTGTGACATAGTAATTACTTAAATTGCAGACCCTATAGATCAGAATAAAAGGGTGGGGATCTCACTGCCTTTGCACCACAACCTGTAACAATTTGTTGTGTTTACCCATCACTTTTATCCCACAGCCACTCTTTACCTGGAATACATTGCAGATTTGGAATTGGTGTAGTTACTAGGAATAAAAAAATATCAGATCTCGAAGTGATAGTGCCTGAGCCCCTCAGCAAACTGCAATAGTTTAGTATTTCAGCATGGGGATTATTGGGCTCAAAGGGACTCTCAATAGTGTGGTACTCTCTGATTGGAATTTTTTGGCCTTTGTTACATGACCCTGAGAATGCATTCTTGTTCAGGTAGCTGCCTGGAGCAGCTGGTTAAGGCCCCAGAACAATCCACAGTTGTGAATATCAGTTATCTGTTGACTGATAATGTTAAAAAAAAAAAAAGACTTTTGATTTGTGTTTAGATGACAGATCTGAAGAGAATAATCCAAATTCTGATGCCAACAATGTAACTCTGTAGAGGAATTGAGGGGGTTTATAAATCTTTTACAACACATTCCAAAGTATTTCCAATTTCTATGCCTTGGGGAGTCTTTTCACCTGAAACATTAACATTGTTTTTCTCAGTTCAAGGAGCTGCTTGCTTGTTTCTTGCTACATAATTTGTTCACAGCTTGGAAGTCATCTGGCACCTGACTATGCAGAATGTAACTGGTTAAGACAATGCCAATCATACTACTTCCGTATGCAGTTCCTTTCAAAATAATATAGCGGCAACTGTAGATATTTTCAGAAAAGGTGAGAATACTAGGTTATTATCTTAATGTTATACCATCTGTGCAGTGAGATTATATATTTCTTATTTATGAAACCAACATATGAACATACAGTACACATAACAGGACAATTTCTTATGTCCTCCTACATGGTGCATATACTCCCTGATGATGGCAGGGGTTGCCAAAATATGCAGGAGGGAATAAATTGTACTGTTGTATATGAGGCATGCAGTGGCACAGTTGGTTGAGGCACTGTGCTACACGTTGGAAGGTCACTGGTTTGATTCCCAGTGGTGTCATTGGAATTTTTCACCGACATAATCCATCCAGTCGCACTATGGCTCTGGGGTTGACTCAGCCCCTAAAAGAAATAAGTACAAGGAATATTTCCAGGGGGGTAAAGGTGTCTGGTGCATAGGGCTGACAACCTTACCACTTTCATGTGCCGATTGTCTAGAAATCTGGGATCCTTAACCTCCTGGAGCCCTCAGGGCGTGTCCAGGCCTGTAATGGGATTGCTTTACCTCTTTTACTGTTGTAGATACTGGATGTGTATGTGTTGAGTTTATAAATAAGAAAATAGTTTGTTGGTTTGGTTCCATTGACACATGAGTCAGGTTCTGGAAATGCCACAATATAAACATGTAATATTATCTTTGAGTTTCGATTTGATGCTTGCTGCAGATGGGGTCAGTTTATCTCAATTTGTATAGGAATGATACACCAAGAAGCTCACTAATTAACTAGTGTACTTATATTAAATGTTCTTTAATGGTATAAACTTCATTTGACAGCCATTATTGGTTACCATCCAGGCAGCTGGTGTAAAAATTCAGGAAATATGTGGAATTGTCATATTTCTTTAATATTTTGGAACAAATTACCGTGCTTTCTTTAATTTAAGTGGTTCACCAGCCTTCTCCCTGTATGGAGGAATCTGAGGATCATAAACTTCTTGTGGAGGTTCATTCCTTGCAGTCTTATTTGTGATTCCAACTGTGAAAGGCTGAATTAAACGACACCAAGGCTGCAATGAAGAATACAACAATTACATGAAGTGTTAATGTCACTCATCCACTTTATAATTCTTTTTATACAAGTACTTAACACAAGGAAAGCCATGATAGTGACTCGCTACGGGCTGGACAGGCCGGGGATCGAATCCCGGTGGAGGCGAGATTTTCCGCACCCGTCCAGACCGGCCCTGGGGCCCACACAGCCCCCTATACAATGGGTAGCGGGTCTTTCTTGCAGGTAAAGAGGCTGGGGCATGGCGCTGGACACACACCCCCATCTAGCACCGAGGTTGAAGAAAGAGTACAGCTATACATCTACTACCCCTCTGGGTTTTCGTGGCCTGTTCTAGGGTGAACTTTACTTAACACATCAGTAAAGAATCGTCTTGACAGAGCCAGCGAATTGAGGTTAGAATAACCTGCTGGAGTTTACTGGCGAAACGTGGGATTTATTAATACATTTACTCACAATACACAATGTGACAGTCACTTACATGTGTTACATATTTTCCAATCTGCTGTGACAAGTTTAAGCGTTTTAATGCCATTCTAAATACTTCTAAAATTTTTCCTGTGTTGTAGTATTGCCGAATTTTCTTTCTGTCGTGTTGGTAATATCCGCGAATCGTTGATTATACATACGGATGTATATAATGTCTATCGTTATGTTACATAAAACGAATAAATGTGGAACTGAATAAACAATCACTGACATGACGCGGTAAAAAGCTGTAATGCTTTAATTTCGTGGATTTAATTATGGTCTGTCCACAAGCATGAATTTACCATAAATATAACCTACACCACGGACGTTACTCACAAACTTGTATCAGTTACTACATAGAATAACACGAATTTTTACACTCTGATCACGGAATATCGTATCGAACAATGACACCACGGCGGACGAGAGATCAGTCACCTGGAACATGCGAAGGTCGATTTGCCGTCCTCAAAATGACCGCAGCAGTGAGAGTTAGAATAGGAAATGTTACAAAAAATTATGTACAGACTCTGTTATTACAATCCCATACGTTGAAAATTAAACAGAGATTGTCTTTCCACAAATCATCGTTCTTGTTTGGTGAGTGCTGTCTATGTGAGTTTCTTACATGGCGGTCGTAAAGTTGATTTTTTATAATAGCCCTATTTCAAAATGTGTAAATTTTTTTAGTTGTAAGATAATTGATTATGTAAGATCTGTTATGTTTTTGCATTATTCGTAGGCCCCAGGACAAAATTCGCTGTTATATCGAGTATGTGGGTACTATTTTTAAATTAGGGATATCAAGTGTAAGTTTGCTCTTCACACCGTGTTTGATATTATTTCTTCTTTTACCTACTTTCAGTTGCTGGTCAAGAACTGAAAATGCCATCGCTTTCTCCAACAATGTCAGAAGGAACTATTGTAAGGTGGCTGAAAAAAGAAGGTGATCCTATCGCTCCAGGTGATGTTCTGTGTGACATACAAACAGACAAAGCTGTTGTTTCATTCGAAACTGAAGAAGAGGGAATTCTTGCAAAAATTTTGGTATGTAGGCATGAGTTTGAACACAGTTCGACCTCTGTAATTGGATGCAATAGCAAATTTAACAGATTTAAGTATCTTGCATAACCACATGACTTGTCATTGAAGCTGCCCATGTGATCCATACTTGGTTTTTGTGGCCTTACTCAGCAGTGTGCTGCAGGAAGCAACAAAACAGACTTTTCATATTACATCCCTGCCTATTGCAATGTTTTCTGATTCCAAAAACTTTCATTGCCCATTGATACCACATCACATCTTTGATTTTGTGTTGCAATATTGGGAACGCATACCAAACTAAAGTCCCATATCACACTTCTTATATTTTGTTGGCACTTTCTTTTTATTCCTCTTGCGTAACAAATGCAACACTATAGTCGAAGATCAAAATGGACAATGTTAAGTTTAAGTTAGCTCGGAACACATAATGGATTTCTCCAGAATAAAAAATGGCAAGTCCAGTGGTCAGGTTCATTGCAGTAAATACCTAGTCTCTTCAGTCAGGTTGTGAATGAAGTCAAGTCAGGAGTCTTTCAAGTCATTTTGGTAAGACAGATAGGAGGAGAAAACACATCGGAATTGTCAAGTCTTGAGAAGTGAACGAGTAGTCCCTCCACTCTATTCCCTTGTCTGTCATTGCATTTAGTAACTTTTCCATGTTCATCACCAGGTTTACCATTGGGTGGTGGATCATGTGTGTTTGTAAGTATATTTTTGCCCAATTTATCTCTCCAGACAGTTTCTGTCAAGTCGTCTCTAGTTCTAGATCAAATATTGCCTTGTTACAATTGTTTGGTGGCAGCATGCGCTGTCACATTCACCTCCTCTAACACATGAATATTTCACAAAAATTGTCTTTTTTTTTTTCAGCTCATTAAATAAGTCAGGTGAAGAAAAAAAAGTGTGTGTAAAGGTTATGTCCATATTCCTGTATTTTGTGTGTGTATGTGTGTGTGTGTGTGTGTGTGTGAAGTAGCTTGCAGGACAGTGTATTGCTGTCATATCCATTGTTGTGTATGTTTTGTCCTTTCCTGAGTACACTTCCATATCATCCATGTAGCCAGACATGCTGTAATTTGTAAATCTTTATTCTAGTACTGTGTTTTTTGTGGGCAAATTGTTTGAAAATTATTCTTCCTTGAAAAAATACTGTTATTTCAGCCACAGCCAGATATTTGCACTGGGCATCATATTTTGAGTATGCATTATTCAGCATGTCAGCAATACCATATTTACCAAAATACAAGACAGCCCTGCACGTAAGATGACCCCATTACAATCTTGAATTCTGAGGAAAATACCGGTATTCATATTAGCCAGGTTTGTATTTTACGTAGTGTTTGTATGTTTAATATTAGGGAATTAAATATTCATCAGAATTGAAGTATTGGTTATTTCTGTAGTAAAAAATTATGACCACATTGCTTAGTTAATTTGTCATTGCAGACACTTTCATTACTTCTTTTTTTTTTTTATTTATTTATTTATTTTTTATTTATTATTATTATTATTATTAGTGGACATATGTGGGTATGTGGACTGGATTGGGTTGGCCCAGGATAGGGACAGGTGGCGGACACTTGTGAGTACGGTAATGAACCTTCGGGTTCCGTGAAATGCGGGGAATTTCTTGACTAGCTGCAAACCAGTTAGCTTCTCAAGAAGGACTGTGCACCATGGAGTAAGTAAGTATTAGTGGACATAATCATCCACTCTGTTCATATCATTTGACACAGCACTGTCTAAACCCCCTGGTGATGGATTCTTGTAAAATATCATTCCAGGCAGTCTGTATCCACTGTACAATGAGTGCTGCAAATGTTCTTTGTTTCCTGCTGGTGTTAGTGGGCAGTTCCCAGATATCTATGATTCCCCATACAGACAACATAGTCATTCTTCGAGTGGTGTGTTAACTACCACAGCCAGAACCTGTAACTGAAAGATCATGCCTTATATGATCACAGGATCTGTGTTTGGATTGGAAGCGACAGTTTTTACATTCTCTGTGTAGCCAAACGTCAGTTTTGAGTTCCAGTTTGACCACCCGCTGTGTGAAAGAGGGAAACATTTTCCTTTCCTTTCCTTCCCCCCCCCCTCTTTTTTTTTTTTTCCCCCACCTACTTGAGGGAGGACATTCTGACCCCCATCCTTCTCATGTTTCACCTTTGTCCCATCAGTCATGACAGCTGTAGAATTCATTACAAAAACCAGATTTTTTTAAGTTTCATTTGACATTTTTATCTCACATTGATGAATTTATATGTTTAACTTCAGAACCAAGGCATGTGTGATGTTTTGGCTATGCTTCGTGTGGACATCTTCTCCCCCCCCCCCAAATAATAATAATAATAAAATTGCAACCAATGGAATTATATGGATTTTTTTTAACTGATCAGCCAACGAAAGTGGAACGGCTTTCGCACTCTCATGACCTGACCAATCACAGGAGTCAAAAATATGTTGAAAGTGTTATCCTGAAGGGTAGAAGGAAAGAGGGGATTCAGAAATTTAGATAAGAGGAAATGGAATGCAAGGAAAGTGGTCTAGGTAGTAAATTAGTAATCAGAGAATTATCAGGTGATCAGAAATTAGAACAGTGATCGGACACTAGGGCCAGCTTGAGTCAGAGAGTGTGGGAGGCAAAGACTGTTCACCTCTTGCAAGTGTACATATGAGTCTCTGATAAACTCAAAATACTGATGTGTTCTGCTATGTTTAGTATTATTTCTTTTGACAACATTGACAAGGCTGACCAAAACACCCTTTAAAGAGCCTAAGATTATTTCTCTTGCTTCACATCAGAGCCACACCATGCTTCTTATTTCTCCTTATTCACCTACAGAAGTTGAAGGAGGGAAGTGGGATATCTGTTATGCCATTGTGGGTGCAAGGAAAATCCACCCTGGACAGCAACAGTGTTAAGGGACCCTTGACCGTATTTTAACGTAGCACTTCTTTTTTGTTTAAAAGGACACCTGGTCATCTGTCCCATACTTACTGGACTTCTCTCCACCTTTCTAATTACATTTAAATATAATTATGCTAGGAATTTTGTTATTCACAAGATTCTTTCTGTTATGAATCATGAATGGTTTCTATGGTCTCCAGTAATGTAGTTTTTGCAATAAAGACGTAGAACTTTATGACGCATAAACCTTACTACACAGCTCCTGCTGACTTTTGAATTGTATGGATATAGTAACTTCCACTGTCTTCTTTGATAGTGGTTGTGCCAGTTTTATATTTTACTGCACAAACTCCACAACTTTTTTTTTTTGTGACTGGAATTAAAATTCCCTTACCTTGGCATATGAAATGCTTTTTTGGTTGAATTTGCTACCTTTATTAATAGTTCATTGTGTTTTCTTAAGCATCATACATTCTGTCCCATCACCCAGAATTTCCATGCTGCAACACATTTGTTGGTTTCTTCTGCCTGTTTTATTGCCGTCAATATAAAGTTAGCATTGTAACTGCAATACACTGACTTCAGTGCTGCAGAAACTTCTTTCCTCTCAGCATGATCACCCATGATATTTGTAGAATAATATAATTTTAACAACTGCTGATCTGTCTTGAAATGAGCTGTCAGCATATTAGTAATAAACGGTACAAGTAGCGCGTGTAATTGTTGTAATGGCTATGTAAGTTTCTTCATATAGACATCTGAGGCAGATACATAAAATTTCACCCTCTTCACAGACCATGTTTAACTCTGTTATCTGTGTAGAGTAACTCCTATTTTTCATATGATGAATTGGTAAGAAAATTATCCTGTTATAATCTGGTTAATATGATATACCTTAGTTTCCATAGTTTGTCCTAATAGTGGTGTTTTCACTGTCATATACTGTTGCAACATGTGTGTGTGCAGCACTGATACAGATAAGTCAGATGGCAAATAACACTTTAATGATGTGTGATGTACTTAGTAATGGAATTTGAAATGTTGTTATGGAAATCACAGAAAAACTTCAACTTGTGTCAGAGAATATATTTGTATTTTGAGTGTTGTAAGACATCTCTTTCAGCAGCTACTATAAAACTGTGGTGAATACATGGAAAGATATTGTAGGATGTGAATGGATCCTTATTTCAGTGCCTGTGCTAGAGGCCATTTCCAGCCTGTATGGCTATATGCGGTTGCAGTACGAAGCTGCATCACCAGTAAGACGGCTTTGTAAAATGATGGCACAGCCATGCAGAATATTTGGTTCTGAACACTCTGTGTCCCATCTTTGGTTCAGAGGTCTTTGTTATAAGTTTTGTTTAACTTTCAAGAAGTAGCATGTTAGCTATTGTACTGCTTATAGTAGTTGATGATATGTAAAATCAGCCAGAATACCTTGCACCAATGCTGTAGTTAAGAGGTAACAGCTGAGTACATATTCTAATGCTTTGTCATTCTACAGGTACAAGAAGATACAAAAGACATAAAAGTTGGAACTATAATAGCACTTATGGTGGCTGAGGGTGAAGACTGGAGGTCTGTTGAGGTTCCCTTATCTTCTGATCCAGCATCGTTAGCACCATCATCACTGCCATCAGCACCTGCACCAAAACCAGGAACAGGAAGTAATGACATTACAGAGCTATTAATAGGTTTTTTCTATCATTTTACCCTACCATGTAAAAATGCAATCATTTGTCATTTTGGTGTTTAATTAAATCACTGAAGAATGAATGAAACTTCTGACTCATTTCCAAGTTACAGATGTCCCTCTATCCAGTCACTGACCATAATATTGTGCTCATTCTGACTGTACCGAGTGTAGGTAAATGCTCCTAAATTTTTAAAATTATGAATGAGTTGTATATATTTTGTCTTGTAAAACATTAGTGCATTTTGTTTTGTATCATGAGTTTTAATTCAGTGTTGTTGTCTTCAAGGAGGTCTGAAGTAAGATATAAACCCATATTGAACTGGAGAAAATATTATACGTAAAAACCTTTCATTCGCTTGCAGTATTAAGATGGTTAATTTGCAGAACTGCAGTTTTCTGTATGGATAAACTTTTTCAATTGCAGAAGAAAAATTACTGCATCCTGTAATTCATGTCCTCATTTTGGCTTAGCAATTATATGTGCAGAATATCATAGTATATGTTTGTAAGTAACTGCCTCACAGTATTTAAATATTAAAACATTCATTGTTTCGTTGCTTATACTCATAATTGCACAATTCACACATTTACAGATTCAAGTTCTTTAATTCATATATCTTCGAAGTGTACTGTAACACTTACTAATGCATGACTTTGCTTGATTGTAGTTATAGGCCAAGAAATAAAAATGCCTTCACTCTCCCCAACAATGTCAGAAGGTACTATTGTAAAGTGGTTGAAAAATGAAGGTGATCCAGTTGCTCCTGGAGATGTACTTTGTGAAGTACAGACTGATAAGGCAGTTGTGTCATTCGAGACAGAAGAAGAAGGTGTGATTGCTAAGATTTTGGTAGGCCTTACTTGCTTCTATTATGCTAGACTGATATAAGTTCAATATATGTTAGCAATAGAAACTTTATTGAAAGGGAGTTGTTTTGAATTGCAGTTCATTGTTGTAGGTTGCGTTTAAGGCAGGTGGAGGGTATGAGTAATCTTGCTGACATCAGTTTAAATTCAATTTCATGCAATTCGTTTAATCCTTTGGTGTTGAAGGCTGATTATGGTTGATGGGCAGTGTGATGCTGAGAAAACCAAATTTCCATTACTGTCATCAACCAAGAACATGCGAAGTAATGGGTGACCATTTAAACTCCAGGTCTTCTGAAGAGCATGCTGGACACTTATTTCTGTCAGCAAAGGCTTAATAAAATTTCAGAATGAGATGTCACATTTACTTAAGTATGAGGTTGATATCTGCCACTTGAATGCCAATTGCTGTGTTTCATTAATTGATCTGTGAAGGATTAAACATTATTTTCATAAAACAGAAGACACTCAGATAATAATTGAACCTAGGATAACTTGGACTTCATGTTTTGAAAGTAATTAAGCTGGAAAGGGTGGGGGGATATGTGGAATGGGTCCATCATTTAAATTCTGTGTGGAGACTTTTTGGCCCATAGTATTTTTTTGTTGATGCAATGCAAACAGAGCTGCATGCTCATAGAAAAGCAAACTGTTTAATGATGCTATCAATTGCCCAGATTATATAGCATCAGTAGTAGATGAACAAAATGGGGGTACAGAATTTTGGTGGAATGGTACTGACATGAAAACCAAAGTACCTGGAGAAAAACCTGTCCCATTGCTCCATGCATTTAGTCTGTACTTTAGAGGGGTGACATGGATTTCAGAGCCTACTGAATATATGACTGACTGTCTTGCTTCAGGTCCAACAAGATGTGCAAGGTGTAAAAGTAGGCACACTGATTGCTCTCATGGTGTCACCAGGAGAAGACTGGAAAAATGTGGAGATTCCTTCTGATGCAGCACCACCCGTGCCATCTGCACTAAGTGCAAAAACAAAACCAGCTGTAACAGCACTGTCTCCACTGGAGTGAGTTTTGTATTTATTCTGTTAGAATTTTGGTTCTTATTCCCAGCACTTTTGAGTCAGGACATCTCAGTTTGCATAGTGACTGGACTATAGGCTGTACAATTAAGGACATGGGGTTTGATTCCTAGCAAGAGCAAGAAATATAATCTTCACCAAAGCATTTAGGCCAGCTGTAGGCATCGTGAAGCCTCCTGTTTACTGGGTACTGGGGTTCTTCCCCCATAGGTAAGTTGGCTGGGGCATGAATCTGATCACTTACCTGCATCTAGCACTCAGGTTAAAATGTGTGGAGTTATGTCTCCAATCTCCCCTACACCTTCATGACATAGTATTGAAGTAAGCTTGGCGAAAACTACATCTTTTATGTTTCTAGCAGTGTTATAGTTTGATTTCTTTAGGGAAAGTTATCTTAGTTGGATTTACAAGTCGTGGTAAACATAACTGTGAACCAGTGTTTGAGAATGCTGTAGTTATGACAGCAGTATTACATGTGGAATGTTTGGATTTCTTATATTTTGTCGATTGCTCTTTTCCTTCTGTATTGCATGCTTTTTAGCGTGTTAGCCCTGGTCTGCCTGCAGGCTTGTGTAATTTACATAACCATAGGACTAAGTTAAGGAAAGTGAGATCTCAGGTTTTCTTGACAATGAAAATAAGCACATACCGTGTGTGATAATAATTTGTATTTCATAACCAGATACAGATTTTATATACATTTGTAACCAATAACGATTTGATGTTTTGGTATACCCTGAATTGTTCAGTAAGGAGTCATAGAAGCATATTAATGCACATACATATAACCATTTGACATATAATGGTCATGGCTTGTCTCATTCTAATATAGCCCTTGTTTTATGCCATATACACTACTTCTTAATTTCCACTCTCTAATTTTCCCTTTAGTGACCTTTGTTGGCTGCACTCTTATGCTAACCCCTGCCTATTCCATGATTTATAATAGGTATAAACTAAACTCCGTGGCCTTAGTCCGCACGCGAACGATACCGACAGAGCGGCTGCTGCCGGTCGGCGAAGTTAGTGCCAACTTTTGCGGATAGAGGGGTGTCACGTAGTCAGCGCAACGGGTCCCCACAGCCATTAATCTCTGTTTTATAGACCTGGAGCCGCTACTTTTTTCATTCAAGTAGCTCCTCAATTGACCTCACGAGGCTGAGTGGACCCCATTCCAGACCCACTACTACTCAGAAAATTTGGTAGCGCCGGGGATCGAACCCGGGACCTCTGTATCTGTAGCCAGAAACTCTGACCACTAGACCACAGAGGCAGTCTTATAATAGGTATAACAGTTTTCATTTACACCAACTTTTTCAGGGACACAACTAGGGCGTAAATAAAGCTTTGTTTATGGTTATAAACAAGGGAAGTGTAAAGTAAATACATGATGTTAAATAGCTATATTTTCTAAACAATGCTAGATTGCTACAATTGATTACACTACTTCGAAGGCCATACACTACCATTTAGTGTCAAGATTTCAACATAGACCCCAGCATTTTGCGCACACTCCTGCAGCCTGGAAGACACTGACTCAACACTTCCCCTTAAGAAGTCAAGAGGAACATCAGAAAGTGTCTTGAATTTGTTGGTACAGTTTCTCAAGTGTTCTTGATTTTGATCTATAGACTTCTTTGGCCCAGCACAACAAAAAGAAATCACATATGGTAGGACCAGGACTTTGTAGAGGCCATTATGTTGGTCCTTGATGCTCATTCCACTGACCAGGAAAATGCTTTCGAGCTATGCACCAACAGGAAGTACAGAATATGGTGGTGCTCCATTTTGCATGAAGTGCACTTCTTCTTAATTATCCCACAATGAAACAGTGGGTGACATGAAATTATCAAGCATGTTCAACTCTGTGTGTGTGTGTGTGTGTGTACATATGTGTGTGTGTACGAGGCCTGATCAGAAAGTATCTGGACCGATGCTGTGAAACTAACAAAATTAAACTTACCTTCAGGATGGACTAATCCTCTTCAAAGTAGGCCCCATCTGCTTGGATACAATTATTCCAGTGGCTTGTCTGCTGCTGGAAGGACCTCTCATTCTCTATTTTGGAGACATGTCAGGGTTTTCTTAACTCAGAGGATAGGGACAAAGTCACATAGGGCCATGTCTGTGGAATACAAGGGCTGATGTACCTGTGGAATGTGATGTTTGTTTGAAAATTGCTGCGTCACTATCAGCAGGCATGGGATGAACTTCTGCAGCTCATGTCTCATGCCCACATCTCTAGATAACACATTGCCGTCGGCTCACGCAGAAATGCGTGATTGCTCACCCATGCGTTGTTGACAGGCCCTGCGTTTCTGCGTTTTCTTACACGACGTCCAACATGCGTGTTTTCGAGCTGGTCTGACACACTGATCACTTCAAGGTCATCGTCAGCTACATGCAGGATGTTTGGATCTCAAGTTACAAGCAGACAGACCACTCTTGAACCTTATTTTAGAATGATGAGCCTGCAAAATATTATGGGAATGAACATTAAACGCGTTTAAAATGTCCAGTCACCAGGGGGTATTTAATTAAAAGACCAGCCTGACGGCAATGTGTTAAAATTGCCTGGCATGAGCTAAAAGAAATCTCTAGTTGTGGAACTACTTCCTTTATGATTAATCTTCAAACTGCTCTTTCCAAATCACATACTGTTACTGTTTCTTCTTATGTGTTTAATGAAGGATGTCCAGAACACTCATCAGTTTCTGTGAATGTGCACACATGTTGAAAGCAATAGAAGCACTTATAAATGTGTATATGGCTTATGGCCTCCTCACAAAATGCAGTTTTTAATTATTTAATCAGTTAATGGTTCCTGTTTCTTCCAGTTGTGAAAATATTTTACACACACACACACACACTATTCCATACTCTCAGATACCATGAATTCAAAGTATGGCACACCCACTGCTGTTTACTTGCAGTGATTGTGTCAGATTGAAAGGCTGCAGTGAGGTCCTACTGATCGAAGACATGCTCAGGAAAAGTCCCATCACAGTGTGATATAAAGTACTAGATAAATGCATTCAGTCCAGATACTTATTGATCAGGCTGCCTGTGTACTATCAAAATCATCCTGTATACAATAATATGCTTCTGTAGCTCGCAACTCTGCACTGACAAATTTGGTTTGAAGATCACACGATATTGGCATAAAATGGAAACCATATTACTGGAAAATATGCATTGAGGCTGCAGTTATTTTATTGTGAAGAGACCAGTTATTGTCATTGCTACAGATAATACTATCATATGCTACCATTGAAACTACCTTGTAGTTGGAGGCAGCAGGTTCTTTCAAAACAGTGGTAGCTACCTATAATACTGCATGGTGTCACTGGACCAGAGTATTATGTCAGGAATGGTTTTATTTCATTGCTTGAACATTTTTTTGTCTTCTCGTATAGGAATTTTGGACCTGCAGTTCGCACACTGTTGGAACAGTACCATTTGCAGTCCAGTGAAATAACCGCCACAGGCCGTAAAGGAAAACTGCTTAAAGAAGATGTTTTGAAATATATAGCAGACAAAAAATTGAAACCAAAGGCACCAAAGGAAGGTAATGTTGTAAACTAAGTATTTTGTGTGTGCTTTTAAACCTGCAACAAAATACATTAATTTGATGTCAGTTAAGCCAAAGACTTCATTAATTTGATGTCAGTTAAACCAAAGACTTCATTAATTGCACAAGTGATTGGTCCATTAAAATATTATGGTTGCACAAACTTGTCACATACATCTAAATTTTAACTTACATATGCTACAGACTGTTTCTGTATGTCAGCTGTAAATGTCATGAATATGGTGTGGAACTAACAGCCACTGAGTTTTATACGTTCTGTGTTCCATGCATTAATCATATGTATACATTTTTTTTAAAAAAAACCAACAAATGTACTTGAGTGCATGAATGTAATTTTATTACACAGTAACTATAGTACTGACCTCTTCTGGCCACTCGTGGTCATCTTCAGGGTGGTAAGAACAAGAATACAGTCACAAATTATTATGTGTTGGAATCAATGCACAGTTAAACAGTCACATAATTTTGGTTTAATTCATGGTTACAAGAGTATTGTGTAGGTAGGTATAAAATATTAGAAGATAAGTTGTTGTTGTTGTTGTTGTTGTTGTTGTTGTTGTAGCAGTAGCAGTCTATTATTTTGAATGATGTACATAGGAGATACATATAGTGACCTTGTGGTCCAGGTCAGTGAGCGATGATGTAAAGAGCACAGTGAACCACTTGGCATTTGTTCCAGGTGGTTCACTTTTCACTTCAAATGAGAAAAGTACACTCTTAAGAATGTGTCCATTTACCTGTTCCCTCAGTTTTGAAAGTGTGCACTTCTTTTTAGCCAGCGTAGTACAAGATCCTTTTTAAATTTGTTGATAGTTGTCTAAATTTTAATTTATGGAATAATTCATATCAAATGTGGTAATGGGATGTAATGGCAGTTACAATGGTAACTACAACTCCATAGTTACAGTTTTTCTTATGATAACTCATACAGGCTCATAATTAGTGTGTAGGCCCATGGTGGCACTGGTCATTCCCTTGTGGGCCAGTCACAGTTACTGCAGAACAGTAAGCTGTATTCTGTACATTGCTGCATTCACTACTTAATGCTGTGTGCTCGTTGGCTGATGAATGCATGCCTGGATGGTCTGGAACCGTTATTTTTATGGAATGGTGTTGCTGCTAGCAATCGGCTGGTGAACAGTGCACAGTTGGTGAGCGTGTTGTGAGTATTCTTACCCTCTGTTTGATACAGTGTGTGTATAAGTTATCTACCCTGACTGTTTCTGTGGTGATAGATGCATTGTGGTCATTCATGTTATGTGTTCATGGGTATGAGTAATTTGGTTGTGAAAGTGGACAGGAATGGAAGAATGTGAACAATGAAGAAGGAAGGAGAAGTTATCAGAAACTGAGGAACAAATAGAAAAGAGCCACAGACAAGGCCAAGAACGAATATCTTGAGTGCATATGTGGTGAGACCATGGAATTTCAAAGAACAGGACATTATGATTTAATGTACATGAAGACCAAGGAACTAGGGTGGAAAGAAAACCATGGGATTCAAAACACTGGCATTGAATACTGACAAGGGAATATAATAATAGATCAGAGGCAAGTACTGCAAATGTGAGAGCTCTATGATCAACACAGTCGACCAGAAAACCTAGACATCGAACAAAAGAGACCCTCATATTTTGGAAAGTGAAGTTGGAAAAGCTATCAAGGAGATGAGGGATAAGAAGGTTACAGGAGATGATGTACCTGGGGATGTACTCAAACTGTTGGGAAAAGATGGTTTCAGAATAGTGACACAACCGTCAACAACACGAATGACACTGGAGAGTGGCCCAAGGATTTCACTGAAGTTACAGTGATTGCCTTACAGAAAAAACCAAAAGCTACAATATGCAGTGAACACTGCACAATTCAGCCTCATTTCACATACAGCAAAGGTGCGTAGAAGAAGGATTGAAAAGAAAACTGAGGATGTGGTTGGAGAAGATCAGTTTGGATTTAGAAGAGGAAAAGGAACTAGGGATACTGATGGGTTGCTGAGAATGATATCACAACGAACTTTGGCATTAGATGAGGAATTGTGTGCATGCTTCATAGACTGGCAGACTGCATTTGACCATATAAACTGGACCAAATTAATGCAGATCCTAAAGTGAACTTGTATTGACTTGCATGAAAGAAGAATGTTCAGAGTGTTAAAGTAAAAGTGGACCAAGACGAAACAAGAATTGTGAAGACGGCAAGAGGAGTTAGACAAGGATGTTGTTTATCACTGGTTCTCTTCAGCTTGTACGGCATATAACTTACCATGGAAACTCTCAAAGAGTTTGAATAAGAGGAAAAGTAATTATCACTGTGAAATGTGCAGATAACTTTGTGCTGCTGTCTAAGAAAGAAACATTCTTTGTGGTATGACTGATAGACTAAAGGAAAGTGGAAGATGTTACGGAATGGAAATGAATGTACAGAAACCTAAGGTAATGAGAATGTCAGGGCAACCATCCCCATTACACATTATGATAGATCAAAAACAAATGGAGAATGTGGGATATTTCAACTATTTATGTACCATGATAATGATACATGAGATGTCCAATCCAGAACTGCCATGGCAAGAGCAGCATTGGCCAAGAAGAAGACTTTTCAACAGGATATTGTACTTAAGTTTAAGGAAGAAACTAGTAAAGTGCTACATCTGGGGCACAGCTTTGTATTTTGCTGAAACTTGGATACTTCAGAAAGTAGATCAGAAATACATATAAGTTTTGAAATGTGGTACTGGAGAAGGATGGAGATCAGTTGGACAAATCATGTGAGAAATGGGGAAGTACTACAAAGAGTCAAGGTGGAGAAGAATATCCTGCCAACAATAAAAAAAAGGAAAGCTAACTGGATTGGTCACATCTTGTGCAGGAACTGCCTTCTAAAACCCATTATAAAAGGAAAGGTAGCAGAATAGAAGTGACAGGTAGACAAGGAAAAAGATGGAAGAAGCTACTGGATAACCTTAAGGAAAAGAGAGGATACTGGAAATTGAAAGAAGCACAAGATCACACTGTGTGAAGAACTCACTTTGGAAGAGGCTATGAACCTGCCATAAGATGTAGGACAGAATGATTGAATGAATATACCAAAGAAACATACAAGCTTTCATATAAATTACAAGCTGTATAATTCTAAGAGATATAGGTCTATGTACAAAATGCCTATGTATTCAGGCAGATATTTTATAATTTACTTACTGAGACAATAAACTGCCATGAGACTGTTAGGTCAAATAGAAAAGTGATGGCTAAGAATATTGGACAGAAAACAGAATTGGGGTGATGTAGAGACTAGGGGGAGCTATAATTTGACAGTCATGGTGTGGAATGACGAACATAACGCAAACATATTGCCAAACATGCTTTTTCTGCCAGCAGAGGGTAATTTCCAGGAAGAGCACGAAAAATCTCTGAACCCAGCCATGGTATAAGACTATAATAGACATATGGGGTAAGTGGACGAATCTGACAGAATGATGAACCTTAGATTATTATGAGATGGCCCGCAAAATGGACAAAGAAGCTATTTTACACTTTTTGGAATTTACTATTCTCAACATTGCTATCATTCTCACCACGTGTGCTTCAAAATCATAACAGCGACTATTCAGACTGACGTTGGTGAAGGACATAATGCAAGAGACTGGGAGGGTGCCTCAAATGCAGACCACAAGGCAAGAAAGACACGCTCCATCCTTCAGACAACAAAGCAGAATTGACACACGATACAACAAACACTGGTCTTTGAAACTGGTTGCTGTGTGTGTTTTGTTAAAAACAAATCAACAAGAACAAAATTCAAGTGTCCAGAATGCAACATGGGGATGTGTGCTATATCACACTAAACTGCATTTCCAAGGACCAACTAACACTAAGCTGGAAAAGCAGAGCACACACATATAAGCAAATATTTCCAGTTATGTCTGAACTGATATTTTTCGGTAGTGTTTTGTGATGAAATAACAGGGATGAAGGGGGTGTGAATTTTCCAGAAGGCTTTATGAAAGAACAGAAAGTTGTTGGAAGGACCTATGTATGTGTATTTGTTTAGTCTTGCTACTCTGAGGAAATAGAAAATAAGATCAGCTACTTGGAGACATTTGTTAAGAATTTGTGAGTCGTGCAATAATTATAAGGTTGTAAGTAACAATGATTACCTCTTGCAAGTGGACATTTTAACTAGAATTAATTTTCAGAAAAACTTCTATACCTTTGCAGGCCTTTTAGACAAATATTCTGGAAAAGACCTGTATTTATAAATGCAGAAAATTTTTAAAACTTTATGATGTGTGACAGTGTTTTTCCTTTCGTCTATTGAGGACATTTATTCCCATTTGGCCGTCAAAGGTTAAATCCTAGTGGTATTTATGTACAAGGGAGTTATAAAAAACTCAGTTAAGAGCATGTTTTACAGAAATAACATTTTCTGAATTTGGATTTCACTGTGTGTTGGGTTTGTTTAGATTGTATCATGTTACAGCCATGAGAGAGCCCTGTCAATATGATCAAATTAAAGGTATCTGACCTACTGGAAAGATGGTCAGCTGTTGAAGTATTAAGTGGATTTTCATTTTTGTGTGTGAAGGGTGTTCGATTGGTGGAAATTCATCACCCATAGGTGATGTGTATGGAGCATGTTAATGTCATGGAAGCAGGTATGGATATGATACAGAGCTGTCGGTAAAGGCATGTCAAATGTTGATGACAAGTAGCAACCCAGCCCCCCAGGCATATCACAACAGATGACAGTGTGTGTTGTGCATATGTCCATATCAGAAAGGACAGATGCATCAAGCTGCATCATCCAAGACCTAGACATTTTGTTGGCTAGTGTGCGCATCGTTGTCCACAACTGGATTACAGAAAGTGTGTGCATGCCGAGTGCCAAAGTAGCTTACAGCCAGTCAGAAAGCTTGTTGTGACACTTTCTTGCATTTGACAAAGTGGAAACACCCATCATCTGTCCCACCATAGAAATTCAAAGCAATGCAAGCGCTAAGAAATATGGTAAATGTCCTATGGGAACATAACAGTGTGCTTCTTGTGGATGTGCTTGATGGAGGTGATGCTGTAACTGCTGAGCATTGTGGTACACGTGAGATGTGACCAGCAGGCCTTGTGTCACAAAATGCCTGCATTGCTGTAGCAAGGTGTCAGCATTTTGCATAATAATGCCACATCCCATACTGCCAGCTGGTCTTGTGACTAGTTGCACTGCTACAGCAGAGGGGTTATGGACCATGCTGTCTGCAGTGCTACGCTTGTACCTGGTGCTTTCCATCTCTTTGGTCCCTTTAAGGATCACCTGGTTTACAAGTGACTTGCAGCAGATGCTGACTTGCAGGCTGTCAGTCGCTTGACAGCAGTTTCTTCTGTGCTGGGATACAAACCATAGTGCTAGTATTCTTGAGTTGTTACTGATATCTAGATAGTGTCTTTAGTCATCATTATGAAACTAAACTTAGACTGTACTTTTAATTCAATGGCAGACATGTGTGTTGAGCTACCTCCAGCCTGTAATTTGTGTAAAGTGGGTTACACAACCATTGAACCTTCTGTGCAATTTGTTTTTTTAGTATCAGTTAAGTAATTACATTAAATAGTTACCTCCAGCCACCCACTAGAACCTAATTAATGGGCACACAATGTAACATGGGCATCTGGGCCACAGGTTATTGATCCCCATCCCATATACATATATTCTCTTCAATCTGCCACTTCACACAGTCAGTATCTTTGGTCCTGCGACCGGCCATCTCGACACAGGTTTTTCTTGGTTTCCCTATGTCTATAAGCAAATGCTGAAGTGGTTCCCAAGATTCCAAGTTGCCACTACATGCTTCTCAAGTATCCCTCCTGACTTAAATCTAGTAGTAACCAATTTCATGTTTTGTTTGCATGTAAAATAACCACTGCTACCGGGTGACAACCCAAGTGCAGTAAATAAATATATATATTATATATATTAGCCATGTGAATTTCATTGACTCCCATAAAATTATGGCTTTAAAATACCAATATTCAGTGTGGCTAAATAGTAGATGGAATTATAGGTCAGGCATGCGACATTTATTTCCTAGACGTTATGAATCTGGGAAAAGAGCAACAAATTTTAGCACAGGCTGTGTTACTACACCAGTGAGTCTTATTCGTTGACTACATATGATGGATGCTGATGTAAAATTACTTATCACAATGAGGCATTTGCTTCACTTTGCTTAATTTTTGTAATCTTCCTCTCTTCTAGTTCCTCCACCAGTTGCACCAAAAGCACCAGCACCTGCTGCAGCAAAACCTCCAAAACCAAGCATAGTAAAGCAAGAGGGAGTTGGATACAATGATATTGAGCTGACTGGGATCAGGAGGACAATTGCAAAGCGGCTCACAGAATCCAAAGTCAGTATGAAGAATTTTCTAAGTTTTTCTGAATTTCTTAGTATGAATGTGGGGAAGTAATTTTCATACTGTCCATGGCCACTCATATTCACAATATTCATTATCAGTGCTGTGTAACTTGTGCAGGTGAAACAGCAGAAAACAGTCAAATTCAAATCTCATTTTAAACCTCATCTTCTTTGTTGTTTTTGACTTCCTTTGTGCTGTTCATTTCATTACTTTCTCAAATCATATTCATGGGCCACCATTATTCCTAACTTGCCCATCTGTGATCATGTCAATACATGTACTTAACACTTCTACTATTGTCATAAAAAATTTGGGCCTCTGGATTATGGCATTATGTAGTCTGGTAGGTGGGTACCCACATGTGCTGCCTCTGTCTTGCACTCTGAAGATGGAAGCCATATGTTTCTCTACAACTGTGCTACCCACATTATAAATTTTTATTAGCATGAGAACCTCATGTTGAAGGTGTACTGTTTCTGTCTTGCAACAGGAAACACTGCTAAGAAATCTCTTTGAAGTCAGGTTATACTGAAAGGACTTCTTTTGGCAAATAATTGTATGTCATCATCATCATCAACATCAACGACTACTTCATCATCGTGGACTCTGGAGGGTTAGGCATAGTGCCTGTTCCTTAACCTTTTGACGCCTAATGTCAACTATAGTGGTCGTACCGCACCGCATTTTATATATTTACTCAACAAATATAGGTACTGAATATTTTAAGCATGGTATATACTCTCCGTTTTTTTTTCTCTTCAAAATGCAGTTTGTTTCATAATTCTAACATATTTGGTTCCTGTATTATTCACATTTTATATACAGGGTGTGCTAAAATTAAAAAAATAAT
>Ga0131853_10002643_pt1 | contig 32008 bp, 23 predicted proteins | sample TergutLab28metaG_FD_92764 | JGI IMG/M metagenome (GOLD analysis project Ga0131853, IMG submission 92764) | Labiotermes labralis P1 segment gut microbial communities from Petit-Saut dam, French Guiana - Lab288 P1 (version 2) (version 2) | ecosystem: Host-associated > Arthropoda: Insects >... | reverse complement strand
CTGCCCCCCTTAAGTGCCCTTTTTCTGGTTACTCTTTTTGGGCAAGCAAAAAGAGTAACTCGGGGGTTTGGGGGCGAAGCGCCCCATTCTTATTCCATCGGAGATTCCGATATGTCCTTATAGCCCGAAACGCAAGGCCACCGAAGATTCCGATATGTCCTTATAGCCCGAAAGGCAAGGAATCGGAGATTCACCCTTATACAAAGACCAACCCACCGAAGACAAACTACCTCCTCACCTTCGAAAACAAATAAAACCCCACCCCGCCCAAAACGCCATATATAGATAAAAACAAATAAACCTGCTGCAAGGTAAACACCCCCGCAAGCAGCGCAAAAATCAAGCTAAAACAAATCATCGCAACATTTTGCCCAACCCCGAAAAAAGACATCACCGTCGCCCTGCCCTCTTCTTTGATCTCATTTTGCAGCGCGTTTACCAGCAAAATCTCAGCCACCGCCATCAACATAAACGCCAGGCCAAAAACCAGGATCGCGTATTGGTTCCAAACCGCGGCAAAAACTATGAGCAAAACAGACGACAACCCACTGAGCAAAAATATCTGCCCCGGAGACGAGATTTTCTTTTCCACAACCGGCGCTAAAAGATCACCCAGCGCAATGAACGCAAACCGCACGGCTAAAATCACACTGACCCAAACGTTAGACATCCCAAAATCGTTGATGATGAGCGCATCAAACTCGTCGAGATAACTGCCCAAACTCGCGAACAACACCAAAAACAGAATGGCAACCGCGGCCACGCCACTGCCTTTGATAAAGACGCACGCCTGCTTGAGCGTTTCAAACACGCCGGCAGATTCTTCGCCCAACTGTTCGCCGTACAAGTTCTTCTCCCTGATTTGCAGCGCAAAGACCGCGTTGACAAGGCAGATTGCCGCCGAGATCAACGCGATGGTTTCGATCCGGATAAAACTGGCCATCACACCGGCAGACGCGATTCCGGCGATGGCGCCCACATTTGCGTAAAACTTTGCCCTGCCGTATACTTCGGTGAACCGATCCTCACACCCGTCGCTTTTCAGGTTGTCGTAAATCAGGCCCTCTTCTGTTCCCGAGACGAACGCCCCTGAAACCGCCCAGAACAAAAAACCGAGCGCAAACATCCAAAAGGTGTGGGAAAAATACCAGACAACAAAGCAAACCCCCTGCAGCACAGCTGCCAGTGCAAGCAAGTTCCTTCGATTCCACCGGTCGGCCAGAATCCCGGACGGTATCTCAAACACGATGGAAAACGCGCTCCAAAGCGCGATCAGTACGGCGATTTCGGTGACCGACTTCCCCCGCTCGATAAACAGAATGGTGTAAAAAGCGTAGATGGGCAAACACTCGCTGATAAACTTATAGGTATACAATACATTGACGTTAAATGTTTTCATACTTGCGGTTTCTTCTTTTCTTTTGGCAATGTATGGTCGCTGGTCAGTTTACATTATACATGTGTGATGATCAAAAATCAACGACAGATTTCCCGACATCAGCGCGAGCCCGGCGCAAACCGTCTCACGTGTTACCGTTATTTTTACTCCAACTACTTTGATTAATTGACATAGAGCCATTAAAATAGTATAATTTAAATAAGCTGTCAATAGCGATTTTTGCTTTAAGAATACTTGATATTAACTGATCAGTCACGGCCTACATATGTGAAATTTTCTGGCCGGCGATATGGCTTCCGGCCGTTTTTAGCCGCATGTATACGGTAACTTTGCCATCGCGCATTACAGAGCGGAGTGATTGTGTGAACAACAAGCTCATTATCAGATTGTATATTATCTTGCTGACCGCTGTTATTATTGCCGCGGCCGGTGTGTATAGCATTTTTTATGCTATGACTTACAATGCTATGATCGGCGACATGCGGGAGCGCTCGCGCGGGGTGCTGGATTATATTGTTCAGGTACTCACCACTGAGGACCTCGTTGGGGCAGTGACCGATGTGCGGATAAGATCCGAAGTGCAGGACCGGTTGAATCTCATCCAAGGGATTGGCGGCATTCAGCATCTTTACGTCGCTTGGGAAGGCGGTTCCGGCGATGTTTATACATCTCTGATCACGCCGAGCGGAAATTATCGGCCGCCTGATTCGATGATGGAGGAGCTGCGCGTAAGTATTCGCGACGGGATTGCGGTCTCAAGCAGCCAAGTACACAATACCGAAGAGCACGGCGACCTCTTCGCGATTTATTGGCCTGTGCTGAACGCAGACGGTCAGGTTCTGCTGATTGTCGCAATGGAGTATGATGTCGATTCACTGCAAGAATCTCACCGCCGGACAGCAATGTACAGCCTCGCAGTGTCGGCCGCTCTGATTCTTTTGATTTCGGTCGTCGCCTATCTTTCGATCAGCAAGGCAAGTGAACCGTTCTATCAAAAGCTGGCATACACAGACTTCTTGACCGGCTATGAGAACCGGCTCTCTTTCGAGCACCGGCTTCGCGAGTGTGAAGAGCTGCTTAACGAAAACGAAGACGCCAAAGTGACGCTGATCATCTTCGATGTGAATAATCTAAAAACAATCAACGATACATTTGGGCACAAAGCGGGGGATGCTTACCTCACAGGCATCGCAAATGTACTGGCCAAGCACATCGGCAATTCGGGCAAGCTTTTTCGGATTGGCGGGGACGAGTTTGCTGCTGTTGTCGTCGGCAAACAACAATCGGAAATCGACGCACTGCTTTTGACACTCGGTGAGGAAAGGACCATGATATCTCATCCGCATAGATTTAGCTGTGCATTTGGCGCGGCCACATTCGACAAAGAGGCTGACAACAGTTTGCGAGACCTGTTCGGCCGTGCGGATGAGGCCATGTACGACGAGAAAAAACGACAAAAAGAACGCAGTTCCGCGAAAGTTAACGATATCAGCACGCGCGGCTAAGTGCATCTGCCTAAACTAAGGACACGGCCAGCGGGCCGTGTCCTTTTGTTGCTGTATTATGTAGAGAGAGATCAGAGCTATTTCCCGTTTGTCAGATAGTCTTCCCGGCCGTCATGATAAAGGTCGCGCCCGGACGCGTCAATGAGTACCACCGCCGGAAACCGCTCGACTTCCAGCTTGCGGACAGCCTCGGTGCCAAGGTCCTCAAACGCCACCACCTCGCTGGATTTGATGCACTCAGCCAGCAGCGCACCCGCCCCGCCGATCGCCCCGAAATAGATCGCGCCCGACTCCTTCATGGCCTCGACTACTTCGCTTGTCCGCTTGCCTTTTCCGATCATTCCGCGCAGGCCGCATCTGATAAGCTCCGGCGCGTAGACGTCCATCCGCGAGCTGGTGGTCGGCCCGGCAGAGCCGATGATCTGCCCGGGCTTTGGCGGGGTCGGCCCCACGTAGTAAATAACCGCGCCATCCATTTCGATCGGCATCTCGCCGCCTTCCTGTAAAAGCTGGACAAACCGCTTGTGTGCGGCATCCCGCGCGGTGTAGACTGTTCCGGTCAGGTAGACGGCGTCTCCGCTTTTCAGGGATTTTGCCGCCTCTTTTGTCAGCGGCAGCTGGATATGATGGGTCATTTAGATCACCTCCGAAGCGTGTCGGGCCACATGACAGTTGAGGTTGATGGCACAGGGCAGGCCGGCAATGTGGGTAGCCGTATACTCGATGGCCACGGCCAGCGCGGTTGCCCGGCCGCCGTAGCCTTGCGGGCCGATGCCAAGGGCGTTGATTTTTTCGAGCAGCTCTGTCTCTAACTGGGCGTAGCGCGGATCGGCGTTTGGCTGCCCGGCCGGGCGGAGCAATGCCTTTTTAGCCAGTAGAGCAGCCTTGTCAAATGTACCGCCCAGCCCGACCCCCACCAATACCGGCGGGCATGGGTTGGGTCCGGAACCGGCGACCGACTCGACCACAAACTTGATCACGCCGTCAATCCCGTCGGATGGCAAAAGCATCTTGAGCTTGCTTTCGTTTTCGCTGCCGAACCCTTTGGGCGCAACGGTCACCGTCACCTGATCACCCGGCACATACTCGGTATAGAGAAAGGCCGGGGTGTTGTCCTTTGTGTTTATCCGCTCAAACAGCGGCTCGCTGACCACCGACTTGCGCAGATATCCCTCGCCATAACCCCGGCGCACACCCTCATCAACCGCGTCGGCAATTCTGCCACTTATGTGTACATCCTCACCGATTTCTAAAAAAACGCAGGCGACGCCGGTATCCTGACAAACAGGTACATTGGCGCGCGCGGCCAGTTCATAGTTTTCGATGATCTTACCCAGTGTATCTTTGGCGATCGGCCAGGTCTCACCGGCGTGACAGGCCTGGATACAATCTTTCACATCCTGCGAAAGGCGGCAGTTGGCCCGTATACAAAGCCTGGCCACCGCTTCAGTAATTTTTTGCGACTTGATTATCCGCATAATTATCCCCCAAACCCCAGCCGGTTTAAATCTTCTTCGATGTCTCCCCCGCGCTTTCCCACCAGCCCGACCAGCAGATATCTCTTTTCCTGCGCGTCATAAATGATGTGGTCGAGCAGGCGGAATACTTCGATCTCGCCCGTACTTCGGACATGCATCCGCGGGCCGGTGCACCTTTGCAGGCGATCGCCAACGTTGATGTGGTTTTCGTCCGCGTAAGAGATTGGGATATCCTGATCGATCAGGTCTTCCATATTCTTGGCCAACCGCTCAAGGTCAAAGATCGGCCGCTTTTGAAAGCGCAGGACAAAGCCGTTGCGCACATCGCTGTGCTCATAATCTTCATCCAGGCTGTCGGTAAGCAGGTAGTCGATCAAATCTTCGGCGGTGTGCGCCATCTTGCGGTATTTAATTGTGTCAAACGCCATCTTCGCGATTTCGTCCGGCAACGGCCCGAAGATGGTTGTCCGCGCGATTGCGACTTCGGCGCCTACCCCGATCAGAACATCGGCGTTTCGTTTATCCAAAAAGGGATAAAGCAGGTCAAAGTGTTCGACCACCACCCGCTTTCCCATAGTCAGCGCCTTTTTGACCGCTTCGGCCAAGTCATGCATCTGGGTGAACGCCGACTCAAAGCGGATATCCATGTGGTAGGTGTGGTTGGAAAAGAACCCGCCCGAGCTATCCACATCCAAAATGGGCAAGGGGCGGATGTTGACGCCCTCGTCGTCGTTGGTCAACTCAAGGCCGGGGAACATCCCCTTGATCAGCAGGCTCTTGCCCGAACCCGCCTCACCCATCACACCGATCAGCTGATCAAACGGACTTAAGTGCAGCTGCGCGAGTTGCATCCCAAGCTGTGCCATACGGCGGTTTCCGCGCGGCGCGAAATAAATGCTGTACAAATGATTTCGCTGAAGTGGGATAAGGCTCATACCGGCTTCCCCCTTTCTGTCAATTCTCGTTTTAAAATGCCAAGCGCGGTTTCCGGGTGGTCTTCGGCCAACAACCCCATAGCTGAGATGATGTACTTGCGGTCAACCAATATCCTCGCTGACTTAGGCCGCAGGGAGGCGGACTCTGCCTGGCTATAGAGTGCGTGTCCGGCGATTTTCTCAGGCCGCTCGCTGTGAATCAACGCACCGCCGGTCAGAATAAGCGTCTTCACTCCGGTCAGGTTTTTGCCGGTTTGCAGCCAGGTCGGGCCGGTGGGCGTGTAGACTTCCTCGATTGTACCCGCGTGTCGGGTCATCGCAACTTGGACCGCCGCGCCGGCCAGTGCGCAGTCAAGCGCGGCCAGGGCTTGGGTGTCTGGCAGGGTTGCGGGGTTTACCGCGATCTGTCCGACCAATTCAATTACAGTATCCGATGCCAGGTTTGCCAACCGTCCTAGCTCGTCCGCGCCCACCGCCGCCAGAACTCCGTCGGCGCTGTAGCGCATCCCAATATCACCTTCCACCGTTCTCTTGACCCACGGCTCGGGCAATCCTTTCATCACCGTGTTTCCGTTATCCGGCGCACCGGATGCCATCGAATAGACGTCGGTCGTCGCGCCGCCCAAATCAACCGCCACCAGCTCGCCCAGCCCGGGCAGAGCGCCCGTTCCCTTGGCCAGCAGCTCCATCCCGCGCAGGACAGCGGCCGGTGTGGGCATCAAAATCCCGTCAATCAGCGCCGCTTCACGGGATAACCCTTTCGCCTGAATAATCCGGCGCAGGAACAATTCGCGAATATGCCGCTGTACCGGCTCGACATTGAGTTTACCGAGGCCGGGCATCACGTTCTCGCACCGGGCTGTCTCCCAGCCGGCCAGGGTGCTTTCACACTCGGCCGCGCAAGCCCGGTTGCCCGCGATTAATATCGGGAACCGCGCTTGGCAGTCAACCAGCATCTTCGCGTTGTGCAGGATGCACGCGCGGTTTCCGCCGTCCGTCCCCCCGGTCAGGAGCAGGATATCCGGCGCGGTCTGCGCGATCTCGTCGACGTCTTCTCGCGTCAATTCATAAGCATAGGTCTTCACGACTTTTGCGCCCGCGCCCAGAGATGCGATTTTGGCTGCCTGCGCGGTCAGCGCGGGCACAAGCCCACAGACAACCATCCGCAAACCGCCCGCCGCGCTTGAACAGGCCAGCCGCCGTTCAAAGTGGTTCAGTCCGGTCTGGCGCTTGAGTTCACTGAGCGCAGTGTTAAGCCCCTCGCCCACGTCGGTCTCCACCGTTGTATGCGCACCGGCCGCGCCGATTACTTCCCCCGCCTGCAGGTCAACAGCGGTCAACTTGGTGAACGTACTGCCAAAGTCAATCAGGAGCAGAGGCATCTACCCGCCCCCTTAGACGCCTAAATCGGCATTAAGATGCCCGATCGCAGTCTCGGGATCAGTACCCGGGGGGTAAGCGCGATTGTAGCCCATATCAAGAAAACGCCGCTCAACATCTTCGAAAGGCTGTTTGCCAACCACAATATTTCCGCCCACATAAAGCAGGATGTCGCCGATTCCGGCCTCCTGACATTTTTCGCGCAAACCGCGGCAGTCTAACTCCCCGTGTCCGTAAAGAGAAGAGACAATGATCGCATCAGCCGCACATTCAACCGCGGCCTCGATGTATTCCTCCTGAGAAACCATCACGCCCAGATTAATCACCTCAAAGCCGGCGGCGGTAAAAGCGTGGTCGAGAATCTTGTTGCCAACCGCGTGAACGTCGGCGCCTATTACACCGATGATCAGTTTTTTCTTCAATCTTCACACTCCTTTATAAGTCAAACGCAAGGCCCAAAAGCGGCCCGTGTTGCTGTGCGCCATAAACGTCGGTCTCGCCCAAACTCCCTGAAGGGATCGGCCGCTTGATGGTAACCTTGATCGCTTTGGCCGGATAAAACTCAACAATATTTATGATGTCTTCTCGCTTTATTCGGTAAATGTCGCAGATCAGCTGTTCGTTGATCACTTTTGCTTTACAGACTTTCTCAAACCACGTGTAGTCTTTGAACATAATGTCAAAAGTCAACTCGTACGGACCCGCGTTTTTCGAGCGGATAACCTCAGTAATCTCGCTTAGTTTGGTCATCATGCGCGGTCACCTCCAAGTTCTACAATCTCAAAGGGGAACAATTTGGCCGGGTCATCTGCCCGCAACAGGTGATAAACGCTGAACTCGTAAACCTCCCCGGCGTGAAAGTCGCTGGGTGAGTACGGGAACGCGAGGTTCCCGGCGGTTGAGCGCCTGCCCTGGTATCCGTAATGAAGCATGGTAGACCGGGCAAAAGCACAGATGGTGTCCGCTTGGCTTTGGGTGGGCGCGGTGGCCTCGATGACGATGCCCAGCTCGTGCGCGCCGTCTGTGGTTGGCTGCGGCTCAAGGGCAGCCATCACGCCGTCCCGGCCGTAGATGTTAAAGCGCAGGTGATAATCTTCAAGCTGTCCCTTAAAGTTGTCGGATACCCGCTCTTTTACCCCCGCCATGATCTCGTCGATCTTTGCGATCATAACCGGGTCCCTTGTCCCCGCGATGGAAACGGTCCGGCAGCCGACTTTCTTTGCGCCCTCCAGCTTTACCGCGTTAAATTCGGATGGGATAAACTTTGTGCCGCTCACCCTGACTGTGTTTTCGCTTTCCTGCTCAAACTTGCATTCATGCAGGTCAAGCACGCCGCCCGGCCCGGGCAGGATGTACGGGTTTGTCTTTTCGTACAGCGTGTGCGCGGCCACCGAAAGGGTTGTGCACTTGCGCACATTTGAGAGCGGCTCAAGCCGGAAGTAATCTTCGCCGATGTAGCCGAACATGCAGTCGCTCCCGCTGCCCGGGGTGGCACAGATGGCCGCGCACTCAAGGATCTTCCCCAGATGCAAAGACAGCGCCGGGTCATACCCCTGTTTGATTGCCAAAGCCGCAAAACAGGTCGGGTCATAAGCGCGCCCGGCCAGAATGACATCCGGCGCGCGCTCGAACGCCGCGATAAACGGCTCAACCCCCATCTGCGCGACCACACGGCTGGTGGCTTCCAGTTCTTCCTGTGTGAGTTCGGGCGCGGGTTCGAGCGGTGTGATCTTGCCCGCCGCCAGCTCTTTTGCCAACATCCCTTTGTCCAGTTCCGCGTGAATGACGGCCAATTTAAAATGCAGATCGTTTTCTTTGGCGATTTCTTCAACAATTTCACGGCACCACTGAAGATGGGGCGCACCGCCTGAGCCGCCCGCCGAGCCGACCACAACCGGAATTTTGTTTTCTACCCCCGCTTTGATCATAATTTCAAGGTCGCGCTTGACCGCCTCGCGGTTGGTGAAAGACACCCCTGCGCCCAGATAATAAGGCCCGGGGTCGGTAGATCCGCCGTCCACCGCGATCAGGTGCGGGCCGCGCTTCATCCCCTCTTCAAAAGAGGAAAGCGGGAATCCGTAACCCAGAATCGCCGTGGTTGAAAGTATCCGGAATTCTTCGCGCATGGTAACCTCCGTTTCAGTTGACAGTTGACAGTGTACAGTTGACAGTTATAGAATCGCGCAAAGCGCGATGAATTTGAATGACGTCCGCGCAGCGGACTCTTTCACTGTCAACTTTCAATTGTCAACTGTCAACTATTCTTCAGCAGCGCGATAATCCGCTGCATTTCGTTGTTGACGATCATATAGCCCTCGTCTACCCCCATCCCCGGCTTTGCGAGGATTTGATCGGGCCGGGTTGCCATTGCCAGATGTACACAGACTTCAGCCGAGCGGTTGGTCTCGTTGCAAGTACCGCCCTGATACGCGCCGATCCCTTTTTCTTTGCAGTAAAGCACCGCTTCGACCGTGTTGCCCACCCCGCCCAAATCCGGGGTCTTGATCTGTACCATATGCCCGGCTTTGTTGTCGGCAAAATACCGGATATCCTCCAGCGTGTTGCACCACTCGTCGGCCACAAGCTCTACTTCGATCTTCCGCTCATCCAGCAGTTTGGTCAACGCGGAAAGCGCTTTCATCTGGCCCTCCCGCTCTTCTACATCCATCGGGCCCTCAATCCGCAATTTCAGCGGTTTTGCCGCCTGCTCAAGCGTTTGCAGATAGTCGGCCATACCGGCGTAATTGTGATTTCCAAACGCCTGGCCGATTGTTCCATACACATCGATGTGCAAAACCGGCAGATAGTCTTTACCCATACGCAACGCCAAAACGCGATCCCGTAGCCAGCCCACATATTCGTGCAGCAGCTCGCCTTTTTCGCCCAGCTTTGTCTGTACATTGTTGATCAGGCCGTGGGGCAATACCTGCGCACCTTTGAGGATCATCTTATCCACGTTGTTGTATCGGTCATCCCCTGATTGGGTAAAAATGGGGATCAGCTTCGCGTCCAGCGGCAGCTCATATTCTTTGGCCACAACCTCACACATCAGCTTGTGCTGTGATTTGGCAACGGCGTCCAGGATTGCCTGTGACACACCGTAGCGAATAGCCGTGTGCAGTTGTTTGCCGTTTACTTTCATTTCTTCCAGCTTGCCGGCCATCTCGCGGAAGCTTGTGACCTCTTTGCCCACAAGGGCCGGGAATATCTCTTTCTCGATCACCGGGATAAAGTCGTCCGCCAGAAAAAGCGGATCCCTGCCGCCCGCGCCCGAATACTGCACGGCTGCGCAATCACCGTGGGCAACCTGCCCATCCTCAAGAATCAGCAGAACCGAGACCGACTCCCCTGCCTGACGGACTGCCGAAAACCCCGATGTAACCGGTGAGCCGCTATAACTCGCGCCGTCCGCTTTCGCCCCCGCTTTGATTGCACGCTGGTCGTCAAAAAAGAAACCGGTACGCCCCGGCGCGCACACGCCTTTTATAATCTTCATATCCTTGCACCCCTTGATTAATCCAGTTGACAGTTGACAGTGTACAGTTGACAGTTATGGAATCGCGCAAAGCGCGATGGATTTGAATACCGTCCGCTCAGCGGACTCTTTCACTGTGAGCTTTCAATTGTCAACTGTCAACTATTTCGGCCTGCCGACCAGCCTTCCCTGACTGATCGCGTACACATCGTCGGTCACCATCTGGAAGGATGGGTCCCTGCGCTCCTCTTTGGCTCGCTCTGCGATTTTGTCTTTGTGGAAAGCGAGCAGATCGCCGCTTAGAGGCAAGCTGCCCGGATCGAAAATCCGCACAGCGCCGTGGTTATCCCGCACAGGCAGCAGTTTGCCCGCGTTTGCACGGGATGGCGCAAACGGGATATCCAATACACCGGCCGCAAAAGCGCGCACCGCCCCCACTGCCAGATCCCCGCCGCCCAGCTCGAACACTTTATCCACAATACAGTGGGTCTCGGCTGAGATGATCGCCTTTTCGCCGGCCAGTGAGTTTTCGTTCAGCGTCTGATCCCTGAGCATTGAGATCATCTGTTTGGTACAGCGCAGCCCCTGTGCGTTGGCTTCCATGGTCGGGATTCCCATCGCTTCGTGCGGGGTTTTGACAATGACTTTGGTTGCTTTAGACAGCGCGGCGACCGTACTCCCCCACGAGATAACCGAGAACGCCTTGGCTTCGTCCTGGGGGAACCCACCCATCCACTGGTGCAGCACGGTTGTGACTTCAACATCGCTGTAACCGTATTTGATGAGGTATTCATCGGTCAGGGATTGCAATGTCTGCACCGCCGCCACGTCTTGGATAAGGTTACCGCACTGGCCGTAGCCGACCGTGAGGTTCTTGACCCCCTGCTCAGCCGCCAGCAGGCTTTCGATGATGGCCACCGCGTGGGAGATGCAGGGCGGGACAAGTGTGCCGGTCAACGGGCCAAACGGTTCGCGGTTGATGGTTACGCCCGCTTCTTCATACATCCCGGTCAGGCGGTCCACATACTGCCAGTCTGAGATGGTCTTGGTCAGATCCGCATTTTTGGAGTACGGGATATTGTAGCTGATCCCCCCGCCCTCATAGCTGGTAAACCCGCCTGAGTAGGTGATTTCGGTAAGCAGCCGCGCATCCGGTGTGCCGTGCCTTACCTGCACCGGAATATCCAGGGCCTCTACGATCTGCCGGCAGCCCTCTACCCCGTGGTTTACGGCCGGAAACCCGTTTAACATTGACTTCCCCGATTTCACAGATTCTTCGATTCCCTGTTGGGCGTTCTCAAACCTATTCTGGCGGGTGTAGCTGTCTATGGTGGTGGGCAAGAGGTCTGCTTCACCTTTATCTTGTAAATATGTAAGAAGCTGGATATGCTCGGGGATCAGCGCTACCCCTGCTCGCGGCTGGATCAGCGTTACCCCGTTCTTTTTCGCTTTTTGCAGCTTGTGCGAAAAATTTTTGCGAGACGGCAGCTTTTTCTGGTACTCGACCCCTGCTTGCATATCTACGTCTTTCCCTGTCGGCCACTGGCTTAATACTTCGCCTCGCTGCGCGTAAAATTCTTCTTCGCTTAAACGCTTGTTGGTCAGATCCATCATTACAACTCCTTTCTGACTGTGGGCTTGATTGCGCGTTTGGAGTTTAAGCCTGTGATATTAAGTCGCCGAGTATGGCATTGTAAACCTCGTCGGCCAGCGGCAGTGCTTTCGACAGGATTCCCTCGCCTTTTTGGCGGTATTCGTCCGCGAAGCCGGTATCGCTCAGCCCGCCGATATTGATGAGGATATTCAGCCAGGCGCCCTGCACTGCGGCTTTTAAGCTGAGTGCGGCAACGCCCAAATCACTCGCGGCACTCGCGTTGGTTTTGCCCACCGCCTGCGCGGTCAGCTCAATCGCCTCCAAGCTGAGCTGCATCATTTTAAAGGGCGGCAAAACACAGGATTTAAGCGCCGACTGCATTGCCTCTTTTCGGGCGGCTTTCTGCTCGTCAGTGTCTTTGGGCATTTCGAAAACCGCGCTGACCTGGTTAAACGCCAAAGTGTCCTCGTCAATCACGGCCAGAAAGTCGGTTCTTATCCGCTCGGTCTTGGCGGTCAAATCATCCGCGAAATCGGCATGCTCGGCGTATTTTTTCCGCCCGACAGTCAGGGCCCCCACCATCCTGGCCAGAGAAGCGCCCAGCGCGCCCTCAAGCGCGGCAGTTGAGCCGCCCCCCGGCGCGGGTGCGTCGGAGGCGAGCAGGTCAGCGAAACCTTTGATCGTGTAGTCAACAAGCAACATATCGCAGCCCTCCCGTTAACCCAAAAGGTGATTTTCGAGCACTTGTTTGCTGTAGTCAAAGTTTTCGAGCTTTAGGTAGTAATCGGCGCAGTCGATCAGCGCTTTGGCCGGGGTAAGGCCGACAATTTCGCTGCCGATGATGGGAACGCCCCAGCGCTCGGCTTCGATGCGGATCAGCTCGAACACCCGGTAAATCGGTGTGCCCTCGTAGTTGACCATGTTCATGGACACTTGGGCGATATTGCGGTCTTCGAGCATAACGCCGATCCCTTTGCAATATTTAAAGCCGCCGCTTGAGCCGCGAACGACTTTCGCAATTGCGTTTGCGATTTCAATATCCGAAGTACCCAAGTTTACGTTGTAGGCGACCAGCGGCATTCTCGCTCCGACCGCGGTGATACCGGCTGTTGGGTGTACTTTGCGCTCGCCAAAATCGGGCGCCCACTCGTCTTGTTTTAGCTTTTCGGGCATCCCCTCAAACTGCCCCTTGCGGACAGCGGCCAGGTTGCGGCGGGATTCACTCGCGCAAGAATCTTCATACAGAAAGATGGGGATTTGGAGTTCGTTCCAGATCCGCGCGGCCACTTTTTTTGAGATTTCGACGCAATCGGCGGCGGTGCAGTCTTTGATGGGGACAAACGGGATAACGTCGGTCGCGCCCATGCGCGGGTGTTCGCCGGTATGTTTTGTCATGTCGATCTTTTCACTCGCCAGCTTACAGAGCTTAAACGCTGCTTCGGCAATTCCATCCGGGTCACCGACCAAAGTGAAAACGCTGCGGTTGTGGCTGGCGTCCGACGAGTGGTCAAGCAGGGTAACGCCGGGTACGCTTTTTGCGGTGGCCACAAGCGCGTCGACAACCGCCTGGTCGCGCCCTTCGCTAAAATTCGGGATGCACTGTACGATTTTTGCCATTATTGTTTGCTCCTTTTACTTTAAGTTGGTTGCGATAAAAAAGGAAGAGCCTCGGGGGCTTGTTTAGCCCCCAAGAGTCTTCGGGTTATTATTTTCCGCCAAGTGCCGCGCGGATCAGCGCATCATCAGCCACTTCGGGAACCGTGATGTGGTCGGTGCCGGCATTGTTTTGATTGTAAGTTTTTACGGTTTCGACCGCGTGTTGGTTGGTTGCCCAGGCGCGGCGGGATACGCCGACCATAACATCCCAGGGCATGGCCGCGTTAAGAATTTCATCCACCCGCGCACTGCCGTCCAGCACCATTCCGAAGCCGCCGTTGATCGATTTGCCGATCCCCACGCCGCCGCCGTTGTGCAGGGCGACCAGGCTCATCCCGCGCGCGCAGTTGCCCGCAAAGCACTGGGTAGCCATATCAGCGGTGATGTTCGAGCCGTCTTTGATGTTGGATGTCTCGCGGAAAGGCGAATCTGTTCCGCCGGTGTCGTGGTGGTCGCGGCCGAGCATGATCGGGCCGATCTCACCTTTTCGAACCATCTCGTTAAAGCGCAGCGCGATCTTTGTGCGCCCTTCAGCATCCTGATAGAGGATGCGGCATTTTGTGCCAACCACCATCTTGTTTTTCTTCGCGTCCCGCACCCAGACATAGTTGTCCCGGTCCTGATAACGGCGCTCAGGGCCGATGCAGTCCATTGCCGCTTTGTCGGTCGCGTCCAGGTCTTCCTGTTTGCCGGAAAGACAGCACCAGCGGAAGGGCCCGTAACCGTAGTCAAATAACTGCGGGCCGAGGATGTCCTCAACATAGGACGGGAAGATAAACCCGTCAACCGCGTCTACCCCGTTTTTGCAGATGTCGGTAACCCCGGCGTCGTTGACCGCTTTGAGGAAGCTGTTGCCGTAGTCGAAGAAGTAAACGCCGCGCTCGTGCAGTTTGCAGATCAAATCATAGTGATGGCGCAGGGATTTGTCGACCAGCTCACAGAAGCGGGCGGGGTCTTTGCCCAGCATTTCGGTGCGCTGCTCAAAGCTCAGCCCCTGCGGGCAGTAGCCGCCGTCATAGGGCACGTGGCAGGAGGTCTGGTCGGAGAGCAGATCGACGTGAATATTCTTTTCGATCAGGTATTCAAGCAGGTCGATGATGTTGCCGTGGTAAGCGATGGCGCAGGGTTCTTTGGCGGCCAGTTTTTCATTTGCCCACGCGGCCGCTTGTTCAAGTGAGCCGGTCTGCTTGCTGACCCAGCCCTGTTCGTGGCGGGTGTTGATCCGCGAGATGTCCACTTCAGCGATGATGGACACCGCACCCGAAATTTCAGCGGCCTTGCCTTGCGCGCCGCTCATTCCACCCAAACCGGATGTGACAAACAACTTGCCGGCAAGGTCTTTATCCTGCGGTACACCGAGGAAGATGCGCCCGGCGTTGAGCAGTGTATTGAATGTGCCATGTACAATCCCCTGCGGGCCTATGTACATCCAGCCGCCCGCCGTCATCTGGCCGTAGTTGGAAACACCGATCGCCGCCGCGCGGTTAAACGCCTGCGGGTTGTCGTACAGGCCGACAAACATCCCGTTGGAGATGATGGCGCGGGGCGACATTTTGTGCGAGCGGAAAAGCCCGAGCGGGTGGCCGGAAAGCAACACCAAGGTCTGCTCATCCGTCATGGTTTCGAGGTATTTTTTGACCAGCCGGTACTGCATCCAGTTTTGAAAAATCTGCCCGGTCTCGCCGTAAGTAACCAGCTCATAGGGGTAGAGGGCAACGTCAAAATCAAGATTGTTGTCAATCATGACCTGAAAGGCTTTGGCCTCGGTGCAGTTCCCCTTGTATTCATCGAGCGGCTTTCCGTAAAGCTTGCCCTGGGGCCGAAAGCGGTAACCGTAAATCCGCCCGTGCTCTTCGAGCTCGGCTGCGAACTCTTTGGCCATCATACCGTGGTGCTCTTTGGGGATGTAGCGCAGCGCGTTTTTGATCGCGGTCACTTTGTCTTCCGCTGACAGCATCGACTCACGCCGGGGCGCACGCCTATATTTGGGGTCAAACTCCGGCATTTTGGGCAATTCACGATCGAGCGCAATGGTTACGGCTTCGTTTTGCAAGTTCATTGGGCAATCTTCCTTTCACAATTTTCTCTTTGTTATTTTTCGTTGCCTGTACCACAGGATAGACGACGCCGCAGTCCGGCCGGGGCGCTTTGTCTTGCGCACACAGGTTATTTAATGCGTATCGTGCGCGTATTTTTGTAACAATACAACTTGAGCCTAAATTTTCTTTCCACATCTGAATACAATTATAATAGCCCGGCGTCTAACTTCCGTCTATTTTTCACAAAACGTAACCGATCGCCCTCATTTATCGGTTGCTAGCAACCCTTTTGTGTGGTAATGTTAGTATAACTATTTATGTGCGTTTTACCTTGCACGCGAAATATATACGGATAGGCCGGTTCGGTTTACCCGGCCTCGCACAGCCTGTCCTCAGCGTGGCCGCAGACAAAGAATGGAGTGTGGATGCATTGGAACTGATACTCAAAAACATCGGCGTGTTGGCAACCCCGGTGGGCAATACAGCCGCAAAAGGCAAGAGTCAGGGAGAGATCACCCTGATTGAGAAGGCCGCGGTTGGAATCGAAGCCGGCAGAATCGCCTACATTGGCCTTTGCGAAAGGGCACCGGCAGCGGATAAAACCATCGACTGCGAGGGCCGTTTGGTAACGCCGGGTTTGGTTGACGCGCACACCCATCTGGTCTTTGGCGGCTGGCGTCAGAAAGAAATGGCGCGCAAGCTGGCCGGTGAGTCTTATCTGGATATTTTGCGCTCGGGCGGCGGCATTCTGGACACCGTCGGCAAAACTCGGGAAGCGTCGGAGGACGAGCTGTTCGAAAAAGGAATGGGGCTGTTAAGCGACATGCTCGCGCACGGCAGCACCACCATTGAATGCAAAAGCGGCTACGGGCTGAATTTGGCGGATGAGCTAAAACAGCTGCGTGTCGCAAAAAAACTGGGTGAGCACGCACAGGTTGAGCTAGTGCGTACATTCATGGGTGCGCACGCAATCCCGCCTGAATATCGCTGTGACCGCGAAGAGTACATCGACCTTGTATGCGATGTGATGATGCCCGCCGTCAAAGCCGAAGGGCTGGCTGAGTTTTGTGACATCTTTTGCGAGACAGCCGTCTTTACCACCAAAGAGGCCAGCTACATTCTGGGCAAAGCGGTCGAACACGGGCTAATTCCCAAGGCGCATGTCGACGAAATCAACCCGATCGGCGGGGCGGAAATGGCGGCAAGCGCCGGGTGTCTCTCGGCTGAACATCTAATCCAGGCAAGCGACGAGGGGATTCAGGCGCTTGCGGACAACAATGTGGTGGCTTGTCTGTTGCCCGGTACATCTTTTCATTTGGGCAAGGACTATGCCAGAGCTCGCGATATGATTCTGGCCGGTGTCGCGGTGGCCGTTTGTACCGATTTCAACCCCGGTTCCAACCCCAACTTAAACCTGCAATTGCCTATGTATCTCGCCTGTAATAGATATAGGATGAACCCCGCCGAAGTTTTGACCGCCGTCACTTTAAACGGCGCGGCGGCCATTGGGCGAGCTGATCAAATTGGCACCCTTGAAGTCGGCAAGCAGGCCGACCTGGTCATTTGGAATTCGCCCGACCTTGACTATATTTTTTACCGCTACGGCAACAACCTGGTGAACTCAGTAGTCAAGAAAGGGAAAGTTGTCGCGCAAAACTGCTAAGGGTCTGTTGACATAAATGGAATGCACGGATTTTTGAGCGATTTTGAGTGCATTTCAAGGCGGAGGATTGAGGAATACTAGATGTATTCCGCTGAGACTCTTCGCTGTGTGGGCGCTCATCGTCAGTATTTTGTGACGACAACGCAGAAAGGCATTAAAATCGCCAAAAATACGGGTCGTTAGCTTTATGTCAACAGGCCCAAAGTGTTCTATTGCCGACAGCCATCAGTGCGGCAAAGCCAGCAAGCCGCGCAATTCTTCCTGCTCGATTGTGTCCTTGACTGTGGACAGCAGCATCAGCCCTTTTCGGCAGTAGACCGAAAGGGGCTGGTTTAATTCCCCGGCCAGCCGGCCGCCGGCATCCACCGCTCCGTCAAGGCTGTGCCGAAGCGCGGCCTTTGCGTAACAGACAAGCCCATGTTCATGGGGGGAAGACGCCTGGTCGGCCAGCTCGGCGGCTTTTTGCAGAAAACCAAGCGCCTCCGGTTGATTATTAGCCGATAAAACCGCCAGGCGGGCATACGCGGCCACCAGCCCGGTGGCATCCGCCCCTTTGACAGCCAGACTGGCTGCGGTGTGCGCCATCTGCCGGGCGGCCTCCCGATCACCGCGAAAGCTTTCAGCCAGACTGCAATCTAAGTAAATAAAAGACATCCCGGCGCAGGGTTCGGCGTCACCCAGCGAGTCAATCGCTTTTGTGAGCGCGCTGTGCGCTTGGCCATACCGCTTTTGCCTGAGCAGCAAAACTCCTTGGGCATGCAGTATTCCGGCTTTGACCAGCCCGCTTTGACCGGCCAGCTTCAGCCCGCTTTGCAGACAGGCCGCGGCTTGCTCGTATTCACCGTTTTGGGCATGCAATCGCCCCTCCAGCCAATGCAGGAAAATACAAACCCGGCTTTGGCCGTCATATTTTTGGCGGGCGCGGCGGATGACGCCCGGCAGGCCGCTCCGGTCAGGGTGGATGGTCTGCCTTTCGTATTCACAAAAATAGTGCACCAGCAAAAAGATCGCCGCGTCGTCGCAGCAAGAGACGATGCTGACAGCCATTTTCAGCGCCTGCGCCTCGCTTCCGGACAGCAGTGTCATGGCCGTATTCAGCAGGGTCAGCCGCGCATGGCAAGCTTCTAAGCTGTCGGACAGCGGGGCCATCTGTCCAAGCGCGGTCAGCGCTGTTTCAAGCTCAAGGTGGTGGGCGGACAGCGACTGCTTAAGGCCGGGCTCAGCCCCCTGCAGTGCAGGCAAGCTGCGAAAGCAGTCGGACGCAAACATCGCAAGCCTGTCCGCCTTACAGAGAATGGCCGCCGGCCCGTTTCCCGACTGTGTCAGGTGATATTCGACCTGCACGTAAACCTCACCGGTGGGCGGCGCCGGCTGTTGGCGAAGCAGGCGCGCAATCCTTTCGTGAATGGCCAGCCGCTCTAAGGCCGGGTGGCCAAGGTAAATTCGCTCCCGGGTGTTCTGATGTAAAAAAGTCAACAGGGTCTGATCGCCCTGGTCAACTTCTTTTACAAAACCGCGGCGTTTCAGCTCACCGCAGGCAGCCGACAAATCTTTGCGCTCCATCTCACAGAGAGCGGCGAGAATCCGGCAAGGCGCGCCGCCCGGAAAAAACGAGAGCATTTCAAGCAGCGCGCGGCCGCCGGCGCTGAGCTGCTCGACCCGCTTGGCCAAAAGGTCTCGGGAGCGGGCAAGCAGTGTGTCGGCGATCTCGTCGGCCGGGCGGGGATGCAAAACCGAGCTGATCAGTGAAAGGTTCCCGGCTGTTTCTTTTAGGATTTGGGCGGCCGTCAGGCGCGCGGCCTCGCTTCCGCACTGTTCTTGGATCAGCATCGAAACGTCGTCTAAGCTCAATCCGGGTATCTGCTCCTGTCCAAGCAGCCGGTCGCTTTCGGCCAGCCGGAGGTAATCCCGCATATGGGTGGGCAAAAAATCCTGCCCCAGCGTGATCAGCAGCAGCTGCCCGGTGTGGAAACGCCGTGCCAGCGCATCCAGCAAAGCCGCGCCCGGCGCGTCCATCCACTGGATGTTCTCAAGGATGACCACCATCCGCTGCCTGCGCAGGATAAGATGAAAGATGTAAACAAAGTCATCAAGTATGCTGCCCGGCGCTGCACAGCCATCACTATAGCTGTCCGCAAGATATCCTTCCAGCGGCGGGAAAGCCCCCGCCAATCGCCTGAGAACTTTGCCGGAAAGCGCTATCTCGCCTTCTTTCGCAAACTCGACCGCATCCATCAGCACCGGCTGCCAGGCATGGTAAGGCCGTCCGGTCTCGGTTTCAAAGCATTTGCCCCGTGTAAGCTTTGTGTTTTTAAAAGCCACGCTGCCAAGCGCGCCTTCGAGCAGAAAGGTCTTGCCCGCGCCTGCTTCCCCAGAAAGGTGAAGGTGCCGACCCGCGTTTCCACCCTCTTTGTCGAACTGGTGAAGTGTGCTTTTGATGGCGTCGTACAGCCGTGCCCGAGAAGGGAACAACACCCCGGACCACCTGGTCGCGTCGGCGGCGGTTAAGTTCCACTCGTTTAACATCTCGTAGTAAGCCCGTGTGGTCTCGGCCAGCGGAACGATCCCCAGCTCCTCTTTGAGGTATTCCCGCAAATTTGCATACGCTTCTGCCGCCTTTTGATAACTGCCCGCCGACCGGTAAAGTTCCATCAAGAACAAGCTCATCTTCTCATCGGACGGCTCTTCGCGCAGGTAATCCAGAGCATAGTGAACCGCCCGCGCAACCGCACCCTTTTGGCTGGCCCCCTGGATCAAGCGCGAAAGGTACGCAAGGTATTCTTCCCGCACTTTTTCGCGGGCGCGCTCGACCCACTGGTCAAACGAATCTGCCCCTTTGATGTGAAATCCGCTCAAGAACTGTCCGCGGTAAGCGTGAAAGTCTTCTTCCTCCATAAACCGGGTATAATCGCAGACGATGGACAGGTCGGGGTTTAGCAGTATGGTGGTTTTGCGCGGGGTGAGTAAAACTTCGGCGCCCAGCGCTTTTTTGAGCACGTACATGGCATTGCGCAAATTTTTGTGGCCCAGCTCTGCGTCACAGGTCTCCCAGATCAGGTCAACCAGCTCTTTGCGGGTAGCCAAGCGTTTGCAGGCCATGTAATAGAGCAGCGCCTCAGCCCGGCGCAGGGGGAATGTGACTTCAGCGCCGTCAACTTGGACACGGGGTATCTGCAACAGGTTGATCTCTATGCTTTGCGTGTCGGTCACCTCCCCTGTTTTTTGGATTTAGATGTGTCTTTAATAGGGTGGTGCGGTCTATTTCACTTTCAGCGGAGCGGTTATCTAACTATCCGCAATCAGCCTTTCTATCAAATCAGCATCCGGGATGATTGGCAGGGTGATGTGTCCCCTGCCCGCGCTTTCGCGGTTATAGGCGATACAGGCTTCGATTGCGCTTTTGTTGCGGGCCCAGCCTCTTCTGGCCACCCCGCCGATTACGTCCCATTGCAGCGCGTCCTCTGCCATTCGCGCCGCCCGGTCAGAGCCGTCCAGCACCATGCCAAAGCCGCCGTTGATTGCTTTGCCGATCCCGACCCCGCCGCCGTTGTGCAGAGAGACCAGACTCATCCCCCGCGCACAGTTGCCGGCAAAGCAGTGAATCGACATGTCGGCCATAATATTCGAGCCGTCTTTTATATTGGAAGTCTCGCGGAAAGGCGAATCTGTGCCGGAAAGGTCAACATGGTTTCGGCCCAGCAGAACCGGGCCTTTGAGCGCGCCGGTTCGCACCATTTCGTTGAACTTGTGCGCGATTTTTGTCCGCCCCCGCGCGTCCTGATAAAGTACCCGCGCCCTTGTGCCGACTACCAGCTTATTTTCGCTGGCATTTTTTATCCAGACCCAGTTGTCGTGGTCTTGGATACACCGGTTGGGTTCAAGGCACTCGATGGCCGCGCGGTCGGTTTTTTCCAGATCTTCGGCGTCCCCGCTCAGGCAGATCCACCGGAACGGGCCGTAGCCGCAGTCAAACATATGCGAGCCGATAATGTCTTCAATATAGCTCGGATATATAAATCCGTCTTTGGCGTCAATCCCGTTGCGCGAAATCTCTTTGACCCCCGCGTCGTAAACCGCTTTGAGGAATGAATTGCCGTAGTCGAAAAAGTATGTTCCACGGTCGTAGAGCGTCTTGATCAGCCGGTAGTGGGCGCGCAGCGAACGGTCAACCGCCGCGCGAAATTCGGCCGGCTTGCTTTTGAGCATCTTTGTCCGCTGCTCGACTGTGATTCCATGCGGGCAGTAGCCGCCGGCGTACGCTTCGTGACAGGAGGTCTGGTCGGTCAGGATCGGGATATGTATCTCGCGGTCAACCGCGTATTGGAGCAAATCTACAATGTTGCCGTGGTAAGCGATTGAGATCGGCCGGCGCTTGTGGACATATTCGCTGGCCAGCTCGAACGCTTTTTCCGGGCTGTCGGTGCAGCGGGCCAGCCACCCTTTGTCCAGATAGCCGTTTATCCGGCCTTTGTCCACTTCGGCGATCAAGCCGACTCCGCCGGTGATCTCGATGGCTTTTGGCTGTGCGCCGCTCAGTCCGCCCAGTCCGCTGCTCACGATCAAAACACCGGCCAGGTTGCTGTTTTGCGGGATGCCAAGCTGAGCGCGCCCGGCGTACAAAAGTGTGGTGAATGTTTCGTGCACCACCCCTTGCGGGCCGATCCCCATCCAGTCACCGGCCGTCATCTGGCCGTAGTTGGCGACCCCCATTTCGGCAGCGACTTCCCAATCGCCCGGGTTGTCGAACATCCCCACCATCATAGCGTTTGTGATGATCACCCGCGGGGCTTGAGGCTTGCTGGGAAACAACCCGAGCGGGTGGCCGGACTGGATGACCAGCGTCTGATCCTGGGTGAGCGACTCCAAGTATTTTTTGACCAGCAGGTACTGCATCCAGTTTTGAAAAACACTGCCGGTCTCGCCGTAAGTCACCAGCTCGTACGGATAAAGCGCGATGTCGAAATCCAGATTGTTGTCGATCATGACCTGAAAGGCTTTGCCTTCGGTACAATTGCCCTTATACCCGGCAATTGCCCTGCCGCGGATATGCCCGTCCGGGCGAAATCGGTAACCATAGATTCGGCCATACGTCTTGAGCTCATTCAAAAACTCAGGCGCAATCGCTTCATGCAGCGGCTCGGGAATATACCTCAGCGCGTTCATCAGCGCGATCTTTGTCTGGCTTTTGGTCAGCCGAAACCCGCGCGAAGGCGCGCGGCGGACACCTTCCCGGAATTTCGGGTAGGCCGGCAGGGCGCTTTCCAGCTTGATTTTCATTGCCTCGTCCATTTCAATGTTGCGCAAAGCCCCACCTCACCTCCGCAATATATATGGTTTTAGTCTACCAGAATTCGTGTGCAAAATCAATCGGGGACGGCAAAATGTTCGCACAACGGTGCGTTAAATTGAATAAGGGACAAGCTGTCGATAAACGTGGGTTCCGATGCAATGTGAACTGTGCGTACTTTCTGAGGAAGAAATTAATTATTGCCATAATTTGAACAAATTATAAATAAACTTACTATAGCGTGTTGACTTTAACAGCAGAGTATACTATTATTAGAGGTATATTACCTAGATATTGTGTACGAACACTCAACTTTTGTGAGAATTAGACGGAAGTTAGACGTTATAGCAGTATAATGACATTGTACCAAAATATTTGCGTACAAAAACACAAGGGGGGATAAATGTGCATACTACGGTAGTCGACGGCAAAAGCTTGCGCCTGTGTGACCTCGTAAATGTTGCGCGGGAAAACTACAAGGTCGAGCTGAGCGAGTCGGCTAAACAGTCCATCAAAAAGTCCAGGGATTATGTGGATCGCCTCGTTCAGGAAGAGCGCGTTGTCTACGGCATTACCACTGGTTTTGGAGAGTTCAGCAAAGTCAGCATCAAAAAAGAACAGGCCGAACAATTGCAAACCAACCTGATTGTCTCTCACGCCTGTGGCGTTGGCAATCATCTTCCGGTCGACAGTGTCCGCGCACTTATTTTGCTGAGGGTGAACGCGCTGTCCCGGGGTTTTTCGGGCATTCGGCTGGAAACAGTCGAGGGGCTGATCGGGATGCTCAATACAGGCGTTATCCCGGCCATTCCAGAAAAAGGCTCGCTTGGCTCTTCCGGTGACCTTGCGCCGCTCTCTCACATGGTTTTGCCGCTCTTGGGGCTTGGCGAAGCATATTTCAAGGGCGAACTGCTCTCCGGCGCCGAAGCTATGAAGCGGGCCGGCCTGACCACCATTACGCTGACCTCAAAAGAGGGGCTCGCTTTAATCAACGGCACCCAGTGTATGACCGGGGTAGGCGGGCTGACCCTGTACGATGCGCTCAATTTACTTAAGGTCAGCGACATCGCGGCAGCTCTGACCTTAGAGTCGCAAAACGGCATCACCGACGCATACATGGCCGATATACACGAAATCAGGCCGCATCAGGGCCAGCTGGATACCGCGGCCAATCTGCTGCAACTGGTCAAGGACAGTGAGCGAACCAGCCGGGCCGGTCAAATCCGGGTACAGGACGCGTATACCCTGCGCTGTCTCCCTCAGATCCACGGGGCGAGCAAAGACGCGATCCGCTATGTAGCCGGCAAGGTAGACATCGAGATGAACTCGGTCACCGACAACCCGATCATCCTGGCCGACAAGGATATGGCGGTTTCGGGCGGCAACTTCCACGGTCAGCCGATGGCGCTCAGCTTTGACTTTCTGGGCATTGCACTGGCAGAGCTGGCCAATGTATCCGAGCGCCGGATTGAGCGTCTGGTCAACCCGTCTCTGAGCGGACTGCCTGCTTTCCTGACCGAACAGGGCGGGCTGCATTCCGGCTTTATGATCGCCCAGTACTCGGCTGCCGCTTTGGTTTCTGAAAACAAGGTGCTTGCGCACCCGGCCTCGGTTGACTCCATCCCCTCTTCGGCGGGACAGGAAGACCATGTGAGCATGGGGACGATTGCGGCGCGCAAAGCCCGTGAAATCTACTTTAACGCCAGCCGTGTCCTTGCGATCGAGCTGTTTTCGGCCGTACAGGCGATTGATCTGAACCACAAGTACGACGGCAAAAAGATGGGTAAGGGTACACAGGCCGCATACAACCTGATCCGCTCTGTGGTTGACAAAGTAACCGACGACCGCGAGCTTTACCTGGATTTCAACAAAGTGGCCGCGCTTATCGATTCGGGCGAGTTGGTTAAAGCGACCGAGGCGGCTTGCGGCGAGCTTAAATAATGTCTAAAACCATTCGCACAGCGGTGTGTGGATGGAGAAGTTTTATTGGTGTGTGTACGCTACAACAAGAATGGAGGAGATTTAATGTTCGCTGATCTGTTTTTTAACCCCGTTACGCTCTCAATTTTCGTCATGGTAGCGCTCTGTCTGCTCAAGTTCAATATTCTTCTGTCTGTTTTGATTGCCTCGGTTTTCGCGGGACTGATGTCCGGTATGCCGCTGAGTACGGTCCCCGGCCCGGACGGCGAATCGGTAACCGGTATTATGCAGACTTTCATCACCGGCATGGCCGGAATGAACAACATCGCGCTGGCCTACATACTGCTGGGTGCGCTGGCTTACGCGCTTCAAGCTTCCGGACTGGCCACCAGGTTCGCCAGAGCAATTGAGAGACTGTTCGGCAAAACCGGCTGGTTGTTCCTGATCGTTCTCGCAATCATTGCTTCATTCTCACAAAACTTGATCCCGATTCACATCGCCTTTGTGCCCATCCTCGTTCCCCCGCTGCTTGTCATGATGAACAAGCTGAAGATTGACCGCCGGGCCGCAGCCTGCTCGATCGCTTTCGGTCTCAAAGCCCCTTATATCCTTTTGCCGTTCGGCTTCGGTCTTATCTTCCATAACATCGTGGCCACAAACATCTCTGACAACGGCTTGGATGTTACCGCCGCCTCCATCTGGCCTTACATGATCCCGTTGGCTGGGGCTATGGTTGTCGGTTTGTTGATCGCAATTTTCATCAGTTACCGCAAGCCCCGCGAGTACGAAGACAAACCTCTGCTCGTGGCCGCTGAAGTAAACGAAGAAGATGTCTCCGGCCCGTTAAAGCCTAAGCACTGGGGCGCTCTGCTCGGTGCATGTGCCACCTTTGGTATGCAGGTTTGGGCTAACTTCACATTCCCCGGCTCTCCCCTTTGGGCCCTTTCGCTGGGCGCAACCCTTGCCCTGCTGATCATGTTCGCGTTTGGCACACTCAGCCCCCGCAGAGAAAAGCTCAACGAGTGTATTAAGGGCGGTATCGGGCTGATGGGCTTTATCGCATTCATCATGCTGGTTGCTGCCGGTTATGCCGGTGTTCTGCGCGCGACAGGCGGCATTCAAACCCTGGTTGACGCTGCCCTTTACCTGGCAGGCGACAATATGCTCCTCTCGCTGATCGCGATGCAAATCATCGGCCTGCTCATCACGATGGGTATTGGCACCTCATTCGGTACCATTCCGCTGATCGCCGCGGTATTCGTACCGTTCATGCTTGGTATGGGCTTCTCGCCTGCCGCCATTATCATTACCATCGCCGGTGCCGGCGCTACCGGTGATGCCGGTATGCCGCAGTCGGACACCGCGCTTGGCCCGACAGCCGGTCTTGACGCCGACGGCCAGCACGACCACATCTGGGATACCTGTATCCCGACTTTCGTTCACTTTAACTTCCCGATCAAGATTTTTGCAATCATCGCCGCTATGATCGTTGCCTAACCCTTTTTTACAAAAACCGCCGCTTACCGCTTAACCGCGGCAGGCGGCGGTTTTTGTCTCATGTATAAACTTCCAATCAGGTATTGACAATTTAGGTGGAATGTGATTTAATATCTTATGTTGGTTCAAGTTGTATGGCGTCTGTAGTTCAGTGGTGAGAGCGCCAGATTGTGGTTCTGGATGTCGCGGGTTCGAATCCCGTCAGACGCCCCAGCAGCGGCGAAAGCCGCGACCAAAACGCGTTCTCGTTTATTGAGAACGCGTTTCGTTATTTCCCCCTATCAACCAATTGACACATACAATGCGAAGAGGCAGGCGAGTTAATTGACGATTAACTCGCTATGTTATTAGGAAAGGGTGTTCGTTATGTCTGCCGGTGTTAAAAAAGATTTCCCCGCAACCAAAGTCATGTCCGGGTTTATGGAGCTGCTGCCTGAGGAGCAAATAGAGTTCGACCTTATGAAAGACAAGATTCTCGAAACTTTTCATTCTTTTGGATATACCGCGCTCGACACCCCGGTGATGGAACGCCTTGAGATTTTGCGTGCCAAAGACGTGGGCGAAACCGCCACCCAAATCTATGAGATTGAGCCGCGCGGTGAGCAGACCGAAAGCAAAAGCGGGCTTCGCTTTGACCTGACCGTTCCTCTGGCCCGGTATGTGGCCGAGCATTTCGCGGACCTTTCCTTCCCTTTCCGGCGTTGTCACATCGCCAAGGTTTACCGGGGCGAGCGGGCGCAAAAAGGGCGTTTTCGTGAATTCTATCAATGCGATGTGGATGTAATCGGCCACGGTTCACTCTCCATCCGCTATGATGCCGAGATTCCCAGCATCATCTATCAGCTGTTCAAAAAGCTGGATTTTGGCAAGTTCACCATCCGGGTTAACAACCGCAAACTGCTTCAGGGTCTTGTGGATTCTCTGGGCTGCGAAGCATCAACCGAGAGCATTTTGGGCGTAATCGACCGGATCGAGAAAATCTCGTCCGAGCAGTTCGGGGAACAATTAAAAGAGCTTGGCCTGACCGGTGAGATGACGGACAAGCTGATTAAATTCTTTGAGATCAAGGGTACCAACGCCGAAGTGCTGGACGGTTTGAAGTCTTTTAATGTAGACAATCAGGATTACATCGACGGCCTGAGCGAGCTTGTGACGGCGGCAGAGTTTATGAAAGCGCTGGGCGTTGAAGAAGATTATTACAAGATCGACCCGGTAATTGTCCGCGGGCTGAGCTACTACACAGGCACCGTTTACGAGACGGTTCTGGACGATTACCCCAAGCTGGGTTCGGTCTGCTCGGGCGGGCGGTACGACAACCTGGCCGAACACTACACCAAAGAAAAACTGCCAGGCGTCGGGATTTCGATTGGCCTGACCCGGCTCTTCCACCAGATCAGGGAGATCGGCTTGGTCGAGTGCAGCAAAAAGACAGCGGCAGACGTAATCATTGTACCAAAAGAGGATGCCAACATCCCCTGTGCGCTCAGTGTCAGCCAGCTGCTGCGGGCGGGCGGCTTCAAGGTGGATGTCCTGCTCGAAGATATGAACATCAAGAAAAAGTTTAAATACGTCGACCGCAAAGACAGCCGGTTCACCATTGTAATCGGGCGGGAAGAAGAGGATTCCAGCAGCGTAACCCTTTCCTACAAAGGCGAAGGCGGCAAATTTGAAAAGCTGCAGGTCGCGCAGTCTGAACTGGCGGACAAAATGAAAGGTCTCTGCTAAGGAGGGTCTTAGATGGCTCGCTATGACTATCAGATTTTTATCCCCGGCGGAAACAAGACTGCACTGGTTTACGGGCTCGAAAACGATGTAAATTTGTGCAAAACCATTCAGGACAAAATTATCGCCGAACACCAGCATGATCCGGACGGCGAAGTCGAGCAGGTCGGTTTTGTCAGCACTGACAAATCAAAGCCGCAATTGACCATGACCGGCGGCGAGTTTTGTGGGAACGCAACCCGTTCGGCAGCTGTCTACTACTTGGATGGCCGCTTGGGTCAGGTCGAAATCGTCGTTTCGGGGGTAGCCGAGCCGCTGGCGGCGGGAATTGGCACAGGCGGAGAGGTTTGGGCGCAAATGCCTGTTTACGACGATGTGGCCTACTGCGTCCTCCAAACCAAGAGGAGTGGCCTTTACTGGGTCATGATCGAAGGAATCTCGCATCTGATCGTCCCGCAATTACAGGCCCTGCCCTACCTGACCAAAATTTACGAGTGCAACAACGCCGACGCACAAAAAGAAATTGCGCTTTCACTTTTGCACAAAACGATCAGCGAATATTCTTTGCCGTCAGACTGTTCCTACGGAGTGATCTTTCTCGAAAACATCGCAGACGTAATCAAGATGCACCCGTTCGTTCATGTTTGCAAATCAGACACGACCTACTACGAAACCGGGTGTGGAAGCGGCGCGATCTGTGTCGGGCTGGTCAGCAGCCTGCTCCGCGGCGAGGACGTGTGCCTGCCGCTGCTCCAGCCATCCGGCAAGATCATCAGGGCTGAGGTTGCGTGTGTAGACGGTACAATGAAGGGCAAAATCTCAGGCGAAGTTGAGCGCGGCGAAGTCTGGGCGGTTGAAGTTTAACAGCGAACATCGTACTACAATAACTTAGTGGGAAATATATCATCATGATCAATTCAAGCCAACAGCACAAAGAGCGCCGGTACGCCGCGCTCGAAAAGAATTTTGTCAGCTACGCAGATTTGACAACAGTCAACGTCTTGGACAGGACCACAGATGCCGAGCCGTTTGTTACCCTGCCCTCTTTGGGAAAAGGACTGATCGGCAAGTACATTGTCCGGTATGATATCGAAAACCTGCAAAAGCAGAACATCGTCGTGCGCAAAGGTGTGTTTGAAAAGCTGCAAAATGTGGATGCGGCGCTCAAGCGCAAAAAAGGCTACGAGAACTGCCAGCTTGTGGTCGTTTATGGCTACCGGAGCATGGACGTGCAACAGCAATTATTTAATGATGCGCGCGAAAATCTCAGCCGCGATCTCCCCGGCCTTGGGGATGGCGAGCTGAGCGAGATCGTACACCGCAGAGTTGCTGTACCCTCGGTGGCGGGGCATCCGACCGGCGGGGCGGTGGATGTGGCCATCTACGACTTTGCCCGCGAGGTTTATCTGGATTTCGGCACCGACGTCCGCGACTTCTCGACCAAAGACGTCTATTACGACTCCGACTTTATAGACGACGACCCCAAAAAGCGCCGGAAGTTTTTGCGCACCATCATGACGGCCGAGGGCTTCGCGCCCTACAACGGCAAGTGGTGGCATTTTTCCTACGGCGACAAAGAGTGGGCCTACTACAAAAACAAGCGCACCTTTTACAAACAGCGCGGATCGGGTGAGAGTGATTCCAGCCCGGACGGTTTGACTGATGTCCGGTATCTCTACGCACAAAAGAGCCCGTCCGAGCTTGTTTTCGCCGACAAATACCGCGAGTCAGCGACAGTTGAGCGGGTTGGCCTGATCAAGATGGCGGTGCAGAAAAAGGGGCGGCTGACCGACGACACCATAGATATCCTGCGCAAGTCGGGGATTGACGTCGCCTACAATGAGGGCAAATTCTTCGGCAAGTGCGCCAACTTCCCGCTTGAGATCTTATTTGTCCGCGACGACGATATACCCAGCCTGGTGGACGCCGGGGCGGCGGATATCGGGATTGTGGGCGAAAACACTTACAACGAATACGACTCTCAGAGCGAAGTGCTCAAAAAAATGGGGTTCGGGCATTGCTCGCTGGCTATCGCCGTGCCTGCATCTTCGGAGATCGGGTCGATCTTTGACCTGACCGGCAAGCGGCTGGCCACCTCTTATCCCCTTTCGGTCGAGCGTTTTTTGCGGGATGAAGGGATCGAGGGCGTGCAAATCGTCAACCTTTCCGGCTCGGTTGAGATGGCGCCGGCCCTCCACTACGCCGACGCGGTTGTGGATTTGGTCTCAACCGGCAGCTCACTGCGGCAGAACAACTTAAAATTCCTGCATAAAATTTACGATTCGCAGTCTATCTTGATCGCCAACAAGGCTTCACTGGCCGACCTGTCCAAGCGCGAAACAGTTGACCGCCTGACCTATCGGATTGACGGCTACCTGAATGCGAAAAAGTACAAACAGCTAATCTTTAACCTGCCCGCCAGTCAGATAGATGCAATCAAGCCGATTCTCGCTTCGGCAAAGCTCACGAGCAAGACAGACGCACTCGGCGAGGGCGGCCTGTGTGTGGTTCGGGCGGTGGTCTCCAAAAAGTCGCTCTGGGAAACGGTGGATCAACTCAGCAAATCCGGCGCAAGCGACATTGTTTTTTACGATATTGAGAGTATATTATAAAGCCTATAAGTAAAGCTCCCGGTTCCCCGGGAGCTTTGTGATTTGCGCTTTTGGTTAATTTTGTACAGCTTTATGTAAATTATACAGCGCAACAGATTCAGTCTTTATTGCAAGGTTCGCGCAATTGTGGTATACTTTTACAAGGTATTGCCTCAGTGTTCCGTTTGGATGACTGAGGTATTTTAGGTTGTTAATCTCATCGGTCAGGCGGCCACACCGCCATTGTGGAGTTGAGTCTTTATGCCCAAGACACTTTTACGCATCCTGTCATCTTTAAAGAGCATTTCGCTGAGCGCCGTTGCTGTCTTTGTTGTGACAATGAGTTTGTGTTTTGTTCTTGTTTACACGATGGCGAACAATCGCAGTCAGGTTGAGCGGCTGACAATTGAGCAGCTGCTGACTGAAAAGATTGTACGCATCAATGATGACATCTCTAACCGGCTTCAAAAAGCACAAACCCTGGCTGTGTATGTTCAGCGCAGCGGCGGTGATGTTTACGACTTTGAACAACTGGCCTATATGCTCATTGACGGTGATCCGGTTATCATGAATTTGCTGCTGGCGCCTTCCGGCATAGTCACTTATGTTTTTCCGCCAGAGGGAAATGAGGCGGTCATCGGGCTTGATTTCTTTTCTGAAGGTGCGGGGAATTACGAGGCTGTCCTGGCCAGAGAAACCGGACAACTCGTGCTCGGCGGGCCGTTTGATTCGGTGCAGGGTGTGCCGCTTATTGTTGGCCGGCTGCCGATTTTTTTTGACGATGATAATAATCAGAATTTCTGGGGGATCGCTTCGGTTTCGCTGAATTTTCCGTTTGTTATGGAAAGCGCCGGTCTGAACGAACTGACCGCGCTCGGATTTGATTACGAAATCTGGCGGATAAGGCCGGACGATCAACAGGTACAGATCATCGCGCAGAGCACACCCACCCACGGTCACAACAGGAACTATGTAGAGATGACAGCCCATATCCAGAACACTGAATGGAACTTTCGAATCTCACCTTACCGCCCTTGGTACGCGTTTTTTGAGACATGGGTATCCCTGTTGTTGGCCGCCGGGTTGAGCTTCTTTTCCGCAGTTGTTCGGCAAAGCTACCAGGACCTCAAAGTCTTAAAGAACAAGCTGGAACAGCTGGCCACCATTGACCCGCTGACCGGCGTACACAACCGCAGATATTTTATGGAAAACGTAGCGAAGAATATCAGCCGGGTCGAGCGCCTGGGCGGCCAGTCTTATATCATGCTTTTGGATTTAGACCACTTTAAGCATGTCAACGACGAGTATGGGCATCAGTCGGGGGACAAGGTGCTGGTATCGGTAGCTGAGTTGGTGGGTGAAATCCTGCGGCCTTATGATCTGTTTGCCCGTTATGGCGGCGAGGAGTTTATCCTGTTTATCTCGGATATCAGCGAAAGCGGCGCACTGCATCTGGCTGAGCGGATCCGCGCAAAGATCGCGCAAACGCCGATTGAGGTGCCGGGCACATCCATCACGATCACCGCCAGCATCGGGCTTGCTCATGCCGGCGTACAATCTGAAATTGACCGGGCAGTCTTCGCAGCCGACACAGCGATGTACAAAGCCAAAAGCGGTGGCCGGAACCGCGTTGTGCTCCACCATGAAGGCGATTCCGCGCCCACTTAATGAGAGAAAACCGCTTGTCGCGGCGCCGTGACAAGCGGTTTTCTTTTTTTACTTCATCTGCATCTGGCGGATACACCGCACGCAGGCATAGCCCTTTCCGATCGAAATCAAGCCTTGAACCCCAACCCGGCAGAGCGAACAGCGGGACGAAACCTCCCGCACTTTAATCGATTTGTCGTTGACGTCGTCTATCACAGCT
>Ga0131853_10002641_pt1 | contig 32011 bp, 31 predicted proteins | sample TergutLab28metaG_FD_92764 | JGI IMG/M metagenome (GOLD analysis project Ga0131853, IMG submission 92764) | Labiotermes labralis P1 segment gut microbial communities from Petit-Saut dam, French Guiana - Lab288 P1 (version 2) (version 2) | ecosystem: Host-associated > Arthropoda: Insects >... | reverse complement strand
GACCCCGGAGGCGTGCACGTTGCGGCGGAAGATCTCCCCGTACAGCCCCAGGGAGACCACGCCCTCTTGGATGCGGGCCCCGGCGCCCTCGTTGATCCCGATCAACGGGCACCCGGTCTTCAAGGCCAGGTCCATCACCTTGGTGATCTTCTCCCCGTAGACCTCCCCCAGGGAGCCGCCGAAGACGGAGAAGTCCTGGGAGAACACGCACACCGGCCGCTCATCGATGGTGCCGTAGCCGGTGATCACCCCATCGCCATAGGGCCGGTTCTTCTCCAACCCGAACGCGGTCGAGCGGTGCCGCGCCAACTCGTCCAACTCCACGAACGAACCCGCATCGAGCAGCATCTCGATCCGCTCCCGCGCCGACTGACGGCCCTTGGCATGCTGCTTCTCGATCGCCGCCGCCGAGCCGGCATGCACCGCCTCATCAAGACGACGCTCCAGATCAGCGATCTTGCCGGCCGTGGTGTGGATGTCGATCTGCGCGTCCGTCATGACCCGTAGTGTCACACGGCGATACTGAGTATCACCAGAGTGACCTGTGTCACGTCCATGCGTTGGCTCATGGCCGCGGCCCGTGGCTCAGTGGGCGTAGAACCCCTGGCCGCTCTTGGTGCCGAGCAGGCCGGCGTCGACCATCCGGTCCAGCAGCGGCGGGGGCGCGTAAAGCGGCTCCTTGAACTCGTCGTACATGGAGATGCCCACGGCGCGGATCGTGTCCAGGCCGATCAGGTCGCACAGCGCCAGCGGCCCCATCGGGTGCCCGCAGCCCAGGATCATCCCCTTGTCGATGTCCGCGGCCGAGGCGTAGCCCGCCTCGTACATCCGGATCGCGGAGAGCAGGTAGGGCACGAGCAGGCTGTTGACGACGAACCCGGCGCGGTCGGTCGCCTCGATCGGCTGCTTGCCGAGGCCGTCGGCGACGAAGGAGCGCATCCGCTCCAGCGTCTCGGCGCTGGTGGTCAGGCTGGGGACGAGCTCGACGAGCTGCATGACCGGGGCCGGGTTGAAGAAGTGCACCCCCATCACCCGGTCCGCGAGACCCGAGACGGCGCCGAGCTTCACGATCGGGATCGAGGAGGTGTTGGAGACCAGGATCGCCTCCGACTTCTCCAGCAGTGCGCCGACGGTGCGGAAGACGTCGAGCTTCAGGTCCTCCCGCTCGCTGGCCGCCTCGATCACAAGATCGCGGTCGGCCAGGTGCGCCACGTCGGTGGCGTAGCTGATGCGGCCGAGGGCCGCGTCGAGGTCGGCGGCGTCGATCTTGCCCCGCTTGGCCGCTTGCTCGAGGCTGGCCCGCACCCTGTCCTCGGCGGCCGCAGCCGCCTCCTCGGAGATCTCGACCACGACGGTCTCGAGCCCGGCCCGGGCCGCGACCTCGGCAATGCCGGCCCCCATCAATCCCCCGCCGATCACGCCGATCTTCTCGATGCTCACTGACTTCCTCCCTCAGACACTCTCCGGCGACGCCGATCCCCACTTGTGATCCGCAGTCTCAAGGCGGGACACTAGGTGTCAAACCGGTGGGTGTCCACCACGTCGAGGAGGACCGGATGGCTGCAGCGCGCGAGGAGATCGCCAACGCGGCGTTCCGCCTCTTCGCCGAGCAGGGCTACGAGGCCACCTCGGCCGACGACATCGCCGCCGCGGCCGGCGTCAGCCGGAGCACGTTCTTCCGCTCCTTCGGCTCGAAGGAGGCGGTCATCTTCCCCGACCATGACAAGCTGCTCGGTCGCATCGAGGAGCGATTGCGGACTGGCCACGCCGACTCCGCCCTGGCCGCCGTCACCGACACCGTCAAGATCGTCCTCTTCCACTACGTCGCCGAGGGCGAGCGGGCCCGCGAGCGCTACCGGCTCACCTCCACTGTGAGCGCACTGCGTGAGCGGGAGCTGGTCAGCAGCGCCCGCTACCAGCGCCTGTTCCGCCGCTACCTCAGCCACTGGGGCGACGCGTCGGCCGAGTCCGAGCTTCGTGCCGAGGTCACCGCCGCCGCCGTCGTGGCCGCGCACAACCGCGTCCTGCGGCGCTGGCTGCGCGAGGAGTGCTCCGATCCCCAGCTCGAGATCGAGCAGGCGCTCGCCACGATCCACCGGACCTTCGCCGAGGAGAGCGACGCGCAGGTCGGCGTGCTCGTGGTCCCGGCCGGCGTACCGATGCGCACGGTCGCGGACGCCGTCCGCCGATCACTCGAAGGACTGTCCGCGGGCGCTGAATCCACACCCGCGGACGCCCGTTTCATGCGTCCGTGATCGAGTCGTCACGCATTAGTGACCGGCGCGTAACCAGTTCTCCAGACAGGCTGGCGATTCGCGTCGCCGGTCGTTTACACGCCCGTCGCCCTGTGGTACCACACCTTTAAGGGTATGCGACTCGGAACGCCACTCGTCCGGTCGTCGTATGCCGTCGATCCGCCCCTTGGTGGGGGCGTCAGGCGGAGGGACGGGCATGGCCGGGATCACGGTGTCGCACGTCGGCAAGGTCTATGAGGACGGCACCCGCGCCGTCACCGACCTCAACATCGACATCCAGGACGGGGAGTTCCTCGTCCTGGTCGGGCCCTCAGGGTGCGGGAAGACCACGGCGCTGCGGATGATCGCCGGCCTCGAGTCGATCTCCGAGGGAGAGCTGCGCATCGGCGACAAGCTCGTCAACGCGGTGCCGCCGCGCGATCGCGACCTGGCGATGGTCTTCCAGTCGTACGCGCTCTATCCGCACCTGAGCGTGCGGGACAACATCGCGTTCGGCCTGCAGTTGCGCAAGCTGCCGAAGAACGAGATCAAGGAGCGCGTCGAGCGCGCCGCATCGGTGCTCGGACTGAGCGAGTACCTCGACCGCAAGCCCCGCAACCTCTCCGGTGGCCAGCGCCAGCGCGTCGCGATGGGCCGTGCGATCGTGCGCCAGCCGGCGGCGTTCCTGATGGACGAGCCGCTGTCCAACCTCGACGCCAAGCTGCGCGTGCAGATGCGGGCCGAGATCGGTCGGCTGCAGCGCGAGCTGGCCGTGACCACGATCTACGTCACCCACGACCAGACCGAGGCGATGACGCTCGGCGAGCGCGTCGCGGTGATCCGCAAGGGAGTGCTGCAGCAGATCGCACCCCCGCAGCAGCTCTACGACCGGCCGGACAACCTCTTCGTCGCGGGCTTCATCGGCTCACCGGCGATGAACTTCCTCTCGGGCACACTGCAGCGTGACGACGCCGGCGAATACTCCGTGAAGGTCGGTGAGCAGGAGCTGGTGCTCCCCGAGTCGATCCTGTCCGAGCGCCCGGCGCTCGCAGACTTCGTCGGCCAGCAGATCGTGTGCGGCATCCGGCCCGAGGACCTGGAGGACGCCACGATCGCCGGAGGGGAGCTCTCCGGCCGCACCCTCGAGGGGAACGTCGAGCTCGTCGAGCCCCTCGGCTCCGATCTGATGGTGCACCTGCGGCTGGCCATCCCGCCGGCCTCGGGCATCGAGGACATCGCCGACCTCGCCGAGGACACCGGCGAGGCGCTCCCGGCCACCCAGAACGAGACGGTCGCGATCGCACGGTTCAGCCCGCGCAGCCACGTCCGCGTCGCCGACACGGTCAAGGTCGCGGTCTCCACCGACCGCCTTCACTTCTTCAATCCCCACGACGGGCTGGCGGTCTGGACCCAGACCCAGCCCGCCGCGGTCTCCGGCTAGATCCCAGCTCGCTGGCCCTTCGCCAGCGCAGCGTCCGGCTCATCGAGCACCGGCTACAAGGAGGTAGACACAGTGCGACCCATCACTACCCAGGTCAGGACCAGGCTCCTGGCCGTCGGCTGCGCAGCAGCCCTGGCCGCAGCCCTCGCAGGTTGCGGCTCCTCGGGGAACAACGCCACACCCCCGACGGGGAGCACTTCACCCACCGGAGGAGCCAGCGGGAGCCCGAGCGGTTCCGCGAGTACGTCGGCGCTGCCGGACCTGCACGGTGTCAGCTTCACCGTCCTGGGCCAGTGGACCGGCGCCGAGCAGACGGCGTTCCAGGCGGTGCTCGACAAGTTCGACTCCGAGACGGGCGCCCAGGGGAAGTACACCGCGGCCGCCGGTGGCGACGAGGCGACCGTGCTCGGGACCAAGGTCTCCGGTGGCAACCCGCCCGACATCGCGATCCTGGCGCTGCCCGGCGCGATCGCTCAGTACGCGAAGTCCAAGAACCTCCAGCCCGTGGGTGCCAGCGGTCAAGCGGCGGTGAAGGCCAACTTCGCAGGTGAGTGGGCGAAGCTCGCCACCGTCAACGGCACCCTGTACGGCGTACCGGTGGACGCCGCGGACAAGTCGACCGTCTGGTACAACGCGAAGGCCTTCAGCAACGCGGGCATCTCGAGCCCTCCCACGACCTGGCCGCAGTTCATCCAGGACGCCAAGACGCTGAGCGCCTCGGGCGTCTCGACGCCGATCTCTGTCGGTGGTGGTGACGGCTGGACGTTGACCGACTGGTTCGAGAACGTCTACATCCGCACCGCGGGCGTGAACATGTACGACAAGCTGACCCACCACCAGATCCCCTGGACGGACAAGTCGGTCACCACGGCGCTCAACACGCTCAAGCAGGTCTTCGGCGACCCGACCATCTCGGGCCAGCCGTCGAAGGCGCTCCAGACGTCCTTCACCAACTCGGTGGACAACGTCTTCAAGGCCAGCCCGACCGCGGCGGAGGTCTACGAGGCGAGCTTCGTGGCCACCACCATCCAGGGCGACAAGGACCCGGCGAAGGTCGGCACGGACGCGCTCTTCTACCCGTTCCCGTCGATCAACGGCTCCCAGCCGGTGGTCGAGGCCTCGGGTGACTTCGCCTCCGCGTTCACGACCAACAAGGCCGCCCAGGCGTTCATGACCTACCTCGCCGGCCCCGAGGCCGCCCAGATCCTGGTCTCGGCACCGGAGAGCGGGTTCCTGTCCGCGAACAAGAACCTCTCGAACTCGTCCTACCCGGACTCCACCTCGGCCAAGCTGGGCCAGCAGATCGTGAGTGTGGGGGACAACTTCCGGTTCGACATGTCCGACCAGGCGCCGGCCTCCTTCGGCGGCACCCCCAACAAGGGCGAGTGGGCGGACCTGCAGAACTTCCTGAAGACCGGCAACGTGCAGGCGACCCAGCAGGCGCTCGAGCACGACGCCAAGGCCGCCACCGGATGGTGAGGCAATGTCGGTGTCGCGTGTGAGTCGTACGGACCCGGCCGGGGCGGGGGCCGCAGCCGGTGACGGCACGGCCGCGGCCACCCCGCCGAAGAGCCCGCGCGGGCATTCGGCCCTCGGCGGCCGTGCGCGGCCGCCGGGGGAGAAGCGGTGGCTGGCGGCGATCTTCCTGGCGCCGGCGGCCATCCTCCTCGGGGTGATCCTGCTCTACCCGCTGATCTACTCGATCTTCCGCAGCTTCTTCAGCGACGGGCCGGCGGGCGGCGCGGGGCACTTCGTGGGGTTCTCCAACTTCAAGTCGGTCTTCACCGACGCGGACCTGCTCCGCTCGGTGGAGAACAACATCATCTGGGTCGTGATCGTCCCGGCACTGGTGACGATCCTCGGGCTGATCTTCGCGGTCCTGACCGAGCGGATCCGCTGGGCGACCGCGTTCAAGACGGTGCTGTTCGTGCCGATGGCGATCTCCGGCCTGGCGGTGGGCGTCACCTTCGCGCTGGTCTACACCGACCAGCCGAGCCGCGGACTGGCCAACACGGTCACCGTCGGCATCCACAGCCTGTTCTCGCCGAGCAGCGGCTACCCCGGCGAGCACCCGACCGACACCAGCGTCCTCAAGGGCTCGGGCAGCTCTGGCTACACCACCGTGAAGTCCTATGCCCCGGGCACGGTCGTCGACCTGCCGATGGTCGGTCTGAGTCTGACTTCGCCCCCGGCCGGGATGAAGTCGGCCGCCCAGCCCAGCTCCGGTCCGGGCCTGCGGGGCGTGGTCTGGAACGACTTCAAGCTCGGCGGCGGTGGCAAGCCGAAGCAGGTCGACCCCGGCGAGCTGGGCCTGAGCGGCATCACCGTGCAGGCCCTGAGCAACGGGAAGGTGGTCGCCAGCGCCACGACGGGCAGCGACGGTACGTTCGCGTTCCCGACGCTGACCTCGGGCAACTACCAACTGGCGCTGCCGGCCTCGGCGTTCTCGGCGTCGTTCGACGGCGTCAACTGGCTGGGCTCGCAGAAGGTCACCCCGCTGGGGCCGAGCGTCATCACGCTCTCGATCATCCTCGCCTACCTCTGGGTCTACGCCGGGTTCGCGATGGTGCTCCTGGCCGCAGGCATGGCCGCGATCCCACGCGACGCGCTGGAGGCGGCGCGGATGGACGGCGCGACCGAGTGGCAGGTCTTCCGAAGAGTCACGGCGCCGCTGCTGGCGCCGGTGCTGATGGTCGTCTTCGTCACGATGGTGATCAACGTCCTGAAGGTCTTCGACCTGGTCTTCATCATCTCCCAGAGCGCCGGTGCCGACGGCAAGTACGCCGACGTGCTCGCCACCCAGCTGTTCAACGCCTACGGCACCCAGCAGTACGGCGTGGCCAGCGCGATCGGCGTGATCCTGGTGATCCTGGTCCTGCCGGCGATGGCCTTCAACATCCGCCGCTTCCGGAAGGAGGGTCGCTGATGACCACGGTCGGCTCCGACATCGTCACCGGCGCGATCAACCGCGGGCCGGCCGCCCGCGCGGTCTCCGCGGTGGGAGGCGGCGCACTGCGTATCTTCCTCATCGTGGTCGCGCTCGTCTGGCTCATCCCGACCTTCGGTCTGCTGGTCGAGTCGCTGCGCGACCCGGCGACGTACGCCAACGGAGGCTGGTGGCACGTCTTCGCCCACCCGGCGCAGCTGACCTGGAACAACTACTCGGCACTGCTGAAGAACGGCTCCATCACCGGGTCGTTCCTCAACACCATCTACATCACGGTGCCGGCCACGCTGGCGGTGATCCTGATCGGCTCGGCGGCCGGCTACGCGTTCGCGTGGATGGAGTTCCCGGGCCGCGACTGGATGTTCCTCGGCGTCGTCGGGCTGTTGGTCGTGCCGCTGCAGATCGCCCTGATCCCGGTGGTCAAGCTCTACACCACGCTCGGGATCTCGGGCAGCATCCTGTCGGTCGTGATCTTCCACGTCGCGTTCGGCCTGCCCTTCGCGATCTTCCTGCTCCGCAACTACTTCGCCGGGATCCCACGCGACCTGATGGAGGCGGCGCGGATGGACGGCGCGAGCGAGGGCCGGATCTTCTTCCGGCTGGTCCTCCCGCTCGGGCTGCCCGCGATCGCGTCGCTGGGGATCTTCCAGTTCCTGTGGGTGTGGAACGACCTGCTGGTCGCCCTGATCTTCGCCGGTCCCTCCGCCCAGCCGCTGACGGTCACGCTGAGCCAGCAGACCCGGCAGTTCGGGTCGAGCATCGACATCCTCGCCCCGGGCGCGTTCCTCTCCCTGGTGGTCCCGCTCGCGGTCTTCCTGGCCTTCCAGCGGTTCTTCGTCCAGGGCGTGATGGCGGGCTCGGTCAAGTAGTCACGTAGTCACGTAGTCGCGGAGTTACGTCACGCAGCGCGCGACAGCCGTGCCGGCCTCATGCGTCCGGCACGGCTGCCGTCCGCTGACTGCGCAGCAGCTCGACGAGATCGCGGGCCGCGCCGGTGAGGGTCTCCCGGTTGCGCACCAGCAGGCCGATCGGCTCGGCGCCGGCGGGCACCGGCAGGTCAGGGGTGACGAGCCAGCCATGTGCGAGATCGACCGCGGCGTTGTGGCGCGGCGTGATCCAGACGGCGTCGGAGCCGAGGGCCAGCGCGCGGGCCACCGAGCTCGACTGCGTCTCGACGGTGCCGCCGTGCCGCTCGAGTCCGTGTGCGTGGAAGAAGTCCTCGACGTGCTGGCGAGGCGCGGTCCCCGCCTCCGGGACGATCAGCGGAAACTCGGCAAGGCGGGCGATCGAGGGGCTCCGGGTCGCGGTCAGCGGATGGTCAGGCCGGGTCACCGTGCAGATGGACTCGGCGTAGAGCAGCTCGAAGGAGATCCCGCGCATCATCGGCGGCTCGGCCAGCCTGCCGAGGGCGAGGTCGACCTCGCCCGCCTTCAAGGCGGCCAGGACCTCCGGGTTCGAGGCGGTCCTGATCGTCACGATCGCGTCCGGTGCCACACGGTGCAGCGCGGCGAGCGCCGGTGGCAGCAGAGCGCTCGCGACGGTAGGCAGCGCCGCGACGCGGACCACCGGCGCCAGCGCTCGCGGGCTCTGCCCCAGAGCCGCTGCGGCGGACTCCAGCGCGCGCGTCGCCTTCACGGCGTACACCAGGAACTGCTCGCCCGACGGGGTCAGCCGGGCGCCGCCGCGGCCGCGGTCGACGAGGCGCTCGCCGGCGAGTCGCTCCAGCTCCGCGAGCGTCTTCGAGACCGCCGGCTGGCTCAGGTGGAGCAGCTCGGCGGCGCGACCCAGCGACCCGGCCTGCGCGATCGCCACGAGGCAGCTGAGGTGACGCGGCCCGAGCCCGGTCGGGGCGGCGACACGGGATGCCGAAGGGTCAGAAACCATAATCCACCGTTATGCGAGCGGGCACAAAACGTCAATATACATAACGCACGCTCCCAGTTTATGGTGGAGGTCACAGCGCGGAGCGGACCTCGCTCGGCTTGAGTCTGGAGGACTGACGTGGCTCGCATCATCGGAGGGATCGCCGCCTCCCACACTCCGACCATCGGCTTCGCCTACGACGAGCACAAGCAGGACGACGCGTCCTGGGCTCCGATCTTCGACGCCTTCGAGCCGGTCGGGGCGTGGCTGAAGGAACAGGCACCGGACGCGATCGTCTACATCTTCAACGACCACATGACGTCGTTCTTCTTCGACCACTACTCCGCGTTCACCCTCGGCATCGGCGAGGAGTACGCGCCGGCGGACGAGGGCGGCGGCCCGCGCGATCTGCCGCCCGTGCCGGGCAACCCGAAGCTCGCCCAGCACATCGGCGCCAGCCTCGTCACCGACGAGTTCGACATGTCGTTCTTCCAGGACAAGCCGCTCGACCACGGGTTCTTCTCGCCGATGTCGGTGCTGCTCGAGCGCGAGGACGGCCACTGGCCCACGACGATCGTGCCGCTGCAGGTGGGAGTGCTGCAGTTCCCGATCCCGTCGGCCGCGCGCTGCTACAAGCTCGGCACCGCCCTGCGGCGCGCGATCGAGAGCTACCCCGAGGACATCCGGGTCGCCGTGGTCGCCACCGGGGGCCTCTCCCATCAGGTGCACGGCGAGCGGGCCGGCTTCAACAACCCCGACTGGGACGAGGTGTTCCTCGACGCCATCACCAACGACCCGCGCAGCCTGACCGAGCTGACCCATGCGGAGTACGCCGCGCTCGGCGGCCTCGAGGGCTCCGAGGTGATCATGTGGCTGATCATGCGCGGTGCCCTCTCGGACAACGTCCGCCGCGTGCACAGCTCCTTCTACCTGCCCTCGATGACCGGCATCTCGACCCTCCTGCTGGAGAACGAGGCCCAGCAGCTCCCCGGCGCCGGCGCCGAGCGGCATCGGGCGCGGATGGCGGAGCAGCTCGCCGGCATCGAGAAGCTGGAGGGCACCTACCCGTTCACGCTGGCCACCAGCGTGAAGTCGTACCGGGTCAATAGGTTCCTGCACGAGATGGTCCGGCCCGAGCACCGCGAGCGCTTCCACGCCGACGAGGAGGCGTCGTACGCCGAGGCGGGGCTGAGTGAGGAGGAGCGCACCTTGCTGCGCGACCGCGACTGGCGCGGCCTGATCCACTACGGCGTCAGCTTCTTCATGCTCGAGAAGCTCGCCGCCGTCATCGGCGTCTCCAACCTGCACGTGTACGCCGCGATGCGCGGCGAGCCGTTGGAGGAGTTCCTCAAGACCCGCAACACCCAGGTCATCTACTCTGTCGCGGGCCGCCAGGCCTCCGCTGCCGAATGACGCGGGGTCAGGGCGTGATCATCGACATCCACGGTCACTACACGACCGCCCCGGACCCGCTCGGGGCGTGGCGCGACGCCCAGATCGCCGCGCTCGGCAACCCGGCACAGGCGCCGGACCCGGCGGGCCCGGCGATCAGCGACGACCAGATCCGCGAGACGATCGAGGCCCACCAGCTGCGACGGATGGACGAGCGCGGCATCGACGTGACCGTCTTCTCGCCGCGGGCCTCGTTCATGGCGCACCACATCGGCGACTTCGAGACCTCATCGGTCTGGGCCCGGATCTGCAACGACCTGTGCCACCGCGTTGCCGAGCTCTACCCCGACCGGTTCGCGCTGGCCGCGATGCTGCCGCAGTCGCCGGGGGCCGACCCGGCGACGGTCGTCCCGGAGCTGGACCGGGCCGTGACGGAGCTCGGCGCGGTGGCGGTCAACGTCAACCCCGACCCGTCCGGTGGCCACTGGACCGCGCCGCCGCTGACCGACCGGTCGTGGTATCCGGTGTGGGAGCGACTGGTCGACCTCGACGTACCGGCGATGATCCACGTCTCGACCAGCTGCAATCCGGCGTTCCACACCACCGGCGCGCACTACCTCAACGCCGACACCACCGCCTTCATGCAGCTGCTGCAGGGCGACCTGTTCGCCGACTTCCCCGGGCTGCGACTGGTGATCCCACACGGCGGAGGCGCCGTGCCCTACCACTGGGGCCGCTTCCGCGGACTGGCCCAGGCGCTCGGCAAGCCGGAACCGGAGGAGGCGCTGCTGGGCAACGTCTTCTTCGACACCTGCGTCTACCACCAGCCCGGCATCGACCTGCTCCTCGACGTCATCCCGCATCGCTCCATCCTGTTCGCCTCCGAGATGATCGGCGCGGTGCGTGGGATCGACCCGCGCACCGGCCACTACTTCGACGACACCCGCCGGTACGTCGAGAACGCCGGCCTCTGTGCGGAGTCGCTGGCTGCGATCGAGGAGCAGAACGCCCGGCGGGTCTTCCCGCGTCTCGACGCCCGGCTCGCCGCCCAGGGCCGCTAGGGCGTGTTGGCACAAGATGGACGCCTACTACGCGACACTCGGCACGCGCTGCGGCTTCGTTGTCGTCAGTCGCCGTGGCTCCGCCACGGCTCCCTCCTCCGCCTTGCCGCAGCACCCGCCGAGCGCCGCTCGCTACGGCGCCACCTTTGCCAACACGCCCTCACCCGAAGGAGTCTCCCGTGCACGAGCTCGGCATCGTCCGCCGTCACATCCAGCGCGCCGACCGCGGCGCAGTCGACGCCCTCGCGGGCTATGGCGTCGCCACCGTCCACGAGGCGATGGGCCGACTGGGGCTGATGCGCCCCTACATCCGGCCGGTCTACGAGGGTGCACGGCTGTGTGGCACCGCGGTCACCGTGCTCCTGCAGCCGGGGGACAACTGGATGCTGCACGTCGCCGCGGAGCAGGTCCAGCCCGGCGACGTCGTCGTCGCGGGCTGCACCACCGAGAGCGAGGACGGCTTCTTCGGCGAGCTGCTCGCGACCTCGCTGCGCGCTCGCGGTGCCGCGGGGCTCGTCATCGACGGCGGCTGCCGCGACGTCGCGGAGCTGCGCGAGATGGACTTCCCGGTCTTCTCGCGTGCCATCAACGCCAAGGGCACGGTGAAGGCCACGCTCGGCTCGGTCAACGTGCCCGTCGTGGTGGCCAACGCGCTGGTGAACCCGGGCGACGTCGTGGTCGCCGACAGCGACGGCGTCGTGGTGGTGCCCGCTCCGAAGGCCCCCGCGGTGGCCGAGGCCGCCGCCAAGCGCGAGGCCAACGAGGCCGGCAAGCGCAAGCGCTTCGCCGACGGCGAGCTCGGCCTGGACATCTACGAGATGCGTCCGAAGCTGGCCGAGTTGGGCCTCACCTACCTCGACTGACGCGGGGACTGGCGCGGGGACTGGCGCGGGGACTGGCGCGGGGACTGACGGGAGGACTGGCGCGGTGGCGGCCACCGCCAGCGGCGTAGCGAGTTTCAACATGGTGAAGTATGTTCAAGCTCATGAAGGCGGCTGAGCAGATCGGCGATGACGACGCGCAGACGGATGTGGTCGCCCTTGGCCGGGAGCTGCGCGACGCACGGCTGCGCCAGCACCTGAGCCTCGAGGCGCTGGCGGCGACCAGTGGAGTGAGTACCGGCTCCATCAGTCAGCTGGAGCGCGGACGTGGCAACCCGTCGGTCCTGACGCTCCGCCGGCTCGCCGAGGCGCTGGGCCTGCCCCTGCTGCTCTTCACCCAGGGGCCCGCGAGCACCGGCATGGTGGTGCGCGCGAACGGCCGCAAGCGCCTCGCCCTGCCCGAGTCCGAGCTGGTCTACGAGCTGTTGTCGCCCAACCTGCGAGGTCGGCTCGAGGTGTTGCGCACGACGGTGCCGCCGGGCTTCAGCAACGAGGAGAAGCCCTTCGTCCACACCGGGGAGGAGTGCGTCCACCTGCTGTCCGGCTCGTTGCAGGTCACGGTCGGGGCGCAGCGGTTCGTGCTCGACGAGGGGGATGCCATCACCTACGACCCGAGCATCCCGCACTGGTGGGTCAATGCGGGTGAGGAGCCCGCCGTGATGATCGGTGTGGTGACCCCACCGTCGTTCTGAACGACGCGACGAGACGCCTGATCGCAGCGCTACTCCTTGCCATAATCGCCTGGGCTCAATATCTTGAAAGTCCGGGCATCATGCTGAAGAAGGAGACCCGCATGCGGGCTACGACGATCCTGGCAGCGACTCTCGCCCTCCTGGGCGGCACTGTCCTCACGGCGTGTGGAGGGGCGAGTGTGCCCACAGGCGGCGGCAGTGGCGGCGGTGGCACCTCCGGCGCGATCCTGAACGCGGCGATCAGCGGCGAGCCGGATCAGCTCGATCCGGCGAAGACGTCGAACTACAACTCCTTCGAGGTGCTGGAGAACGTCTACGACACCTTGGTCGAGCCCGATCAGAACCTGCAGATGCAGCCCGAGCTCGCGACGAAGTGGACGACCAGCAAGGACCAGCTGACCTGGACGTTCACGCTTCGGGGCGGGGTTGAGTTCTCCGACGGAACGCCGCTGACCAGCGCCGACGTGGTCTACACCTACGACCGGATCATCAACGACAAGCTGAACTCCGCCTACAAGTTCACGACCGTCAAGTCGATCACCGCGCCCAACCCCACCACCGTGGTGGTCAAGCTCAAGCAGCCGACACCGAACCTGCTCTCGAACCTCGGCGGCTTCAAGGGCCTGGGCATCGTGGAGAAGAAGAACGTCACGGACGGCAAGATCAAGACCGACCCGATCGGCAGCGGTCCGTTCATGATCTCCAGCTACACCCAGGGCGACTCCATCAAGCTCGTGCCCAACCCGCACTACTGGGGGCCGAAGCCGAAGATCGGTGGCGTCACCTTCACCTTCGTCAAGGACCCGACGGTCGCCCTGGAGGACCTCCAGAGCGGCCAGGTGCAGTGGACCGACAACCTGCCGCCCCAGCAGGTCTCCTCGTTGGAGAGCTCCTCGAGCAGCGGCATCGTGGTGAAGTCGGTGCCGAGCACCGACTACTGGTACCTGACGCTCAACGAGGCCCGGAAGCCCTACAACGACCCCCGGGTGCGGCAGGCGATCGCCTACGCGATCGACCGCAACGCCATCACGAAGGCAGCCACCTACGGCAACGCGACCATCAACCAGACTGCGATCCCCAAGGGCAGCTACTGGTACGACGACTACGCGCCGTACTCCTACGACCCGGCCAAGGCCAAGTCGCTCCTGTCCCAGGCCGGCGTCTCCGGGCTCTCCATGGACCTGATGGTCACCAGCGAGTACCCGCAGACGGTCCAGGCGGCCCAGGTCATCGCCGCGGAGCTGAAGCCCGTCGGGATCAACGTCAACATCCGCACCCTCGACTTCGCGCAGTGGCTGGACCAGGAGGGCAAGGGCCAGTTCGACTCCTTCATGCTGGGCTGGCTGGGCAACCTCGACCCCGACGAGTACTACTACGCCCAGCAGCACACCGGGGCGAGCTTCAACTTCCAGAAGTTCAGCAACCCGCAGGTGGACAAGCTGCTCGACCAGGCGCGGGTCGAGACCGACAAGGCCCGCCGCAAGCAGCTCTACGACCAGGCCGCCAAGATCATCGTCGACCAGGCCAGCTACATCTACCTCTACAACCCCGACGTCGTGCAGGGCTGGTCGAGCAAGCTCCAGGGCTACACCGTCCGGCCCGACCGTGCGATCCGGTTCGGCGACGTGAGCCTCTCGGACTGACGTGCTCTCCTTCGCCGTACGCCGGCTCGTCCAGACCGTCGTCGTCCTCCTGGGCGTGACGCTGGTGGTCTTCGTGCTGATCCACCTCGTGCCTGGCGACCCGGTCAAGCTCGCGCTGGGCACGCGCTATGACCGCGGGACGTATCTGGCGCTGCGGCACCGTGCCGGTCTGGACAGGTCGCTGCCGGTCCAGTACGTCACCTATCTCGCCCACGCCGTGACCGGTGACCTGGGTGTGAGCTTCCGCAGCGGGCTGCCGGTGACCTCGACGGTCGCCGGCAGGCTGCCCGCCACGATCTCCCTGGCCGTCTCGGCCGTGGTGATCGCGCTGGCGCTGGCCTTCCCGCTGGGCGTGCTCGCGGGCATGCGCAGCGGCTCGATCTTCGACCACGGCGTCCGGGTCTTCAGCCAGGTCGGGGTCTCGGTGCCGGACTTCTGGATGGGGATCCTGGCGATCCTGCTCTTCACCGGCGTGCTCAAGTGGCTGCCGCCCTCGGGCTATGTCCCCCTCACTCAGAGCCCGGGGCAATGGCTGCAGCACGTGATCATGCCGGCGGCGGTGGTGGGGCTGGTGACCGCCTCCATCCTCACCCGGTTCATCAGATCGGCGGTGCTGGAGACGCTCTCCCAGGACTTCGTGCGCACCGCGGACGCCAAGGGGCTGCCGCGCCGGACCGTGCTGCTGCGACACGTCCTGCGCAATGCGCTCATCCCGGTCGTCACGGTCGTCGCCGTCCAGGTCGCCAGCCTGCTCGGGGGCGTGATCGTGGTCGAGGTCCTCTTCGCGTGGCCGGGCGTGGGGCTGCTGACCTACGACGCGGTGCAGGCCCGCGACTATCCGGTGCTGCAGGGCGCGGTGCTCTTCGTGGCGGCGCTCTTCCTGCTGGTGAACCTCGTCGTGGACCTCCTCTACGGCGTGCTCGACCCGAGGATCTCGGTCCGATGAGCGCGCTCGAGGAGCAGGAGACGGCCCCGACCCAGAGCCCTGCGCTGGAGGATCTCAGCACCCGCCGCCGGATGCTGGCCGCGCTCCGGCACGACCCGCTGGCCATCGCGGGCGCCATCATCCTGCTGCTCCTGGTCGTCCTCGGGATCGCCGGGCCCCTGATCGCGCCGCAGGGCCCCAACGACGTCGACGTGGCGCACATGCTCCAGGGTCCGAGCGGCCACCATTGGTTCGGCACCGACGAGCTCGGCCGGGACGTGCTCAGTCGCGTCGTACTCGCGGCGCGGGTCTCCCTCGAGGTCGCAGTGGTGAGTGTCGGCCTGGCCCTCGCCCTCGGGCTCGTGATCGGGCTGGTGGCCGGCTACTACCGCGGCTGGGTCGACAGCGTCCTGATGCGCTGCATGGACGTGCTCTTCGCCTTCCCCGTGCTCCTGCTGGCCGTCGCGATCGTCGCCGTCCTCGGGCCAGGCCTGGTGACCGCGATGGTGGCGATCGGCGTCGTCTACGCGCCGATCTTCGCCCGGGTGACGCGCGCCAGCGTCCTGAGCGTGCGCGAGCAGGTCTACGTCACCGCGGCGATCTCCACCGGCAGCTCGGACGCGCGGGTGATGCGCGTCCACATCCTGCCGAACATCGCGGCGCCGCTGATCGTCCAGACCTCGCTCTCGCTCGCCTTCGCGATCCTCTCCGAGGCGGCGCTGTCGTTCCTCGGGCTCGGGGTCCAGCCGCCGCAGCCGTCCTGGGGCCGGATGCTGTACGACGGCCGCGGCTTCATGCCCCAGGCGTGGTGGCTCGGCGTCTTCCCGGGCGCGGCGATCTTCCTGACGGTGCTGGCGTTCAACCTGGTCAGAGACGCGCTGCGCGACGTCCTCGACCCGCGCCAGCTCACCATGAGCGAGGCCCGGAGGAGTGAGCCACGATGACGTCGCGACGCAGCCCGCAGGGTGATCGGCCGGGGGAGGAGCCTGCTGACGCCTCGGCTCCGGTGCTCCAGATCCGCGATCTGGAGGTGACCCTCCCGACGCGGCGCGGCCCGTTGCGCGCGGTCGCCGGCGTGAACTGGTCGGTCAGCAGGGGCGAGACGCTCGCGCTGGTGGGAGAGTCCGGCAGTGGCAAGAGCATGAGCGTGCTCGCCGCCGCGGGTCTGGCGCCGCGCTCGGCCCGTGTCTCCGGCTCGGTCGCCCTGCACGGCCGTGAGCTCACCGAGCTCTCCGACGGCGAGCTGCGACGGGTGCGCGGGCGCAAGATCGGCTTCGTCTTCCAGGACCCGATGTCGACGCTCAACCCGGTGATGCGCGTCGGGCGGCAGGTCACCGAGGCGTGCGTCGCCCACCTCGGCATGAGCCGCCGCGACGCGCGCGAGCGCGCCGTCGAGCTCCTCGACCTGGTGGGCATCCCGTCGGCCGCGGACCGCGCCCACCAGTACCCGCACCAGTTCTCCGGCGGGATGCGGCAACGGGTCGTCATCGCGATGGCGCTCGCCTGCGATCCGGACCTGCTCATCGCCGACGAGCCGACGACCGCGCTCGACGTCACCACCCAGGCGCAGATCATCGAGCTGGTCTCGGACCTGCAGCAGCGGCTGCACACCGCGGTGGTCTGGATCACGCACGATCTCGGCGTCGTCGCCGGGATCGCCGACCGGGTGCTGGTGATGTACGGCGGCCGTATCGTCGAGGAGGGCGCCGTGGACGACCTGTTCGCTGCTCCGGCGCACCCCTACACCCGGGCGCTGCTGGCGGCGCGACCGCGGCCGGACCAGGAACGCGGTCGGCTGCCGGCGATCCCGGGCTCGCCGCCGAACCCGCTGGCGCTCCCCGACGGGTGCGCCTTCTGGCCGCGGTGCCCGGTTCGCTCGGACCCGCGCTGTGAGTCCGAGCTGCCGCCCCTGCGCGAGGTGGGAGCGGGTCACCTCGCCCGGACGTTCTGCACCGTGCCGTCCGCGGGGTCACCGACGTCCGCGACCGCCGCACGAGGAGGCGACGATGGCGAGTGAGGTGTTGGCCGAGGTCCGCGACCTCTCGGTCTGGTTCCCGGTCGGGCACGGCCGCACGGTCCGGGCGGTCGACGGTGTCTCCCTGCAGGTACGCCGGGGCGAGACCCTCGGCCTGGTGGGCGAGTCGGGCAGCGGGAAGTCCACGACCGGCCTCGCGCTCCTGCGACTCGTCAACCCGACCTCAGGTCACGTCGTCGTCGACGGCGAGGACGTCACCGGGTGGAACCGGCGCCGCCTGCGGGCGCTGCGCCGCCGAGTGGCCATGGTCTTCCAGGATCCCCAGGCCTCCCTCGACCCGCGCGCCACGGTCGGCGCCAGCATCGCCGAGCCCCTCGTCGTACACGGGCTGGCCCGATCCGGGAAGGCGCAGCGTCAGCGGGTGCGCGAGCTCCTCGATCTCGTCCAGCTCAGCCCCGAGCTGGCCGTGCGCCACCCGCACGAGCTCTCCGGCGGCCAGCGGCAGCGCGTCGGGATCGCCCGCGCGCTGGCGGGAGAGCCGGAGCTCGTCGTCCTCGACGAGCCGATCGCGTCACTCGACGTCAGCGTGCAGGCGCAGATCATGAACCTGCTGCACGAGCTGCAGGAGCGGTTGGGCCTGACCTATCTCTTCATCTCCCACGATCTCGCGGCCGTCGAGCACATGAGCCATCGCGTGGCGGTGATGTACCTCGGGCGCGTCGTGGAGACCGGCGATCCGCGAGCGATCTACCGGGCTCCGGCCCACCCGTACACGACCGCGCTGCTCTCCGCCGTACCGGGCGCGGATCCGGAGACCGAGCGTCAGCGGCACCGGATCGTCCTGGCCGGCGACATCCCGAGTCCGGTCGACCCGCCCTCGGGTTGCCGGTTCCGCACGCGGTGTCCGGCGGCTCGCGAGGAGTGCGCGACGACCGAGCCGGCGCTCGAGGACGTCACCCCCGACCAGCGCGCGGCCTGCCTCTTCGCGCCCGACGCGGCGCGCTCCCTGCGGGCCTGAGGCGGACGCCGTCTGCATGCGCCTGCAGAATAGGGTCATCCATGGAAGGAGATCGGATGACGACGTTCGTCCTGGTGCACGGGGCGTGGCATGGCGGCTGGTGTTGGGACCGGGTCGCCCCGCTGCTGCGCGACGCCGGGCATGAGGTGTATGCGCCCACGCTGACGGGCCTGTCGGAGCGCGCCCACCTGCTCTCTGCGACCGTCGGGCTGGACACCCACGTCGAGGACGTCGTCCGGCTGATCGACATCCTGGACCTGGACGAGGTGGTGCTGGTCGGGCACAGCTACGCCGGCCAGGTCATCTCCGCGGTCGCAGACCGACGCCCGCACGCGATCGCCCGGCGGATCTACCTCGACGCCTTCGTCGGCGAGCACGGCGAGACCGCTGTCTCGCTGCAGCCGGAGACGGTCGCGCACCACTGGTCGGAGTCGGCCGCGACCCAGGGCTTCGGCTGGCTCGTGCCGGTCCGCAAGCTCGAGGTCCTCGGCGTCACGGATCAGGCCGACGTCGACTGGCTCACCCCCAGGCTGACGCCGCACCCGTGGAGGACCTACACCGACCCGCTGCTCCTCACCGGCGCAGTGGAGCGGGTGCCGGCGGCGTTCATCGAGTGCGTGGACTGGATGCGGGTCTTCCAGAGCCAGGCAGAGCGCGCCCGGGCGAAGGGCTGGCCCGTGCGCGAGCTGGCGACCGGCCACGAGGCGATGGTGACCGCTCCCGCGGAGCTGGCCGCGGCGCTGTGCGAGCTGGCCGCCCCAGGCGGGAACTGACTCGAATGTACGTGAGCTGAGCGGAGAGCAGCATGGAGTTCCTGGTCCGGTCCGAGAACCGTCTTCCCGTCGAGACCCCGGCCGAGCGGCGCGAGGAGCTGCGGGCCGCCGAGCGCGCGCGAGCGATGGAGCTGCGCGCCGCGGGCATCCTCAAGCGGCTGTGGCGCGTGCCCGGCCGCAACGCGACCGTCGGCCTGTACGAGGCGGCGGACCCCGCCGTACTGCACGATGCGCTGATGTCGCTGCCGATGGCGCCGTGGCTCGACGTACAGGTCGAGGCCCTCGCGCAGCATCCGCAGGAGAAGGCGTGAGCGAGCCGCGTGCGACCTACGTCTTCGACGGCCCGTCCAGCCGCCGCGGCCTTCGGATGAACCAGCTCTTCATGAGCCTGCGCTCCGCCGCCAACCGCGAGCGCTTCCTGGCTGACGAGCAGGCCTACTGCGCGGAGTTCGGCCTCAGCGCCGAGCAGGAGCGGGCCGTCGTCGAGCGGGACTGGTGCTCCATGGCGGACCTGGGCGGCAGCGTCTTCTACTTCTTCAAGCTGGCCATGATGGACGGGAAGTCGATGCAATACCTGGGCGGCGTCTTCTCGGGCATGAGCGAGCAGGAGTTCGTCGCGGCCATGAACGCCGGCGGGAGGACCGATGTCTGAGGTGATCTGGGGCCTGGCGACCTCGCACGTGCCCTCCATCGGCGCCGCGATGGACCGCGGCAAGACCGAAGACCCGTACTGGAAGCCGCTCTTCGACGGCTATCAGCCGGCACGCGACTGGATGGCCGAGCACACGCCCGACGTCGCGATCGTGATCTACAACGACCACGCCAACGGCGTCGACCTGGAGGTCGTGCCGACGTTCGCCATCGGTACGGCCGAGCGCTACCGGGTCGCCGACGAAGGCTGGGGGCCGCGGCCGGTGCCGGACGTCATCGGCGACGCCGAGCTCTCCGAGCACCTCGTCAAGCACCTCATCGACGACGGCTTCGACCTCACCGTCTTCGCCGAGCTGGAGGTGGACCACGGCCTCACCGTCCCGCTGTCGGTCTACTGCCCCGACCCGGGCGAGGCGTGGCCGTGCCGGGTCGTGCCGATCCTGGTCAACGTCATCCAGTATCCCCAGCCCACCGCCGCCCGCTGCTACGCCCTGGGTCAGGCCATCCGCCGCGCGCTCGACGCCTACGACCCCGACGTGAAGGTGGCCATCTTCGGCACCGGGGGCATGTCGCACCAGCTGGCGGGCTCGCGTGCCGGCTTCATCAACCCCGACTTCGACGCGATGTACCTGCGCGAGATCGAGACCGGCCCCGAGCGGCTGGCCGCCCTCAGCCGGGAGGAGTTCATCGACCAGGCCGGCTCGGAGGGCATCGAGCTGATCATGTGGCTCGTCATGCGGGGCGCCCTGAACGAGCGCATCCGCCGCGTCCACGAGACCTACCACGTCCCCGCGTCGAACACCGCCGCCGCACTGGCGCTCTTCGACAACACCGGCTTCAACGACACCGGCTTCAACGACACCGGCTTCAACGACACCGGCTTCAACGACACCGGCTTCGACAACACCGGGGACGATCGCTGAGGCCTCAGCCGCCCGCTGGCTCCGACGCCGTGCCCTCGGCCCGTACGCCGGAGGGCCGGCGCCGCGCGGTGGGTGAGCCGAGCGCGCGGGAGATGCTGCGCGCCGCCGCCCGGACGGCGGGAACGATCGTGGCCGGCTGACTACCGTCGGCGTGCACCACCACCGAGAGCGCGGCAACCACGGCGTCGGTGCGGTCATGGATCGGACAGGCGATGGAGACGGCGTCGTCGGTGACCTGCCGGTCGCTCACCGCCACGCCGCGCAGCCGGACGTCGGCGAGCGTACGGCGCAGGGCGGCTGCATCGCTGACGGTGCGGTCGGTCCACCGGGTGAGCGGGCCTGCCAGCACCTGCTCCTGGATCTCGGCCGGCGCGTGCGCGAGGAGCACCAGCCCGACACCCGTCGCATGCAGGGCGAACCGGCCGCCGACCCGGGTCAGGACGCGGACCGCCTCGCGGCCGGCCAGCCGTTCGACGTACACGACCTCGAGGCCCTCGCGGACCGCGAGCTGGACGTTCTCATGCGTCGCCTCGTACAGGTCCTCCATGAAGGGCAGGGCGACCTCGCGCAGCGGCAGGCCGCGCGGTGAGAGCGCCGCGGTCTCGAAGAGCCGGATGCCGATGTGATAGCGGCCGTCGCCGCCGCGTTCGAGCGCCTGCCAGCCGACCAGGTCGCCGACGATGCGGTGCGTCGTGGTCAGCGAGAGCCCGGTGGCGCGGCTGATCTCGGAGAGGGTCAGATAGGGACGCGCGGCGGTGAAGGCGCCGAGCACGTCCAGCGTCTTCCGGGTCAGCGAGCGCTCGGTGCTCACAGGTCTTCCGCTCATCGGAAGCATTCTGGCATGGGCAGGGTGGCGCGGCTCACACTCAAGATCAGGAAACCTGATTCTACGGAGGAACCATGCCGAGTTGGCCTCTCAACCAGTGGTACGTCGCCGCCTACAGCGAGGAGGTGGGCGAGGGCCTGCTCGCCCGCACGATCTGCGGAGAGCCGCTCGTCCTCTACCGCACCCGCGGCGGCGAGGCGGTCGCGCTCGCCGATCGCTGCGTGCACCGGCGCTTCCCGCTCTCCCAGAGCCACCTCAAGGACGACCAGATCATCTGCGGCTACCACGGCTTCACCTACGACAAGGCCGGGGTCTGCGTGGCCGCGCCGGGTCAGAAGCGGATCCCGCGGGCCGCACGCGTCCCGGCCTTCACCGTCCGTGAGCAGGACTCGTTCGTCTGGGTCTGGATCGGCGACCAGGAGCGTGCCGACGAGACGCTGATCCCGCGCGCGCCGTGGCTGGACAGCCCCGAGTACACCGTCGTGCGGGGCATGGAGCCGCTCAAGGCCCGCTACAGCCTGCTGGTCGACAACCTGATGGATCTCTCGCACGAGACCTACCTGCACGGCGGCTACATCGGCACGCCCGAGGTCGCCGAGACCCCGATCACCACCGAGGTGGACGAGGAGGGCGGCGTCATCTACGTCAGCCGGCACATGGACGACGCCGAGTGCCCGCCGTTCTACGCCAACTCCACCGGGATCGAGGGCCGGATCACGCGCTGGCAGGACATCGAGTACCACGCCCCGTGCCTCTACCTGCTGCACAGCCGGATCGCCCCGGTCGGCGTACAGCCTGCGGCCGACGGCACCGACGACCAGGCCTTCCACGCGGAGGTGGTCTACGCGATCACGCCGTCGACCGAGCACGAGACCTACGACTTCTGGATGGTGGCGCGCGACTTCGCGCTCGACGACGAGCAGGTGACCGAGTACATGGCCACCAACAACCGCACCGTCGTACTCCAGGACGTCGTGGCGCTCGACCTGCTCGAGCAGGTCGTCGAGAGCGAGAAGGACAACTACCAGGAGCTGTCCATCAACATCGACACCGGCGGCCTGGCCGCGCGCCGGATCCTGAAGAAGCAGATCGCCGCAGGCGAGGCCACGGAGTCGGTGGTCTGATGAGCGAGCCGCACACCCCCGTGCGGGCCGACCTCCCTGCGCCGTCGCGGATGCTGCCGGGCCGCACGGTCTTCCGCGTGGTCTGGAAGCTGAACACCGACATCCTCGTCGGCTACTGCTGGTGCGGTACGTCGCACGAGTCCCTCGACCCGATCGAGCTCTGGGACTGGCTGCTGGCCCACCCCGACACCCACCCGGAGGGCGGCGTCGTCGACGCGCCCTCGCCGGACCCCGAGCGAGAGCTGGCCCACGCATGAGCGCCGCGGTCGAGCATGAGCTCGAGCTGAGGATCGCCGAGGTGGTCGAGGCCGCGGACGGCGTGCGCCTGCTGCGGCTCAGCGACCCCTCGGGTGCTCCGCTGCCGACCTGGAGCGCGGGGTCGCATCTCGACCTGCACACCGGTGATCTGGTGCGCCAGTACTCCCTGTGCGGTGAGCCCGACGACAGCGACCGGTGGAGCGTGGCCGTGCTGCGCGAGCCGGAGAGCCGCGGTGGCTCGAGCTACGTCCACGACAAGCTGGTCGAGGGCGACCTCGTCACCGTGCGCGGCCCGCGCAACCACTTCCCGCTGGTGGCCGCGACCCGCTACCGGTTCATCGCCGGTGGCATCGGCATCACGCCGATCCTGCCGATGCTGGCGGCGGCGGAGGCGGCCGGCGTGCCGTGGCGTCTGGACTACGGCGGCCGCACCCGGGCGTCGATGGCGTTCGCCGAAGAGCTGGTCGCGCGGTACGGCGACCGGATCCGGCTCCATCCCCAGGACGAGGTGGGCCTGCTTCCGCTGGAGGCGATCCTGGCCGCGCCCGAGACGGGGGAGATGGTCTACTGCTGCGGCCCGACGCCGCTGCTGGCGGCCGTCGAGCAGGCGTGCGCGAGTTGGCCGGACGGCGCGCTGCACGTGGAGCATTTCAGCCCGAAGGCGGTCGCCGACGCCCCGTCCGAGGTCTTCGAGGTCGAGCTGAGCGACACCGGCGTGACGCTGGTCGTGCCACCCGATCGATCGATCCTCGACGTCGTACGGGAGGCGGGGCTCGACCCGCTGACCTCGTGCGAGGAGGGCACCTGCGGGACATGCGAGACCGGCGTACTGGCTGGGTCGGTCGACCATCGCGACTCGATCCTGACGCCGGCCGAGCAGGCCGCCGACGACGTGATGTACATCTGCGTCTCGCGCGCGGCGGCCGGCTGCCCGCGCCTGGTGTTGGAGCTCTGACCCGCCGAGACGTCAGTTCGTGACAGCCGAGAGGTCAGTTCGTGACGGTCGAGAGGTCAGTTCGTGACGGTCGAGAGGTCACGAAGTGACGCTTCGCGTGTCAGAAGGTGACGCTTCGACTGGCACGGGGTGACGTCTCGCGTGTCAGAAGGTGACGCTTCGACTGGCACGGGGTGACGTCTCGCGTGTCACGAACTGACGTCTCGGGTGTCACGAAGTGACTTCTCGGCGGGGGAGGCCGAGCACGCGGGCGGCGTTCTCCTTGAGTACGCCGGGGAGCACCGACGTGTTGAGGCCGAGGCCGGTGAAGTCCTCGATCCAGCGCTCGGGGGCGATGAGCGGATAGTCACTGCCGAAGAGCACCTTCTCGCGCAGCATCCCGCCGGCGGCCTTGACCAGCTCCGGGGGAAAGTAGCGCGGTGACCAGCCGGAGAGGTCGATGAACACGTTCGACTTGTGCACCGCCATCGAGATCGCCTCGGCCTGCCAGGGCACCGAGGGGTGCGCGAGGATGACCGTCAGGCCCGGGTGGTCGGCGGCGATGTCGTCGAGCAGCAGCGGGTTGGAGTAGCGCAGCTTGATCCCCCTGCCTCCGGGCAGGCCGGCGCCGATGCCGTTCTGGCCGGTGTGGAAGAGCGCGGGTACGCCGAGCTCCTCGATCGCCGCCCACAGAGGCTGGTACGACGGGTCGTCGGGCGAGAACGCCTGCAGGCTGGGGTGGAACTTGAAGCCGCACACCCCGTGCTCCGTGACCAGGCGGCGCGCCTGCGCCACGGCGTCAGCCCCGCGGTGCGGGTCCACCGAGCCGAAGGGGATCAGCACGTCGGCGTACTGCGCGCACTCCTCGGCGATGTGCTCGCTGGAGAGCGGTGGGTGGCCGGTGGCCGTGCCGGCGTCGACGGTGAAGACGACCGCCGCCATCCCGGCCGCTCGGTAGCGCGTGGCGAGGTCGGCGACGGTCGGGGTCCGGTTGTCCGAGGAGCGGAAGTACGCCGCCGAGGCGTCCATCAGCTCCTCGTCGAGCGAGAAGTGGGCGTGCCCGTGTGCGTCGTCCTCGCGTTCCACGTGGACGTGCATGTCGATCGCGGTGACCTTCGCGGGGTCGACTTCGCACTGGTAGCGGGTCATGAGGCGTTCACCAGCATCTCCTTGACACGGGCCTTGGCGAGCTTGCCGGAGGCGTTGTGCGGCAGCTCGTCGACGAACTGGACGTACTTCGGGATCTTGTAGCGGGCGAGCCGGCCGCCGAGGTGTTCGAGCAGGTCCGCGGTCGTGAACGAGTGCCCCGCGCGTACGACGACGACTGCGTGTCCCACCTCGCCCCAGCGCTCGTCGGGGACGCCCACCACAGCGCACTCGGCCACCGCCGGGTGGGTGTAGACGGCGGCCTCGACCTCGACCGGGTAGACGTTCTCGCCGCCGGAGATGAACATGTCCTTGACCCGGTCGACCACGCGCAGGTAGCCCTCGTCGTCGAGGGTCGCGAGGTCGCCGGTCTGCAGCCAGTCGCCGTCGACGAAGGCGGCGCGGGTGGCCGCGGGGTCGCGCCAGTAGCCCGGCGTGACGTTGCGCCCGCGCACCAGCACCTCGCCCGGCTCGTCGGTGTCGACGTCGGTGAGCCCCACCCGGACGACGCGCACGTCGGTGAAGAAGCACGGTGTGCCGGCCGAGCCGAGCTTGCGCAACGTCTCGGGGGCCCGCAGCATCGTGACGCCGGGGGAGGCCTCGGTGAGCCCGTAGCCCTGGATGATCGGCAGCCCGCGCTCGGCGTACGTGCGCAGCAATGCCTCGGGCAATGGTGCGCCGCCGCTCAGCGCGCTGCGCAGCGTGTGCAGGTCGGCCTCGGGCCACCGCGGGGCCTGCGCGATCGCCAGATACATCGAGGTCACGCCGAAGAGCAACGTCACGCCGTGCTCCTCGATCAGCTCGATGGCACGGGCCGGGTCGAAGCGTGCCTCGACGAGGCAGGTGGCGCCCTTGAGGATGAGCGGGAAGAGCACCTGGTTGAGCGCGGCGGTGTGGAACAGCGGGGCGGTCACCAGCGCCACCTCGTCGCTGCGCACGTCCACGTCGACGATGAGATTGAAGCAGTTCCACACGATGTTGCCGTGGGTCAGCTGCACGCCCTTGGGCCGGCCGCTGGTGCCTGAGGTGTACTGGATCATGAACAGGTCGTCGTGGTCGACCGGCTCGTCCAGCGGCGTGCGGTCATCGGCGAGCAGCTCGGCCAGGCCGCGACCGCCGGCCTGATCGGTCACCTGCAGCGCCGGTACGCCGGTGTCGTGAACCTCCGCGGACTCCACGATCGTCTCGAATCCCGCCGTCCAGCACAGCAGCGCGGGCTCGGCGTTGGCGAGGATCCACGCGACCTCGGGCGGCGCGAGCCGGGTGTTGAGGGGCACGAAGACGGCACCCAGCTTGGCCGTGCCGAGCATGGCGGCGACCATCTCGATGCTGTTCAACCCGAGCCAGGCGACCCGGTCGCCGCGGCCCACGCCGGCCGAGCGAAGGCCGCGGGCGGCACGGATCGCGAGATCGTCGAGCTCCGCGTAGCTCACCGACGCGCCGTCCTGGACCAGTGCCGGCTTCTCCGGCGACATGCGCCGGCGCCGGCTCGTCCACGAGCCCAGTCCCTGGTCCCTCATGCCGGTCTCCCCTCGGTGCGTGGAGTCGGGGTCATTCCAGCCCCAGTCGTTCCTTGGTCCGCAGCAGCTCCCGCAGCGCTGCGTCGCGCCGCGCCAGCAAGGCTGCCTCATCATCGTCGCCCAGCTCCGCCTCGACACCGCGCGCGAGGGTCTCGATCAGCTCCGGAGTCAGCTCGGGGCTGCCGAGGTCGGCCCACCACTCCACCTGGGCAGGCCCAAGATGCTGGAGCACGTGGCGCAGGCCGAGGCCGCCGCCGGAGAGGTGCTGCGTGGCCATCGGCCCCAGCAGTGCCCAACGCAGGCCGGGGCCTGAGGAGATCGCGGTGTCCAGGTCGGCGACCGAGACGACGCCCTGCTCGACGAGGTGGTACGCCTCACGCCACAGCGCGGCCTGCAACCGGTTGGCGACGTGCCCCGGCAGCTCCCGTCGCAGCCGGATCGGGTGCTTGCCCAGGTCGCGGAAGAGCTCCATGGCGGTCGCGATCGCGGTCTCGCTGGTCTGCGCACCGCCGACCACCTCCACCAGCGGCACCAGGTGCGGCGGGTTGAACGGGTGCACGACGAGCACCCGCTCGGGATGCCGCGCCGCCGCGGACTGGAACGAGGTCGGCGTCAGCCCCGAGGAGCTGCTGGCGATGAGCACGTCCGGGCGTGCCGCCGCGTCGAGCTCGGCGACAATCGCGCGCTTGACCTCGAGGCGCTCGGGGCCGGCCTCGAGGACGAGGTCGGCCGCCGCTGCGGCGGCAGTTGCGTCGTCGGTCACGCTGAGCCGGTCGGCGTACGACGCCGGGTCGGTGCCGTCGGGGTCGTCGGGGTCGGTGCCGTCAAGGAACGCGGCGACCAGACCGCGAAGCCGATCCCCGGCGGCCGGGTCGGGGTCGGTGACGACGACCGTCAGGCCGTGCTCGAGGGCGAGCGCCGTCCAGCTGGCGCCGATCGCGCCGGCGCCGACGACCGCGACCGTGCGCACCGAGTCGAGGGCCGTCATCGTGCCTCCTGGCGTCGGGCTGCGATCTCGACGTAGACGTCGAGCGAGGTGGGGACGGCGAGGGCGTCGCGGCTGGCGACCAGCTCTGGGGGCGCGCCCTGCAGGATCCGCTTGACCGGCAGCTCGAGCTTCTTCCCGGTCAGATTGCGGGGGATGCCGGGCACCGCGACGATCTCGTCGGGCACGTGCCGTGGCGACATCGCCGAGCGCAATGCGGCGACGATGGGGCCGCGGAGGTCGTCGAGGGTGCGGTCGGCGTCGAGCTGCACGAAGAGGATCAGCTCGCCGTTGCCACCCTCCGGATCCTCCAGGTGGACGACCAGGGAGTCCGCGACGCCATCGAGCTCCTCGGTCACTCGATAGAACTCGGCGGTGCCGAGCCGGACGCCGCCGCGGTTCAGGGTCGCATCCGAACGGCCGGCGACGTGACAGCGGCCGTCCGGCCGGATCTCGATCCAGTCACCGTGTCGCCAGATGCCCGGATAGTGGTCGAAGTATGCCGCGCGCAGTCGGCTCCCGTCGTCGTCGCCCCAGAAGGCGACGGGCATGGAGGGCATCGGAGAGGTGACCACCAGCTCGCCGAGGCCGTCGACGACCTCGCGACCCTGCTCGTCGAACGCGTGCAGGTCGACGCCGAGGCACCGGCCGGAGATCTCGCCGGCGTAGACGGGTAGGAGCGGGTTGTTCTGCACCAGGCCCGAGCAGACGTCGGTGCCGCCGCTGCCCACGTTGAGCTGGACGCCGGGGCCGAACTCGTCCCGGACCCAGGCGTAGCCCTCGGGCGGCAGCGGAGCGCCTGCAGAGCCGATCACCCGCAGGCGGCTGAAGTCGCCGAGCTCGCGAGGACGGATGCCGGCCTTGCGGCACGCCATCACGAAGCCCGGGCTCGCTCCCATGATGGTCGCCCCGGTCTCGGCCGCGAGCCGCCACTGCCAGCCGAGGTCGGGGTAGAGAGGGTTGCCGTCGACCATCACGATCGAGGCGCGCAGCAGCAGCGAGGAGACCAGTGCGTTCCACATCATCCAGGCGGTCGTCGTGAACCAGAGCATCCGGTCGCCGGCGCCGACGTCCCACGAGAGCGCATGGTTCTTCAGATGCTCGAGCAGGATGCCGCCGTGACCGTGCACGATCGCCTTGGGCTGGCCGGTGGTGCCCGACGAGAAGAGGACGAAGAGCGGGTGGTCGAAGCCCACCGGCTCGAAGGTCAGCGGCTCGCCGGCCGGCTCGGCCAGCAACGCCGGCCATGACAGGGCGTCGTCGACCCGCCACTCGCCGTACCCGATGTCGATGACGTGTCGCACGCTCGGCAGTGCCGTCCGGATCTCGTCGACCTGCGGCCGCCGGTCGACGGGCTTCTCGCCGTACTGGTAGCCACCGGCGACCAGCAGCACCACCGGCTCGATCTGTGCGAACCGGTCGATCACGCTGCGTGGCCCGAACTCACAGGCGCAGCTGGCCCAGATCGCGCCGATGCTAGCCGTCGCAAGGAAGGCGACGACGGCCTCGGGCACGTTGGGCAGGTAGCCGACGACACGGTCGCCGGAGCGTACGCCGAGGCGCACGAGGACCTGCCGGAACCGCGCCACCTGCTCGTGGAGCTCGCCGAATGTCAGCTCGAGGTCGGGCCGCGTCTGGGAGCGCGCCACGACGGCGACGTCGGCAGAGCGGGCCGACGCTCGCAGGGCGTGCTCGGCGTAGTTCAGCCGGGCCTCGGGGAACCACTGCGCCCCGGGCATGACCCGCTCGGCCAGCACCCGTTCGCACGGGGTCTGCGAGGCGACGCCGAAGAACTCCCACACCGCCGACCAGAAGCCCTCGAGGTCGTCCACCGACCAGCGCCACAGCTGCTCGTGCGTCGTCAGGTGGCGGCCGCGGTGGCCGCTGACCCAGGCGAGGAAGGCGCCCACCTGGGTGTGCTCGAGTACGTCGGCCGGCGGCCGCCACACGACCTCGCCGCGCTGCACTGTCCCGTCGGCGGGGCTCATCGGTCGGTGACCTTCCGCCCGCGCCCGTCGAGGAACTCCCGCATCCGGCCCTTGGCATCGTCCGTGCCCTGCGCGATCGCCGCCATCAGCGACTCCATCAGGTAGCCCTCGCTCTCGCCCGCGGCCGCGATCCGCGGCAGCACGTGGAGGACGGCGAACGCGGTCTGCGGCGCCAGGCCTGCGATCTGCTCGGCCAGCTCCAGGGCCGTCTCGCGGCCGGAGCCGTCGGGTACGACGTACTGCGAGAAGCCGAGCGTCGCGCCCTGGGCCGCGTCGTACCGGCGCCCGGTGAGCATCATGTCGGTCATGCGGGGCACCCCGATCAGGCGCGGCACGCGCACCGACGCGCCGCCGCCGACGAAGAGCCCGCGCAGGCCTTCGGGCAGCGCGTAGAAGGTCGACTCCTCGGCCACCCGGATGTGGGTGGCGGCGGCGAGCTCGAGGCCGCCCCCGACCACGGCGCCCTTGAGCACGGAGACCACCGGAACTCGACCGTGCTCGATCGTCTCGAAGACCCGGTGCCACATCCGGGAGTGTCCGACGCCCGCGAGCGTGTCGCGCTCGCGCATCTCGGAGAGGTCGAGGCCGGCGCAGAAGTGGTCGCCGTCCGCGTCGAGGACGACCGCGCGGACGCCGTCGTCGAGCCCGGCGAAGAAGCGCTCCATGCCGAGGACGGTCTCGTCGCTGAGCGCGTTGCGCTTCTCGGGACGCGCCAGGGTCAGGACGGCGATCGCGCCCTGGCGTTCCACGCGGAGGGTCCCGGGAAGCTCGGGTGACATCTGCCGGCTCATGAGCACACTCCTCTGTATTTCAGGTTTCCTGAATAATCTACGTCGTGGTTCGGAACGATGGCAAGCAACGCCCGCGGATCCTGCGGGGATTGGTTCAATGGTGCCCGTGACCCCTGTCAGTTCTGCGAGTCCCGGCAGCAGTGAGCCGGGCGCCGCCGAGTCCCCGCGCGCCGAGCCCTCGCGCGCCCGACCTCGACGTGCCCGGCCTCGACGTGCCCAGCCTCGACGTGCCCAGCGCTCCCCGGCGCTGACGCTGTACGTCGTCAAGCAGCTCGAGCTGGCCACCCGGTCGCGCCTCGACGCGCTCCTGAAGCCCTCGGGGGTGACCGCCCTGCAGTACACGGCGCTGAGCGTGCTCGAGCGGCGCCCCTCGATGTCGTCGTCCGACCTCGCGCGCGCCTCCTTCGTGCGGGCGCAGTCGACCTCCGACCTGATCGCGGCGCTGCTCAAGCGGGGGCTCATCCAGCGCTCGGAGGATCCCGAGAACCGCCGCCGTCTGCTGATCAGCCTCACCGACGAGGGCTATGCCTTCCTGGAGGCCTATGACCCGTTGGTGGCCGAACTCGAGGCCGAGATGCTCGAGGGTCTGGCCGAGGTCGAGCGCGACGACTTCCGTCGGTTCCTGGTGCACGCTCGGCACAACGTCGACCCCGATCACGCGTAGGGCCCCGGGGCGCGGGCACGCTGCCCGGGGCATCACTTCCGCTGAGCGAAATCGAAGGGTCGCACCCGGGCGCCCACCCTCATAGCCTCCGCACCATGACCGACAGCGCTCAGGGCCCGTACGCCAGCGTCACCCGCGCGCAGGTGGCGATCGTGGGCGGGGGCCCGGCCGGCCTGATGCTCTCCCGCCTGCTGCACCTGGCCGGGATCGAGACGGTCGTCGTCGACAACCGCGCCGCGCACACGATCGAGACCACCCACCGGGCCGGGATCCTCGAGCGCGACAGCGTCCGGCTGCTGGTCGATGCGGGGGTCGACCGGGTGCTGCGCGACGGGCACCGCCATGACGGCATCGACCTGCGCTTCGGCGGCGTGAGCCACCGCATCGACTTCGACGGCCTGGTCGGCGCGTCGGTGTGGCTCTATCCGCAGACCGACGTCTTCATCGACCTCCACGCCCGGCGTACCGTCGACGGCGGCGACCTCCGCTACGGCGTGTCCGACACCGAGGTGGTCGACGTCGAGGACGTGCCGCGGGTGCGCTACACCGACGAGTCCGGTGAGCGCCACGAGATCGTGGCCGACCTGGTCGTCGGCTCGGATGGCTCCCGAAGCATCTGCCGTGACCTGGTGCCCGGGGCGCAGCGGTACTTCCGGGAGTACCCGTTCGCCTGGTTCGGGATCCTGACCGAGTCCGCGCCGTCGGCCCCCGAGCTGATCTACACCCGCTCCGAGCGGGGCTTCGCCCTGGTCAGCCAGCGCACCGAGGACGTGCAGCGGCTCTACTTCCAGTGCGACCCCGCCGAGGACCCCGCCGCGTGGTCCGACGACAGGATCTGGGCCGAGCTGCAGGCCCGGCTCGCGGGCGAGGACGGCTTCACGCTCAACGAGGGACCGGTGATCGAGCGGACCGTGCTGCCCTTCCGCAGCTTCGTCCAGGCGCCGATGCGACACGGACGGCTGCTGCTGGCCGGCGACGCGGCGCACACCGTGCCGCCGACCGGTGCGAAGGGGCTCAACCTCGCCCTCGCCGACGTACGGGTGCTGGCCGAGGTGATCGAACGGGCCGTCGGCAAGGGCGAGGAGTCTGCTCTGGACGAGTACACCGACCGCGCCCTGGCGCGCGTGTGGAAGGCGCAGCACTTCTCCTACTGGATGACCACGATGCTGCACCGGCTCGACGCCGCGAGCGACTTCGACGAGCGGCGCCAGCTCGGCGAGCTGGCCAGCCTCGTCGGCTCGCGGGCGGGCTCCACCTACCTCGCCGAGGGGTACACCGGCTGGCCGCGGTGACCGGTGACTCGCGCCCGTGCAGGTTTACCACGGTAAGTGGACCGACCAACGCTTCCCCGGGTGT
>Ga0131853_10002640_pt1 | contig 32013 bp, 22 predicted proteins | sample TergutLab28metaG_FD_92764 | JGI IMG/M metagenome (GOLD analysis project Ga0131853, IMG submission 92764) | Labiotermes labralis P1 segment gut microbial communities from Petit-Saut dam, French Guiana - Lab288 P1 (version 2) (version 2) | ecosystem: Host-associated > Arthropoda: Insects >... | reverse complement strand
CTCGTGAGGTCAATTGAGGAGCTACTTGAATGAAAAAAGTAGCGGCTCCAGGTCTAGAAAACAGAGATTAACGGCTGTGGGGACCCGTTGCGCTGACCACGTGACACCCCTCTATCCGTAAAATTTGGCACTAACTTCGCCTACCGGCGGCGGCCGCTCTGTCGGTATAGTTCGCGCGCGGACTAAGGCCACGGAGTTTAGTTTTAGTACTTTGTTATAAACTGAAATAATAATAAGTAAGGATTATAAATAACATGACATAGAAAATAATAAAACGTATTATTTTTCCACTTTATATTGTTAAACCTCAGACGAATGGCGTGTTGTCTTAATGCGTTATTTTCAATAGATACTCTAAGGAACATGCTAACGTCTTATTTAACACGCAGAAACTCCACCTTTTACCCGCAGAATGTGTGTGTTGCTGCGTATGATGATGAAATACATTTCAATTTCTCTAACATCATTAACCGGTTTATACTGGCATTTGAGAGACAAAGTGTTTACTGTGAGACGGGATTTCAGTTTTTAACTATTAGTTAGAAAGAAATCTTGCTTCAAACGGGGTAATAATTTTTAACTTCAGTTTCATGAATACAAAAAAAAGTCCAAAGTTTAAAGTAATTTATGCTACTGTCAGGAGAGTTGTGTAGCTAACGGAAATTTCTTACAAAGCAAACATAAGATGTGTGTTTTGTGGTTGCATTTTGTATTTGCATCGCAAAGCCAGCTTCCTCGTTTATCGTAAAATTAAGTCACTCATAACCTTGTTACTTAAAACATTTTAAATCCTCTCTTCATTTTATGAAAGTGAGGAGATAATAATGTGGTCTGGGGGCTGTGTGAAGTTTCATAAATGGTTTAAAGCAGACCGACATTAACCTAGGTGTAATCTACAGGTAGCAGGCATAACATGGCTTATGGAATATTTGTTTATGAAAATCAGTACAATATTAATTTTAGAATTATTAAGTTAATTCGCGTTGCTCGATTAAATGATAGTTTAATTAAATCGAGATTTGATGTGCAGGAATATTAAAATCTTGTTACGGAACGGGTTTTGTGCGAGAAAAATGCTGTATAATTTGTTTTTATATTGAAGATCAGAAGGCATTCGAAATGTCTTCACATTACATAACCTTAATTCGAATTCGTAATTTACCTGGTGTTATTCTGGGTTTGGTGACTGAATATCGTGAAACAGTGCAGCGGTTTGTCTCCCTAACAATGTAAGTGTTGAGATAAACCATAATCAGGTCCAACTTTATCCTTTCTCTTTAATCCTTCTGTTTGATAACAAAAAGCATAACGATTCCTAAAGGGTCATCGAAGAAGCTAAGAAAGAAACAATAAACTGATATGCACCTCATATTTTATACTTCTCAAGAATTTCAACATACGGAAAATCACTGAAATCAAACCGAACATTTGACAACAAACACACAAACATATGAGCATTCAGACTGTATTTCGTGTAACAAAAAAGATACAAATTTAGTTTACTCATAACCACATGTAGGCTTCTGGATGTCTGAATCATGAAACCTTTTGATCCGAATGAAAAATTCTTATTCTTGAATGATTTTTCCAACAGTAGTTTGACTTGGTTTCAGGCTATATTTGATAATAAACTGAAGGATTTTTCACTTTTTTCTCTTACGAAGACAAATGGAAAATGAGTGTAGTGAAAAGTTTACTTCTTTCAGATGAAGGCTACTCTCTCTTTCTCTGTACAGCCGGACTTAGAGCATTCTATTTAAGAGAAGGCGCACACGTCATCAGTTACCAAAAACTACTGACTGTGTAATGCCATGTGCCAACTTTATCACATGCAGTCGTTACCTTTTCCTTCTATGGATTGTAAAGTGGCGCAGGTACGAAAGTACTGATTAAGGCCTCCTATGTGCTAGATCCGAAAATGTGTTTATAGATACTTTGTATTACTTCCTCGGACGCGAATACCTGTTTCACAAAGCCTCTAGTTATACAAGAAAGAGGCAACAAACAAATCCTAAACACAGAAGGTACAAACGTCCAGAGTTGTATTCGAATCCGCTGTCCCAACGCCATACTGCTAAAAGTGAGCGGGTCTTCCACTTCTTCTTATTGTGTTTGAAATTAACATTTATGAGCGGGTCCGTTGGATTGTTTACATGTAAAATTGCTTCAGAATATTTTGTCGCGTGACATAAGGGACCATTAAGAAATAATTAGGACAGTCTATTACGAATCGTGCCATCCTTTGATATCAAAGCTTTTGTTTTCTCTATTCACTCACAATGATGCGAAGGGGAATTAGAAATTACACATTTTTTGGGAAAAAAGAAATTTGTGGAATATAAAATTATTATTGGTTAGAAATGCAAATTTCTGTGCTGAACTATTGGAGGATATAACTTACCAACTTTTTAAATACTCTATACAAACACGGAAATGTAAGCCTAAAGGTTAGCTTGACATATAATCATTTTTTTCTCGAATAAATGTCAAGTGATAAATATCGAGATGTTGTAGACTATTGTAGGTGATGTGATTTCAAACTGGTACTGAAGCAACAAACGGAAATTACGGCAATTCCGTTGTCATGAACTTCAAACGACAGGTTGTACATTTGTCCGTCGCTTGTCCGATGTCCGACTGGTTTCAGGCTACCGGTCAATTGCCATATCTGCAGCACTTCAACCACATCTCTCCTCCCTTCCGTCTATACAAACCCGCGTCCCTTTATCAGAGCTTCAGTCTGCGGGTATTGGACGTCGTGATGGATCACCAGAAAAAATATCCATGTCAAACGAGAATAAAAAAATTATGTGAGAAAAAACAAGACAATATAGAAAATGCGTCTTTTCTTGCAGGTTCCAAAAACATTCCAGCAACTTGTGAATCTTCTGTTACCACTCTAGCTGACTTTGACTTATTTATTTCATTTGTTTTAAGGGACTTTGTACGTATCATTCAGCCTCTATTGACAGGTTTGCTTCTCTGCCTGTTTTCTGTACAATGAATGATCCTCTCTCAAAACATAAAGAACAATTTGGTTGAAGTTTTACGCCAGAAAGTATAACGAGTTACTTACTTGTAGTCAGTTCCTTGCAAGACTCATACATAATAAATCTACCAATAAGTTTCGGGTTGACTGAATGTTAGGAGATTTGAAGACGCTCTTTCTGCTATAGAGAGTACATAGCATGAAAAGCGGAGAAAAAAAAATTCTCTTTAATAGAGAGTAGCTACATGCTTGAGGAATCAGGTATATCCTGTTCCGGGTTTCTACCTAACAATTTGACTGGATGAATTGTGAAACTCCAAGAAAAATTAGGCGTTACATATCTTTCGACTTGGTGGGTTTTCCACTGCAATGCTCTAAATTTACATCTACACAACCCTGCTCATAGTACTGCTGTAAATAGTAGAATTTGACTCTTTATTCATTCGTTTCTAAGGAATACGCACGAAATGTAAGGATACATACAAATTAAAAAAATTACTTTTATTTGTTTTTAGAGAAAATGCTTCTATTAAAATCATGGCATATTTTGAAGTTCATTGTTGAAATGAATCTTAGAAAAGCATACGTAAAACGTATCGCTGAAATTCTACAGTTTTAAACAACAAAAGTACAAAATTTTCATGACTTTCACAATCATATATTTAAAAACATTAAACGCCTACGTGTTTCGGACCTTACTGGTCCATCTTCAGGGAGTACATCAATTGTTTTTGTGTAACACATTGACTAAACAAAATTCTGATCTGTTGCGTTTGTGGAAGAACGGATAGGATTCTTCCGTCTAGACTGATTACGTGTAGCGAACAGAATTTTTACAAGGAAAGTTAAAATATAAAACATATATAAATACATAAAAATATTCAATACCTCGTTATTTTAAAAATTATATAAAGGACAGTGTAAGTTACGTTTAATTAAATAAAAAGCCAAAGTAAATCGTGCGACGATTCTGTTAATTTGTTGGTTAAAATTATAGAATTCGAATTACAATGCGCGGAATGGAAAATATAAAATACTGCTGAAATTACAGAGGTGCGGATATAGTCCTTAGCCCGACCAGGAAGGAAACAAACTAATGTTTCTTTCAGAATGGCGTGAATTTCCTTCGGCGCCTTACTTTGCAGGAAAAAAAACTTGATGGCAGTTTGCGTCTCGATGTTGTTGAAATCGCGCGCGTCCGTGACATGCTTCCGAGTTTGTTTCCTTCCTGGTCGGGCTAAGGACTTATCGGCACCAAAGTATTCACTCCTTCTAGGAAAATACATTATTTACTGTCTGCAATACTGGTAAGCTAGAAGAAGCTGAGTTTTATAATCTGCGATTTTTAGGCAAGTAAGACGCACACTTTGCACAACTGTATTCTAAACCCCCTTGGGACTGGGTGTATGGTTCTGTGATTCAGAGACTTGAAGCCGAAGGAGGAGTAAAATAGAACGAGTATGCGAAAAAGGAGAAAGGGAAAGAATGTTCAGTATAAGATGCAGGAGCATGAGAAAAATAAGAAAGGAAAAAATAAGGAACACGATAGAGGTGTATAAAAGGGAGAAAAAGTTTGAAATGTGAGGGTTCAGAAATGGAGAATAAAAGCATAAATAACAAAATTCTTGGTACCTTGTACTTACGATTTTCGTCCAATTGTAACATAAAACAGCTCAACAACGTTAAATAATCTGCAGTTTTATTGAAGCGAAATATTTTTTCTGTGAGGTTAGAAGTGAATTTAGAGCAAGGTCATTCAGAGATTTTTATTGCAAATGAAGTAGCTATGTACGATAAATCCGCCTAAGGTGTGCTGCAACCTTTCCTTCACATCCGTCATGCGGGGTATATAACCATACTCGTCCAGGCGTATAACATGTACATATTCCATTTGATGTCATTTTCGCTTGTCCAAGAGAATTAGGGAATAGATTTAGGTTTATTCTTTAATTATATTTATTACAAACGCAGGTGACAACGTCAATGTAAACAATTTAGACAGAAGAGAACAGGCAGGTATATTTCTTCACTGGAAAAAGACTTTTCTTTTTCCTTACCTGCTTAAAGTAGACCCCTTGTTTACGTCTCCATCACTGTACATATTCAGCTCGTCTACGTTAATCACAGATACATAAGCGGATTTTTTCACACCAGACTATAGTTTCCTCTTGATGTTACTAAAGTAAAATCTTAACCATAGGAACCCCCTGGTTTCACGCACATTTCATTGGCCCAGTAAACCTAAGCATTTCGTATGGTAACAGATATATAGCGTACATGACATACAATTTTTCTAATCATTCGATCCCATAGTTCGCTCTTTTTCAGTCACTTGTGTGTATTTTATTCGGGAAAACGAAAGGTATAGACTGCTCATGTGATTCGGATGCTCATGACATAAAGTAATATAAACGATTTGATAGGAATAAGATGTGACAGTGTCGATTAGAATTATTTTACGCTGAACACAGGGTTAATTTAGCTCCATGAGCACAACAGATTTTTATGTCTCCTACAGAGTGGCAACTTCTGAACCGACTTTTAAGACTGTAGATACTCTATGGCATTTGAAGGAGGGTTTGTGGGTTTTATGAAAATAAAAAGAAATTGGCCTGTTCAGAAGTACAATGGTGGGCCGAAAGAGTGTAGTCGATATAGCGACTAGCTACGGACTAGATGGTCCAAAGATCGATGCCAAATGCGGGCGACATTTTCTACATTCGTCCAGAACAAACCTGGGGCCCATCCAGCCTTCTGTACAATGGGTACCTATTTCGTTCATGTGAGAAAAGCGGTCGGGGCTTGGCGTTGATCTCATACCCACATCTTAACACCGCAGTTGAAAAAAGAATAGCTCTATAATTCTACTCCGCCTCTTGGCCTTCATGGCAGGTTCTAGTGTGAACGTGACCTGGTAGAAGTATAAACGTCAAACAAAGAATAGCAACCCAACTCGACAGACCGACAAACAAACAAACCCAACCCGACAGACAGATAGACAAACGAAGTCCTACTTAGACTAATATGTAGCGAATGTAAACCTGAACTTAAAATTAGCTATCTTGTGCACCCAAAGGTTTAAGCTTTACTGCTTTACTAACACGGTATAAAATTACAAGGAAACAAGTAATTCACAACCGAGTCTAATAAATTAATTTTTCTCTTGAAAATATTTCGTATTCGAGAAATTTGTTATCATAATTATTTTCATTCATTTTTTAGAAGAACATATAAAAGATCAGATTGTATAAACCTTAAGTATTTTGTTCATATCTCTAAAATTTGTAGGTTCCTATGCTTGTCATTATGAATTTAAAAACAACACTTTATCTGCTTATTAAATTTAAGGCACGTAGCTGCAGGCTTGCATTAGATGTCCTCATCAAACCAATGATTTAAAAAATGCTCTTTTCTTGTCTCTCGCTGACGTCATCAGACGCGAATAGCATAAGATCAGATGCTCAGGTTGGACAAGTCCTTTTTGGAAGATCCAAATGTGTTAAATTTTCCATGCTTGTAGAGAGAACGTTGTCTTTGAAAACCCCAAAAATTGGAACATGTAAACCATAATTTTCACTTTCATTATGACACATTATCGCCAGAATTTTTGTTTTGAATTCATCCCATAAATATGACGCAAAAAATCTGGTTCAATATAACACGATTTATAGAACTCCTAGTGAGACAGTACGTACCATTGGATCAGAATGCTCTCCATCAGTGTCATGCAGTTTTGTTTACAACTATCAGCGTTTTCTGTGCAAAGTTCTTTACTTTTTATGAATCGCAAACATAAATGTCGTTCTTGTTGTTTGTGTTTTTACGAAAAGATTTTAAATACTAATCACCGAAGACAACTTTAAATATTTTGATATTTCAGTTTCTTTGAAACAAATTGAGCAGATAAGAATATTGATTGGTTAAAGCACATTACGAAAATCAATTAATAAACTTCTTATGTCACCTCTATAAAAATTGTAGGAAAGTAAATTTTAAAATATCGGTATTCTTCTTATGGACTATACAACATAGTTCTACAGCTGTATGGCAGTTTTCATTGTGTACCTTTCTAAGACAATAAACAAATTCTTGTCCCTGCGAGAAGGGAGTTTCGCATAGGTTTTTTTACTGGGGATTTCATTATTCCGGCACATGACTATGAGCAAGTCAGTACCGGAAATCAATGTGCCTTCACCGGCGTTACTCCAGTCGAAAATCGTGAGTATCTGATCATGCAGATAAAGGTAAGATGAATCGTCGAAACGTCGGTAAATACAGACCCAACGACAAAGCGTCATATTCCAGAGTATTTTAACTTTCAAATTCTTGTAGAGTTATCCGGAATTGTTTACGGTCCCTTAAATTGTTTAATACAGGAAAAATCCCACCTGCAACAGCAGCCAAATTCATCTATTAGTAAATTCTTCAGAGTAACTGAAAATTGCCCCAAAATTTAGACGCAGTGTTAAATAAGGATTGACAGTTTTAACTAATGGCGCCTCATGTAGGTGAAATGTGCTCTTTTATTAGGTTATTTCTTAGCTAAACTGGATGTCTGGATGGGTGGTTGTAAAATATCTGGGAAACCGTTCTTTTTATCAATGCGGCTTCTGATCATTTGATTTTCACAAGTGTATGTTACGCTGAATTCTAAACTTTCTAATTTTCATTCAAAATAAATTATAGGCCTTATTTCATACGGCCTATATTCTGTAATGCACAAAATTCCCTTTCATTTTTGGCTGAACTCTGATTCTGTCCTTTAGTTTCCCTACGCATTACGCCCTCTAGCATTACATTATGACCATGTGATGACAGACGTTTTACAGTTCTCTTCACTAGACGAATACTCGTTATTACGCCTTAAATTCTTAATGCTTAAATTCGCACTACAGTGCTGGGAAACCGACGTGTAGCGAATACCTTTCTTTAGGAGATGGTCAAGATTTTATGAACAACTGAACGAGGCGAAATACTTAAAATATTTCTTCAATTTACTTTCATATCTTTCTGCACAAAAGCCGAATGACTGCCTTCGTCATCCGCTACAAGGTTCAAGGGAGGCTATGTATTGTATGATTTCTCTGTAAAATGTCAGTACAAGCACATAAAATTCAAGTGTTTTTGAAAAAAGCTATAGAGTATAAGACTGAATTTTAGCGACATAATTCTTTCATTTACTCATTATTATAAGCAAAGTATGTTTAATAATCTGAAGTAACTTACAATATATGAGACGTGATTATTTCTCGAGCACTACAAACAAGCAGAAAGTTCACATAATTCATAACTTTAATCCACGGAAGGAATAAAATATAACATTTTATCGCAATTTAAAAGCGAAATAATAACACAGTCCAACCATCAAAGGTTTAGGAATAGTACATAGTCAGGCAATTCTAAGCAATTTTATACTTTTATTGCTGGGAGTTCGAATGGAAGGATATTTCCTCTTCAAAGAGACCACAAAGCTTATAAAAACTACACAAAAAACTTTTTATCAAAGGCTGAACTGTTGCGTGACCTTACGCAACTTCGACTGATAGTGTAGAATGGTAGTTATATTTACCAGTCTTTGTAGAGTAACAGCACAGATGTGAACCTTCATTAATATATCTGTGCTTTACCTTTTATCTCAGAACGTTTAATTTCAGATTAGAGTTCCAGCTCATATTTGCCATATTTCATTATTAAAGACGATAGCTTGAAGATCTGAATTTTGTTATTATTGTCAGCAAACACTAACAAATAAAACGGTATTAAAAACTGCATATACGTCCTTAGGTTTAGAGTGTACCGTCAGAATTTTTATACAAAACATTTAAAGATAAACACTGAGAATTTTGCAAGACTTGAAGGTAACACAGCGATGTTAAATTTTTATATCCTACTGCTTACTTGATGCACCACCAGTTTAACATTCAACAACTGTACGCTCTGCCCACACTGTATTTATGTGTTTTGTATTTATATCAGAACAAACAGCAACTTGTGCCACTTACAGCATAAACTGATTGGTTTTTATAACCGAGATGAAAAGTGTTTACAGCGCAGTAAGGACTGGGCCTACAACTAGAGCGGTCTGCGCTTCGCCTGTAAAGGGTTAATAAATTATAAGAGCATCTATTCAAAATACTACACGCCAGTCATTAACACAACATTTTATTCCTATACAAAGGCATATATGTCAGGCCATGACATATATGTCAGGGCCTGACATACGTGCCTTTCTATAGGAACAAAATGTTGTGTTAATGACTGACGTGTAGTATTTTAATTGCAAGTGGTAACACTTCGGGATTCGGTACGGACTGGGTCTTATAAATGTAGCATTCTGCCATTCGTCTTTAAAGGGTTCATTACTTGCACATGGGATAGGAGTTTTGTACAAAAGCAAAAACAAAAGTCTCATATTTTTTATTCTTGGTGCAAGAGCTGCTAGTAGGTATGGGTATCCTCATTATCAAAGCTTCACGATCACACACAGACACACGACACTCGATAGGACTGCTCTGGACGAATGATCAGCACCAAGCAGAAACCTCTTCTTGAAAACACAGGGCTTCGAACCCTCAATACCAACAAGCGAGCTGCCATAGAATCACCCGTTCGACTGCACGGCCACGGTGATCTGCACATGTCTGTTAGGCAAAAAGTATATTTGTGTTGAACCAAGTCAGAACTACGGTACAAAGAATGTAATGTGCACGAAGAGACAGACTGGTCGAATTAACGACAATGCAGAAGACGGCTGGGAAAACAAACGTATGACGAAAGTTAGACAGTAAGTTACCTAGCGGCAGAAAAACAGAAAAAAAGCACAATTCTCTGAGAGTGCGGTAATCAAAAACTTGATTATTCTCAACAACACTCTACCTTAAAATTAACTCTATGTTACCACGGTAGTGAGGCACTTCTTCATTAACTAACAGCTTCTCATGAAAGAATCCATGGAGTAAGCGTGAATAATTATAAAGAAAATTCCATTTTGATATGTCACTAAATTCTGACATTTTGGAAAGGTGCACTTTGAAATCAGATTTTCCGAACAAACTTCAGAGTAGAACTTCCGCAGCTCTTTATAAACATAGCCCGTTTGAAGATTTTAGGCGTAGAACAGGTGAATATACAGATATAATTTCTACATTATACACGTATTTAAAACAATTCAACACCGACACTCTATAGAATCTGGTATGCATAGTTTCTTTGGCACATGTAGCTGGGCTGCAGTCATATACGGCAGCTACACCGGTAAATGAAACCTGTAATAAGGGAAAGGGAAAGGGAAAGGGAAAGGCAAAACAGACCACGAAGACCCAGAGGGGGATTAGAGGTATTACTCTACTCTTTCTTTAACCTTGGCGCTAGATGGGATGAGTGGTCAACGCCACGCCTCAGTCGCTTTACCCCCGGGAAAGACCTGGTAATAAGGCATAAACTAATTGACTGCTTGTCGTACTTCCGAGCACAACTGACCATCTGCTGCCAGCTGAATGTAAATATAATTATAAAATAAGTATTTATATGAATAGATGGCCCCCGAGGTGTATCAATGTGTGGATGCTGCCGAGCAATTTAAGAAAGTTTTGAAGTAAGCTGTTCAAAATATTTTTCATTTTATTCTTTTGAAATGAAGACTAATTAAATTTTGAGATGTTCTCTTTCAAGGATTTCCGGTCACTCGTATTTTTCACGTCATTAGTGGTGTATAAAATACATCGATTTTGTCCCAAGGCTTTTATTGAGGAGTCCCCATTGAAAATGGAGGGTTGTTCATTGCCTTCTGTTTCTGTTCATATCCGAGTTCACTGACCGTATATTTTAAGACGAGACTGGAATATAGAGCATTAGGCATTCTTTAAGATATGGAAATAAAGTTCCGTTTGTAAGTACGGTAGCGATGATTTTAAACTTTAGCAGATTATTTATTCTCCTTTACTGCGATAGGGGTTTTGGAAAGCGATTCATTTCCACAAACTTATAGTTTCAGTTCAGTCTTTAGACACACACAAATTTTATTTGAAAAGGTCAGAAGAATAAAGCATTTTGAATATCTTAAAGGGATAGAATAAAAAAACTAAAATTAGGTTATTGTGGGAATGGGTAAAAGTATGGAATTAATTGACATGTTCGAGATGGTATCCAGTGACTTTTTCTTGTGACAAGAGTAACGAAATTTCAGGTCAAAAACAGAAGCCAGTGTCTTGGCGAGCTTAAGAAATATGCACTTGTAAAGGGCTCTAGTTCATTTAGCTAAGTAACTGCAAATATCTCAATACTTATATTTGAAGTTTTTATACTTGCATGTATGTATGTATGTATGTATGTATGTATATAAGTGTGTATGTATGCATGTATGTATATATGTGTGTATATTTATATGTATGCATGTATGTATATATGTGTGTATATTTATATGTATGTATGTATGTATGCATACATCTATTTATGTATGTATGTATGCTTATAAGTATGTATGTATGCATGTATGGATATATGTGTGTATATTTATATGTATGCATGTATGCATACATCTATTTATGTATGTATGTATGTATGCTTATAAGTATGTATGTATGCATGTATGTACATATTTGTGTATATTTATATGTATGTGTGTATGTATGTATGCATACATCTATTTATGTATGTATGTATGTATGTATGTATGTAAGCTTATAAGTATGTATGTATGCATGTATGTATATATGTGTGTATATTTATATGTATGCATGTATGTATATATGTGTGTATATTTATATGTATGTATGTATGTATGCATACATATATTTATGTATGTATGCTTATAAGTATGTATGTATGCATGTATGTATATATGTGTGTATATTTATATGTATGCATGTATGTATATATGTGTGTATATTTATATGTATGTATGTATGTATGTATGTATGCATACATCTATTTATGTATGTATGTATGTATGCTTATAAGTATGTATGTATGCATGTATGTATATATGTGTGTATATTTATATGTATGTATGTATGCATACATCTATTTATGTATGTATGTATGTATGCATGCTTATAAGTATGTATGTATGCATGTATGTATATATGTGTGTATATTTATATGTATGCATGTATGCATGTATGTGTGTATATTTATATGTATGTATGTATGCATACATCTATTTATGTATGTATGTATGCTTATAAGTATGTATGTATGCATGTATGTATATATGTGTGTATATTTATATGTATGTATATATGTACATAGATTTCTTTACCAAGTTACAAATTGTTCTGCAGACCACCAGCTGGGATCTAATAATCCAGAATACATTTCAACCTCACAACATTTTGTCATATTTAGAGCCCTCAGTGGACCTGTTTATAGTCCCGGAATATAGTCAGACATTTGAATGACTACGTGACATCCGACGGCCTAAAGCCGCAACGAAAATCATCTGGCCTTTTTACGTGGATTCTTATTGAACGATCTTGACAATATGGAAATGATAATTCTGATCCGTACACAAAAGAAAATTTAATTTCAGGGACGTTATAGGAATAGGGTAGATGGTGGCGCAATTGATTGAGAGACTGCGCTACATGCCGGAATCTCGCGGGTTCGTTTTCCAATGGGGACACTGGGGTTTTTCATTGACTTAATCCTTCCGGCCGCAATGTGGCCCGGGGTTCGACTCAGCCTCTAACAGAAATGAGTACCAGGGTTATCTCCTGGGGTAAAGGTGGCCGGTGCGTAGGGCTGACAATCTTACCTCATTCATGTGCCGATTATATAGAAATTCTGGGAGCCCCGAACTCCTTTTTACCTTGAATGGGCAATAATCCAACACCTTTAGGCTTATATCTGTTGAACATAATTTTAGGGACTTTTATTTTAAAAGTCGAGAAATTCTAAATTTTGTTAAAATTGAGCACTTCACATGAAGATCGAAATACAATTCATTTTTTCCAGCGACATAAATTGCCATAAAAGCATTTTTTCATCACTCAACATTGTTATATTTTTAAATGTGACATGTAGTTCAACAATACACACAGAACGCATTTTTGCTTTTCCAGCGCAAAAATGGTTACACGAACGCGCCAAAATAATATGTTTTGCGTACAGTACATTGCTTATCTTGTTAGCGCATGTATCTTGTATCTTGTTGTATAAAATATAACAGCAAAGCCAAATGTATGGTAACGTTATAGGCCCATATTATTTACAAGTGTTAATTAATTAATGAAAGAAATAATGTAATAAAGCGCAAGTGTCTAATTTCACAAGTGAAAGTTTGTTATTTAATAAAAATTTATCTCTTCATAAGGGCAATTATTATACTGATGCCTGTATTCATAATGGGTGGGAAAATTTACAGCAATAATGGGAAGAGGCTTACGAAGTTTCCTGTGAGGAACAAGTCGAATTTTTATTTATATACATAATTATATCAAAATCACATTCATTTCCTTCTCTCAGTTCCGCCTGCTTAATATAAACTAACTGGATAATGCTGCTCAGTGAAACAAGAACTGGTTATTCTGAGACTCATAAGAAATACAGTTGCCGCTGTGTAGTAAAAAGAAATCTTATATGTTGGCTCACGTGGTACACATAGTTACCACTAGACTGTAAACGGTTCAAAAGTTAGTGTTCAGTTTATTTCAACTATTTTCTACCTTCTTCCTCTTAGGTACATATATTTTCCTCATCACATTCTTTGGAATTGTACTCCCTTATGTTCTTCCACTATTATCAGTAAAGGCCAAATTTCTTAAACTTGAGATATATAGGTACAATTTAATACATTAATCTTCAGACTTGACAAGAAAAGAATATAAGACCTTAAGAAATGAAAGGTACGAAGGTTTTCCCTTATTTATTAAGCTTTCTTCTTCTCTGTGAGAGCATTTTCCCGTGATTACGACATTTTAAATTTTTCGGTACATTTAAAGGATTCTTTCAGTATATTTATACATTAATAATATATATAGGTCTATATTATGACAATATTTATACATATGGATACCTCAGATACAGTGCTTTCACTTAAAGAACATACCACATAATCAAACGCCACGGAATTTTATTTTTTTCCACCGGAGAGTTTGGTTTTAGGTTTTTAGTTTTTATATTGCAAATTTTACTTCCAAGTTGAAGATGCCATTTTGACACAGGTAGAATTTTATTTCTATATTTTTTATATGCACATTCTGCATTTTATGACGGCTTATGTTGAAAGGGTTGCGGACGTATGGTAGGACAGAATATGGAATGAATGAAAATATTTCGTATGCTTCTTCTGTATCTACATTTCTCCCTGATATTGGCCAATCTAGGGTGGAAATATGTACGAGATTATATAATTACACTGTAAGCAAACTACTATACAAGCATTTAGTTGGACTTTTAATAAGAAAGTACAGAAGTTTTTCAGTAGTTGGTTTGCCTTACGAACACTCGCGTAATTTAAATGAATTTTACGCATTTCCAAGTGGCATTTTTGAAGAAATTCAATGACACATTTATCTTCCACGAATAGGCCTGTGTCTTTAGCAGCATATCACGAAGTATGCTGATGAGCTGCATGTTAATTGCCATTGCGGTGTTTGGACCATGGATTCTTACAATGACTGCAAATTTAAATGGATGGGGCGTTATGTTAATCTACCGACATAAACCATTATTCGTGATGGTGGTTAACTGTAACTGAGGGGTAAAATTGTCCTTCGCACCTCCACCTATAGGTAATCCTAATAGAGTTTGTGTGTATGTACAGTTATGTTGATCGCTGATTATTTCAAGTGGTCTGTGGTGTCCGATTACAGAGTTAGTTGGTGTGGCTGTTTCTCTCTGTTGGCTGTGTGGCTAACGCTTGGGAGTTAATCTCATTTGTCAGGCTAGGCAAAGTCATCCATTTCCCGAAGAACATATTCTGTTCAATTTCTGCCTTTGATTCAGCAACGTCGTTTGAAAAATAGAATATCATGTCAGGTATGTGGATTATGACGGCATCCGTTAGAATATGAACACCGTATTTCACAAGCAAAACAAGAATATGTTCATATGTACAACGTATAAATAAACGGTTTTTAGTCTGTGTCTGTCACGACGGTGTGGCACATCTACAGGTTGCGGCTGGTTGAGACCGTCACCAGATGTAAAGGGCAGCAGCGAATATATTGAACAAACAGCCGCAGAGACACGGCAACAGTTAGTGCTTTGGGGTTGGGCGAAGAGCTAACAAATGTTCACAGTGAAAATTAACATTTCACGAAGCTTTTCATGGGACCTAGATGTCGGATGTGGCCAGTGGCTTTCTCGTGTTTACACGAAAGTGAAAATTCGATTTATATAAAGTTTGGGATATTTCTTGCCTAGCCGAGAGTGTGTTAGCTTCTCCTGAAATGTGTTCTATGAAGTTAATATAGCCAGTTGCCTACATTCGGCTGTCTGTCCTTCACACTATCTTGGAAACTGATGACGACTGTAGTTAAGTGCCAGAAAAACGTTCGTTTAAATAGAAATTCTCGTAAGAATGCGTAATTTTGCTATTACCTAGCTTGGTTCGAGTTTTAGTAAATAGACTTCTCTGTTCTTTCTCCCAAAAGAGAAGCACTGGGACGATGACCAGAACATTTCCCAGTAACTGAGACATTCCATATCCGTGACTGCATGATCTAAACGCGCCGCAAGCAACACATATTGCACCAATAATTCCTGTGCAAATTTTTCAGCACGGACACCCTGCTAGTGCCACAGCATGTAAATGCAGTACTTGTAACTAGGCTAGAGGATACACGATCGAGGATTCGGGGTTCGGTATCAGGCGTAAGCAATAAGATTTCCTCTCCTATAAGACGCTCAAACCATCCCTAGAATCAATAAATACCGGGAGATATTCCATCATGGATAAAGCAGCCGGAGCGTGAAACCGGCTACCCGCCTTTTTCCAGTGGTGAATATAAGGAAGCTTGCAACTACACCTTAATTCCGTCATAAGCCTTTATGTCGTAGTGCTTAGTTAAGCACAGGTAAGGCAAAATGTTTCCCTGATGCATACAGCACTAAACACATGAAAGCAAATAGTTTGCCATATATGTAATATTTAAAGGTTCATGTCCTATGTCATAAAAACACATCGTTTCTCCTGTCTGTCAATGTTGTTTAAGGAAGTAGTTGCTCTAAATACTAACAATTATATTAAGCATAAATAAACCCTGTGAACAAAGTGCAGAATATGTTGGAGTTAAATAAGTTGTTGGTTATAGTAAGCGTTATGTGTTACTGAGGGAACTTGGCTTTACTAACCTCTTAGATCGTCCACATTTATCCGCTCAGAATCACTAGTTTTATTTTCTTTCTTTCTTTCTTTCTTTCCTTCTTTCTTTCTTTCTTTCCTTCCTCCCTCCCTTCTTTCTTTCTTTCTTTCTTTCCTTCTTTCTTTCTTTCTTTCTTTCCTTCTTTCTTTATTTCTTTCCTTCCTTCTTTCTTTCCTTCCTTCTTTCCTTCCTTCCTTCCTTCCTCCTTTCTTTCTCTCTTCCTTCCTTCCTTCCTTCCTTCCTTCCTTCTAGCCTTGTTCCTGTGCGCCTTCCTTCTCCCGTTCTGCCTTCTTTTTCTTCTTCTTCCTTCCTTCCTTCCTTCCCTCCTTCCAGTTTGAGAACTCGTTTTTCATTGTAATATTTTGACCTACCAGAAAGACGAAATAAGTGGATGGGGAAACTTGTAAAGTGATCAATTTCTTGCTTCTTTATTTTTTACTAAAAGTTAGTAGAGTGATAAATTCTTTGGGACATAATAAATGGATATAAAATTTTGGACTAATAGTTAAAGGGAAAGCTTGTGTTTACAAAGCAGGATATTATTTTAAAAACTCTTAGAGACGTATAGTTTCCCGCTCAGAATGGGATTTAAAGGTGATTTATTATGGACTCTTAGATAAAAGTAAATATTAAATTACTTAAATAGTTGAATAACTAGTAGCAAGTACCCTCTACCATGGAATTTTTTTGTTTCTTTCATGTTTTCCTTTTCTCTCTTAGGTTCTGTATTTTCCTCATTCTCTTCCATGCAATATACACATGAGACAACCAGAAGTCTTACGACCGTATCCTGTTTACGATCTGTCCCTTTATAATCCAAGCAACTTCAAGATATTGATCGCTCCTCATTTACATTCGTACGAAAGGTCATACGTCAAATTAAAGAGGGATACCGCGTGTCTCACTGTGTGGTGCCTAACACTGTTATTCCTAATCAGACACATAGGGGGAGAGCGAAGAAGTTAAAACACATCTTTAGCAAATATAATAAGACTTCTTTTGCCAAGACACAAGAATTGGAAGCCCCTTTCATCAAAACGGGGCGAACTATAACAAATATTTTTATTTCGCGCCTTCTTTTTCCAAACAGCTATTTGTACCACTGGTTTACATACCGCTATGCAGGAAACAAAAAGTTCATATCCAGGTATTTAAGACAGCTGCTGTGTTATGAATAAGCAGACTTGTGTAACAAAGAATGGGCGGTCCTCCAGCTTGGAGTTCGTGTAGGTGGGTAACATTCCTCCGTCCTACGGACCTGCAAGGTAACAAAGTGTTAAAAGGGGTACCCTTCTTCGATTGTAAGTAATAAATGATAAATAAGCGGAACTTATAGCAATAGCGGAAACAAATACACAAGTGTGGCTCAGAATATTAAGTGAAGAGTTCAGTTAACGATATTATGTACATGGATATACAGTGTACAGTGTCAAATCTGATGTAATAATTGGGACGAGGTGGGCTTGACATGAAGGAGTTTTTAATGGGAAAATGTAAGTGAACACGGGAATGAATACTATCCGGTCTGCAGTGTTCTAACAAAATATTGAGCACCATGCAGTGTGCCATGTGTGGCAGCTCCAGCGGCCAGCAACCAGTTTGCTTGTGACTCTGTGATTGCAACTATACAGTATGGGTTTGTCTTGTGTAGGATTCTGCACTGGAGCTGGCCGGTGTTGTGCGGTGTCTAGTTTAACCTGCATGTTTGTATTTTGGTTGTCGAGTATCCGGCAACACTTTCCAAGAACTTATTTTGTTATTTTTATGGAGTGTTTAGCTTTTCACGTTTCGTTGTTGCGTATTAACTTCATGTAAAGTGGGGTATTGTCATTTTCGCTATTGTGTTGTATGTGTGTTAGTATTGGTTCTTTATATCTAATTTTGTTTAAATAAATGTGTTATTTGTTATTCAATTAATCTTTGGTTTTCATCTGAATATATTTGTGAGTGAATTCCCCACCAGAGCTTCCACACGATGCCTGTTTACGTTGGGTGAGTTACGATGGCAAATTGCATACCCTTCTTCGTAGGGAGGGGGGTTGCTCAGTTTTGACAAGGGTAATTTTGGAGAAACGGTCATAACCTAAGCATAGAGCGAGACTGTTCTTTCAGTGATGGGGAAACAGGATTTGGTACGATGAGTTATATACGTATTTGTTGGTTTTTTGTTATTCACGCCGTGAATTTTCTTATATTAAGTGTATCAATCAACAAATATGTTTAATAAAATAGAATAAAATATATATCATAAAACAATTCATGGTGAGTAACAACTCCTACATGTTTCGGCACCTGAGTGCCTTTTCCAGGGAGTTTACGACCACAAATTTTCACAAGTAATGGAAAGTTCGTAAGCTTCCTGAAGATTGCACTGCAGTGCCGAAACATTAGGATTTGGTGCTCATAATGAACTGTGTTTTACGATATATGTATATATATTGTATTTTATTAAATGCATTTGTTGATTGATGTATTGAATATATACTTGCTGTTTCTTCTACCCAATGACTTGCACCTTTACCATGGTCTGTATCTGTTAGAACACTCTGTTAACGGTGTACGATACAAACATATTCCCTCAGGTTTAGATCTACCAACTAGCACTCAAGGCACATTTGTTCTTTTCGGCCCAACGATGTGATCCGAATTTTGTAATTTAAGTCCTCCTTAATTCCCAAAATAAAATAGCATAATTTATAAGTTTTATTATGTATGAGGGAAAGTGTGTCAAGCAGAACGTTGAATGACTAGCAGATAGTATGAAAAGGACTGGAAGATTACATCAATGAACAGCAGTAAGGAGCAGTAGTAAGTTTGGTCTGTAGAATGGTTGTCAATTTTGGCTCTTAGGATTACACAACGCGCACATGCAGAGCAAGATATGTAACGTACGTATAACGTAACATTTTGGTGGGTTCGTGCACCATTGTTGCTATGGAAGAGCAAAAGTAACTGCCCCTTTTTTGTTGTTGACTTTCGCGTGGCTGTCAAAACTATAACACCGTTGCGTGTTACCATGGAAGGTTCTCCCTGTAGACTGTTGTCGTGCTTCAGAATATTTCATTCTGCTGTCATTAATAGAAAAGTACAGCGATCTTCATTAAAAGTGAAATACACTTTTCCTATTTGAAGTAAATTTTAGAGATTCTCGATAGATTTTCGACAAAGACAACATAAACGTTTCACGGAATGTCGTTCAGGAGGAACTTCGCTGATACCTGCAGACAGGCAGAGATACAGACGGATATGTCAAAGCTGTTGCTAATTTGGGAAGGCGCCTAAAATTTATGGCTCTAAATGACAATCAAGACACAAAATATATATCAACAGTGGATTATGGGAAGGGGTTATGTGTAATTCGTGAATCTAATCTTGAATTATCAAACTTTCCTTCTGAATTTTTGAAGGATGTTACACTACAAATTAGAACTTTTCAATTTGTTTAAAATTTGAACTTCCCGCAATAAATAATTTAGGGTCCCTAGCAAAGAGCCATTGTCAAGCAGACATGCCTTAGGCACACTCTCCTCTCTCCAACGTACTGTTACTGCAATTACAGTGACCTAATAGTCTGCATGGGGAAGAGCGTTGGTTGACCCCCCCGATTTAGTTTGAACCACCAAGCCTTCCTGCCTGTCTGCCTGCTGCCTGATTCGTGAACCATCGTCCGGGAGAACTAATGGATGCTAATGGACCGAATTTCTCTCCCTGTCTCTCTCCCACTCTCACTCTCACTCTCTCTCTCTCTCTCTCTCTCTTCGTGATTCCCTATTCGCACTAAACTTCGAACCCCTTCCTCGGACTAAGGCTCACTTGAGGCTTCTCACTCCTCTGTCACAACCCCAACTTAAGTCGCTTTTTACTGATACCAATACCAATTTTCCGTCAGCCATTGTTTATATGAACTCGACACTGGCGCCAGGTTCTCATTATCCGACATCCTTTTATTTATTTATTTATTTTTTACAAACAGGCGGGATTATTCTCCTTCGATCTGTATGTTTTGATTTCCAAACCAAAACATAATATTCCTGTTAGAAATCCGAAGAGACTAAGTCTTTTATTTTAGATCTTAGTCATTCGAGTTCAAAATACACTTTTGTACATTTGGAGTTACAAATATTTTATACGAAATACAGTACGCTATTTTCATGTAGTTATTACGAAACGGAGCCCATTGCAAGCCATTTTATAATAAAACATGCTTGTCACTTGATACAATGTATTAATTAAATTATAGTATATTCCATATTCTACATATATATATATGCTGAGAATTAAAAACAGGTAAGGTGGATTTGTAAGCATGTCGTGCAATCGCCACAACCCGGAAGACGAGACATTCAGATTGGCCTGTAAGTTTTACTGAACCTTCCAATCAATGGGGTGATTTCTGTTTCTGTACTGAATAACCTACACCATTGAACAGAGCCCTTCCTGAAAACCTAAGAGGTCCTCAGCTAGTCAAATTCCCCTCATTTTAAAGCATCCTAAAATTCAATACCGCATTCACAACAGCCCACCAACTGTTCCTGTCCTGAGCCAGAGAAATCTTATTCACGCCTCCCCATCCCAATTCTTGAAGATCCATTTTAATATTATCCTCCCATCAATTCCTAGGTACTTCAAGCGGCCTCTTTCTCTCACGTCTCCCCACCAGAACCTTGTATGCAACCCTCCCGACCCCCCATGCCCCGCCCATCTCATTCTTCTTTATTGGGTCAAGCAAGCAATATTTTGTGAACAATACAGACCATGAAGCTCCTCCACTGTCCTGTTAACTCGTCCCTGTTAGGCCCAAATACCTCCCTCAGCACCATATTCTCAGGCGCCCTCAGCCAATGTTCCTCTGTCAGCGCGACAGAACAAGTTTCATATCCTTCTAAAAACAGGTAACGAAATCCTGGAATTTTAAGAAAACCATCTTCCATAGCTACTCAGTTTTAAATATGCAATTAAGATGTACCATTAGACCAAAAATAAGAGGATAAGAAATAAAATTTAAAATATGTGATGTTAATCCTTACTGGAAATCTTACATGTTACAAGGAAACACTAAGCTAGAGCTGTTGCACTAAATATCCTTTATATACAGGACGCAAGTAAAATGCCTTTGTGAGTCCAGATATCCGGCGCATTTTGCCTTATCTCATTTAGCTTATTCTACTAATAACGAAAGATTAACAGGTTGAACATAGGTAAAATGGACGGCCGCATAGTTTAAGGCTGTTATATTTCATGTGGCCTGTCATGTGAATATTCAGTTTTCGCTATTTTGCATGAATTTTTCTTGCTGCTTGCATAAACCTCTCACAGATTCATACAGGTAAAGCTGGGATTTTGAAAGTCGTGTGTGAATCGGGGCGTTGCAGGACCTAAAGTTTGAATTATACATGAGTACTGCAGATCGTCAGGCAGGGCAAGCGTATTTAATACTGGCCCAATGATTGTTTTGTGGTGATTATTTTGATGTTACTTGTAAATTGTTCGCTTTTCTGTAGGAAGTTGTGTATAAATATGTCTTATGAACTTCGCTTTAATCGCCTGTGGATGACACGTTTGACCTACAAGAAAAACAAATTTTATGTCATGATCCTCTTCATTATTTCACGTAACTCTGGAGTATTGTTAGAACATTATTTTCTAATAGTTGCTCACTTTTAGACAAAAGCCCAATCTGACGTAAATACCGAGAATATGTCAGAGTCGAAATATGTTGGCAGCTTCTTTTGCTTCTAAGGTGTTTGGAAAAACTGAATTAGAGAGTGACATTTAAATACATGTAGAATGAAGGAATAGAAATTTTGATAGATGCCGGACGTATTCTATTGAAGTGCTACCAATGTTGTGGCATTTACAAATATTACAGGTTTAAAAATTTCTTATGCAACATTGGCTCAGAATTTTTAGAAGGATTTTTTGTATACGACTTCGGGCATATCTTCAAATACGTCCTTCACCAAACGTTTATTGTCTTCTCATACAGGGTACGTAGTGTAAATTTGTCTTCCAGAACCGTTACGTATCTCCTTGGTTTTCTTCATTGGATATTTAAGGTCCAAAAGACCATGAATAGCGCCTGGTGCTTTTGGTCCGTCGTGTTTCATAAGGGATTTTCCAGGAGGCCAGATACAAGAGCCTGGATACGTAGAATCAAGTTTTCTGGGTTGTTAACTTCGCGTCATCTGGTAACTACATATATATGGGATTTCTCAAAGAAAGGGACAGTATAGTGCTGCTGTGACAGTACTGCCTCCTCGCTGGTGTCACATGAATAAGGCTCAGCCGCACCGTCTATCACTCTGCTCCCCAGCTTCCCTACGCGTCACACACTGCTTCATATTTCTCGCCATGTGAGGACCAAAAAAGAGCCGTATAATGTCCTTGTTTTCTGACTTTGTACTTTAAAACCTGCTGTAGTGGCTTGGCAAAAGTTTCATTTCCCCTTCTGTCAGCGGTTCTGATTGGCCACAATCCTTGCAATCTTCCTAAAGCGTATAATCATTTACCCCTATCAACCCTGCTTTCACCTGACACTAATTCTATCGCAGTTAATTCGGAGACAGCACTTTCCTCCGAAACGTCCATACCAACTAATGATCTTAAACGTCCCAATAGGCAGAAAAGCTGTCATTTCATTACCATCTACCAATCAGCGCGACGTAACACTTCTGAAGGATTGAATATTTATAATCATCTTTATGAGATTCTCAAACCTTGCAGTTCTGGTTCCCGGGCTCACGTCGAACGAGGGACAAATGTTAGGTTCTGCTTATATCTCGGATTATGACGATGATTAGGGAAATTTTTTAACAATGGCAGTACGTTCATAGAAAGAAAGGTATGTTCCTTTCACTAATACTCATTATTTTCTAAAGCAATGGAAATTCAAAAATTAAATTTTCAAAGGAAAGTGTCAAAGCAATGTTCATAATATCACTGTTTTCGCTGTAAACGGTAGGTGTGGGTTTTACATGACGCAAAACAATAGGTGCGAGTGATAGAAAGTCGGAGCCGGGGGGGGGGGCAGCGGGAGGAGTTGCATTAAACTTTTTAAGAAATATGCATTGATGAATTGTTACATGTGTAATTTTATTTCGTCCGACTTATTAATGGATATTATTGAAGACTTCTAAGCGAGGAACTGGAAAAAATTTTAATAGAATTCGTCTCATTGTGCTGTGAAATATCAATATTGGCTTATATATATATATATATATATATATATACACACACACACACACATTACGGTGCAACACAACAAATTTAATCCTACCATCAATAAGTGCTACATGTTTCGGACCTTAAAGACCATCATCAGGCACAAAAATACATTACTTAATGTGTTTTAAATCATGTATTTTAGTGCCTGCTGATGGTCCTCCAGGACCCAAACAAGTAGCACAGATTGATTATATAATTAACGATTTGTTGTGCTTGACGGTAATATACATTCCCGTACTAAGGTTGACTGCAAGTCTCAAAACTTAAGTGATGGTTTTATGTCCATTTTACCAACGCCAAATTCACCCAACCATCACAAATAAGAGGAAGATTTCTGATACGCCTCTACGTTCATTGAGAGCGCGCGAATGTTTGATCACTTTCCGTACTTTGATCACTTTTTCATGTACTTCTAAAATATTAATCCAGGTCACAGATCGCTTCCCCTTCAGTATCTTGCAGCCCATCTCCCTCTCATGCCGCCTGTCAGGCGAGGAGGTCTTAAGATTCCTTAGAGTTCAGCTACATGCTGCAGATAGTACATTCGATCTGGTCCTCACTCGGAAATATTTAACAGGAAGAGTGTTGAAGTATAAGATGATCACGAATGCGGATGGGATGAAGGGGAGGGAAGGACGCAGAAGGAACGACAGCGAAAACACTACGGCTTAAGACTTTTTGCTTGTAAGTTGTCAATCGTCATTTGAACAGGGAAAGTGTGTGGGATCCAGAAGAAACAATATTGTTGCGCAGGGACATCAATAATTAATGGTAAGGTGGTGGAAATAAAGGGTAAAGGGGTAGAACTGTTCCTGTTATTTTAACCAAAACATCATAAAGTCTTATGGGATGATGGAGATATAGCTCCACATATTCTTTTACGGGTACCAGATTGTGGTTTTGAAACAGCTTCACGTCGCAGCCACTTTAACACAGTTTTTAGATCTCCGGGTACCTGTTGGGTAGGAGGTTCGGCAATTGGCTAAAATATTAAGTTTGTTTCAAAAGTGTGAATAGAACTAATTTTGGAAATTTCTCTTATTTCTCTTTTTTTTTTTTTAGAAAGAAGTGTCATACTTTTGATTGTCTGAGTTTATATAATATTTTGTAACTCATTACCTAAGGAAAAACATTTATGACTTTTAGGGCGAAATACGAATTACAAGATTTTTTTTATTGTGACCTCTTTGTACCCACTCACTGTAGGTGTAGAGGGTTATTGTTGCACGTGATCGCACTCAATGACACACACACACACACTCGGTAGGACTCCTCTGGAAGAGGTATTGACACGTCGAAGACACCTCTACTTCGCAACACACAACACTCACAACACTCACAACAGAGCATATACAGTATATATATGCCCCCGACAGGATTCGAACCCACCAGCCCAGCAAGCAAGCGGCCGCAGACTGCCCAGCTATCGGTATGAATTACAATTTTTGGGAGAAAATGCTTATAAGTACGTCAAACTAGCATGAAACAATTTAGAAAATTACACAACGAGTAACTTTGTGATTTTTACAGGTTATGTAACATTTTTAGGCTAATGATATCTGGAAGGGTATAACTTATTGCGGATGGGATGATGGAAGCTAGGAATGAAAACAGAGTTTTTATGTGGAGTGCAGTAGAAGGCGGACAAAGAGATGAAGGATGAACACTAAAATTCATCTTGCGAGGATAGTTTATTGAGGGGGGCAGTTTGATGGAACGGATCGGAAGAAATGACGTCTGATTGTCGGTGTCGAGGCTTAGGTTTGTTTTACACCTGCTGGAGAATGTAAAGATACAGGGCCTGTTAGATATTTGGTTGCAGTACGGTTATGTACGGCTCTAATTTCATAAGGTTTTATGTTGTTACGGAGGTGACTATGAGCAAAACCCTCTTACTGGACGCAACTCTATGTAGTGTGATAAATAAGTACTGATGTTTAGCAGATATTTGCTGTCTCCGTCTATAGATGTCGTAAGGCATTTTTGTAGTAGTCTATTTTTATCAACCAGGCTACAAGTCGTAACATCCTAGAAGAATTATGGTTCACAGTAACACACGGTTTGGCGTGCTGCACAGTCATCATAATTCTGCAGCCTGTCCTGCTAGTGGTCCATAACCGCTTCCAAAGCGAATTCTCCACCGAGTGCGAACTAGTGCTTCCTCCTTCAATTTACAGTAGTTTGTCTAGTATTTAGGACTACATATATTGTGGTAATTGGTCCTGTGGAAGTACAGTGGTAGAGAGACACAGTAAAAGTTGTACTTTTACCATATAATAGGCTCTATTCTTAGATAAGAGTTTTATGTAAAATTGGAAGCAACGTGTATATCGTAGAGTGCTTGCAGGTAGTAACACCAGGGGATTAACAAAACTAGGGTTTTGTGAAATATTCTTATGATATCCTGTTTAAAATCCTGACCTCTGGTTATATTCAATTGGTAGGACATCAACTGATGAACGAGAAAGAAGGAAGCTTTTCATCCGTTAAGTGCTAACCTTTTGGACTTTGAAATAAACTCAGTTCCTCTCACTAGTGTGTCGGAAAATGTTCTCGGCGCTGGGTAGCATTAGTTAATTCAAAATGACGAGAGAGAGCGAGAGAGATAGAGTGAGAGAGGGGGAGGGAGGGAAGGAGGGAGTAGAATGGTCCAGCCAGCAGGGCGTCTGGCTAGGACGTCGCTACTTACATTATCGTGTGCTGGTAGTGTTAGTCCTCTGGGTTACCGCAGAGCAGCATGGAAGAGCTGCTCTGGCGATTGGCTACAAACGGTTTTCTCGTTCTGCTGCACTGACAGAGAGAGATGCAACAACGGAAGTTTGTAATATCAACTAATATTACACAGATCTACGCCTACAGTAAATGTTCCAGTTACTCCAGACAATGAGATATAAATTAATTCCATCCTTCTGCGGTGACTGTACCTTAACGTACTCGTATAACATAACATGACGTACGTGACGTTAATGTTCATAACAGCTACAAACGTTTCCATTTTGAAATGAACCATTTTACAACCAGGGAACAACATATCAAACAATTGTCATACACGATGTTACTATATTCATTATGCTAACCCCAGTGACCAAGCAATTTCGAATTTCCTCTACAACACAAACAGCGTCCATGTGGAAAATTGCTTCTATTGTAAGAGTAGTTATGAATAGACTGTTTACTAGTGAAACAGTTTAGTGAGATGTGTGCAGTTTAAACGGAATGTTAATGTAAATTGAACATTATACATTGGTACTGAAGTTTATGAATGGAAAGTTCACGTATTTAAAAAAGAAAAAAAGAAGGTTTTTATAATAAAAATATTAATGACAATTAGGAATTATTGCCGGTAGATCGCAACACTGTGGTAAGAATTCAAAACTGGCCGATATATATACATATATATATATATTTTTTTTTTAATCAAGCTCCTTTGAAGTTCTATATGTACTTGCTTCTCGCTGCATACCGTGATTTAAACATTGCAAGTATATCGTAAGAGTTATTAAACGAAATAAGAAAAGTTCTCTGCACTAAGACAATATCAATTTGAAAATTAAATTACACTTGACGAATAAAGGGAAAAGCATATCGAAAGGGGATAAAACTCGTAATACAAATACAATACTCTAAAAGACATAGTAAAAGAATGTGTCTCAAATAAACGTCGAAAGTGTAAGACTGATGTGTGGTTATAAAGTGTAGTAGGGCTGTTGAAAATACAAACTCATATTATGCCCATGTATTTGAGAACAATTAGAAAACGTTACATCAAATTTCAGTAAAACACCAAAATTTCCATTAATAGGGGTCCCCAAGAAATGTGAATTTAAAGCAAATTCTGAAATTAAAACCCATACTGTTCTCTGGCCATGCTCTGGCCCACAGAGAAAAATTTCTTGATACATTTTTCACGTCTGTATATTTGACATTGTTCAGATACCGATGTCGGACGATACCAGTTACCGTGTTTAGCTTTATGTTGATGTTTGTGTTTGTGTAAGCTCGCAAACCATTGAAATATTCACTCGATTATCAATTTCATGACTTTGCGACCTCTTTGTAGAGATTTTTCACTCTCTGTTCATGCAGACGTTCTGTGACGTGTTTTCGGTGACTCTAACATGGCAGTCTGTTCTCCTGTTCGCTAACTTGTTCAGCTACTCAGCATTTCTAACTCTACCCCACTCCACCACCTACAAATGCTCTGTAGACCGGTCACCCTTTGCATCGACTATTCGGTCCTTGCTACATCACTCATTCATTAGGTCACTCTCCGACTCATTACGTCACTCACCCGCTTGATCATTTAGTCACAATATTATGATTCGTTTATTTATTTATTTCCTTACTATCAAAAATACATCTATTGGAAACAACAGATATTTTAGCATAGCTCAATGGCAAAGAGACTATCTCTTCTTCGAATGCCACATATGGGCATGCGCAAGACTTCACGGGGGAACGATGAGTTGCTACTATGCAACCTACAAACATTAGCACAGTTCACTCTCTCACTACACACTATCCGAGAAGCCAGATATTTAAAATCTGTGTGTAGTGACAAAACTCTGTCGATCCCACCAGGAGCAGTCCTCCTGTCCCAGCTGTAGTCAACACATGCCGCACCGCGTCAGACACCCCCCCCCCCGCGCTTCCTCCCCTCTTCGTTTGTGTGCATATTTGACAAATATATATATATATATATATATATATAATTTTCTGTAGCTTACCCATTCGACTAGTCCTTGAATTATTAGTCTTCCCCTCGAATATCTATTGCAAATAATAGTAATATTTCATTATGATGATATAACAGATACGTCCTGTGGTTTACTTTACGACTATGTTAATATTTCAGAACACAGAGCGTCCAGTGATGGAATGACTGAGGGATAATGTATAGGAGAGACTTCGAAAGAAAGTTGCTGCGGCTTAATGAAGTTGGTATTCAGAAATTTGCCTATCACAATACAAAATGGCCACAAAAATCTTAGTCATGACAAGCGCACGCGCCGGACTAGACCGCAACAGATGATGACCCGAATAAAAGTCAATAGCACTTGGGCTACACGAAAGCGGTCGGTAGTTAAATTTATTTATTGTAAAGTCAAAAGTGTTTATTTTTTGGGCATGCCATGAAGACACGTGGAGGAATGAAGGAGGAGGAATGATGGACGGACGGAAAGACAGACGTGACGAAGTTAATTATCACTTTTCGCAATTTTGCGAAGACATCTGAAGATTTTAGCTCCATAAATTTGACCATTATTATCATCACCTTGTGCCAAGTTATTTTCGAAAACGTTCAATATTCTCACTTTGAAACCCATGTAATTTTATAATTCTACACTGTTCTAATTTAATGCAGTTCGCTTACTTCCTTCGTGAATATCACTTAAGCCAGATACTTTTTATCAGAATACTTGAACTCGGAGCAGCAAAAGTATGAACCGAAAGAAATTGATCATTGTTTTGTCGAGTAGGCATAGCTTAACAGAAGTTCTTGGCAACACATTTCGTCGGTAAGCTGTTGCTTGCGGATTGTTCTAAATCTAGAAGTATACGTCAGCCTATAGAAATCCATTATCAGATTGGTTGCTTCAAAAATCAATGAACAATTCTACTGCGAATTTCGCCTTTCCCTTGCACCAATCCATTAGTTGTCCAATAAAATTGAAAGCATTTGTATATGCCGTACTTTCTTACATTAAGCCCCTTAAAATTTAAGATTCTTTAGAAGCATTAGGTGAAAATCTGCTGTTGCGACTCTTGGAAGAAGAATATTTTTTTCCAGCAATCAAAAAAAATAAGCACAAATTTTCGTGCTTACTTCAGACGGCCTCTATGAAGAAGTTTACACCACGTTAGTGTCAACCTAAACTTTATTAGCGAATGCATGTCAAAACCCATTACTGAACATAATCCTGATTTGGTTCGATCCGACTTCCGTCCTTACAAATTGTCCCCTTGATATGACTCTTAATGCTACCCTCAAAACACATTTATTGATAATCAATGTGTATTGTTACAAGGGGTTTCCTATAATATTATAATACTCCAACACAGATATGTCCATCCTATCGAAGCCTCTTCGCCTCTTTCTACTATTATAACATTAGAAATCTTGAATGTGTAATTAACTCTCTCTTATATAATATCTTAACATAATGTATACCAATACGGCACGCTTCTTTTTCTACATCATGATTTACTGCACTACTGAACAGATCTTTTCACGAACGACGTGTTTAGAGAGACTGACAGTATCCTTGTTTTAATTAATTCCGTCTCAGAAAAACTGTTGTAAAAAAACCTGAGGTTAGGAAATGACAGTGCTGAGAACTGCTCGTTTCTGAGTTATTACGCAGCGAGTAGTGGTAATTACCACTACTCGCTGCTTCGCGGCGGAAACCTGAAATCACGCAATGAGAGTGCTGCCTCAAGTGGAGGCCATGGGAATCTCTCATTTTTCATATATTTCCCTTGGCCTCCGCTGGAAGCAGGACTGTCGATTTCAACGTGTAGTCTCTTATTACACGTGATATGAAGCATTTGTTTATTATTTACACTTTGCTTATAATACGTTGATATCCAAAATGAAATTAATTAACATTAAACAGTAGTAGGTAAAATGTTTATAGTTCATTGAGATAAACACGCTGAATATTTTGTTGATTAAATATTTTGCTGTTTCTGGTGCGAATTGTTGGCACTGGTACAGCTAGATTTATGTACTATCTTAAATTATTCTTTCTTACATCCTGAAACAAATAATAATATTGTTGTATTCATTAACGTATGGTAACCGATCACAAAACTGTACGCTAGAACACCACAGTATGAATTCTGAGGTCTTACATGGAGATATTCGCTTTATCTATTTTTAAGAAGTCGTTGACTAAGCTCATTTTTCTTACGCGACTTATGAGAGTATATGGGTTATGATAACATGATATCTGTTTATTGATTTATCGGTATACGATCACTTAAAACAGCTGCAATATAGAGAGATTTTTAAAATATTCCTTATGATCAGCATATCTCTGCAGCGCGAACGAGCTCTGTAGTACATTCTAACATATCAGTAAATATAGGTTACGGACTGTGGAAAATTTTGCTGTTGAAAATACATTGCAACCATTTAATGTAAAATTCTGGGTTAATATAAATTAAAGAATCAGTTTCAAGTTATGCAGATTTTCTTAGTTTATTTCGTAGGACACATTTCATAGGCGTAAAAATTTGACAGGAAGAAAACTATATTTAACTTTCAGAGAAACTGGAGTCAAGAGTACAATGTATTTTGTACAGACGGACAACATACATTGAAAGAGATAATGTGTGAAATTCTGCCTTCTATTTGTATTATTCTTACTACTGGAGAAGAATGTTTCGTATGATAACAAGACGCGTTTTAACGTATTTTAGATGATCCAAGTTTATTGCACAAACTTAAATTCGGTACAAGCCTTCTCACTTACACCATACATATTCTCTCATATTTTAATACTACTAGGCCAATGACGTAAGATTATAAGTGATTAAAACCTTATAAAGATGCAGGGTAAAGTGACAAATATGTGACAGATTAGAGAAATTTATTTATTTATTTATGAGAGTGTCGTGACAAATACCTTCAGTTCTGCTGAAGGTCTGATGAGCTTTTGAAGTGCAGATGAGGAAATACAGCCGTAAAATTTCGATTGTAAAAGGGAAAGTTAATTTCTAAATGGCTATTGAGCGAAGAAATGATAGTGGCGCCAGATACCACTTCATGCCGCATCAAACCACTTCATGCAGGAGTTCAAAATATGCGCTTTTCCTCAATTTTTGCAGGCTGTAGTTCATTATGTCTGGTTGGTTGAGCACTCAGATCAACAGGTACTCCTCGGCACTGGAACAAAATATCGTATAGGTTGCATAAGAACAAAATTTTGTATTTTGAAAATAACAAATACTTTGACGCAGTGAAGTGTGACATTATAGCTGACAAAAGTACCAATTTTTCTGGTGATAACACAAAATTTGTAAAACTGAATTGTGTTAAGTATTAATTTTCAGTGCTTACTAGAATCGCCAATTTGTCTGAGGATCTTTTGGAAATATACGTAGGCATCCTGAGTTATCCGCAGAACTCCTTGCGATATCTGCCACCAAGAGTCTGTCTTACGTTTAAATATACATATCATTCGACGCAGGGCAGTAAGGAAGAAACTGATCAATAAGCTAAGTACCACTTCATGAACCCCACGGATCAATTCCATTCTCGTGAAATCAACAGTTTTTCAGCTAGTCTAGACATTCTTTGCATTTATGGAAACCATATGTCCATCAGAGTGAAATAATTTGAAATGTCAACTTGATGCAAAAAGATAATTTTATTGATGTATTCTTAGCTCGACATGTTTCGGGTAAATACGCCCATCATCAGGAGCATTAGATGTTGAGTTGCAGCATATGGTTTTCTGCACCGAGTTTGTGGATGGGTGGTGGTCT
>Ga0131853_10002639_pt1 | contig 32016 bp, 35 predicted proteins | sample TergutLab28metaG_FD_92764 | JGI IMG/M metagenome (GOLD analysis project Ga0131853, IMG submission 92764) | Labiotermes labralis P1 segment gut microbial communities from Petit-Saut dam, French Guiana - Lab288 P1 (version 2) (version 2) | ecosystem: Host-associated > Arthropoda: Insects >... | reverse complement strand
TAACGGCTTTTTAGACCCGACCGCATGCAACGGCACCAACCGATTAGAGCTATTCGTTTTTGGACACGAACAACAAATCATATTGGCAGCCCGGCTGGATAACCTGGGCAAAGGAGCCTCCGGCGCAGCGGTTCAGTGCATGAATATCGCCCGGGGCCTAGACGAAAGGACAGGATTATAATGAATATAAGTTTTATACCTGGCGGCATTACAGCGGCACCCGGTTTTACGGCATCCGGCGTCCACTGCGGCATACGCAAGAACAGAGTAAAGAGAGATTTGGCCCTTATTATGGCCGATCGGGAATGTAACGCGGCGGCTGTGTACACCACCAATAAAGTAAAGGCCGCCCCCATTTGGCTGACCATGGAAAATCTTAAAAATAACCGGGCCTGGGGTATTATCGCCAATAGCGGCAATGCCAATGCCTGCGCCCCCGGCGATACGGAAGCCGCTAAAAAAACCGTATCCGCGCTTGCGGCCGCCACCAATCTTTCGGCGGAAGATTTTATTGTTAACTCTACAGGAGTTATCGGCCAAACTTTGCCGGTAGATGTCATCACTGCGGCAATCCCTGATCTGGTCAAGGCCCTTGCACCGGATAGCGACACTGCCGCGGAAGCGATCATGACTACCGATACCTTTCCCAAGCAGGCAGCGGTGCAGTTTACCTTGGGAGGCAAGCAAGTAACCATCGGCGGCATTGCCAAAGGATCCGGAATGATCCATCCAAATATGGCCACCATGTTCGCTTTTTTAACCACGGATTGCGCCATCTCCCCTACCCTGCTGCAAGACGCTTTACGCGCTTCTGTTAACCGCTCATACAATTGCGTCAGCGTAGACGGAGACACTTCTACCAATGATATGACCGCAATTTTGGCCTCCGGCACCGCCGGTAATCCCGGCATTACGGAAAAAGGCGAGGATTACAATGCTTTTTTACAGGCCTTGGATGCGGTCAACCTAAAGCTGGCTAAAGATATCGCCCGTGACGGCGAAGGCGCTACCAAGCTCATTACCTGTCGCGTGTCCGGTGCATCTTCTTACGAAGAGGCGATCACCCTGGCTAAATCCGTTATTACATCCTCTTTAGTTAAAGCCGCCATGTTCGGTTCGGACGCCAACTGGGGACGTGTATTGTGCGCCATGGGATATTCCGGTGCCGCATTTGATCCGTTTAATGTAGATGTGTCATTCTCTTCCGGCAGTCAACAGGTTTCCGTATGCAAAAAAAGCGAAGGCCTGCCTTTTGACGAAGATTTGGCCACAAAGATCCTTAGCGAAAATGAAGTGATGATCGATATCACCCTGCATGAAGGAAATCACGTAGCCGAAGCCTATGGCTGCGATCTCACCTATGATTATGTAAAGATCAACGGAGATTACAGGACATGATGCCAAATATCGAAAAAGCCCGTACCCTTTCGGAAGCCCTGCCCTATATCCGGCAATATCATGGCAAAACCGTAGTTATCAAATATGGCGGTGCCGCCATACAAGGCAATGAACTGTGCCGGTCGGTGATCAGTGATATTGTACTGCTGTCTTTGGTGGGCATCAGTGTCGTACTGGTACATGGGGGCGGGCCGGAAATTAACGATATGCTGAAGAAAATCGGCAAAGAGCCCCGCTTTGTAGAGGGCTTACGGCACACCGATGCCGAGACCATGGACATTGTGCAAATGGTTTTGTCCGGCCGTGTAAGCAAGCAGTTGGTACAGCTTATTGGGGAACAGGGAGGCAAAGCCCTCAGTATGTCCGGTATGGACGGACGTATGCTGGTAGCTCGTAAACTCCCCGGCAAAGATTTGGGCTATGTGGGGGAACTCACCCAAATAGATCCCGAACCTGTCAAAATGGCTTTGGAAAAAGGATACATCCCAGTAGTGTCCACCGTAGCCTGTGGGGAAGAACCCGGTGTAGCCTACAATATCAACGCCGACACGGCGGCAGCCAGCCTGGCGGCAGCCCTTGGAGCGGAAAAGCTTATTTTAATGACCGATGTACGAGGCTTGCTGCGGGATCCAAAAGATGAAAACACCCTTATCTCAGTAGTCAATTTACCGGAGGTCGGCCAGTTGATCAAAGAAGGCATCATCGGCGGCGGTATGATACCCAAAGTGGATTGCTGTGTTGAGGCGGTTCGCCAAGGAGTGCCCAGAGCCCATATTTTAGATGGGCGTATCCCCCACTCTATTTTGATTGAAATTTTATCCGATCAAGGGATCGGGACTATGATATTACGTTAACATCGTATATTAATACCAATGTCAATTTGAAATCTTACAATGGAATGAAGCAGCTTCGCCGAAAAGAGGCGAAGCGTCGCGCAGGGGACATTGGAAGGATTGAAAATGATATTGGTATAAGGAGGGAATTTGTGATGACGCAAGAAATAAAAACCCAATATGATTATGTACTGCCTACATATGGGCGCTACCCGGTTGCTTTTGTTTCCGCCAAAGATTGCAGACTGTGGGATGACTCTGGTAAAGAATATATCGATTTTATGTCCGGCATAGGGGTATGTTCTATAGGTCATGCTCATCCTGCCTGGGTAGCGGCAATAACGGCCCAAGCGGGGAAATTAGCCCATACTTCCAACCTGTATCATACAGAACCCGGCGGCAAGCTGGCCCAGCGTCTATGCAAGCTTTCCGGTATGAGCGGTGCTTTTTTTGCCAATTCCGGGGCGGAGTCCACGGAAGGCATGATCAAAGTAGCCCGCAAATACAGCAAGGATAAATACGGCAGCGGACGACATACCATTTTGACCTTGGAAGATTCTTTTCATGGCCGGACTTTAGCCGCGTTAACCGCTACAGGCCAGGATAAGTTTCATCAGCATTTTGATCCCTTTATGCCTGGGTTTAGGCATGTTCCGGTCAATGATATTGATGCGTTAAAGAAGCAGGGAGATGATGTCTGCGCCTTACTGATAGAAGTGATCCAAGGTGAAGGCGGTGTTATGCCCCTGGACAGTGAGTATGTAAAGCAAGCGGCAGAGCTTTGTAAAGAGCGGGATTGGCTGCTTATGATTGATGAAGTGCAGACAGGCATCGGCCGTACAGGTCGTTGGTTTGGTTTCCAGGATTTTGATATCTCCCCCGATGTGGTTTCATTTGCTAAGGGTATAGCCGGTGGGTTACCTTTAGGCGGCTTTCTAGTCAATAAAAAGCTCCATAATGTACTGAACCCCGGCGATCATGCCACCACTTACGGTGGTAATCTTATCTGCTGTGCCGCGGCTTTGGCTACTTTGGATATTTTAGAGCCGATTTTGCCTCAGGTATCGGAAAAAGGCAATTACATCCGTAAACGTATAGAAGCAATGAACCTGCCTCATGTGGACAGTGTGAGAGGCAAAGGCTTGATGATCGGTATTAAGATAAAGGACATCCCGCCGGGAGAAATCAATCTTAAACTTCTTGACGCCGGACTGGCCAGTCTAACCGCCGGTACAGATGTTATCCGCTTTTTACCGCCTTTAGTCATCAGCAAAGAAGATATTGACGCCGGACTTGAAATTTTTGAAAATGTGATGAAAAGCATATAAAAGAAAGGGACATTATGAAAAAAGACCTAACCAAATTAATGGATCTCACCAAAGAGGATATACTGGACATTTTAAGCCTTGCCGATCAAATGAAATACAATCTAAAACATGGTAAGGAACATAAAGTACTTGCAGGCAAATCTCTGGCCATGATATTTCAAAAGGCTTCTACCCGTACAAGGGTATCCTTTGAAGTGGGTATGTATCAGCTGGGAGGCCAGGCATTATTTCTCAGCGACGCCGACCTGCAAATAGGCAGAGGCGAGCCCGTCGAGGACACGGCCAGAGTGCTGTCCCGCTACGTAGACGGTATAATGATCCGCACCTACACACAAGCCGAAGTGGAGGATCTGGCCAAATGGGCTACCGTTCCGGTCATTAACGGACTCACGGACTTTGCTCATCCATGCCAAGTGTTAGCCGATCTGATGACAATCCGGGAATATATGAGTACTTTGGAAGGTGTACACATGACTTACATTGGAGACGGCAATAATATGTGCAACTCCCTGATTGTAGGCGGCTTAACATGCGGGCTTAAAGTATCCGTTGCGGTACCGGCCGGTTACGAACCTCATCCGGATATATTGACCTTTACCCAAAAATATCCCGGTGCTTTCACACTCACCAACAGCCCCCAAGAGGCCGCTACCGCTTCCGATGTATTAATCACCGATGTTTGGGCAAGCATGGGACAGGAATCTGAGGCGAAAGCACGCCAAAAAGACTTTGCAGGGTTCCAAATCAATCATGAATTACTGGATTTGGCAAACCCAAAAGCAATGGTTTTACACTGTCTGCCCGCCCACCGAGGCGAAGAAATAAGCGCAGAAGTTATGGATGCACACGCCGGTCCAATTTTTGATGAGGCCGAAAATCGCCTCCATGCTCAAAAAGCCGTTATGGCGTTGTTGATGGGATAAGGCGATGCAAACACTAATCTTTAGCGGCTCACCCAAAAAAAATGGCGACACCGATAGCTTGGTTCAAGAACTGGCTTCCAATTTAAAAGGAGATGTAAAAATTATTTCGACCCGAAATAATATCAGTCCTTGCAACGATTGTCGGCATTGTTGGAAACATCCGGGCTGCGCTATCAACGATGAAATGCAAGAAATTTACCCTTATATCGAAACTTGTGATAATATTGTTATTGCATCGCCCATATGGTTTGCGGCGCTCAGTGGCCCACTTTTGAACATGGCCAGCCGCCTTCAAACATTATGGACGGCCACTTATTTTCGCAATCAAACGCTGCCCATAAAAGAGAAAAAAGGGGTTATCATTATTGTCGGCGGGCAATTGGGGACCGAGATTATACCAACTCAGACCGCGTTAACCATTATGAAATTTATGAATGTTCATCGTCCCAGTGTAGCAAAAATTTATTCTTTGGATACAAATATTATCCCTGCATGTGAAGACGAAGCCGCATTGGAAAAGTGCCGCGAAGTGGCCGATATGTTGAATCATAATTGTAAGTAAGTGCAAATCGTTATAGAGAATTGACTTCATACCAATATCATTTTCAATCCTTCCAATGTTCCCTACGCGACGCTTCGCCTCTTTTCGGCGAAGCTGCTCCAGTCCATTGTAAGGTTTCAAATTGATATTGGTATCAATAGCTCTTCAAGTTAATTCTCTATAATGCTATAATGCCGGATAGGAATGCGAAAGGATTTGATAAAATGGGTAAGAAAAAACTGATTACCTGCTTAGACGTGCGTGACGGTATTTTAACCAAAGGTGTAAAATTTTTGGGCAATAAAGATATCGGTGATCCGGTAGAAGCCGCCAAAAAATACTGCGAACAAGGCATTGACGAGATCGTATTTTACGACATCACCGCCACCCACGAAAACCGCAGCACATCAATGGATATAGCGGCAAAGGTAGCGGCCCAAATCACGGTTCCTTTTGCCATTGGCGGCGGCATACGCAGCTTAGAAGATTTTAGAGCCGCCATTGCAGCCGGGGCAAATAAAGTACATATCAATTCTGCCGCGGTACGTGAGCCTGACTTAATTGCAAAAGCCGCGCAGGAGTTTGGTCCCGATTGTGTGGTGCTTTCTATGGATGTGCAAAATGTGGGATCCAGCCCAGCCATTCCATCGGGGTTTGAAGTGGTGACCAACGGCGGCCGCAACCACACAGGCATGGACGCTGTGGAATGGGCCAAGCGCGGTGTAGAACTGGGCGCGTGTGAAATCGTGCTTAATTCCATTGACGGAGACGGCACCCAGGCAGGGTATGACATTCCTCTGCATCAGGCCGTTGCCAAAGTGGTAAATGTACCCGTAGTGGCATCCGGCGGTGCCGGTACCATCCAACATATTTACGATGTGCTGACCGAGGGTGACGCTCAAGTGGCGTTAATAGCTTCCATGCTGCATTTTGGCGAGTATACTGTGACAGATATTAAAAATAGTCCCCTGTGTGCCGGATTATTTGGTTGATAGGGAGACTCCATGATTCCAAAAAGATTGTCGCGAGATATCATTTACGAAAGCGAATGGGTTAATTTATATGCCGACAAAGTCGAGTTTGAAAATGGTCATATTATAGATCGGATGCATCTGGTTCATTTCGATAGAGAATCCGTTGCGATGGTTATACAAAATGATAAGCATGAGGTATTGCTTATCAAGTCTCACAGATATCATACCCAATCCGAAGAGTGGGAAATCCCCGCAGGGCGAGTGGATTCCGGTGAATCTTCAATAAACGCTGCAATCCGAGAAGTATTAGAAGAGACGGGATACTCTGTAGAGACACCTCAGTTGATTTATAAATATAACCCATCCAACGGTACATCCGATCAAAGGTTTTCGATTTATAAAGCGGTTGCTTCAAAACTGGAGGGGCTGCCTGATCCATTTGAAGTTCATGACATGAAATGGGTATCAAAAGATGAGATTTTAGAGATGCTTCATCAAAACGAAATCCGTTGCGGTTCATCTTTAGTTGGGCTAATGCTTGTGCTTTTTTGTGGGTTGTAGATGGGCAAAACGGCTATATCACTACCTTTGAGCGCTTTTCCCCAAAACATCAAAAGCGGTCAACGGATGAAGGATTGGATGAATTTTTAATGGAACAAAAAAATATATGGAATAACCTATACTTTAACAGTCCACATACTCTTGGAAGTATTGAGTGGATCCAAAAATACGATAACTATTTTCATAAAATGAAAAACTACACCATTATCGATTTAGGATGCGGTAGGGGTGACAATGCTTATTATCTAAAAGAAGAAGGGTATAATGTAATCGCTTGTGATTTTTCGCCCGTAGCTGTAGAATTTATAAACAAAACATATCCTCTCATTGAAACCAAATGTTTTGATATGACAAAAGACTTTCCAAAAGATTTCAGGAATGTGGGGATTGTGTTAGCCAGTTTAAGCACTCATTATTTTTCGTTAGAAGAAACGATCGTGCTTTACGATAATATATATGACACTTTACAGCCCACTGGATATTTTATTTTTCGTGTAAACAGTAAAGAAGAGCTTGAAAACAAAAACAGGCCTGATGTCCATAGCATCATTGAGCGGGATTACTATTTGCTGAATGACGGAAACACTAAAAGGTATTTTGATATTGATTCTGTTTCGGCGTTGTTAAAGAAATTCTCGATTATTGACATACATCAAACTCAATCTGAATACCGTGGACACGTTAAATATTACATTGAAGGAATGGCTCAAAAAAATTTTTAACTTTGCAAAAAAATTCAACCGAATCGGTCGAATTTCAAAATAGAAGGGATGACAAAATGCCTAAAAGAACAGACATTAAAAAAATACTGATCATCGGTTCAGGTCCAATCATCATCGGACAAGCTTGCGAATTTGACTATTCCGGCACCCAGGCCTGCCAAGCCCTACGCGCTTTGGGTTACGAGATCGTACTCGTTAACTCTAATCCCGCCACCATAATGACAGACCCCCAAATGGCCGATGCCACCTACATCGAACCTTTAAATATCACCAAATTAACCGAAATCATTGCAATCGAAAAGCCAGACGCCCTACTTCCAAATTTCGGCGGACAAACCGCATTAAATTTAAGTATGGAACTTGAAAAATCCGGTATATTAGCTCAACATGACGTAGAAGTTATAGGGGTAAACCTCGCCGCCATCGAACGCGGCGAAGACCGCATTATCTTTAAAGAAATGATGGACGAATTAAATATAGGCATGTGCCGGTCAGAGCCCGCTCATAATTTAGGCGAGGCCCTATCCGCAGCTTCTCGGCTGGGTTATCCTTGTGTGGTACGCCCGGCCTTTACTATGGGCGGCGTCGGCGGCGGCATATGCTATAACGAGGCCGAACTTACAGAAGTAGCATCCCGCGGCATCGCTGCCAGCATTATCAATCAAGTGCTTATAGAAGAAAGCGCCTTAGGCTGGGAAGAGCTGGAGGTCGAGGTCGTCCGCGACAACACAGGCCAATCCATTGCCATATGCTATATCGAAAATATCGATCCCATGGGTGTCCATACCGGAGACTCTATCTGCTGCGTTCCTATGTTTACGGTAAGCAAGGATGTGGAGGCGCGATTACGGGACTATGCGTTTAAAATCGTTAACGCTGTAGGCGTCATCGGCGGCTGCAACTGCCAATTTGCCTATAATCCCAAAGACGACCGCATTGTGGTTATCGAAATCAATCCCCGTACATCCCGGTCGTCGGCATTGGCTTCTAAAGCCACCGGCTTCCCTATCGCACGGGTTGCCGCCCAATTGGCTGTTGGCATTACTTTAAGCGAACTCCCCTATTATCGCGCAGGTACCTTGGATAAATACGAGCCCAGTGATGATTATGTAGTCATCAAATTTCCAAGATGGGCTTTTGAAAAATTCCCGGGAGCCAAGGATGAGCTGGGCACACAAATGAAAGCCGTAGGCGAAGCCATGAGCATCGGCAAGACCTATAAAGAAGCCATGCAAAAGGCCATCCGTTCCTTAGAAAACGGTCGTTACGGCATAGGTTTTGCAAATAATTATAACGCCATGACCAAAGAGGTCCTTTTAGCACTCCTGGAAGGACGCCCAAGCAGCGAGCGCTTTTTCATTGTATACGAAGCCCTGCGTAAAGGCGCTACAATAGCAGAAATTCAAGCCAAAACAGGTTTCAAGCCATTTTATTTAACCGCAATGACAGAACTTTTGGAATTAGAAGAAAAAATCATTTCTCACAAAGGTGCCGTGCTGCCGGACGAATTGCTTATTCAAGCCAAAAAAGACGGTTTCGCCGATAAATATATCGCACAGCTTTTAGAAATTCCGGAGTCCAAGATCCGTGATCAGCGGACACGCTTAGGTATCAAAAAGACTTGGGAAACCATCCAAGTTTCAGGTACGGAAAATGCCTGTTATTATTACTCTACTTACAACGGAAAACAAAGCTCACCCATGCCGAAGTGTACAACAGAATCCAATAATTCTAAAGTATTAATCCTTGGTGGAGGCCCCAACCGGATCGGTCAAGGCATAGAATTTGACTACTGCTGCGTACATGCCGCCTATGCGTTGCGAGATTTAGGTGTTGGCACAATCATGATCAACTGTAACCCCGAAACAGTATCCACAGATTATGATACAGCCGACAGCCTGTATTTCGAACCTTTAACCGTAGAAGATGTCATCGCTATCATCGAACATGAAAAACCCATGGGCGTGATAGTTCAATTTGGAGGCCAGACTCCCCTCAATATCGCAGAAGAACTTAAAGCATTGGGCGTTCCGATTTTAGGTACTCAGCCCGACATCATCAATACTGCCGAAGATCGTGACTTATTCCGCGCTATGATGGAAAATTTGGATATCCCGATGCCGGAAAGCGGCATGGCCAAAAATGTGCCGGAGGCTCAGCAAGCCGCCGCTAAAATCGGTTATCCGCTGATGGTTCGTCCATCCTATGTATTGGGAGGGCGCGGTATGGAGGTTGTCTATGATAAAGATCAGCTTACCGCCTACATGGAAAAAGCCATGGCCGCCGGCCCAAATATGCCTCCAATATTAATAGACCGTTTCCTACAGCGTGCGTTGGAGTGCGAAGCAGACGCTATCAGCGACGGCAAGGATGTTTTTGTCCCGGCCATTTTGGAACATATCGAATACACTGGGGTTCATAGCGGCGACAGCGCCTGCGTGATCCCACCCGTAAACCTCACCGCAAAGGAAAAGGAAACTATTTTCCTATACACAGAAAAAATTGCCAAAGAGTTAGGTGTTATCGGGCTTATGAATATCCAATACGCTATCGAAGGCGATAAAGTGTATGTGCTGGAAGCCAATCCACGAGCTTCCCGGACGGTGCCGCTGGTTTCTAAGGTATGTAATATACAAATGGCTCGCTTAGCTACGGAAATTATGTATAAACAGGCTCAGGGCGAAAATACTGCAGATGTCCTTAATTTGCAAACACCGGATGTGTCTATCTTTGGCGTAAAAGAATCTGTCTTTCCATTTAATATGTTTCACGAGGTGGACCCGGTATTAGGGCCTGAGATGCGCAGTACCGGCGAGGTTTTAGGCCTGTCAGATAACTATGGCACCGCCTTTGCACTGGCTCAGGAAGGCGCAAAATGTCCACTGCCGGAATCCGCCGGACAATCCGATACCCCCAATACAGTACTGCTGTCCGTCGCGGAAGATTATTTGCGGGATTTGCTGGATATAGCCATCACCTTTCAACTGCTGGACTTTAATATCATCGCCACGGACAAAACTTATACGCATTTGCAAAAGCTAGGGATCAAATGCCGACTTGTTCATGATATTCTCAAGCCAAACGAGCGGGTCACCGATCTGATTATGAACGGCACCATATCCATGGTAGTAACCACCCCAGGCACTACACTATCGGATATGGGATTTGATATCCGCCGGGCGGCCGTCCGTAAATCCATACCTATGCTGACTACCATTGAGGCAGCCAAAACCGCTTGCTTGGGTATAGCCGCTAAACGCAATAAAAAAGAAAGCGTACGAAGTTTACAATCCTATCACTTAAAATAATTGACGTGGATTCATGCCTATACTATACTGTAGATCATTACAAAAACTGAAAAATATCGAGGAGGTTCATGAAAATGGGACAAAAAAGTCTTGGTAAGTTGTTTATCGGCGACTGGAACACGCAAACATTGGTGTCCGTTGCAGTAGGAGCCGCACTATTTGGTGTACTCATGGTATTTGGCAGCATCCCTGTTTTTGCTAACACATTTCTTACAACAGCTATGATTGTACCTGTTGTGGTAGGCGGCCTTTTTGGCGCAGTACCTGCCTTTGCCACCATGTTAATCGGTAACTTTATCGCCGACTTAATTGGTGGATGGGGATTTTGGTTTGACTGGTCTGTAGGTAACGGAGTACTGGGCTTATTTATCGGCGCACTTCCGCTTTACGGTGCTCGTATTAAAGATGGCGTCTTTACCGTCAAACATGCGATCATTTATGCGGTACTTGTCATCGTTGGTAACGCGGTTGCCTTTGGTATCGTTACCCCAATTATGACCTCCATTTTTTATGCCGCCGACCTGGAAATCACCTTTATCCAAGCTATTTTTGGCGGAGTGGCTAATACAGCCGTCTTGATTATCGTCGGTATCCCTGTATTGTTTTTATTGGCTAACCGTTTCCAAAAGCGGAGCAATCTTAAACTGGAAGAGTAATTAAATGAAAAAAGCAGTCGTACAATTTAAAGATTTCGGATTTAAATATAAGATACAGCAACAACCTACACTTTTTGATATCAATCTGACCTTATACGAAGGCGAAAAAGTTTTGATTTTAGGTGCTTCAGGCAGCGGAAAGTCTACCTTGGCTAACTGTATCAACGGGATTATTCCATTTTCCTACGAGGGTACCATTACCGGCTCTTTAAAGGTTAATGATATGGAAACCCAAGAGCTTTCGATTTTTAAACTCAGCAATTCCGTAGGCACTGTCCTTCAAGATTCCGACGCGCAGTTTGTAGGGCTTAGTACCGGCGAAGATATTGCTTTTGCTATGGAAAACGATAATGTTTCACGCAGTGATATGCTACCTCAAGTATTAACCCATAGCCGCGAAGTCGATATGGAATCATTTCTTACAGCTATACCATTTAACCTGTCAGGCGGCCAAAAGCAAAAGGTCGCCCTGGCAGGTGTTTTAGGTGAAGGTACAAATGTTTTCATTTTCGATGAGCCCTTGGCTTCGTTGGACCCCCATACCGGTACAGTCGCTATTGATTTGATTGACCAGATAGCCAGAGAACATAACAGAACCGTAATCATCATTGAGCATCGTTTGGAAGATGTACTGTTTAGGCCTGTGGATCGTGTTATTTTAATGGATCAGGGGCGCATTGTGACGGATACCACCGCTATGGAACTATTATGCAGTAATGTTTTACAGCGCTACGGCATCCGCGAACCCCTTTATATCTCTGCTTTAAAATATGCCGGTTGCGATCTTCCTTCCATTAAAGGACTGGAAGATCCCGAAACAATGGAGCTTTCTGCATCGGATACCGAAAAGCTGCGGGCTTTTTTTGAGCGCAAACAAGCCTTTCAATCACCTACCCTAGGCGAAGAAGCCGTCAAAGTAGAAAATGTGACATTTTCTTATGCCAGAGGCGAGGCCAACAATGTCTTACGGGACATTAACTTTTCGGTACGCAAAGGTGAACGCATAGCCCTTATCGGTAAAAACGGAGCGGGCAAATCCACCATGGCACGTTTAATATGCGGGATAGACCGGCCAAAAGCAGGAGTTATATATATAAACAACCAAGATAACAAGCCAATGAGCGTAAAGGAAATCGGCGAAGAGATCGGTTTTGTCATGCAAAACCCCAATCAAATGCTGGTTAAAGATATAATCAAGGATGAGGTTGAATTGGCCCTGCGACTTAGAAACCGCGAAGATGCGGAGGAAGCCGCCGCCCACACTTTACAAGTATGTGAACTTTACCGTATGCGTAACTGGCCGGTAGACGCAGTAAGCTACGGACAGCGAAAGCGAATCACCGTCGCCTCCATTTTAGCCTTAGAACCGGACGTTATCATTTTGGACGAACCCACTGCCGGTCAGGATCAACGGCATTACATGGAGATTATTAATTTTATCAACAGATTAAATGCGGAATTTGGTAAAACCATCATTTTCATCACCCATGATATGCATTTGGCCATCGAAAATACAGACAGAGCCGTTGTGCTGGCAGAAGGCGAGTTAATTGCAGATGACAGCGTTTTTTCGGTGCTTTCAGATGATGAAGTGATCCAGCGGGCAAATCTCAAACAAACTTCCCTGTATACCTTAGCGCGCAAACTGGATATTTCTCCCGAAAAATGCATTGAGCATTACATTTATCACGAACGTATGGCAAAGGTAAAACAGGAGGCAAAAGGTGAAGACAAATGAATAACCGATTTATGATTAACTATACGCCCGGAACTACACCGCTTCATCAATTAAACGGAGCGACTAAAGTTCTGGGCTTTGTTGTGATTACCGTGTACATCATCATGACTTTTGATGTACGTATTATGCTTCCTATGCTGCTCCTTTGCATCATCGGCATTATATCTATGCGCCCCAATTGGAAACCGATACTTTTTATGCTGGGCTTTCTTTGTATCATGGCCGGTGTGATTGGTTCGTTGACGATCATTTTAGTCCGGCCCAGCTCAGGCTATACCCATGTGGGTGCGGAAACCATCCTCTTCCAACTGACTAATCACTTTTTTATTTCCAAAGAATTGTTGTGGTATGTTGGCGCAATGTTTTTTAAACGGGTGTGTTCTTTGGCTATCGCCATTTTATTTATACTTTCTATCACCCCTTCGGAACTGGCCGCCGGGATGAATAAGCTGGGTATGCCCTACAAGGTATGTACAATCATTTCTCTGGCTTTTCGGACGATTCCAGATATCGCCAGAGATTATATGGATATTAAAAATTCTTTAATGATGCGTGGAGTGGAGCTGGATTCCCGCAAAGTCAGTTTAGGCAAGCGGGTCAAACAAAGCACTTTAATATTGGTGCCACTGATCATGACTTCCTTTGGTAAAGTCGGCAATATAGCCAACGCAATGGACCTGCGCGGATACGGCAAGTTAAAAGTCCGAAGCTGGTATAGTGAACGGGAACCAAAGACAGCGGATTGGATTGCCCGGGCAATTATTTTACTGATTGCGGCATTTAATATTTTTTACATCGTGTATTTTAGGGTTATCAATCCCCTTCCCTTCAGTTATTGGAGTCCATGGACACATTTGATTTTGGCAGGTGCAATGTGAGCGACTGTAGGCATAGTGCAACGGACTATGGTTTTGTAGTCTTACATATACCCCATACATCTCTGGTTATCCCGGAATTTTACCGAAAAACCATTTTGCTAAATGACAAGCAACTGGCACGTGAGATGCAGCGGATGACCGATATTTTTTGTGATGAGTTATATGATGCCCCCGAATTTACAAATCGGTTAATAGCACCGGTAAGCCGCTTTGTATGCGATATGGAACGTTTTAGAGATGATCGTTATGAAATCTGCGCCAAGTGGGGAAAAGGTTTAATGTATACCAAAACCTCTGATGGTCGGCGGCTCAGAAAGTATGATGAGGCACTGCGCAATCAAATTTTAGCTGAGTTATACGATCCTCATCACGAAAAACTAACAACCATGGTACAACAAGCCCTGGACAAATACGGAAAATGCCTGGTCATCGACTGCCATTCTTTCCCCGCTAAAACCAGTATCCCTTCAAAGACTGTAAAAAAGCTTAACTACGCTGATTTTGATATTGGTACGGACAGCTATCATACGCCTACGGAACTCCGGGATCTGTTATGCGAAAAGGTTCAAGAATTTGGGCATACGGTAAAAGTTAACAAGCCTTTTGCGGGCGCTATTACCCCAATGAAATTTTACGGAAAAGATAAGCGTGTATTTTCTGTTATGATCGAAACTAATCGAAAACTTTATGAAAGAAACATGAAAAAATCCCATGGTTTTATAAAAACCCGGGATATTTGTCATGGACTGATGAGATGTGCCGCTGATTTTGTGCAATCACTATAAAAATTTCAAACTACTCTTTATCTTTATTTACAAACACCACATTTAGCAAACTCAATACAATCGCCGCAAAAAAAGCGGTCCAAAATCCCGTAATATGAAACCCAGGAACCAAAGCTGAGACCAACATAAGCATCAGCCCATTGATAACTAAGTAAAAAATCCCCAAAGATAAAATAGTGATAGGCAGGGATATAAACTGCAATATAGGTTTAATAGTCGCATTGATCAGCCCCAATACAACTGCTGCTATAAGGGCTGCAAAGACACTGTCAATCGTTATCCCACGAAATAGAAAAGACAGCACATATAAAAACACGGCACTAATTACCCAGCTAATTAACACTTTCCCCATTATCCACAAACCCCTTTCTTTTTCTTCATTTTTCCACTGTTCATTTTTTCTTTACACATTTAACCATAAACAAACATGGGTTATCCTCATCCCAAAACAAAGGAAACACCTCAAGAGGCCTAAAACCCACGGAAAGATAAAATAATATTGTTTTTTCATAGCTCTTGCTTCCTGCTGAGGTATCCAATGTTTTAACGGTTAAATACTCCATTTTGTATTCATGGCAATACGCTTCGCAGCAAGCCACCAGCATTTTGCCAATACCGTGTCGGTGATATTCTTTTAATATGCCTATGACACATATTTCTGCAGTATAAGCATTATGAGATTTTATGGCTACAAAGCCTACAGGCCCTTATCGTAAGTCGTAAGCGGCGTAAAATGGCATTGTCTGCACTTTTTGAACATAATCAACGATACTTGGCTCGTTACCAAACCAATTGGGTAGCGCCCTGAGGATACTATCGCAAATATTTGATTTTTCGTCGGCATTGATGATTTCTTTGATTTCAATTTCAAATACTGTGTCGGCTGTTTTATTGTTCAAATTAAAGTTCCTCATCTTTCTCTTGCTCTTCACTTAAATCCAACTTGATCCGAAGCCGCTCTATCCGATTTTTCTCCATCTCTTCCACTACAAAAGCAATTTTACCATCATACAGTGACATTCCCGCCTTCGGCACACCACCGGCTAAACCCATGACATAGCCACCCACAGATTCATATTCTTCCGAAGTTATATTAGAACCGGCCAATTCATTAAAATCGTCAATCTTCATCGCGCCGGTCACTACATATTCATGTTCACCTACATACTCCACTTCTCTATGAATATCATCGTGCTCGTCAAATATTTCGCCTACAATCTCTTCAATCAAATCTTCCATAGACAGTAGACCCGCCGTACCGCCGTATTCATCCAAAACAATAGCCAGTGAAGAGTTGACCCTGCGCATCTCCGTAAAAAGCTCCCTAATGTGTTTCAGTTCCAAGGTAAAAAAAGGCTCGCGCATATATTTTTTCACACTAAATGTCTTGGTTTTGCCAGCGGCCAAAATAAAGTCTTTAATATGCAAGACACCCACAATATGATCAATATTTTCTTGAAACACCGGCAAACGGGACATTCCCGCTTTGCTAAATACCTCCAATACCTCACTATACGTAAAATCCAAATCAATGACTATCATATCGGTCCTTGGGGTCATCACATCTTTGGCCAAAACATCGTCAAACTCCATTACATTGCCGATCATTTTATGTTCGTCCTGCTCAATAACCCCTTCTTCAAAACCCACTTCCAACATGGTTTTAAGCTCATTTTCGGTAAAACTGCTTACCTTTTTTTCTGTCGAAAATCCAAAAGGTTTTAGCATCATGGAAATAAAAGAATTTAAAATGGTGGCTATAGGCGTAAGTATAATCATGATCAGCCGCAAAGGCCTGGCAATAAATAGTGCAATCTTTTCCGGATGTTCCATAGCTACGGTCTTTGGGGTTATCTCGCCAAAAATCAAAACAATCACGGTGGCGATCCCGGTGGCGATAGCTATGCTCAGCGCATTATTTCCGGCTATAGATAAAGCAAACGCCGTTACTATAGCACCCAAAGCGATATTAGATAAGTTACTGCCAATCAAAATAGAACTGAGGAGCTTGTCCTTATTTTCTGTGGCTTTTTCTACGTGCTCTGCGCCTTTTTTTCCTTCATCTACCATGGTTCGGATCTTAAACTTACCAAGCAATGTTAATGATGTTTCGGCCATTGAAAAAAATGCCGAAAATAATATAAGTACCAGGGCTAAAACAATTTCCCCCATACTTCCTGGTTCCAACAAAACCACTCTCCTAGTCTATACATTCTCTGCAATGTAATGCAGTAATGCTTCTGTATCTTCCCAACCCAGGCAAGGATCGGTGATGGAGCGACCGCATTCATACGATCCGCTACCTAAATCCTGACGGCCTTCTTTTAAGTAACTTTCAATCATCAGCCCCCGCACCACTTTTTTGATTTTATCGTTGTGGTTACGAGTATATAAAATATCTTTGGCAATACGCATCTGCTCTTTATACTTTTTACCGCTGTTACTGTGATTGGTATCCACCACGATCATCGGAAATTTCAAATCCCGTTTCTCATACATTTCTACCGCGTTTTGCAAGTCTTCGTAATGATAATTTGGGATATCATTTCCGATACTGCTGACATATCCCCGCATGATTGCATGAGCTAAAGGATTGCCCGTGGTGCTGACTTCATCATTGCGGTATATAAAATTATGAGGGCTTTGGGCAGCCTGTATCCCATTAAACATCACCGTAAGATCACCACTGGTCGGATTTTTCAAACCTACAGGGATATCTACACCACTGCTGGTTAAGCGATGCTGCTGATTTTCTACAGATCTTGCCCCAATGGCGATATATCCTAATAGATCTTGGCAATACAGCAAATTGTCCGGATACAACATCTCGTCGGCGGCCACTAAACCCGTCTCTTGGATACAGCGTATATGTATGTTACGGATAGCCATGATGCCGTCAGCCATATTTGGTGCCGACCGGGGATCCGGCTGATGCAGCATGCCCTTATACCCTTCTCCGGTGGTTCGGGGTTTATTGGTGTAGATACGCGGCACGATAAATAATTTATCCTTTACTTTTTCATTGACCTTTGCCAACCGGGTGACATATTCGCATACCGCATTTTCATCATCTGCGGAACAAGGGCCGATGACCACCAAAAATCGACTGTCATCCCCTTTTGTTATGTCACATAACTCTTTGTCACGCTGCGCTTTTACCTTTTTCAACTCAGCGGACAGAGGCGCCCGCTCCATCATCTCCGCAGGATCCGGCAAAGTCCTTATCTTCTCAAAGCCCATATGTACACTTCCTTTCGTCATAAAACCCGTCATAAGCCAACACATCATTTTCTTATAATATTAACTGCAACAATTCTCCTATATTTGCCGCACCGTATACCCCCATAGAATCGGGAACCCGCAGGCCTTTTAAATGGGTCTGGGGTACTATGCACTGGGTAAAGCCCAACTTATGAGCTTCCGCTACACGCCGTTCGGCCATGGTCACTGCCCTTAGCTCTCCCGTCAAGCCCACTTCACCAAAAACCATGGTATAGGGATCCACAGATTTATTTTTATAACTGGATGCCAAAGCCGCAATAGCCGCCGCATCTGCAGCGGGTTCTAAAATTTTCATGCCTCCGGCCACATTCACATAACTGTCAAAGGTCTGCAATTTAAACCCTGCCCGTTTTTCCAATACGGCTATTAACATAACCACACGATTATAATCCATACCCGTTGCAGTCCTGCGGGGCGTACCAAATTGGGTATGACTGCACAAGGCCTGAACTTCCGCTAAAATAGGCCGGCTTCCCTCTAAACAGCAAGTGATTGCGGAGCCCGATACATGCAGGGGCCGCCCGGCCAGCATATAAGCCGAGGGATTATTGATCTCCCGTAACCCCTCTTCGCACATTTCAAAAACACCTATTTCGTCGGTAGAGCCAAAACGGTTTTTAACGGCGCGAATCAAGCGATACCGTTCCCGTCGTTCGCCTTCGAAGTATAAAACCGTATCCACCATATGTTCCAATACCCGAGGCCCGGCCAAAGCACCCTCTTTGGTTACATGCCCTACAATAATCACGGCAATATGTCTTTCTTTCGCCACCCGCATGAGTTGTGCCGTACATTCCCGTACCTGCACCACACTGCCAGGGGCAGACCCTGATCCGGCAGTAGTCATGGTTTGGATGGAATCCACCATAATCAAAGTCGGCTTTACTTGGGTAATGGCCTCCATCACCGTGTCTATATCCGTCTCCGGCATAATATATGCATGCTTGGTATTGACCTTTAGCCGATCTGCCCGCATTTTGATTTGGCGGGCACTTTCCTCGCCGGAAACGTAAAGGCAGGTGTGACCGCAGGCATCCAAATGACGGCAGATTTGCAGTAGCATGGTTGATTTACCTATGCCCGGATCTCCGCCCAGCAATGTAAGGGAGCCTTCCACTATTCCACCGCTTAAGACATTGTCCAATTCGGATAATCCTGTAGACATCCTTTGACTGTCATCTTCCGTGGCAGAAGAAACTTCCCCTAATTTAGCAGGTAAAACAGAAGCCCCTGCCTTGCGGACACTTGTTCCCTTACGGCTGGTAGGCACGGCTACTTCTTCCAGTGTATTGTATTGACCGCAAGACATGCAACGACCCAGCCATTTACTGGCTTCATAACCACATTGATTGCAGACAAAAAAAGTTTTTTCTTTAGACATAGTCACCATTATACCATATCACTAAATCCAATGCCCCAAAAATATTTGTGGAACCGTTCCTCTGATGCTATACTATGAGATAGATTTACCTTTTTGAGCGATTTCCTCGGAATCTCCGGAAACCTCAGATTTTTTACGCAAATTAAGGACGGCGTTTATATCCTTGATCCAACCGTCAAACAATCCGACTTTATACAAGCTGACAAATACCATGGCAACCACCGGCCCTAAAATCAGGCCTAAAACACCACCAAGCTGCATGCCTATATATATACTGACGATTGCCGCAAGGGGAGATAAGCCCATTTGACTGCCTACTACTTTAGGCTCTATCACCCGCCGCAGCAAAAATAGCGCCAATGACATAGCCAGCAGATAAATACCTCTTCCCACAGAACCGGCTACTATATTGACGATAGCCCAGGGCACCAGCACAATGGATGTACCTATCAAAGGCAAAAAATCTATAACGCTAAACACAAAAGCCAACAGCAAAGCATATTCCTGCCGGATAATAAGCAATCCCGCCAATGAAAACAAGAAGATAAAAAAAGCAATTAAAAGCTGGGCTCGTAAAAATCGCCCTAATGCTAAAAGGGTTGCATCCTTTAACATTGAGTATCCTTTGTAAGCTTTTGGAGTAAAAAAGTTTTGTAATTTTTGAGAAAGCCGCGGATAATCTGCCATCATAAAATAAGAAGCCATAATAAAAATAATCACAGAAATAATACCGCCCCCTACCCTGGCGGTAACGTTTACGGTTTGAGTGATCACTGTATCGGCAAAAGCTGTACCTTGGGCCTGAACCCACAGCGTAAATCCGTCCATCAGTCCGGATAGCATCTCTTCTGTGTCGGCAGGTATATAACCTGTCAACCAAGATAAATGAACAGATACTGTCTGGATCGTCTGGCCAAAATATTCCATTACCCCATCAATATTTTGCGCTACAGCTACGATCTCTCGCCCTAAGGCATATACAAATCCGCCTATAACAGCAAGCACAATAACCAGCGCCAATACCACCATTAAAACAGACAGCGCAGCTCTTGGTGCCTTCCATTTCCTCTGCAATAGACAGATCAGAGGATTCATGGCGGTAGCGACTACAAAGGCCAAAATAAAGGGTAAAAAAAACGCAAAGATTACCGGTACCGCTCTGGTCAACACAAACAAGCACAACACGGTCAATATCACCCGGCATAGCAACCGGACATATGGCTTAACATAATCTCTCTGGAGCCAATCTTGCATGTACATCTCTCCTTCCCGATGACATTATAACCTTTTTTTGGCTCTATGGCGAAATGAATTTTATACTGAAAATTTTTCTGCATTTTTTCTTTGTAAGGAGTATAATGAAAATGGAATTTAACACAAATGTAAATATAGATCCGGACATGATTTCTTTTGAAGAGTTTGGGCAGCTACTGGACGAAGTCGCCGAAGAAATGCCCCCAGAAATTTTTATCAACCTTAACGGCGGTATTAATTTGATCCCTGATATTTTGCCTCATCCCGACGGAGGCGACGGCAATCTATTTATTTTGGGACAGTATCACCAAGGCGGCCTTTTAGGACGTTATATCAGCATTTTTTATGGTTCATTCATGCAGTTATACGGCAGAAGTTCCCGGCAGTTTTTAAAGCGAGAATTGGACCGAGTGCTTAGGCATGAGTTTCTCCACCATTTGGAATCTATGGCCGGAGAAAAGGATTTGGAAATACAAGATGCCATAAGACTTGCCCAATATAAGGGGAGAAGAGACTTGTGAAAATAGGCGTCAGATATTTGTGGTTGTGTTTTATCGCCATCAATATTTTTGTATTAAGCGTTGTAGTTTTTACTGTAGTACCTGAGCGACTATTTACTTGGCAGGTACAAACTACCGCCTTAAGGCTCAGAGAGCGACAACTGAGCCTAATGGAAGAAAATCTCCGGCACTACGAAGACCACACTGCACTTTTTTCCGCACTGCAAGCCGGAGAAAATATCATCATCCAACCTGCCGAGCATACAGGCGCTTTACTCACGGATGTGCGAAGCATGCTCCATACGCAAAACCTTACAGAACACGAATTTCATGCAAGCGAACAGGCTTCTCATTATATAGGAGGCCGTCATGTAGCGGAAACCAGAGCCACTGTGGTAGCCGAAGGCAGTTTTGCAGACATCAGCGCTTTTCTTCATGATTTAGCTGATCATTATCGCTATCTGCGCCTTGAACGTATCCAAATATCCGACGAAACCCCTACGACACGGTTATGGCTCATCTTCTCCATATATGAGGAGTGGTCATAAACACCACTCTTAAATTATGACGAAATGAATTTTAAAGGAGCGTTAAATTGATACAGCCCGATTTCTATTTTGATTCTATTTTTCAAATCCCTTACGATCGTCTTTACGAACAAGGGATACGCTGCCTGGTCTTTGATATAGACAACACCTTGGCAGGCTACGATGATAAGCATCCACCTCTAAAAACGGCTTCTTTGATCAACAAACTGCACGATAAGGGCTTTAAAGTGGGACTGCTTTCCAACAATAATGCCACACGCCTGCAAACCTTTAATGAATTTATGCAGTTGCCCGGTGCATCTTTAGCCGCCAAACCGTTTACCCCTGCGTTAAAACGCATCATGAAAGAAATGGGAGTAGGCCCAAGCGAAACCGCTATCGTAGGAGATCAACTTTTGGCAGATATATGGTGCGGTCAACGGGCAGGCATAACCACTATTTTAGTAAAACCAATGACAGAAAAAGAAGTGATTACCGTACGCCTTAAACGCGGAGTTGAACGGCGGATGCTTAAACGCTTTTTAAAGGATCATGTCAATCCGCTATGAATAGAGAAATCAATGGCCAAACCTCTGTTTTTGGCGTAATCGGCGATCCCGTAAATCACAGCTTATCCCCACAAATCCACGGATATTTTGCCGATTTATGCGGACTCAATATGGCTTATCTGCCTTTTCATGTCAAAGATCATGCTATACCCAGCGCTGTAAAAGGCGCTCATGCATTGGGGATCCGTGGTCTTAATGTGACCGTCCCCCATAAGCAAGCGGTACTGCCCTATTTAACGCATATCGATCCTATGGCCAAACAGGTAGGTACAGTCAACACCCTGCTTTGGACAGCCGAAGGATATACAGGCTATAACACCGATTATATAGGAATACAACATACCTTAAAGGCTTTAAACATGTCATTTAAGGACAGTACTGTGGCCATATTGGGTGCCGGAGGTACTGCCTATGCTGCCGGTATAGCTGCCGCAGCCCAAAAGGCAAAGCACATAATCATCATCAATCGCACCAGAGAAAACGCTGTTTTTCTTGCATCCCATATCAATACCTACTATAATGTTTCGGTAGATGTATCGGTTCCTGAGAAGTTTTCCGATGTATCGGCTTCAAAACCGGATATATTGATACAAACCACCACTTTAGGTTTTGGGGAATCAAAGGACAAGTCCCCTATACCGACCTCCACTTTTTTTAAGAGTGTACAACTGGCTTTTGATATCATCTATACCCCTTGGGAAACGCTATTTTTACGTCAGGCCAAGGAAGCGGGAGTGCCTCATATTATCAATGGTTTTCCGATGCTGGTGTATCAGGCAGCGGCGGCTTTTGATTTGTGGCATAACACGGAGATCATAAAAAATGGAGAGATGGAGACAATTATCAAAACCTTGGCAAAAAGGCTTCACCCTCATTGAGTTAGTGATTGTGCTGGGTATTATGGCTGTTTTAGGCGGTACAACCTTAGTAACAGCCAGAGGTATACAGCGGCGCACATTACACAATACCTCATTAGCCATACAGGCAGATTTGCGTAGGGCACAACGACTGGCATTAATCGAAGGCAGGCGCTGGCGGGTAAACTTTGACATAGAAAATAATCGGTATTTCATACATCCGTTACCCCGAAGTTTTGGGGATCATGCCTATATCGTGTATCTTCCCAGAGGTGTTGAGATCGAGGGTTTTGCGCCCCGCTCATTTTTAGAGTATCTACCAAGGGGAACCCCTACTTCCGGGTTTAGTTTAGTTTTACGAAGCGGATCCTATCAGCAACAACTAACAGCCACAGTCAGTGGTGGACGGATCGCAATTTGGGATATAGAGCGACTGCTTGAGTAGATTCGAGTCTCCCTATATTCTATAAAAGGAATTTTACTATGAAAAACATCATACTCATCGGCATGATGGGCAGTGGTAAAACATCGATAGGTAAAGCCATAAGCAAGACAGCCAGTCTATCTTTTATAGACACAGATGCTATGATCGAAAATCGGCTTAACATGACCATCCCTCAAATTTTTTCACAGTATGGGGAAGCGTATTTCAGATCCATGGAAGCCGATGCCGCACAGCAAGCGGCAACCTGTGTAAACACCGTCATTGCCACCGGAGGCGGCATGGTCACAAATCCACAAAGCATGACACTCCTTAAAGCATCTGGGTTTGTGGTATACTTACGATGTAACCCTCGGCTGCTTTACAAGCGCACAGCAAAAGATCATAACCGTCCGTTATTGGATACTCATATGGAACGATTAGAAAAATTAGAAAACCTACTATCCCAGCGCGGACACTTATACACTCAATACAGCGACTTTATTTTGGATACAGATGAATCAACAATAAATGAACTGACAGAAATGATTTTGGCCCGCGTTTTAGAACGCTAGAAGAGGCAGCGATTTGAATATAGCAGTCATCAACGGTCCTAACATTAATTTTTTGGGCATAAGAGAGCCCGCAATCTATGGTGCGCAAACTTTAGAAGAGATCAATACCATGATCACCCACAAGGCAAAAGAGCCTGGGCTAACTATTTCCTTTTTTCAATCCAATCATGAAGGTGCGTTGATTGATTATATACAGCAGTGCTATCATAATAAAATAGACGGAATCGTGATCAATCCCGGTGCTTTTACCCATTACAGCTATGCTCTGCGGGATGCTATAGCAGCTACAGGTATCCCTTGTATAGAAGTGCATCTATCCAATATTCATAGGCGCGAAGCGTTTCGGCACACATCCGTAACGGCAGAGGTATGCTGTGGCCAAATATGCGGCTTAGGGCCCATTGGATATGTATTAGCAATAGAAGCAATATGCTCAATGACGAAAGCATAAACCGTACATTACAATAATGTTTTCATTTTGAGTATAAACAAATAGGAGGACAACAAATGATTTCAGCAGGTGAATTTAAAAATGGTATTACCATAGAAGTAGACGGGGACATCTATGTCATAATAGACTTTCAGCATGTAAAACCCGGTAAGGGCGCTGCTTTTGTACGCAGCAAATTAAGAAACATAATAAACGGCGGTATCGTAGAACGTACTTTCCGCCCTTCAGAAAAAATGCCCAGAGCGCATATTGACCGCAAAGACATGCAGTATCTATATAATGATGGAGCGCTCTATCATTTCATGGATACAGAGTCCTACGAGCAAACAGCGATTAATGCTTCTGAAATCGGCGATACCTTGCGTTATGTAAAAGAAAACGAAATGGTTAAAATTTTATCTCATAATGGTTCAGTTTTTGGTATAGAGCCGCCGATGTTTGTGGAGCTCGAAATTACGGATACAGAACCCGGTTTTAAAGGTGATACAGCTACAGGCGCTACCAAACCTGCCACAGTAGAGACGGGAGCGACGGTTAATGTGCCGCTTTTTATCTCTTCCGGAGAAATCATTAAGATTGATACCCGTACCGGAGAGTATTTGGGAAGGGTTTAAACTTAACTGAGAGTTTCAAACACGAATTAAATGTAAACATCCACTAAGGGACGATACCCATATCACCCTGTAGCTTGCAAATTCAAGCCACGGGATGGTATAGATATCGTCCCTTATATTTTTTTCCATTATTGTAAACACGTGCAACAAGATGACTTTTATAGAGGTGTTTAGCCAAGCGCCTCTTCTAAGCGGCTAAGCGCATCCAGCGGAAATAGCTTTAGCAATTCTCTATACTGCGTTTGCGTTAATCCTTCTGTTGTAACATATATATCTATTTTATCATCTACATTGCCACTGCGAAAACGAGATTTCAAATGTTCAAAATCTGTTAAATCCATTGTAATCTCACCCTTTTATCTCTTTCTGTTTTGTTCTTCTTCTGCCAAACCGTCTTTTGCTCTATGCTTTTCTTTCTTGAAAAACTCCACTATGCCCATGACCAATAAGAACCCGCCAAATATCTTTTTTAACATATCGGCATTGATCCACATCGCTAAACTGGCGCCTATCGCCGCTCCAACCAAACCATATATCACTAACTTCAACATGCCTTGGGTCTGGATATTCCCTTTTTTACGATGGGTCACTATCGCGATAACTGCCGTGGGTATAAAATAAAGCAAATTAACACTTTGAGCCGATTGCTGGCTCATGCCAAAAAAGATGTCTAACGCTGGGATCAGCAAAGCACCTCCCCCAATGCCCATACCACTGATAGTGCCGGCTAAAAAGCCCGTTATGGTGTAGCCCATCCACATAATACTGTCCTCAATACATTTTCAAAAAACTGAATTAATCTGCACATTCTGCATATATCTATGCAAAAATCATTCGCAGTGCCGCAGCTACCATAAAAGCGCCAAAAAGCCTGTGAATCCATTTAGACGACAACTTATTAAGAAGCATGGCTCCCGCAAATCCACCGGGTATACCTCCGGCAGTGATCCATAAAACCGCTTTCCAGTCTACAGCGCTTCCCCGTATATATATCACGGCACTTAAAACCGACAATGGTAAAATGATCATCAAGGCTGTACCATGAGATTTGTGGGTTTCGATTTTAAAAAAGCGCTGCAAAGCCGGAACCAGTAATATTCCACCGCCAGAGCCAAATAGCCCATTGGCGAAGCCGGTTATCACACCGGTTAAGGCTGATAGGATCGTTTTTTTCATGTTTTATAGTATGCGAAACAACATCAAATATTATTCGTTGTGTGCCAAACAATGCATATCTTAATGCATAAAGCATAACGAGCATCAGGTGGTGGTGCGTCAACACCTACCGCCCAATGCTCGCGGAAAAAATTATCTGCTGTCACCTTTACGTTAAAACACTTGTCCTCGCTTGCATCTCGCGTTCCATCAGCTCCCAAAGATACGGCTTGGTTTCATCGCTCAGAAAAAACGCAAAACTATTGTGACAACGGCATTTGGTCTGGCGTTCGCCATCAAGCATAAAATCATATCCCAAAAGACAGCGAGAGTTACAGGCATTAGGGTCTAAAAGCCTTGCACAATTGCCTCCTGCCCTTATTGAATTTTTCATATCCTCGGGCAACTGCGCAATAACTTCCGGATATAACGAGACGTTATCTGCATACAAGCGCAGCATAGGCAGCTGCTTACGAAAAATATAGTTAGCTACCGTCCGCTTGCTTGGCTTGTGAACATAAGACACAACATACCCATTGGCTGCCGTTTTGATTTTAAACATACAATGCCGATCTTCCAGGTATTGATGCAGCCTATAGATAAACTCCTCATGTTGCCCGCCTGCCGCCTTTAAAAAATCGCTAAAAGCAATTGCTTGTTTGGACATTGCAGATAACCTCCGCTATACGGTCTTATACTATGATGTTCTCCAACGCTTCAGATTTGGGATACCGGCGTTGCATTGTTCTTTAGCATCCTCCGGTGAAAACCCAAAATCTTTTACCATCATAGCAACCACTGTTTCGATCATTCCCTCTAATGTAATAGCGGGGTTTGTAAATTCACCATTGTCATAGCAAAACTTACAATAATCGGTACTTTTGCTTCCGCTTGTCTCTGTACCGTACATCTCATCGGTTTCCCCCATGGGCATACCACAACTTTCGCAAAACTTTTCCTGCATGATAATCTCTCCTTAATATAATTTATCGCGAAACAATTTCGCTTTATGTCCTACAGCATAGCACACATAAGGTGACAACTGCACGTCATGTTTTGGACAAATATTTATTTTTTATTTTTTCAATACGGACCAACATTTCATCACGAACATGCTGGGGCTCCAATACCTCTGCAGCAGTACCGTATGAAAGAATATAATCGTATATCCACTGACCTTGGGACATGTGCAGCGTCAACGATCCATCCTCATTGGCTGTTATATCGCTTTCGGCAAACTCATCATAAATACGAAATTTTGCGTGGGCGGCAATATGAAGCCTAACTTCAACAGGATTATAGTCTGCCGGGTCATCCGCGGGCTCAATTTCCGGAGCTTCGTAGTTACTTCTATTAAACGACTTATCCAAAACCTGCAAGCTGCTTATGCGAGAAAACTTAAAAACCCTGTAATCGTTGTCAGCCAAGCAAAATGTCTGCAGATACCATGCTTTGGACTTAAACAGCAACATAAGCGGATATACTTCACGCCCCTTAGATTCGCCATATGCGCTTATATAGTCGAATGATACAGCCAATTCGTTAATAATAGCACTTTTAAGCATATCAAATTTTTTATTGTCTGCCTCGCTGTGTCCCCACCGTGAAAAATCCACCTCAATCCACTCTTTGCTTGGGCTATCAAAAAAGTTTCGCAGCCGGCCAAGTACACGATTAGCGTCAACAAACTCTGTTGCCGCCATGCTTTGCAGGGAGAATAAAATCTGCTTTTGCTCGTCCTCCGAAACAAGGGCTTTGTTTAAAACAAAATTATCTTGGATAAAAATGCCGCCGCCTTTACCCTGTGTCGTGTAAATGGGTATCCCAGCTGTTGTCAATGTATCAATATCACGCAAAATGGTTCGCTTAGAAACCTCAAAATGCGAGGCTAATTCATTTGCCGTTACTTGTTTTTTATTCATTAAGAGATATACGATCTCAAACAGTCGATTAATTTGCATATGCTCACCCCGACCATAGTATACCATAAAACATGACAACATCATGTCTAGTTAAAACAATAAATGGATACCACATAAAGGAGCATTTGTGGATTGATAAGCGCCTAGCTATCAGCCCAAGACTTTATTGAGGTATTGTCCGGTAAATGAAGCCGAAACAGCGGCTACTTCTTCCGGCGTTCCTGCCGCTACAACATACCCTCCGTTTTTGCCTCCCTCCGGGCCCATGTCGATGATATAATCGGCACATTTAATCACATCCAGATTATGTTCCACCACAATAACCGAGTGGCCTTGCTCAACCAACTTTTGAATGGATGCCAGCAAATTCAAAGGGAGAAACCAAAGCGGATTAACCATAGCAGAATATTGCAAGACCGAAGGATTAACGGTCCATGGCTAAAAACGAAATCTTTCGCTATATCGGGGCTTTCCACAACCGGGTTCGTTCTCATTCTGACATTGGATGGCTTTCTCCTAATGCTTTTGAACTTGCTTTTCATCACATAATCTCGCTACGAATAGTTTTTCAGCGTAATCTGCGATTCACTCGTTTTTTCCCGCTTTTCTGTCCTCCAAACCCATAAGAGTACACCCCGGCCTCGTCCAAAGAACAGGAAATTTTGTGTAGAATTTCGACATGAGATATGATACGATTATCGGCAAGACATTTTTGCTTTGTGCGTTGTTCATGCTTGTTGTGGGCGGCGTGACGATTTTATATTAGCAGATGTATAAATTGATTCAGCCGTAATGAAAAGAAGGAGCATGTAACGATTATGATTAATAGATTATCGCAAATAGCTATAACCGTGATATTTGTGCTCTTTCTGGTTGCATGTAACAATGAAGTGATGAGCGATTCGGAAATAGATGACGCTGCCGGCCTTGGTGATTTCATGCCTGAAATATCACCGCATTTTGCAAGGACTTTTTCTGCAGTCATAAACAACGAAATGCCATTTACCTTTTTTGGGTTTTCCGGCACTCCTTTGTCAGATTGGATGCATGGTAGCCACCTCGTTTGGAGCGAGCCCACCTTTGAACAACTTTACTTTGACGAGTATTTCAAACATCCCACCATAATTTACACATGGGAAATATCAAGATTTTCCATTGTTGACTTGGGCAGTGATGGCAATGTTCAGCTTATCTTACAATCCGAAATGGATGGCGATATCCTGATTTTACACTTGGCAGAAAATGGCGAAGTTCATGGCTTCGGCATTCTCCAAAGGCAGTTTCGGGAACTTAAAACAGACGGCACGTTTTTACAACTTTCGTGGATGCAGGACTGGGGTGCAATAGCACAGCTAAACTTTGTGCCGGATAATGCAACAAGTGCGCTGGAGTTGATTTTTCTTCACCAATGGCAAGTTGGTTATGATGACTATGATGACGGCTTTACTCTTTTCTTAGACGGCGAATATGTGGATTTTGAAGAAGGCTGGCCAATTGTAGAAGAAATCAAAGGGCATCATGGAGGCAAAGAAAGTGCAATATGGCTGCCTTTTGACAGTCTGCCCCATATATTAAACAGCAATATAATACATATTCCGGGAGCCGAAGTCGATTGGCTAAACTTCGGAGGTCTGTCGGATAGCCAAGATATATTTGGGTTTATCGACACAGAAGTATATCTTGAAGGAACACCGCTTCCGGTTACTCTGCGTGGATTTGGAGAGATTGTTGACTCTAACACAGAAGGCAGAAGCAGTTTTGTTATTTATATTGATACCAATAGGTTTTCGGTAGTTCAACGCACCAATTTCATTAGAGCCGAAAACCTTCACCGCTTGCACCACAACCAGCCGACTGCTTTTATAGAGGTTGCTCAAATTGAATATACAAACGTTTCCGATGCTGTGCTTGCAATTAAAGAAAATCTTGACTTCTATTCCAATCGGCATGCCCATGTTTCCCATTCGCTTGCCGCAAATGATTTTCCTTTTGATGTTATTTTTGTATGGGAAGGCGGCGAGAGAGACGGCAAAGTTACAAGGGTTTATGTAAGAGATAACGCACACGGCGGTGTGTTCGTTATTTGGGTTCAAACTTCCGAAGTAGCCCATGCCTTTCTTAACCATGCACGGCTGTATGTGGAGTCACTTGAAATTGTTGAAAGACTTCCTATTATATCGTCGCCAATGTGCGCAACATCGCCTTGCGACATTCATTTAAGAACTGTTAATACCTCGGGCGAATTTACTATCCATTACCAAGACCACGAAGTTCAGTATGCCAGCAGACTGGAGGGTCATACGCGAGTTTTGTATGCTATTGAGATGGGCAGCGCAAGCATGAAAGAAATTGCTAGGTTTCCTTCAATTAGCCAGCAACTAACTGGACAGGAATTGAGTGACGACCACTTTATTTGGTTGTGTATGCCTCGTGAAATTGTTCACTTTGAAGTAATAAACAATTGGATAATTCTATCTGTTGGTCATTTTCATAACGTCCGGGGTGTTATTGACGAAGATATACACAGGGTTGCGCGGGATGGAAGCGGCAGACATCATTTGATAGAATATACCTACAGTAATCACGGATTTGTTATAATAAATGGCTGGATATATCATTACTCTTTGGGAGAAATGCCAAGAGGTTCCGGCTGGGTTCGCGTTCGCCTAAACGGAACAGACAAACATTTTGTCGACCATGTTTCTGTGTCTTCTGTGTCGGGTTCCAATACTATGCTTTATGCAACCCGTTATACACATGGCGAGATTGCCGTTTGGTCAAACTCCATGCTTGAAAATGTTAGGCTTACAGAAGTCCGCATAGGTTCTGAGGGCGATGATATGTATTTATATCCCGGTGAAACTTTAAGTAGCCCCATACTGGAGATGGAGCCTTACACCCTTTTCCAGATAAATAAAGATCATTTTGTTGGCAGCACAATACCGTCTACTGCGCTTTCTTTTACCGATCCAAACGGTCACATTCACCACTTTATGCTGGCAATAAGCGGATATGATGGTTCGGTCGATTTATTCCCTTATCCGCTTGCGGAAATTAGAGAGCAACAACAACCAATAGAGCTTTACGCCGCATACAAAAATACTCATGTAGTGGTACAGGGTGACGTATTATTTCGCATTGCCCTTGCTCATGATACAACATGGGAAGTCTTAGCCGAGTACAATGAACTTAAAAACCCGCATCTAATTTTCCCGGGGCAAGTGATACGGATTCCTGTATCACAGCAGAAAAATATCCACATGTCTGTTCAGCCGTTGCCGGATGATATTTCACAACGCACACATATTGTACAAGTCGGCGAAAGCTTATCCAGCATTTCTCGCATGTACTATAATGGTGAAGATATTATGGGGTTTATGCAGATGATTTTAGAGTATAATGACATAATTACCAGCGGCAGTGTGATTTTTGTGGGGCAAAAGCTGCTAATCCCATCTACCCACTATATACATGAAAATGATTCTGATAGTTGAGGCGATACGTACAGAGATAGCAGATATTTCTTCTCAACTAGCGACAATCAGGAGGACACACTTTAAATGGCGAAGGATGAAGAAAAAACAATACAAAATGACTTGTCATTCGAGCAACTGTATCAGCAGTTATACGAAGAACACAGACCACAATTCAAAGAAATGCGAAAGTCAATAGTGCGAAAGCTGTGGGTTGCAGGAGTCTGGTGTGTGCCATTTCTGTTTTTGTTATTTTTGGGGGTTTTCCTTCTTGTCCGCGCTCTTGAAGGTGGTGGAGATGATGCGCCTGGTTTATACACAGTGATAGTGGGTGCAGCAGCAATGACTATAATTATTTCTCCCCTAATTCTCTATGCCGCGAAGGGCTCC